>Ga0302321_100000581_pt1 | contig 31895 bp, 28 predicted proteins | sample Fen_T0_1_FD_202505 | JGI IMG/M metagenome (GOLD analysis project Ga0302321, IMG submission 202505) | Peat permafrost microbial communities from Stordalen Mire near Abisko, Sweden - Fen_T0_1 | ecosystem: Environmental > Terrestrial > Soil > Wetlands > Permafrost | place: Sweden: Abisko... | reverse complement strand
GCGAGCCGCATTGCTGCGCTCTGGGCGAGCCGCATTGCTGCGCTCTGGGCGAGCCGCATTGCTGCGCTCTGGGCGAGCCGCATTGCTGCGCTCTGGGCGCGCATTGCTGCGTTCAGGGCGAGCCGCATTGCTGCGTTCAGGGCGCGCATTGCTGCGTTCAGGGCGCGCATTGCTGCGTTCAGGGCGCGCATTGCTGCGCTCTGGGCGAGCATTGCCCGGGCGCGCATTGCCGAGTTCCGGGCGTGCATTGCCCGGGCGCCCATTGCTGAGTTCTGGGCGTGCGTTGCCCGGGCGAGCATTGCCGAGTTCCGGGCGTGCGTTGCGGTTGGCGCGTGGACTGGCCACAGCACGTTCGGGGCGCGTGTTGTTGGGGCGAGCAAAGCGATCGCCCTGAGGGCCTTCGGCCGCACTGGGGCGCGGATTGCGCGGCGGCTCATGGAACGTGGGGCGATCATCGCGCCCGACGCGCGGCTCGGCACTTCGAGCGCGGTTGCGATCCTTACCGGTACCCGGTTCGCGCCGCGATCGACCGTGTGGATCTTCAGCCGAGCGCTTGGAGGTGGCGACGCGCGGCACCTTGGCGTTGGCTTTTACTTGGATCTCCCAGGCCTCAGTGCCGGGGGCTCGTACGCGGTGCGGCACGCCGAAGTCGCGCTTGAGTATTACCAGCTCGTCCAGACTCAGATGCCGCCACTGGCCGGGGCGCAGGTCCTCCGCCGTGACGCCCGCGTGCGAGATCCGAGCTAGCCGCATCACCAGCGATCCCGTGGCCTCACCCAGCCGACGCACTTGGCGGTTGCGTCCTTCACGCAGTGTGAGTTCGAGCCACGTCTTGTCGCCCTCGTAGCGCAAGCGTCGTACCTCGGCAGGCGCGGTGGCGCGGCCGTCGATTTCGATGCTCTTGCGCCATTCGCCCAGCTGCTCGTCGAGCACCAACCCCTGGACCTTCGCCACGTACACTTTCTTCGCCTTGTTGCGTGGATGCGCCAGTGCGTTGGAAAACTCGCCGTCGTTGGTGCACAAAAGCGCGCCGCTGGTGTGGAAGTCGAGCCGCCCCACCGGCACCACCCGCACGCCTACCGCTTTGAGCAATTCAGCGACCGTGGGGCGGCCTTCTGGGTCACTCAACGTGCACATCACCCCGCGCGGCTTATGCAGCACGATGTACACGAGCGGCTCGGCCATCAACCGGTTGCCGTCAACTTCGACCTTGGCCTTGCGCGGGTCGACCCGAACGCCCAATTGGTCAACCACACGACCGTCGACCTTCACCCGGCCCTTGGTGATCAATTCTTCCGCTGCCCGCCGTGAAGCGATGCCAGCGCGAGCCAGGACTTTCTGAAGCCGTTCTTCTGCCATAAGGGTGGCAGGTCCTAGCACTGAGGCCCAGTGAGCGCTGGGCTTTCGTCAGCCCGAGCCGAAAGGTCTACTTGTTGCGAGCGCGCGCGCCGGTCGGCGCGGCGCCACCAGAGCCGCCCGCGGCAGCAGCAGCTGCTGCGGCCGCAGCAGCCGCTTTTTCCGCCGCTTGGTCCTTTTGTTCAATCTCCCGTAGCGCGATTTCATCGCGATCCCAGCGATCGACGTGACCGTCGAAGTCCAAGTCGACTCCGCGACGCTCGAGCTTGCCCTCATCGTAGATTTCCCAGACGTCAGGCCTGTTGTCGTAATTGGTGTCGATCTGTGCCCGGCTCAGCTGACCGCTGACGTAGAAGCGCGTCTCGTCGTCCTGACCGTCGCCGTTGTGGTCCTCGCGCAACTTAGCGACACGCCCCTTGGCGAACGTGATCCAGGTGTCCATCTTGCCGTCGAAGTTCGTGTCAGCAACCTCGTTCAAGGCTTCACCCTTGTCCGTGTAGGTGCGCACGACGTCCTTCACACCGTCGAGGTTCGTATCGACTTCACGGCACAGCAGCACGCGGTGACGGTCTTCTCCGTCCCCGACCACGCCGTACACGCGGCGAATGTTGGCTTTCTTCGCACCTGGGCCGAGGCTCTCGACGACTTCACGGTCACTGCGACCTTTGAAGTCGCAGCGCGAACGATCGTCGGCAGCGACGCCGCTCACTTCACCGCGCAGCGCAGCTCCGGTCTTGGGGCCCTCGCCGCCACAGGCATAGGCGCTCAAGCCGAATACCAGCGCAACTAGGCCGAACCCTCGCCGGCGATCCTGACCTTTGCTCACTTGCTCGTTCCTTTTTCTGCGGGCTTCGCAGGCGGCGCAGGCGTCGACTTTTCAGTGGGCACGTCCGAGGGCTTGTTCTCGGTTTCGGTCGGCAGCGAGCTCTTGGTGTCGAAGGTCGGACTGGCCGGCGCCTTGTCCGCGCGTTCGGGTGGTACGTATCCGGTTTCTTTGCAGTAATCGATGGTCGCGCCCGGATCCGGACGGCCATCGTTGTTCATATCCGCATGAATCAACGGGCAGCCAGGCTTCGGATATTCCCACCATTGATCGATCACACCATCACCGTTCGAATCCCGCTCGGTGCGCAGCAAGACGCCTGCCTGGTAGAAATCCCACGTGTCGAGGTGCTGCGGCTGGGCGGTGGATTGATCTTTTTCGGCGATCTGCCCGCCCTTGAACGTGGTGATCTCGTCGATTTGGCTGTCTTTATCGTAGTCATTCTCGCGCCGACGGAGCTGTCCCGCAGAGTCGAAATAGCTGTACGCGTCGACCACGCCGTCGAAATTCAGGTCCACTGCGCGGCAAAGCTCATGGCCACCCTCGCGCACAATCGTGATGTCGGGCTTGCCGTCGCCGTTGGCGTCGATCTTCTCGACGGTCTCCGACGTGACATCGCATTTTTCGTGAGTGACTTGCGTATCGCGAGTGGTGACCGCGTTCGCGGAGTTCGCGCCGGCACGACCTGCACCGTTACACCCAAACTGGAACATTGCGCCGCCTAGTAGCGCTGCCCAAGCCCATGCGGTTTTGGTGTCCCTCGTTCTGCTCGTCATTCTGAAACCTCTCGGCGTCGATCTCGACCGCGCGACCACTGGCCTTACATCAGCCAGTGCCTAGCTTTAGCCCGGAATGGGGCTCAAGCATAGCCGCCTGCGGCCACGCTCTGCGGCGCGCTAAGACCCTCCGTTGGAGCGGCTGGTGCAGCGTTAGCGCGCCGGCGGTAACTGACAAAATGCCTCGGCATCCCGGATTTGGAGCCGGCTCGGATTTGTAAATTATTGAAATTAAACGATAATTTCTATACACCCGGGGTTTGTCTCGATTGACAACACACGTATGGGAATCTAGTGTAACGGCTGGTAACTGGGCCCGTCCACCGAATGTCTCGCAAGAAGATCTCCACCACCGTTTACATCACGCCGGAGCAGAACGAGCGGCTGCATCTGTTGCACAGCCGCACCAAGGTACCGGTGGCCGTGTACATTCGGGAAGGGATTGATCTGGTGTTGAAGCGCTACGAACACGCGCTGCCGGGACAGATGAGCCTGACGGAAACTCCCGCCCCTAAAGCCGCCAAAAAGTAGTTCGAGGGCGGCCCCGGTTCGAGCTGGCTGGTCGGCGCGTCGAGGCCGCGCTAGAGAGCCGCCCCGCGAACGCCTGCGCTTGCCAGAAATGCCGACCGACCCAAAAAAGATTCGCAACTTCTCGATCATCGCTCACGTCGATCACGGAAAAAGCACGCTCGCCGATCGCATCCTCGACGTGACCGGGGCGATCAGTAAACGCGAGAAGGTCGAGCAGTTCTTGGACAAGCTGCCGCTCGAGCGTGAGCGTGGCATCACCATCAAGGCGCAGTCAGTGCGCTTGAAGTATGTGTCGGTCAGCGGGGAAGAGTATCAGCTGCAGCTGATCGATACGCCCGGTCACGTCGACTTCAACTACGAGGTGAGTTCGAGCTTACGCGCGTGCGAGGGCGCGCTGCTCGTGGTCGATGCCACGCAAGGCGTACAGGCACAGACGGTGGCCAACGCCTACTTGGCCATCGAAAATAACCTGGAAATCATCCCGGTTCTGAACAAGGTGGACTTGCCGTCAGCGAACGTCGACCACACCGCCGAGCAGATCGAGAAAGTGATTGGCCTCGACTGCAGCGGCGCGCTGTTCGCCAGCGGCAAGACCGGCGTGGGTGTACTGGAAGTACTAGAGGCCGTGATTGCTCGGATACCGCCACCCAAAGGCGACCCGAAGGCACCGCTGCGCGCATTACTTTTCGACAGCTGGTACGACAGCTACCGCGGCGCAGTCGTCATGCTGCGCGTCATGGACGGCACGCTCAAGAAGGGCGACCGCATCAAGTTCATGGCCACCGGACGTCACTACGACGTAACCGAGATGGGTTGTTACAACCCGCATCCGATCGCGATCGAAGAGCTCGGACCCGGCGAGGTCGGCTTCGTTGCCGCCAACATCAAGTCGACCGAGGATACGAAGATCGGTGACACCGTCACCTCCTTCCACCACGGTGCCACCGAGCCCCTGCCCGGCTTCCGTGAAGTGAAACCTATGGTCTTCGCTGGCATCTTCCCGACCGACTCCGCCGAGTATGAGAATTTGCGCGACGCGCTGGCGAAGCTGCATATGAATGACTCGTCGTTCAGCTTCGAACCGGACACTTCGGACGCGCTCGGTTTCGGCTTTCGCTGCGGCTTCCTCGGGCTCTTGCACATGGAAATCATCCAGGAGCGGCTCGAGCGCGAATACAACTTGGATCTGATCACGACCGCACCCAGCGTGGTCTACTTCGCGCACACCAAGAACGGCGAAACCGTGCGCGTCGACAACCCGTCGAAGATGCCACCGGTCGGGGATATCGACACGATCGAGGAGCCGATCCTCAAACTGACGGTGCATGTGCCGGCCGAATACGTGGGCGCCACCGTCGCCTTGTGTGAAGAACGACGCGGTACCCAGCTGGGTCTCAATTTTTCGACGAAAGACCACGTCGTAGTGACCTACGAGTTGCCGCTCGCGGAAGTAATTTTGGACTTTCACGACCGTTTGAAGAGCGCCTCGCGCGGCTACGCGAGCATGGACTACGAAGTCACGGGCTATCGAGCCGATACTTTGGTCAAGCTCGACATCATGTTGAACGGCGAGCCGCTCGATGCGCTCAGCATCATCGTCCATCGCGACACGGCCTTTCCGCGGGGCCGCGCTTTGACCGCGAAGTTGAAAGAGCTAGTTCCACGTCAGCAGTACGAGGTCGCGATCCAGGCCGCGATCGGCGCCAAGGTGATCGCCCGCGAAACGGTGCGTGCCATGCGCAAGGACGTGACCGCCAAGTGCTACGGCGGAGACATCAGCCGCAAGCGGAAGCTGCTCGAAAAGCAGAAAGAGGGTAAAAAGCGCATGAAGTCCGTGGGCAGCGTCGAAGTGCCGCAGGAAGCGTTTTTGGCCATCTTGAAGCTCGAGACCTGAGTCATTGGCCGAATTAGTGCGGCGCTCGCGCTCTTGCGGGAATCGGGTTCAGTCGTTACAAAAGAAGGATTCTGATGAGTAGCTCTGGCTCGCAATCTCGTGGCGTTTGGGGCCCCGGCCCCAAAGTGCGTGAAAAACGCCTGTCGGAACTGAACGCCGGCGCGACACCCGACGGACAAGTGGCTCACCTCGAAACGGTGGCGTTCGGTCCGTCGCTGACCGTCGAACGCTTCCGCTTCGGCAACGGGCTCGAGCTCTTGTTCTGTGAAGACCACAGCGCTCCGGTGATTGCCTACCATACGTGGTTCCGCGTCGGCTCGCGCCACGAGCGCGAAGGCAAGACGGGATTGGCACATCTGTTCGAGCACCTGATGTTCAACGAGGTCGAAGGCAGGAAAGCCGGCGAATTCGATCGCAAGCTGGAAGAAGCGGGAGCCGAGAGCAACGCCTCTACTTGGCTGGATTTCACCCAGTACAATGTTTCGATCCCGAAGGACCAGCTGCCGCTCGTGGTCAAGCTGGAGTCCGAGCGCATGAGCCGCTTGGTCTTGCGCGATCCACAGGTGAAAAGCGAAAAAGAGGTCGTCGCCAACGAGCGCCGCTACCGCGTCGACGACGACGTGGAGGGCGCCGTCAGCGAGCTACTCTGGGCGACCGCTTTCGAAAGCCACGCTTATCGCTGGCCAACCATCGGCTGGATGAAGGACATCGAGGGCTTCACCACCGAAGATTGCCTGGAATTTTACCGCACTTACTACGCGCCGAACAACGCCGTCCTGGTGATCGTCGGTGATGTCGCCGAGGCCGCGCTGCTCAAGCGGCTTTCCGCCGCGTACGGCGCGCTTTCTGCCAGTACTTTGCCAATTGAAGACGTGCGGCCGGAGCCACCGCAACTGACGGAGCGGCGGGTCGAAGTGAGCAAGCCCACCGCGACCGAAAAGCTGGTCGTCGGCTACCACAGCCCCGCGATGGGGGATTTCGACCATCCTGCCCTCTCACTCTTGGCGGAGGTATTGTTCAGCGGCCGTGCCAGCCGGCTGCACCAAAAGCTGGTCCGAGAGCTGGAGCTAGCGACCGAGGTGCGCGCCTTCGTCGGGCCGTTTCGAGACCCTGGGTTGTTCGAGCTGTTCGCCTCGGCCCGCGAGGGCACGACCGCAGAGGCGCTGCTGGAAGTGATCGACTCGGAGTTTGCCAAGGTTCAAGCCGAGCCGATCTCGGCAGACGAGATCACCCGCGCAGCCGCCCGACTCGAACTCAGCATGCTGGCGGGGCTCGAAACCGTCGACGGCAAAGCTTCGACGCTCGGATTCTACGAGACCGTGCTGGGCCGGCCAGGCGCCGCCTTCGAGCGCTTGGAGACCACGCGCCGCGTGACCGCGAGCGATTTGCTTCGGGTCGCGCGCCGCTACTTGCTGCCGCGCTATCGCAGCGTGATCTTGGTTCGGCCAGATTTGTCTGCCAGCGCCGGCGCCGATGGCGCGGAGGCCGCGCAATGAGCACCGCGACGACGGTCGTTCGCTTGGAGGACGCAGGCGGTGCCGCGGTGCTGTTGGAAACCTCGCGCGCACTGCCCTTGGTCTCGATCAGCATCGGTCTCAAGACGGGCGCGTTGATCGACCCGCCGGGCAAAGAAGGCTCGACACGCTTACTCTCACGGCTGATGCGACGGACGGCTGGCGGGCTCGAGGCGCAGGTGATCGACACGCGCATCGATTCGCTCGGAGCGTCACTGAGCGCGGACGTCGCGCATAGCACGATGGTCTTTCAGGCCGCGGTGATCTCGCGTTCCCTGAACGCGTTCGTGGATCTCCTGGTCGACGTGCTGGCGCGTCCCGGCCTGGCTACCGCCGAGCTCGAGCGCCTGCAACGCGAAACCTTGGCTGAGCTGAAGGATTCGCTCGACGACGATCGCAGCCTGGCGAGGCGTTTCTTTCGTCGCCGCTTCTTCGGCTCACACCCCTACGGGCGTTCGGTGTCCGGGACACCCAAGAGCGTCCCCGAAATCGGCCCCACCGACGTCCAGTCGGTGTTCGAACGTTCGTTCGTCCGGGATAACTTGGTTTTCGCTTTCTCGGGTGATTTGGACGCGCAACGCGCCTCTCAAATCGCGCAGCGAATTTCCGATGCATTGCCCAGCGGCGCCGCGCCAACGGATACGACCCCGGAGCCGGTTGCGGTGCCCGGACGGCGGCTGATCATCGTGGACAAGCCGGAACGCACTCAGACTCAGATCATGATCGGCTGCCTCGGCTCGCACACGCGGGACGACGATCACGTCGCGCTCTTGGTTGCCAACACCATTTTCGGTGGCACCTTCACAGCGCGCATGACGCAAGAGGTCCGCTCCAAACGCGGTTGGTCGTATGGCGCGTACTCCAACATGCCCTTCGATCGGCGGCGCCAGAGCTTCAGCATGTGGACGTTCCCCAAGGCGGACGACGCTGGCCCATGCCTGAAGCTCGAGCTCGAAATGCTGCACGAGTTGCGCGAAAAGGGCGTGACGAAGGCCGAGCTCTCCTGGGCCAAGCGTTACATGGTTCGCTCGCATTGCTTCGCCATCGACACCGCCGCCAAGCGTGTGGGCTTGGAGCTGGATCGCGCGCTCTATGACCTGCCCGAGGATTATTACGCGCGTTACCTGGAGCGTGTGCAGGCCGTGACGCTCGAGCAGGCGAATCTAGCGGTGCAAACGCGTTTGTCCGAGGACGACCTGTTGATCACGGTGGTCGGCACCGAATCCATCATCGGCAACTCGGTGCGCGAAGCCGTGAGCAATTTGGCATCGACCGAAGTGGTTGCCTTCGACACTGTCGATTGAAGCTGACACTACTTGATCAGTTCTTCAGCAGGAGCAGATCACGATCGGCGTGAGCGGACCCGAGTCAATGAGAGAGCCGGCGAAACCGGGCGCCTGCTGCCTCGACAATCGGAGGTGACGCGGGACGGCTGGGTTCACTGCACGGCCAAAACTCAGCAGCTGCTGTCAGCTTTCGATCTCGCGACGAAAGTGACCAATTAGTACTAAGCGTCGAGTCCGAGTGCGCTCACTAGCGCGCGCGCAACGGCCTCTGCCTCGGCGATCGCGCTCGTCTCGGCGCTAGTAAGCGGCGCGTCCGGCGCGAGCGCCGCAGGTAAGTCGACGTACATTTTCAGCTTGGGCTCGGTGCCGCTCGGGCGCACGAAGACGCGCCCGCCCCGCTCCAGCACGAGTTCGACGAGCAGCGCTGCCCCGCGCCAAATCGGTGCATCGGGCTCGGGTGTTCGCAGATCGCGCACGTGACTCACGCCGTTGCCCGCGAGCGTCGTGGGCGGCGCGTCGAGTAGGTCTTGCATGGCACGTGCAATGCGGGCGGCGCCCGCCGCGCCTTTCAATACGACATTGTGTTGTACGCTGACCCAGAGACCGTGCTCGCGATACAGCGCGTGCAGTCGTTCGAGCACGGTCTTCCCAGCGGCGCGAGCTTCACTCGCGAGTTCCGCAAAGGCAAGCGCGGCACTGATACCGTCTTTGTCCCGCACGGTGCGGCCAAAAGAATAGCCGAGCGCCTCCTCGTACCCGAAGCAATAGCGATAGTTCTGGGCTTCGAGCGCGAGGGCCGCTGTCCAAACCCACTTGAACCCGGTGAGCACCCGTTCGCAGCGGGCGCCCCGTGCGCTCGCGATGATCGGCAACATTGGCGAAGACACGACCGACGAAAGCACCAGCGCGCGCGCTCCCAAGTTCGAATGAAAGAGCGCGAAATCCGCCAAAAGCAACCCAATTTGATTGCCGGTAAGCGCCTGCCATCGGCCGCTTGCCGTCGGGACTGCGATGGCCAAGCGATCCACGTCGGGGTCGTTTGCGATCAGTAGGTCTGCGGTTATTCGTTGCGCAAGTGCCAGGGCCAGATCGAGCGCGCCAGGTTCCTCGGGATTCGGGAAATGCACGGTCGGGAAGCGACCATCCGGCTCACGCTGTTCGGGCACGCTGTGAAGATTGGCGTAGCCTGCTTCTCGAAACAGCCGTTCCACGATGCTCGCGCCCACGCCATGCAGCGCCGTGTACACGATGCGCAGCTGGCGATCGGCCGTGATCCGCGGCAGTGAGGCGCGAATTTCCGCCAAGTAGCGCTGCACGATGTCCTCGCCGATCAGCTCTTGCCGCGCCAAATCCCCGAGCAAGATAGCCTTGGCCGGACCGAGCGCGCGCATGCGCGCGAAAATTTCCTGGTCTACGGGCGGCACGACTTGCACACCGTCATGCCAGTAAAGCTTGTAGCCGTTGTACTCGGGCGGGTTGTGGCTCGCGGTGATCATGATGCCGGCATTGGCGGCGAACGCGCGTATCGCGTAAGCGACGAACGGCGTGGGCACTGGATCCAGAAAGCGCTTGACGGGGATGCCGGCCCCCAGCAACACGCGCGCTGCAGCGTCCGCGAACCGTTGACTATCGATCCGCGCGTCGCAGCCGACCACGACGGGCAGCGCGCGAGCGTCGTGTGCGCGAGAGAGCAACTGATCGGCGAGTGCGCGCGTGATACGGACCACGACCGCCAAATTCATGCGCGCGCTCCCCGCTGCGACCACACCGCGCAGACCCGCCGTGCCGAATTCGAGATCGCCGAGCATGCGCTCGCCCAGCTCTGCGTGATCTTGAGCCTCGATCAGCGCTTCCAGCTCGGCTCGCGTCGATGGGTCGGGGTCGCTTTCGGCCCAGGCACGCGCCCGTTCCACAATCGTCGCCATCTCCACTGAATCGGCCAGCGTCGGCTTGCTCTCGACCATCGTGGGACCGAGCGTACACTGTCAGCTCGGCGCGATCCGTGATTGTTTCGCTGACCGTGGCCGCAAGTGAAATAGCGTGAATCAAGGTAGAACGGCGCGAGGACTCGCGCGGCAATCATCCGAGGGGATGTCCGTGACTGTCGATCCTTACGCGCCGTCCAAAGCTGATTCGCCCGACCGGGCGAGTCTCGAGGAGCCCGGCGTCCACGCGATCAGCGACGCGGAGTAGGAGCGGATCCGGCGGCGGCTGCAGGCGATGAATCGAACCAGTCTGTCGCTTGGCGGACCAGGCCTCGCGTTACGGATGATTGGTAAACGCCATGCACGGGTTCACCGGCGGCGTGGCGTCAGTCGTGGGCATCGGTATTGATCGCAAGCCTGTCTATCGATGCGCGCATGCGCGGGCGCTCGCCTTGGCTCGGCGCACTCGGGCGTGCTCGCTATCTCGGCATGCTGATCCGCGCACGGCTGCCGAAGCAGTGCTTCGACTGGCCATGCCAGGTCAAAGGCGGGACGTGTACTGTATGGGCGCACCGGCGCCAGCGTACGCCTCAATCGCGGCTCAGGGTTTCGGCCACGCTGGTGTCGTACTGCCCGCCACGGAATTCGGCTGAATTCAGGATCTTTTGCAGGAAGGCGAGGTTCGTGGCGCGCGGGCCCTTGGGACCCACGAGTTCGATTCGACAGGCCGCGAGGGCCGCTTCGAGACGCTCCAACGCTTGCTCACGAGTCCGACCGTGTGCCGCGACTTTGGCCAGCATGGGGTCGTAGTGGGGGGTGATTTCTTGGCCTGCAACAACCCCGGAGTCGATGCGCACGCCCGGGAGATCATTCGGCAAATCGAAGCGCCGCAGGGTGCCCGGCTGGGGCAGAAAGCCCTTCAGCGGATCTTCCGCGTACAGGCGAGCTTCGATCGCGTGACCTTCGAACTGGGGCGCAAGCGCCGCCACTGGCAGCCCCTCACCCGCCGCGACGCGCAGTTGCAATTCGACGAGGTCGAGTCCGGTGACCAGCTCCGTGACCGGGTGTTCGACTTGCAGGCGCGCGTTCACTTCGAGAAAAAACAGCTCCCCGGCGGCGTTGGCCACGAACTCGACCGTTCCTGCGCCGCGGTAGTCAGCAGCGCGCACCACGGAAAGGGCCGCATTCCAGAGCTTCGAGCGGCGATCGGCCCCCCCCTGCCCGCTAAAAAACTCCGCAGGCGAAGGCGACTCTTCGATGATCTTTTGATGCCTCCGTTGCACGCTGCACTCCCGTTCGCCGAGAGCCACAGCGTTCCCGTGCGCGTCGCAGAACACTTGCACTTCGATGTGACGCGGGCTTTCGAGGTAACGCTCGAGGTAGATACGACCATCAGCGAAGGCGGCAAGACCGCGATCGGCACAGGTCTGCGCAGCGCGCTCGAGCTCGCCGAACTGGCGCACGATCTGCATGCCGATCCCGCCCCCCCCCGCCGCGGCCTTGATCAGCAGGGGCAAGCCGATGCGTTCGGCTTCCAGCTTTAGAGCCACGCTGTCTTTCGGGTCGACCGGCTGCTCACTGCCCGGCGGCGGTGACACGCCCACGCTGCGCGCGACTTGGCGCGCCTTGATCTTGTCACCGAATGCTTCGAGCGCGGCGCCCGGCGGGCCGATGAAGGTCGCGCCGCTCTGGGCCACGGCATCAGCGAAGGCGCGGCGCTCGCTGAGCAGGCCATAGCCAGGATGCACCGAGTCCGCACCGACGTCGTTGATTGCGGCCAAAATAGCAGGAATATTCAGGTAGCTGTCGCTGACCTTGGCCGGGCCGATGCGAATTGCTTCGTCGGCTTGGGCAACGTGGGGCGATAGCACGTCCGCGTCCGAGAACACGGCCACGGTCGAGATCCCGAGCCGCTCACAGGTGCGGAAAATGCGGCAGGCGATTTCTCCGCGATTTGCAACCAGCACTTTCTTGAACATCAGGACTTCTTGGCTAGAGCGCGTAATTCTTCGCGTTCGCGCTTTTTTCGCACCAAGTCATCGGCCATCGCGAGCTGTCCGCAGGCGGCAGACACCTCGTCCCCGCGGCGCGTACGCACGAAGCAGCTGTAGCCGGCGTTGGCGAGGATGTCCTGGAACTGGCGCACGGCTTCGGCTTTGGGCGCGCGCAGCTCCGAGGCCGTGATCGGGTTCATCGGAATCAAATTGATCTTGCTTGGAATGCCGCGCAAGATCGAGGCGAGTTCACGCGCATGGCTGGATGCGTCGTTCACGCCGTCGATCAGCGTGTACTCGATGGTAATCCGCCGCCGCTTGGGCAGCGGATAAGCGCGCAAAGCGCGCATCAACTCCGCCACTGGGTAGCGCCGATTCATCGGGATGATCTTGTCGCGCGTCTCGTCGTTCGGCGCGTGAACCGACACTGCCAGGCCGATCTTTCCGGCAAAATCGCGGCCTAGGCGCTCGATGCCGGGGATCAAACCGACGGTGCTGACGGTGATCCGGCGCGGGCTCATGCCCAGGCCGTCGGGATGAGTGAGCAGCCGCATCGAGCGGGCGGTCTGCTCGTAATGGTGCAGCGGCTCGCCCATGCCCATGTACACCAGGTTACTCAGCTGCTCGTCCGGCCGTAAGTAGCGCTTGGCCAGGTACACCTGACTCACGATTTCCGACGCGCGCAGCCCACGCACCAGCCCAGCTTGGCCGCTGGCGCAGAACACGCAACCCATAGCGCAGCCGTACTGCGTCGAAATGCACAACGTTACCCGCGACTTGGCAGCGAGCGGTTCGTCGTCTTCGTCGTCCGAGGGAGCGGCACCGGCGTCCGCGTCGCTCAAATCGGTCATCGGGATGATCACGCTTTCGACGCGTGCGCCGTCATTGGCAATGAGCACCAATTTGCGCGTGCCATCTTTCGATTCATGCACGGTCTCGACGCGGAAGGGCTCAGCCACGCCCGCCTCGCGCAAGCGCGTGCGGAACGGCACACTCAGATCGCTCATCTTGTCCGGGTCGAACTCGGCGCGCTGGTGCAGCCAACGAAAGAGCTGCTTGGCGCGGAACGGTCGCTCACCGAGCGCCGTGAGCGCCGCTTGCCACTCTTCCGGCAAGCGACCCACCGGATCCTCGATGTTCAGGGGTTCGGGGCTGGGCTCCGGGTGACTCCCGCCGTCGCGATTCGCCAGAAGCGTCATGCGCCCTTCCGTTTGGCTTCGTCCCAATAGCGGTCGAGCTCCTCGAGGGAAAGCCCGGCGGTGGGCTTGCCGTCAGCGCCGCGTGGCCAGCCGCCGTGCAGCGCCTTCACCCGCGCCTCGACGTGCGAAAAGCGCCGCGCGAAGCGATCGGAGGTGTTTCGTAGAGCGAGCTCGGCGTCCACGCCATGGTGACGTGCCAAGTTGACCAACGAGAACAACAGGTCCCCGAGCTCTTCTTCGACGCGCTGCTTGTCGCCACCGAGGATGGCTTCGTCCACTTCTGCCAGCTCTTCACTCACCTTGTCGCGCGAGCCGCGCCCGTCAGGCCAATCGAAGCCGACGCGACTGACCTTTTCACTCATGCGCTGGGCGCGGTACAGGGCGGGCAGCGAGTGCGGCACACCGTCGAGGACTCCGCGATTCTCGTTCTCGACGGCCTTGATCGCCTCCCAGTTCGTGAGCACTTCTTCACTGCCACTGACTTGGACCTCACCGAACACGTGAGGGTGACGACGTACCAGTTTGCTGACGATGCCGCGAATGACGTCATCCGGACCAAATGCCGCCTCGCGCCGGCCGAGCTCACCGAGGAACACGACTTGCAGCGCGAGATCTCCGAGCTCTTCTTGGATGTGAATCGGATCATTTTCGTCGATCGCGTCAATCACCTCGCACGCCTCCTCCAGCACGTAGCGGCGCAAGGACTTCATATCCTGCTCGCGATCCCAGGGGCAGCCCCCCTCCCCGAGCAAGCGCTGCATCAAGGCAACCAGGCTGGGGTAAGTTTGACCGTGCTGCTCGGACAGCGGTAGCGCTTCGGGGATCGGAAAAGATCGGCTCATCTTGGGCTGACGGAATCGGACAGTACGGCTCCGGTCGTGCCAGCACTAGCACGCACCCGGCGGAGCGGCTCGCTGGATTTTAGCTGGATTGTCGCACCAGGCGGATACTTACTTGGTTGGATCGTCCGGGCATGAGCTGGCGGCTGTTCGCCGCCAGCTCGCAGGCGTTAGGCTTGCCAATACCTCCACCGAGCAGCGCGTCCCGTGGCAGAGCGGCTGCTGGTCTCCCCAGTCCCTCTCATGGCTTGTGCCTATTCCGACGACCGTGATCTGATTGTGCCAAAGGCTGATCAACTCGTATTAGACTTCGAAGGCATGGAATCAGTGCTGCTCGCCGAGCGTGAAGGATCTGTCGCGACACTGACCATGAATCGTCCGCAGACCAAGAATGCGCTCGATCCGGAGCTCTTGTTCGCACTCGCCAAAGGGCTTGCGGAGGTCGCGGCCGACCGCAGCGTGCGCGCCGTCGTGCTGACGGGCGCCGGCGACGCTTTCTGCTCCGGTGCCGACCTGAAGGGTGCGCTGAGCGACCTCGATTCGGGCGCGGATCTGGGACCGCGGATCACGCAATTTCACGCACTGATTCGCACCATCGTGCATGCGCCCAAACCCTTCATCGCGGCGGTGCGCGGCCCCGCGGTGGGCTTCGGAGCCGATCTGGCGCTGGCCTGCGATCTGCGGGTGTTATCCCCGGATGCGTACATCCAAGAAAAGTTCGTCGCTATCGGCTTGATGCCGGATGGTGGTGGAAGCTTTTGGCTGCCGCGCCTGGTCGGGATCGGGCGCGCGCTGGAGTATCTCCTGCTCGGCACCCGCATCGACGCCCCGCTGGCGCTGAGCCTCGGGCTGGCTAATCGGGTAGCAGCCGACGAGCGCGCTGAAGCGCAAGCTCTTGCGGCAACGCTCGCTGCTGGCCCCCCGTTGGCCTTGGCGGCGATCAAGGGCGCCGTCCGCGAGTCGGCGAACGCGGGCATCGAAGCCGCGCTCGAGCGCGAAAAAGAAGGACAGACCGCGCTGCTCGGCTCGATGGATTTTCGCGAAGGAGTGGCCTCCTGGAGCGCCAAAAGGAGCCCCACCTTCGTCGGCAAATGAGTTGCCTTGCGGGTCACGTCACGCGAAAAGTCCGACGGATTCGTGCGCTGACTGCGGTCGCCGGACTACCGCGACTGCTATCACCGGAAAGGAGCAAGCGCCGATACCCCGGTACTCTCGTTAGGCTCAGTTCACTTTCGCCGATCCTGCTCTGCTCGCGCCAAAGACTCAGCAAGTGCAACTTAGGTCCCGCGCATGGCCAAGTGGACCGATCTCGCGCCCCAGGCATCCCGGCTGGCGTCGTTGCTCCTCAGTTACATACCCGCAGTATGCGCCTTCGTCGCGCCTCGCCATCCGGGCGCCTCGACCGCGATCTTCGACCGACTGAGCCCTTCGCGGGCCCTTAGAACAGGTAGCGCTCGCCCGAATCACACAAAATCGTGACCACGTTGCCGCCTTTGAGTTGAGCGGCGACCTCACAGGCCGCGTGCACATTCGCGCCGGACGACGGACCCACGAGCAAGCCCTCTTCGCGAGCTAGGCGCCGCGCCATACGTTCAGCCGCGACGTCCGTCACTTCGATCACGTTGTCGATGACGCTGCGGTCGACGATTTGCGGCACGAAGCCCGCACCCAAGCCCTGGATGCCGTGCATGCCAGCCGGTTTGCCCGAGAGCACGGCGCTGTTGGCAGGCTCGACCGCGAACACTTTGACTGCGCTGCCAAGCTTGTTCTTGAGCGCACGACCGACACCGGTCACGGTGCCGCCCGTTCCAACGCCCGACACGAATGCGGCCAGCGAATTACCGGTTTGCTCGAGGATCTCCAAAGCCGTGCCAGATTCGTGGCTGGCCGGATTGGCTGGGTTGTCGAATTGGCTGGGCATGAACGCGCCGGGCGTGTCTGAGACGACGCGCAAGGCACGGCTTACTGCGCCGGACATGCCGTCACCCGCAGGGGTGAGAATGATCTCGGCGCCGTATGCGCGCAAGATGTAGCGGCGCTCGAGGCTCATGTCTTCCGGCATCACGAGTAGGCAGCGGTAACCGCGTACGGCGGCGATCATTGCCAGGCTGATCCCGGTGTTGCCACTGGTGGCCTCGACCAGCGTGGCGCCGGGCTTGAGCTCCCCGGATTTTTCTGCGGTCAGGATCATGGACAACGCAGGACGGTCTTTGACGCTCCCCGCGGGGTTCACGAATTCTGCCTTGCCCCAGACCGTGGCGCCGCCTGGCGGAGAAAGCCGCGCAAGCCGGACGAGTGGCGTTTTCTCAATCAAGCCGAGTACGTCATCGGCAACGCGCAGGCCGCTTTGGGTGAAGCGACTCGAGTGGACCAAACCTTTTTGGGCGTCAGAACTCATCGAGCCTCGAAACTACTCCATTTCGGGCGTGCCCTGCGCGACAAACGCGGCTTGTCTGCCGGCCACGCCCAGCGCCAGTTTTCCGTCGAAATAGGGGCTTTTGACGCGAGCCAGCGCCAGCAGCTTTCCGGTCAGCGGGCTACGCGCGACGCTGGTCAGCTCGCCCACCGCTTCGGCCGAGTCCCCGACGGTCACCGGGCTACCCACCGCCGGCGGCGGAGCCTCGGCGTGGTCCTCGAGCGCAAGAGCAATTAGGCGACGCTTCAGCTTGCCGCGCATGTCTTGCATGCACACCACTTCTTGGCCGAGGTAGCAGCCCTTGTTCCAGGACACTGCGCGGCGGTCGAGCGCTGCCTCGTGCGGGTTGTCGGCCTCCCCGAAATCGACCCCGAAGCGACCAAAAACTTGGGCAATACGCAGGGCCTCCCAATCCGCATCCGTGGCGCGACGTAGTGCCGGCGTCCTCTCGATGAAGCGCTCGAGCTCGAGTAGCTCGTCGCGTTCGAAGACCAAGCTAGCGGCCGCCTCGGCAGTGAAGCGGATGTTGGCTGCACTGCCGCCGCATAGCTTGGCCGCGGCTTCTGCTAATGCGGCCGCTCCGAGTCCGTGAAAATCCGCCCACAGGTAGTCGGCGCTGACATCGCTCAGCTGCGCGTCTTCCATGACCAGGAACTTGTCGAGCGACGTGACCAGCCGCTCGGCCACGCCCGGCGAGACTCCGATCAACAGACCCTCGGAATTGGCGACGACCTCGACCTCGCTCTGGATCTTGCCCTGTTTGTTCAACACCAGGCCGAACGCGCCGCGGCCGGGCTCGACTTTCAGCACGTCACAGGTGACCAGGCCGTTGAGCCAGCTTTTGGCCTCACTGCCCGTCACCGACAAAGTGCCACGAGCCGGCTGCAGGACGACGAGCACCGGTTCTGGGGGGCCTGCTGAAGTCATGGGCCAAGCATTAGTCGGCAGCCAGACCGAAGCAAGCTAGGAGCCAAAGGGCTGCAACTAGCTATCACTCAACGGTGACTTCTTCGTCCGCGGTCGGGTAGATGGGTCCGTCTTTGAGTGTCACGTCCGATTGCGAACCGTCCGCGTGCCGGACCGCAAAGGTCACGCCCGTCGAGACATTCGCGTTGATCAGGCTGCGCACCGTCTCCGGATCCATGCTCTTGACGTCGCGGCCCTGGATTCGAAGCAATTGGTCGCCGCGGGTGAGCTTGGCGCGCGCCGCCGGCGACTCACCGACCACGCGGGTAACATGGACGTCGTCGGTTCCGAGCTCGTAATACAGGCCGAGGCCAAATTTCGCGTGTGCTGGCTGCACCACGATTTCGATCGTGGCCCCGCTGTCGCAACGCAGCTCCAGATTCTGCTCGTCATTCACCTCAGCCAAGAGGTTGCCGATCGATTCGACGCAGATCGGATGATTGTTGATCGCATTCGAATCCCACAGCTCGACGCGCACAGGAACGCCATGCGGGATGCGATAGTTGCCGACCTTCTGATCGGGCCAGGTTGGGGTAAGGGTGTTGGCCTGAACCGGCGTCAGTAGGATCTCCTTGTCCTCGATCAAGAGCTTGGCAAAGGGGTCCGGAGCCGCGCCACCGACCGAGTCCCACTGCCGGCCGTCACGGGTGTGAGTCGGGATCTGCGCTTTCGCGAACTTCAGGTAAATCAGATCCTCCGGTGGCGGCGGATCGAGATGACGTGTGCCTGCCGCACGGACGGGCGTGCTCAGCTCGGGGTAAACCGCACCACACGCAGACAACCCCAGGCCGAGCAGTCCTAGCGCGAGCCCCTGCGCAAACCCATGAACCCTAACGGAAAGCATTGGGCGCGAGACTAGCACAGGCGCTCCCGAACGAGCTCAACGTGAGAGACCGCAGGCAGCCGCTACGCCGTCACGGTAACCCAGCCAAAGTTCGAGGGCCTGGTGCATAGCTGCAATGACGGCCGATTGCTGCGCGAGGGATACGTGGTCGAGCATCACCCGCCAGGCGGCGGCGCGGTGCGCGCCTTCGACCGCGCGGTGGGCTTTGGTCAATTGCAGGTGCGATAGCGGTAGCCCGTAATGGCGCACCAGCGGGTGATCTTCGAGCGCCGGGGCCGGGCGACGCGGTGCGTTCGGATCGAGTTCGCCACGTTCGTGCGCCGTTCCCTCCACGAAGAGTGTGGTCACGGCGGCACCCGCCTCCCAGCCACCCCGCAGGGTCGTCTCGTCCAGGAATGCTCGGTAACGTTGTGAAGCGGGTAGCAACGCAACCTGCTCGAAACGTGACAGATCCATACTCAGCCCGCGCGGATACTCCAAAAACAACTCTGGGTGCGGTTTGCCTGCTTGGATGCCGCCCGTCTCCTCCTCGTACACGTTTTCGATCAACTCGCGACGCACGACCGCGATCGGGCACGCGATGTAGGCGCGCGCCACCAGGATCGGAAAGTCGCGCACATAGGTGGCGTATTCCTGTTCGAGGTGAATGTGCAGGCGATCCGCGGCGACCAGGCCATTCGTAAACGAAGACCAAGCCCAGTGCTTCTTCCGCTCCATGATCCCGAGCAGCACTTCTTGGAAGTCGTCTCGATCCATGCCCAGCACACGTTAGCACCTCGGGCGCCACACCGGACACGCCACACACTTGGTCTGGGCAGACTCCTGGCTGCCAGGCCGGGAACGCCATCCGAACCGTCGAAGCCATCGGAAGCCATCGCGACAGCAATCGACCGCCGACCACCAAACCGACTTCTCGAAGGTCCATATCTCACCTTTGTGACCGAGGAACGTGCGAAGCGAGGCGCAGAGCGGTATGCTTAGTCACTGCGCACGGCGCGCTCCTCGCAGGTAAACGGAGACTCGCATGGCACGCATGTTCGGCTTTATCGGTAACCGCCCGGATCTCGGCGCTCGCGTGCTAGAGGCCAACGCGGCGCTCTTGCGCGCGCGGCGCTCCGCCGGTGATCCGCTTGGCTGGGGTCTCGGCTTTTACCAATCCGGTGAGGTACTGCTGCGTCGGCGACCGATCGATGACCGAGACGAGATCGATCTCGTGGAAGCCGCCGGTGACATTCGCACGGATGTCTTGATTGGCCACGTGCGGCGCGCCTCGGTAGGCGGCCTGCGTACCGAAAACACTCACCCATTTCGCTATCGGATGTGGCTCTTTGCGCAGACTGGAACCATTTTCGGTTTCGAGCGGTTGCGTGAACGTCTACTCGCCTCACAACCGGAATTTTTGCGCAAGAACGTGCGCGGCGAAACAGACAGTGAGCTGTTCTTTTATTTGTTCTTGTCCTTCTTGCACGACGCGGGTCACTTGAGTGACGCGCACGTGGCCCCGGAGCACGTCGCTGGCGCATTGCGAGCTTCGATCAGCCTGGTGGACCGCTTGTCTGCGGAAGAAGGACACCCGGCCAACAGCGGTGACATCTTGGTCACCAACGGCGAGCAACTCTTGGCCGTGCATCGCGAAGGCACGCTGGCCTTCCGTGTCTGGAATGGCCGCCGCGACATCGAGGAGCTCCTGGGCGAAGACGGCGTGCGCAAGGCGCGGATCCCGAGCATCGAAAGTACGCATTTTTCTCTGATCGCGTCCGAGCTGGACGCGACGCCCGTGGGTTTTCGCGAAGTCGCCCCGCAGTCCATCGTCACGTTGTCTCGAACGGATGAGCCTCGGGTCGAAGCTCTTTAGCTCGAGCGCGCTCGCGCTTTGCATGAGCTGCGCCGCGCCGCGTCCATCATCAGCCACCAGCGCCCAGAATGCGCAGAATCCTGCCCCGCGCCGCGCTCCCGGAGTGGCTGAGCAGCGCTCGGAGGTGCTGCCCGAGGCCACGCGCGTCGGCAGTAGCCGGGACCAGTGGCTCGTGTTGCGTGCGCCCGCGGCAAGCGGGCTCGCGCGCGAAGCGGTGCGTGATTTCCTGCGCGCCGCCGTCAATGAGGCGTTGGACCGAATGGATCCACTGTTGGCTCCACAGGCCTTTGTCGACACCGGCTCCGGCAGGCAGCCCGCACGCGCCTTCTGGCAGTCACGTTTCACGGTGCTCGACTACACCGAGCTGCGCGGGCAGCTGCTGTTCCGCGAGGCGGATCTGGAAATTTTCCGTGCCGAGGATCTGACCCGCTTGCCGGCCGCGCGCAGGCTTGCAATCGAGCTCGCGGCAGACGAAATCGCCGTCAAAGTCCCGATCCGCGTGTCGTGGGCCGGGCGCTCACGGCTGTTCGGTGACGAACTGTTGTTTCGCTTACAACCAGCGGGAACGCGCTACGAAATCGCCGAGATCACGGAAGACTTTCGACTGCCCTGAGCGGGCTCACATCCCCGCCAAAATGCGGAAGCCTTCGCCCTCCCGCGCCAGCTGCATGCGGTTATCGGCGACGCGGCGACGCCAGACGTCGCCGTGCGCGGTCGGGATCTTGTAGCTGGCGCTGTACGTGAAATCGACCAATACCGTGTTCTTGCGGCCCTCGGTCACGTTGCGATAGTGGATCTCGTAGCGGATAGCGCGAGTCTTGTTGAACTCGGTATTGAGGTATTTTTCCAGACCTTCGTAATCGATGTCGTCGCTCGCGTCGACATTGCCGCCGTCCTCGTAGTAGCTCGGGTGAGCCATCTTCAGCAGCCGGGCAGTTGCGCGCTGCTCGACCGCATGCCGGTAGCCTTCGCAGTACTCGATCACCTTGCGGTTGAAGTCGGTGTCCTCCACGTCCGTGTTGAGAATGTATTGATGGGTGCAGCCGAACGCGGGCAGCACGGCCAAGAAGAGGAGCGGCAGGAGCGAGCGAAGTGAGGGCACGGGGTTCTTTTAGCCAAACGCCGCCGGACTGGGGCGTATTCCGGGCAGACACTGCCAAAGGGCGCTCGGTTGCGCAAGCCGGGGCGCACGGCGACCATGGCGGGCGGGGTGCTCAGGCCCGGGCCGAGCTCAGCGCACGCTTCAGCAACGGCCAGCCTGGGGCGGTTTTTGACGCACGGGCATGGGCGTCCCGTAGCTGCACCGCCAGGCCCTCGGGTTCGAGTGGCAGCCCGGAGCCGCCCACGTCGAGCAGCGCTGCGATCGCACCCGGTTCGGGCTGCGGCAGCCCCGCGGCGCCGAATACTTCCCTAGCGACGGGTCCCACGTCTTCGACAGCCAACACCAGCAGCGACTGGGCGTCACCGGCGGCCAAGAGTTCGATGCCTAGCAGCAGAGCTTCGAGCGCCGCCGTTGGCCCCGCTCCAACGCTGAAGTTCGGGCCCTGCAAACCGAACGCGATCGCCGCTCTCGCCGGTGCCAGGTTCGGAGAAGTGGCCGGGAAGCGGCGCGGCTCCGCGCCTCGCGCACCGCGTTCGCGCAGACGCGCCGCAAACGCTTCGTTCACTTCCAAGCTGGCACTCATCGTGCCGACGATCACCCCACACGATTTGCGCGCTTCGAGCGTCAGCGCTTGGCTTTCGAGTAGGCTCGAGACGGCGCCCAGACATAGCAACGAGGGGCGATCGTAGCGCTCCAAATCTTGCTCGCCGATGCCCGTCGCGCGAGCAATCAACGCGAGGTCAGGCGTGAGCTGCGGCTCACCGAGGCCACGCAAGCGCACGCGCTTCTGCGGCCGGGCACCCGCGGGCCGGCGCGGCGCCTGCGGGCTGAGTACGAGCGCTGCATTCGCACCGCCGAATGCGGTCGACAACTTGAGCAGGTGCGAGGCGTTGCCGGGCTGATTTTGGACGCACAAGCGCGCTGGAAACTCGCTCTCGAGTTCGCCCTCACCGTAAGCGGCCGGCAAAATGCCGCGGCTCGCTGCAGACAATGCAGCGAGTGTTTCGAGCGTGCCCGCGGCGCCCAACGTGTGACCGGCGATGGCCTTGAACGGGTGGACCACGACGCGCTCGGCGGTAGCACCGATCACTGCAGCGATGGCATGGCCTTCCGCGCTGTCGTTGAACGGCGTGGCGGTGGCGTGCGCGCTAATCAGATCGACGCGCGAGGGGTCGACCTCGGCGTCGAGCAGGGCCGCGCGCGCCGCGCGAGCCAGGCCCGCGCCGGTGCGATCGGGAGCCGTAACGTGGACCGCGTCGCAGCCGAGGCCGAAGCCGAGCACGTAACCCAGCGCCGCCGTGCCGGAAGCGCGAGCGAGCGCCACCAGGGCCGCTCCCTCTCCCAGCGCCAGGCCGTCGCGATCCTTACGAAACGGACGCGGCACGCTGGCGGTGGTAGCGCCCAAAGCTTCGAAGCCAGCGGCGGCAAAAGTGGTCAAGGCGTCGTAGCCGCCCGCGATCACCAAATCGCAAATGCCCGTTTCGAGCCAGCGGCAGCCGATGCCCATGGCCACTGTCGACGACGCACATGCCGCAAGCACTTGCGTCAAGCGCTCGGGCCGCAGCGCCCAGCGTTCGAGCGCGCGGAGCGGGCCGAAATAGCTGGCAGATAGGGCCTGTTCTCGCGTGATGGATTGCCCGCGTGCACGCGCTGCGAGCAACTCGCTGAGCGAGCCCAGACCACCGGACGAGGTCCCGAGCACGAGACCCAAACGGAGCTCACGGAAGCCCGGCCGCACGCTTTCCAAATCCGCAAGCAGCAACGACAATGCGCGATCGAGCAGCGCGTGCGCCCGATCTCCCGGGGTTGACCACGCGAGCGGCGCACGGGCAGCGTTCGGGCGCCGCAAGCCGGCCGCCGCGAGCTCGCTGTCCGGCCCAACGCGAGTTTCGGGTCGGGCGCCGAGTTCACCGACCGCGTAACCTGCGGCGCCCTCGCCGAGCGGCGAAATAACGCCGGCAGCAATGATCGCGATCGGCCTCATGGGCGAGTCTCGTAACGGCACAGGCGCGTCAAGTACACCAAGTTCACGTCGGCGGTGATAACCAAGGCTTGCTCGACGCCACCGGACGCCACTTCGGCTACCGCCACAGCCAGCGCCGTGGCACCGATCGCTTCGTGCTGCCCGAGTGTCACCGGCAGACTGTACAGCCGTACGTCGCGCCAGGGCGATTTCGCGAGCACAGAGGCCAAGGCCAACGGCAAGAAGCCGGCGACGATGCACGCCCGACCCGGTGGCGGGGGTAACGCGGCGAACACTGGCCCCGGTGCGCCGCGCAGCGCGTGATGTTCGGCGATCGACGCCAGCGGAACGCTTCCACGAGCGAGCGCAGCGGGGAGGTCCTCAATCAAGACGAAACCACCCCCCTCGCCACGCGAACCGTCGCTGCCCAATACCTCATCGACGATCGAGTCCCGTGCTTCGGCGGCGCCCGCGAGCAAAGCGGATGCTTGACCCAATTCCAGCAGCGAGATCGCCACGGAAACCGCGGATTGTCCGCTGGTGCCGAACTCGCTGACAGACAGACACGGCCCGGTCAGTCCCAAGTAGATCGAGGCGTTGCCCGAGCCGGTCGAGGCGATCAACTGTGGAAACTCCGCGGGGCTCGCGAATTTTGGCCCTTGGTCCAAGACCTTTTGCAAGAAGCGCACGGAGCGATCGACGTCACCGAACGCGCTACCCACGACGAAGCCTGTTTCTGCCGCTTCGTGCTGCGCGTCTCGCAGTGCGCCCTCGGCGGTGGCGACCACGATCGCCGACGCCCGGCTGAAGCGACGAGAACGTTCTGGATCGAGCAAGCTCAGCGGCTCCGGTAACTGGGCCGGCAGCACGGCCGACTCGGCGAGGTAGCGCGCGCTCGCCGCCCCGCTCAATACACCAGCCGGACCGTAGCTGGCGGCGCCGGTGATCACGAGCTCAGCCGTCAGCTTCCGCGACGACACGCGCAGTTCGGCGCCGGGCGCCTCGAAGGCGAGTACGGCACACGCGCCGCCAAAACCGAACGAGCTCGACAGCGCTGCGCGCAGCCCCGCGCTTTGATTCGGCGCGCGCACATGGCGAAGAGCGGGCGCTTCGGGTCGCTCCAGGCCTGCTGTGGGCGGGAGCTGTCCGCGGCTCACGCTGAGCGCGGTAATTGCGGCTTCGATCGCGCCAGCCGCACCCAAGGTGTGGCCGATTTGGGCCTTGGACGAGGAGACCCAAACCCGACTCACATCCGCGCCAAAAACCCGCTCCAGGGCGCGCGCTTCCATCGCGTCGTTTTGGACGGTTCCAGTTCCGTGCGCGTTCACGTAGTCGATGTCACTCGTACTGAGCCCAGCCACGGCCATGGCATCCGAGAGCACGCGCGCTGCGCGCGTGCCGCTCGGCTCGGGGTGCGTGACATGATGCGCCTCGGAGGCCACCGACCAACCGCTCAAGAACGCAATGATCGGTACGCCGCGGGAGCGAGCGCTCGACTCGAGTTCGAGGACCAAACAACCTGCCCCTTCCCCCAGCGTGAGACCAGCTCGCCCGGCATCGAACGGACGGCTGGGTTCGGGATCCACGGCACCCAGCGCGCTGAAGCCAGTAAACGTCAGCTGGCACAGGCCATCGACGCCACCAGCAAGCACGCGGCTAGCACGCCCGGATAGCAACCACGACGCGCCGAGAGCGATCGCCACTGCGCCGCTCGAACAGGCGCTGCAAACCGTTGCCGTCGGGCCAACGTTCCCGAGCGCGCGTGCCACCCGTTCGACAGTCACAGCGAGCGGAAAATCCAGCAAGCGCCGCGCGTCCTGGGGGTGGATACGACCGGGTAGGACCGCGGAGAGGGCGCGCTCGGTTTCGTACATCCCGCCGGTGGTGCCTCCCAGAGCCAGGCCGAGCGGTGCACCGAAGCCGTGTGCTGCCTGCGCCAGGGCCTCGCGAGCGGCAATGAACGAAAGCGCGTCGCTGCGCGACCAGTCTTCGGCCTCACCTCGTGGCGCAATCGCGCGGACGTCCAAGCCGCGCACTTCGGCCGCAATGCGTGACTTGAGCCCGCTCGGATCGAATAGACTGACCTCGCCGATACCGCGTTCCCCTGCGCACAGCCGCGAGAATGACCGCTCGCGGTCAAAACCGAGCGAAGTGACTAGGCCGAGCCCCGTGACCGCAATGCGCTCACGCCCCGCCATCGCTAGCCTGCCTTCGTCCGCGTGATGTGCTCGGCGATGGCATTGACCGAAGCGAAGATGGCGCGGCTCGACTCACCTTCGGGCACACTCACGCCGAATCGCTCTTCGATTGCCATCGCCAGCTGCAGTGCGTCGAGCGAATCCAATCCCAGGCCTTCGCCGAAGAGAGGTGCGCCGTCGTCGATGTCCGCCTCGGTACGACCGCGTAGATCCAGCTCCTCGAGCAAGGCGCGTTTGATTCGTGATTTGAGCTCAGTCTGATCCATAGCTAAGCAGCACTCAACCTTTGGCGCTCTTTACGATCGCCGCCACGACGTCGCGATCGCGCACGCCGTCGACGTCCGCGCGATAGCCCAAGACCAAGCGATGACGCAATGCCGGCAGCGCCAACTCACGCACGTCATCGACGTCTGCGGCGGCCTCGCCGCGCAGGGCGGCGCGCGCCTTGGCTGCCAAGACCAACGCCTGGCTACCACGCGGTCCGGCGCCAAAACGTACGTATTGGTTCACTTCAGGCGGAGACGACGCGTTCCCTGGCCGTGAAGCGCGCGAACAGGCCACCGCGAAGCGCACCGCGTCGTCGGTAATTGGAATCCGCGGAACTAGCGCGCCGAACGCCCGCACTTGCTCCAAATCGACCACTGACTTCAAATCTGGCTCGATTCCGGAAGTGGTACGGCGGGCGATCTCCAGCTCTTCCTGCTCCGACGGGTATTCGACGTGCACCTCGAGCAAGAATCGATCGAGTTGGGCCTCGGGCAGCGGATAGGTGCCTTCCTGTTCGATCGGGTTGCGCGTCGCGAACACCTGGAACGGATCGGGCAAGGCATGCGTCGTGGTACCCACGGTGACCCGCCGCTCCTGCATTGCTTGCAGTAGCGCGGCTTGGGTCTTGGGCGGAGTGCGATTGATCTCGTCGGCGAGCACCAGATTTTTGAAGATTGGACCCGGCATGAAACTGGTTTCGCGACGCACCAAACCGTTTTTTTCCACTTCGTTCAAGATGTCCGTACCCGTGATATCTGCGGGCAACAGATCGGGCGTGAATTGGACGCGACCAAAGCTGAGGCCGAGGGCGCGCGCCAAGCTACTGACGAGCAGCGTCTTGGCCAAGCCGGGCACGCCGACCAGCAAGGCGTGCCCACGGGCGAGCAGCGTAATCAGCAGGGCCTCGACGACTTCATCTTGGCCAACCACGGCTTCCGCGACCTCGGACTTCAGTTTTCCGAAGCCGCGCTCGCAAGCGAGGAGTAGCTCGGTGTCTTTTGGGGCGGGTGGTACGGAGTCGTTCGGGGTCACGTCAGCTTTCCGGGGCTCGACTCGGCGGAGCGCGGCTCAACGCGAGCGCGAGGTCACAGACGAGTTCGCCTGGCTTCTAGCACGCCTCCGGCGGAGGCCGCCTCCGTTCGCACGCGGTCGACATGCCGCGCTTCCGGGAGCCTTCATTCAGCGCCAGCGCCGGCGACGGTTGCCGGCCAGAGAGCAGGCGTGTAAGCATAATAGTGATGCTTTTCCGCCACGCTGGGCCAAGCTCGGGCGCCAGGGAACCGGCTGCCGCCGGCGGCTTCGTCGTGGAACGGCCGCCGCCTGGGCTGGCTCGAGGCAAATACCCAACATCTCCCCTCGCTATCCTCGCGCTCGGCGCAGCGCTGATTTTCGGCACCTGTCTGTATTTTTTCGTGCGCCTGCGCAAGCCTCGCGCATGAGCGGCGTCGGCCATTGCTCGATCGCGATCTGGGTCGCTGGTTGGCTCGCGATTGCCTGCGGCGGGGCGCAGCCCAGTGCCAGCACCGCACACGCCGCACCGTCGCCGTCGGCCGGGCGTCGTTGACTTCGCTCGACGTAAGCGACAATGCTCTGGCAGTAGCTGAAGGTCATCGAGCTATTTGGCAACGAGATCGGCAGCCGCGGCAGCGGCGCTTTGCGCAAGCGCTTCGGCTCGGGCTTGCATCTTTGAAGCGCTCAGCTAAGCGCACGCAGCGCCTCGAGGGCGCGCGCAAAGTCCTCCGGTGGTGGCACCTCGAAGTGCAGTGACTCGCCGCTGATCGGATGCACGAAGCCGAGTACGGTCGCGTGCAGCGCCTGGCGCCCCAAGGTCGCCGCGATCTCGGCCAGGTCTTTCGCCATCGAGGGCCGACCGCCGTATACGGCGTCGGCGAGCAGCGGTGCTCTGCTTTGCTCGCTCAGGTGCACTCGTATTTGATGGGTTCGGCCGGTCTCGAGCCGGCACTCGATCAGCGCGGCTCGACCGCCGGCCAACTGCTCCAGCACGCGCACGTGCGTGACCGCGGTTTTGCCCTCGCTGGTCCGCGACGTGAACCGCAGCCGTGATTTCGGGTCGCGCGCGTGCAGAGTCGTGATCGTACCGGCTGCCGGCGTGCCCACGGTCAGGGCCAGGTAAACGCGCTCGACGGTGTGCAGGGCAAGCTGCGCCTTGAGCCCCTCGCGCGAGCGGTCATCCTTGGCGACGACCAAGAGCCCGCTCGTATCTTTGTCGATACGATGCACAATCCCGGGGCGTAGCGAGCCTTGCTGGTCCAGGGGGTCGGCGCTCGGGAGCGAGAAGCCGGGTCGCGCCAAGAGCCCGTTCACGAGCGTGCCGGTGCGGTGGCCGCGCGCCGGATGGACGACGAGCCCGGCGGGTTTGTTCACCACGAGTAGGTGCGGATCTTCGTAGCAAACGTCGAGCACCACGCTCGGATCCGGATCGGCCTCGCTCAACTGTGGTGGCCCCGCCTCGAGCTCGATCCGGCTCCCGGCGGCTACCGAATCCTTGGCACGACAGGGTTTGCCGTCGACCAGCACGCGGCCTTCCTCGATCCAACGCTGCACCGTGGCGCGGGACACCTCGGGGAGCAGCCGTGCCAGCACCTTGTCGACGCGCTCACGCCGTTGTTCCGGGCCGAGCACGAATCTTTGCGCGCTCACTAGGCTCACGAGCTAAATGCCCAGCCGGCGTGCTCGGGGACCCAGCTACCAGATCTTACTTTTGATGTGGCCCTTCGACTTGACCAGGATGTCGACCAACGCCCGATCGTAGAAGTTCCGATGGTAGAGGTCGGGCGAGACACGGCTCTTGAATAGTGCGCGTCCCTCCTCGATTTCTTCACCGAGTTGGTCGAACAGAGAATCCCCTTCGATGCCACGAATGATTTTTTCCTCGTTGTAGAGGGACAAATCACTGGCGATGGCGCGCGCGAGGCGACGAGCGGCTTCTTCGGTCTCAATCAGCGGCATCCGGCAGAAACTCCTTCGACAGAGTATCGCTGCTTCTTACCTCGACTGTCAAAAGAGTCACCGGGCCGGGCGCTCAGACCCGACCGCCGCCAGGCAGAGCAGAGCTGCACACACGAACCCATATCGTCCCGCGCCGAAGAAAAGCGCGTGTGTGGCGGCCGTGCTGAGCACCAGGCTGGCCGCGAGCCCGCTCACCCTTGCCGGCTGCTTCAGTAACTCCTTACCGGAGAGCGCGGCGACGATTGCGAAGCCGAGGTAGCCAAGCCAGCCCGCTCGCAGCACGGCGAATAACGCAGACGGCAAGGCGACCGCCCATCGCAGTGTGCGCCGAACCTGCCCGGCCCGAGCGACCTGGACGATGCCGACTAGGAGGATCAAGCGTTCCCAAACCGTTTCCACGATACCCAACCACCGCTTGCTCGGCTCCCCAAAGGCGTCCCAATTCGAGGTGTGCAAGTAATGACCGGGCGCTCCGAAGTAATCGAAGGTGACCGAAAGCTTGCGAGGGATCAGCCCGATGAAGGAAAGCGGATGCTGGCGAATGTTCTCCACTCCCGCTTGCCCGAAGCAGCGATCCTTTTCCGCCTCACCGAATACATTGCGACACGGCGCCGGCACGCTCGCGCCTTCGATCGGGATCCACGCGCCATTGGCCTCGGGGGCCGACCCGATCAGCAGGTTCCAACCACCGTTGGCGCTGACGAACACGCAGCGATCCATGCGTGCACAGTTACGGAGTGTCCAAGGCAGGCACACGGCGATCGCTACGCCGGTGACGAGCAGCCCCCGAACGACCCGCGCAACCAAGCGGGGCTCAGCTGACTCGAGCGCAAAAAAACCAAAAATCGGCGCCATCATCAGCATCTGGGGGCGCACGAGGCAGAGACCGCCGAGGCATGCCCCGAGCGCCAGCAGCCGACCGCCAACGCCTGGGTTCGAGCCGACGCGCAAGCTGAGCCAGGTAGCGACCACTAGCATTTCCGCTGTCACGCCCTCGGTCATCAATGCCGGCGTGTAAAAGAGCAAACCAGGATGTAACGCCAGAAGCGAAGCCGCGATCAGCGCTTGACGGCGTGAGCCGTAGCGAATCACCGTGCGTTGCCCCGCGAACACCGCTAGCGCCCCCAGAACTGCGTTGACCAGCATGGCCACCACCGGCCGCGACCCGAAGATCAGGTACGCGAGACCAAGTAGCGCTGGATAGCCGACAGGATAGTGCGCCGCGTAGCTGACCGCGCCGTCCGGCCAAAGCCAGGTGTAGCCCTGCCCGTGCGCGATTCTCTGGGCGACCACGTGGTAAAAGCTGCCGTCGTCCGCGGGTGGAAAACGGTCTTTTGCCCACCAGACCACGAGCAGACGGAGGGCTAGGGCGAGCGCCGAGAGCCAGCAGGCGTCCCGCAAGAAGCTCGCTGAACCCCGATCCCCCCTGACTCCGGCTGACGCTTCTTCTCGACTCGGCATTGGCTCACGGAAAATGCCCGAGCAAACCTAGCGTTCGCAGATCGAGTACGACCTCGCACGCCGGAAGCCCGACCACATTGCTGTACGAGCCCACGATGCGCTCAATCAAGAACGCGCCCAAGCCCTGGGCGGCGTAGGCGCCTGCTTTGTCCAGCCCCTCCCCGCTCGCGGCGTAGCGCGTGACTTCGTCGACGGAGGCTGCGCGCAGGCTCACCTCCGTGGCCACCGTGCGCGCCACGCGGATCTCCGCGGGGGCATCCGGCAGACTGATGGCGTAGCGCGTGTATACGGTGTGCGTCCTACCAACGATGCGGGAGAGCAAGCGAGCTGCGTCTTCCTCGTCTTCGGGCTTGCCGAGGACATCTCCGTCGATCACGACCACCGTGTCGGCGACGAGGATCGCCGAGAACGCGCCCGAACCCCGCGCAGCGACCGCGCTCAGCTTCTCGGCGACGATCCGCGACACGTAATCGAGCGGCCGCTCGGCGGGCGCTACGAGCTCCGGAATATCGGCGGGCTCGACTCGGATCGCCAGGCCAAGACCTGACAAGATGTCCTTACGGCGTGGCGATGCGGAGCCTAACAGTAGCGGCGTTTTTGCGCTGATCATCGCGGCCCGAGCTCTTAGCACGTCCCAAGTGTAGAGTGCCGGCCGTGCCTCGTTGGAACCCCGGGCTGCGCCAATCAAAGCGGCTCTTTTTCGCGGCTCTGCTGAGCGTCAACGGTTTCTCGGCCGAGGCGGTGCAGGCTGCCGAGTGCAGCAAGGGAGCGGGGGTTTCCCCTTGCTTCGACGTCAACGCGCTCTGGCTGCCCGCCGGTCGCGCTTCGTTCTTGAGCATGCCGGACACCCAGCTCACCAGACCCGGTCAAATCGCCCTTGGGGCCGCAAGTGAACTCCTTCATCAGCCGCTGCTACTGCGCGTAGCCTCGCCCGATCGCGACGGCCGCGACGTTCACGCACTGGATTACGCGCTCGATGTTTCCTATTTTCTCTCGTTCGGTCTGCTCCGAAACCTGGAGACGTCCATGCTGGCGTCGCTGCGTGCCTATCAGGCGGGGGCTGGCGTCGGCGGCATCGACTCGCAGTCCGCGCCGCCACTGCAACACAACGCGGTGCGCGATCCGCGCGTGGGCATCGCGTACTCCCTGGACGACGCGCTCGACGCGCACGGTTTCGGCCTCCGCCTCGGCGTCGACGCGACTTTGCCCCTCGGCGACCGCAACGCATTCGCCAACGAGCGCTCATTCGTGGTGATGCCGAACGCGACGTTCGGCTTTCAGCACCGAACTCTGCGCCTCAACGCCGAGCTCGGTGCGCGGTTGCGTCAGGCGCTCGATTTTGCCGGGTTCAGCCTCGGAAATCAGGCATTTGTGGCGCTCGGTGTGGCTGTCGAATTGCTCCAGCCGGGCTGGCTTTCGGTCAGCGCGGAAGCGTTCGGCCTGCCTCCGTTGTCCAACAGTCGCGGCAGCGCGGCGAGTCCCCGAGTCAGTGACGCTCGGCTTTTTCCTGCAGAATGGCTGGCGGGCGTGCACTCATCGTTCGGCAGCCACGGACTGTGGACGCTCAGCTTCGCCTTGGGCGGCGGCATTCCGCTATCCAGCGAAACGCGCACGAGCTCGACCGGGCCTTTCACCAGTTACTTCCTGGGTATGACCACCCCGGATTTTCGCTCACTGGCGGTCGTGCGCTTCGCCCCGCGGAAATAGCCATCGCCC
>Ga0302321_100000580_pt1 | contig 31900 bp, 27 predicted proteins | sample Fen_T0_1_FD_202505 | JGI IMG/M metagenome (GOLD analysis project Ga0302321, IMG submission 202505) | Peat permafrost microbial communities from Stordalen Mire near Abisko, Sweden - Fen_T0_1 | ecosystem: Environmental > Terrestrial > Soil > Wetlands > Permafrost | place: Sweden: Abisko... | reverse complement strand
GGCAAAGCGCAGTGTTTCCCAAGTGTTGCGCGAAGCGACAAAAAAGGAGTTGGTGCCGAAACGAGCGAGAGTCAATTGCGACACGGTCTGCCTCGATCGCTCTCGGTAGCTCCGATATCATCCTCGACGGCTGGTCAGCCAGGTGCGCAGCACTGCTTCTGCCGAGCTTTGTAACAACTCTGCCGCCCGCTCGATCGCTTCTGCGAGTGAGATCGGACGCCGGCAGATTGAAAATATGCCGGCAAAATCGCCAAAATCAGCTGGCCTTACATCGTCTTCGATACCGCCCACCAGTGCAATCACCGGCACGCGGCGTCGTTTGGCCCAGCGCGCCACCCCACACGGTCCCTTGTTTTGTAAGCTCTGCTGGTCGAGCAGCCCTTCGGCGGTAATCACGAGGTCGGCTCCGAGCAAGGCCTGATCGAAGCCCACACTTTCCAGCACCAAATCGATCCCGGGTTCGAGAGTCGCTCCGAGCACTCCGAACAAACCGGCAGCGATGCCGCCAGCCGCACCACCCGAAACCACGCTACGCACTTCGCGGCCGGTGGTCCGCTCGATCACGTCCGCGAAGTGGTCGAGATTTTGTTCTAGCTCGAGCACCGCGTTTGGGGTTGCGCCCTTTTGCGGACCGAAGGACATCGCCGCTCCTCGCGGGCCGAGCAATGGACTATCCACGTCACAGGCGACTCGCAACCTCACGCGTGCGAGCGCCGAATGTACGCGCGACAATTCGATGCGCGAAAGCCGTGCAAGGCCTGCGCCCCCGCTCGCAATCGGCGTGCCCGTTTCATCTAGCAAGCCCACACCGAGCGCAGCGAGCAGGCCCGCGCCTCCATCGACGGTCGCGCTGCCGCCGACGCCGAGAATCACAGTCTCGACGCCAGCGTCGAGTGCGGTGCTGAGCAGTTTTCCCGTGCCCCGGCTACTCACCAACAGGGGATCCTGCTCGTGTGACTGGAGCAGCGCGATGCCCGAAGCGGTCGCCACGTCCAGCACCGCAGTGCGACCCTCGTCGAGCAAGCCAAAGCTCGCGCGCACGGGTCGACCCAGCGGATCCGGAACGATCGTTTCGCGGATCACTCCGTTCCCTGCGGCCCGTAGCACTGCGCTCGTTCCATCCCCACCGTCAGCGATCGGCAGGCTAGTAATCTCGATGCTGCTGTCGGCCGCGCGCAGCCCGCGGGCGATGGCCGAGGCCGCTTCGAACGCAGTGAGGCTGCCTTTGAGTGCGTTGGGAGCGACGACGACGCGCACGGTGCTGAGCCCGATTTATCATCGACGGCCAGCGCCGCCAACGCGGCCTCCTTCTCTTCCGGTGACCGCATGTCCAGCATGCTGAATCTGGAGCTCCTCAGCGGGCTTGGACTGGCTAGCGACGAATTGCGGCACTCGCTGACCGGTGCTGCCCTTTTTCGCGAGATTGCGCCAAATTGGCCACACTCGAACGAGCGGCCACGGAGGGAGTGGGGGTGGCAATTGTCGATTTGCCGACTGGAAGATTGCCCAGCGTAGCCTTGCTGGTCTATCGGTTCGTTTTTTCTCGAGAGGTGGTGAACCGATGATGCGTCTATCGAAGTCCCTCAGTGCAGCGTGCCTGCTGTCGATCCCCACGTTCGCGTCATCCGCCCAGGCAGCGGATCCGACGCCTGGGACTGCCCCCGCCGCCAGTGCGAACGCTTCGGTCTCCCTGGGCGGGCCCAGCGGCGTGTCGGCCGCCGCCGACGCTGGCACAGGGGACGGCTTCTGGGAACGATATCGGCCGCTCCCGATGGCACTCGAACTCGGCCTGTACGGTGGTTTGGCAAATTTTTCAAAACAACACAACCTTCAGGATCTCAATCTCGTTCAGGACACCCAAAACGGCCACCAGAGCTTGAGCACGGGGCTCGACCTCGGTCTGCGCGCGGCCTTCTATCCGCTCTCGTTCCTTGGTGTCGAAGGCGAACTCGGGGTCATCCCCACCAAGACTGGAAGCGACGATCGCAGCGCTACGGTGTGGACCTATCGCGCGCATTTGATCGCGCAGTATCCGGGCTATCGCTTGGTGCCCTTCGTCGTGCTCGGCCTCGGCGGAATGACCATGAAGAGCCACCCCGACACGCTCGGCACGGACAGTGATCCGGAAATGCATTGGGGCCTCGGAGCCAAGTGGGCATTCAACGAGTATCTGAGCGCGCGCTTCGATTTTCGCGACAATCTGATGCAAAAAAATATGCTGATCGCCGGCGTCGTCGACGGGGATTTGGTGCACAATACCGAATTCTTGCTGGGGCTGAGCTTCACGCTGGGCCGCACTCCCTACCAGCCAACCCCGCCTCCGGTCGATTCGGACGGAGACGGCTTCTTCGATCCACAGGACGCCTGTCCGAGTCAGCCGGGTGTTGCGCCCAATGGCTGTCCGGCGCCGGTCGTCGTCGTCGATACCGACAAAGACGGTGTTCCCGACGCGAGTGATCCGTGCCCGCAAGAGGCCGAGGACGGCTTGCCGCCGAATCCAACGGACGGTTGCCCAAACAAGGACCCGGACCAGGACGGCATCTTGGTTCCAGATGACAAATGCCCTTCGGAAAAGGGCATCGCGCCGGACGGTTGCCCCGTGCGAGACAAGGATGCCGACGGCATCCCGGATGACGTGGACAAGTGCCCCGATCAGCCGGAGACCAAGAACGGCTTCGAGGACGCGGACGGCTGCCCCGACGAGTTGCCCAAGGCGGTTGCCAAGTTCGCGGGCGTGATCAAGGGCATCGAGTTCGACTTCGGCAAAGCGACGATTCGCAAGAATTCGAATAAATTGCTCGATGAGGCCGTCAAAGTCCTGACCGAGTACAAAGATCTGCGCGTCTTGATCACCGGTTTCACCGACGACGTTGGCGAGCGCCAGACGAACATCGATCTGTCCGAGGCGCGAGCGAATTCAGTCAAGACCTATATGGTTTCGAAGGGTATCGATACCGGCCGTATCGAGACCCACGGCGCGGGACCTGACGACCCGATTGCGGACAACAAGACGGACAAGGGTCGTCAGCAAAATCGCCGAATCGAATTCAAATTGATCACGAAATGAAGGGCCGAGCCCCGTCGGGGCTCGACCCAGTTCTCGAGGCGTGGGTTGATCCCGTCGCTCTCTCGCATCGCGCTCATCGCGCGAGAGGGCGTCGGGGTCTTGGCAATAATTGGAGGAACAGATGCGTAGCTCTCTAGTAATGTCCTTAATCGGTGCGACCAGCATGGCGTTTGCGCTGCTCGTCGGCTGCGGTGACACCGACGGCAAGCCGGTAACCAGCAAGGCGGGACAATCCTGCACTCGAACCGCCGATTGCGACGATGGTCTGAGCTGCATCAGCAACGTCTGTTACAAGACGGCTCCACCGGCGACTGGCGGCAGTGGTGGCGGCGCAGTCATCCCCGCGCCCCCCGTGCGCGGTGGTGAAGGCGAGAGTTGCTCCTCTCGCCTCGATTGCATCGACACGCTCGGCTGTTTCAACAACCGCTGTACGGCGAGCGACATGGGTGACGGCGGCATGACCGGGAGCACCGGCGTTCAGCTCGGCGCACGCGGTGAGAGCTGCCGCGTCAATGGCGATTGCACCAAGGATCTAATCTGTGTCCCGTCAGCAGGCACCGGCATCGGCGTCTGCGACCTCGCGAATTTCGGCATCGAGCCGACGGGCCTAACCTGTACAGGCGAGTGCAGCGAGGCCGCGGATTGCTGCCAACTTCCACTCAGTCTGCACACGGCCGACATCAAGTCGTGTCAGGACATCGCGGACAAGATTGCCGCGGACGCGACGATCGACTGTACCGCGCCCGCCGCGGGAACCGCGGCGAAGCTCTGCTTTCAGCAAGCCACGTATTGCGATTGCGGTGCCGACACCTGGAGCTGCGACGGCGATACGCATGCCTGCGTGTACGGCCCCGACTGTGTGGTTGCCGCTGGCGCAGACGTTCCCACCGGCTGCCCGAGCATCTCGCGCCTCGGTCTGGCGGTGCCTGCGTGCAATCCGGATTCGAAAACCTGCATCGGGGCAACCGCTGCGATGGCCTGCACCAACGACAATTCCTGCAAGGGTAAGCAGATCGTCGACAGCCCCGTCGGTGATGTATGCACCGCAGGTGAATGCACTTGCTACGCTGGCAACAAGCAGTGTTATCGCAAGTGCGCCCGCGACATCGATTGTGGTGCAGGCCAGATCTGCGATGCGAAGAAGACCAAGTTGTGCGTCCCGGACGCGACTTGCATCACGGACTCGCAATGCGCGATCGCCAATCGCAATGTCGCATACAAATGCAACGACGGCTCTTGCGCCCAGTCCTGTGAATCGGACCGGGACTGCTCGGCTTCCGGTCTGGGTGGCACCTTCACCGGCAGGGTGTGCGGCGCGGACAAGTTCTGCGCCTCGGTCGCGAGGGACTGCGACAAAGACACTCAATGCGCACCGCTGACGGTTGGTGGCCTCAAGCCGTTCTGCGTCTCACCCTCGCCCACGGCGGGTGCTTCGGTGGCTTCGTCAATCACGAACTGAGTCAGTAGCGGGGCCCGTGCCTCGTGTCCGCGGCCCGCAGTGAGCAACTACTGCGGGCCGCGGCGTTTTGTGGATACGCAGGGTTTTGTGGATAGGAGACAATTCGTGGGCTCTGCTGATATAGATAGGGCGTGAAAACGGCTAGGATTGTCGCGGCATGATCGAACAGGGCGGCGTTCAGCCGGCCATTTTGGTGGTCGAGGACGACCCCGCTCATTCCGAGGCCATGGCACGCGTGCTCTCGGCACATGGTGGATTCGGACTGCGATTCGCCGTGTCGCTGGCCGAGGCCCAGCTGGCGATCGCCGAACGGCCACCCGCGTTGATCCTCGCCGATCTGAACCTCGCGGACGGTAAAGCGTTCGAGCTGCTGCCCGGCCCCAACAGCCAGCCGGGGCTGCCAGTCCTGGTGATGACCAGTCATGGCGACGAGCAAACAGCAGTGCGCGCCATGCGCGCCGGGGCGCTCGACTACTTGGTGAAGTCGCCCGAGGCCTTCTCAGCCTTGCCTCGAACCGTCGAGCGCGCGCTCCGCGAGTGGGGCCTAGTGGAGTCCCGGCGGGCCGCGGAGGCCGCCCTTCGGGAGAGCGAGGAGCGCTTCCGCGTGTTCTTCGAGGCGTCCCCCGACGCCTGCAAATTCGTGACCAGCGACGGCACCTTGATCGATATCAATCGCGCTGCCGAGGAGATGTTCGGCTACCGACGTGACGAGGTGGTCGGCAAAACCGTACCCGATCTGAAGCTTTTCCATCGAGATTCCCTGGCGGCCGCGCGTGCGATGGCCACCGATTGCCTCGAGGGTGTGGCATGTTCGCCGAGCGAATTAATCGTCGTGCATCGCTCGGGTCGTGAGCTCGTGGTCGAGGCGCGCACGGTCTCGGTTCGGGTCCGGGACGGGGTGGCGCTGCTCACTACTCTGCGCGATGTTTCTGCCAGAAAACAGGCGGAAATCGCCCAGCGTCGCTTGGAAGAACAGCTCCGACAAGCGTCCAAGATGGAGGCTGTCGGTAGGCTGGCTGGCGGCGTCGCGCACGACTTCAACAATCTCTTGACTGGCATCCGGGGCTTCACCGATATCTTGCTCAGTGGCGTCGCCGAGGGTGACCCGGCGCACGGGGATCTGCTGGAAATCCAGCGGGCTACGCAACGCGCCGCAACTTTGACCGGACAACTGCTGGCATTCAGTCGCAAGCAACTGGTCGAACCCGTGGTGGTAGACTTGAATCAGTTGCTGTCCGGCGCGATGCGCATCGTGGAACGTCTGATTGGTGAGGACGTGCAGGTCGTGTTCAGGCCAGGCGCCAACCTGCGCGCGGTGCGAGTCGACCCGAGCGGAATGGAACAAGTGTTGATCAACTTGGCGGTCAACGCGCGCGACGCGATGCCGAAAGGCGGTCAACTCAGCATCGAAACCTCCGAGGTCGAGGTCGACGCGGAGCTGTGCCAGAATCACTTGGAGGCGCGCGCTGGGCGGTACCTCCTGTTGTCGGTCAGGGATACGGGAGTCGGCATGCCCGAAGGCGTACTGTCGCGCCTATTCGAACCATTTTTCACCACCAAAGGGCCCGGGCGCGGCACTGGCCTCGGGTTGTCGATTATTTACGGAATCGTCCAGCAAAGCGGCGGTTTCGTGCACGTCGAATCCGACGTGGGCCAAGGTTCCGAGTTTGGGATCTATCTGCCCTCGGTGCACGAGACACCGGCGCTGCCGGTTACTTTCGTCGAGCCGGAGCTGCCCAAGGGCAACGAAACCATCCTGCTCGTCGAAGACGAGGTGCTCGTGCGATCGCTGGTGAGTAAGTTCCTGCATAGCCAGGGTTATCGCGTGCTGAGTACTGCGCGTGGCAGCGATGCGCTTCGGTTGGCGGCAGAACAGAGTACGAGCATCGACCTGCTGTTGAGCGACGTCGTCTTGCCGAACATGAACGGCCGGCAGATCTACGAGCGACTTGCGCTAACGATACCCAAGCTGCGAGTTTTGTTCATGTCCGGCTACACCGAGAACATCATCGCGCCCCATGGCGTGCTCGAAGGCGGCTTCTGTTTCTTACAGAAACCGTTCTCACTCAAGGAGTTGGCGCGCAAGGTGCGCGAAGCGCTCGACGAGCGTTGAGCCCGCGCTCGATGAGCGCGCTGGGCGAGATCGCCAAGCGCGTTGACTTGCGGCTTCACCCAGATACCCTGTAGAGGAGCATTCGAGCATGGGCGATTTGGACAGCGCTGTCGCGAGCGGTTTGCAAGGAGCTGGTGAGGCGGGGCTCAGGGCGACGCTCGAATACATCAACGACGGGATTTTTTTTGCTGATTCACAGGGCAGCGTGGTGGACGCCAACGCCGCAGCCTGTCGGCAGCTGGGGCGACTTCGCTCGGAGGTAATCGGTGCGCCGGTATCCGCCTTCACGGGCAGAGCCAACTTTCAGTTCGATTCGGTCGTTTCCCGGTTGGAGTCGGAGCCGCACCTTTCTTACCAGACGACTCACCTGGACAAGGACGGAACACGGGTCGATGTCGATTTGACCATCACTCGGATGCCGAGTCAGGGCTCGTACTTGTACGTGGGTATCGCGCGCGACGTGACCGAGCGCACCCGCGTCGAAGAAGAATTGCGTCAGAGCGAACAACGATACCGCTTGTTGGTCGAAAATTTCCCCGGCAGTGCGGTGCTATTGTTCAATCGCGAGCTTCGCTTCTTACTCGTGGATGGCCCCGAGGTTGCCGCAACTGGGTTCTGCCGTGAAAACATGGTCGGCTTCACGCCGGCTGAGTGTCTGCCGCCCGAGTTCGCGAAAATCATCGAACCCAACCTGAGAGCGGTGCTTCAAGGCGAGCGCTTCTCGGCAGAGGTGCCGTTCGGTGAGCTGCGCTACCTTTACCAATACGTGCCGTTGCGTAACAGCGCTGGTGAAGTAATAAAGGGCCTCATTTTAGCTCAAAACGTAACCGAACGGTATCGCGCAGGGCTGGCGGTCGCCCAGAGTGAGCGGCAGTTTCGCACGCTCACGAATAACCTGCCCGATTTCGTGGTTCGGCTGGATCGCGATCACCGGTACATGTACGTCAACCCAGTATTCGAAGCCGCTACCGGCGTCCCGCTCGAAAAAGCACTTGGAAAGACCAACGGCGAGCTGGGAATGAGCGCGGACCAGCTCCAGCGCTGGACCGCCGCCATTCAGCGCGTGTTCGACTCCAAAGAGCCGACCCGCCTCGAGGACGACTTCAAAGGCCCCGATGGTGTCACGCTCACCTGGGAGGCGCAGCTCGTGCCTGAGCGGTCCGAGTCGGGGGAGATCGACTCGGTCTTGATCATCAGTCGCGACGTGACGGAGCGCCGCCTGCGTGAAGAAGAGTTGCGCCACAAGAACGAAGAACTGACCCGGTTCACGTACACCGTGTCCCACGATTTGAAGAGCCCGCTGGTCACCATTCAAAGCTTCTTGGGATTTCTAGTGGAAGATGCTCAGCGAGGCGACGCGGATAGCGTGGCTCGCGACGTGTCGTTCATCAGGACCGCAGCCGACCGAATGGCCGCGCTGCTCACGGATCTACTGCAGCTGTCGCGAGTCGGGCGTAAGCAGAATGCCCTGGAACGCGTGCCGCTCACTCAGCTCGTGAACGACGCTCTCGCTATGGTCGCGGGGCGAATCGCCGTCGAAAAGCCCGAACTTGTGATCACGACCGAGCCCATCAGTCTGTACGGCGATCGATTACGCCTGGTCGAAGTATTTCAGAATCTGATCGACAATGCCGTGAAATTTTCCAGCTCGGTCTCGGCTCCACGCATCGAGCTTACCGCCGAGCAGGTAGAGGGGGAAGTCGTGCTTCGCGTGCGCGACAACGGCATTGGTATCGACTCGCGCCATCGTCACAAGCTGTTTGGCCTGTTCGAGAAATTGCATCCCGAGCTGGAAGGCACCGGCATCGGCCTTGCCCTGGTCAAACGCATCATCGACGTCCACGGCGGGCGAATTTGGGTCGAGTCTGCCGGCCCAGGCCTGGGCACGACCGTCTCTTTCACGCTGCCTGGAACCAAACGCGAGGAATCATGAAATCTCCCGCATCTCCGATTTCGATCTTGTTGGTCGAGGATGATCCGGCGCACGCGGAGATCGTGCTGCGAAGCCTGATCGGTCTGCAAGGTCGCGTTAGGTGCATCGCTCACTTGAGCGACGGCCAGCAGGCGCTCGATTATTTGAAGCGCGAGGGCATGCACAGCGGCCCGCAGAGCTCACCGCGTCCCGATCTGGTGCTGCTCGACTTGCGTTTGCCGTGTGTCGATGGCTTCGAGGTGCTGCGACGGATGAAAGCGACCGAAGAGGTGAGTCACATTCCGGTCGTGGTGCTGAGTACCTCCGAGGCCGAGCGCGACATCGCTGCCGCCTACCAGACGGGAGCCTGTAGCTATCTGGTGAAGCCCGCTGAGTTCGCGGCATATATCGATTTGATCCACGATTTAGGGCATTATTGGAGCGATTTGAATCGCTTTCATGGCATCTGAGCCCGGCTGGGAACGAGCGAGCAAGCGTCGATGTTGGTAAAGCTCTTGGTGCGGACACCTCGCAAGCTGTCGAGCATCGTGAGTTCGGTGCTGTTCGAGGCAGGCGCGGGAGGAATCGAAGAACAGGACGATTCGAAACGGCTCGTGGTCTACGCCGCGGACCGCGAGAGTGCCGAGGCGATCGCGGCCCGCGCGCGCGTGTTGCTGCGCGAGGCAGCCCCCGGCCCGAACGGCATCGCGCTCAGTATCGAGGTCGACGAAAGTTCGGACTGGGCCAGCGCCTGGACTCGGCACCTCGGGCAAATAGCGCTCACCCCGAGCTTGGTGATACAGCCGCAGTGGGACGAAACGCCTGCGCCGAGTGGGTCGCAGCGCATCCTATTCGATCCCAAGTTGTCATTTGGCGACGGCGCGCACGCGACCACGCGCCTGGCGTCAGTCGCGCTCGAACGTGCATGCCGGGCGCGTGCCGGGCTGTCGGTGCTGGACTTCGGCTCGGGCACCGGCGTACTCGCGTTCGTCGCGTTGATGTCGGGTGCCGAGGCGGCTTGGGGCGTCGACATCGATCCGGTTTCAATCGAGGCTGCCGGGAGCAACGCCAGGCTGAACGCCCTCGAACAACGCTGCCAATTCTCCCTGCCAGCGGCTCAGCCCCAGCGTAGGTTCGATTTGGTCGTCGCGAACCTGGAGGCCCCGGCTTTACTGTCTTGCGCGGGCGACCTGATGCGTCACGCGCTAGCCGCGGAGCGCGTGATATTGACTGGCTTTCTGACCGCCATGGAAGCCCAGATCGTCGCCGCGTTCACGCCCAGTTTCCGCCTTGAGCGCGCCGAGTACGAGTCGGACTGGGCGCTCGTCGAGTTGGTGCCGCAGCGCTGAACACGCGAAAAAAGCCAGCCTTCACTGCGGAAAGCTGGCTTTTCGCGAACACACGTGGGTCGCTATGCGTTGTATGAGCGCGAGCTGACGTTGCCGCCGCGGCCGGTCCAGTTCGTGTGGAAGAACTCACCGCGCTTCTTGTCGGTGCGCTCGTAGGTGTGCGCGCCGAAATAGTCGCGCTGCGCTTGCAGCAGATTCGCTGGCAACCGAAGACGACGGTAGCCGTCGTAGAAGGCCAAGGCCGAGCTCATGCACGGCGTCGGGATGCCTAGCAGCGCCGCATTGGCCATGGTCTTCCGCCAGCCAGTTTGACTCTCGTCGATCACCTTGCGGAAAAAGTCATCGACCAACAGGTTCTCGAGCTCGGGGTTCTTGTCGAAGGCCTTCTTGATGTCGCCCAAGAAGCGGCTGCGAATGATGCAGCCCCCGCGCCACATCAGCGCGATCGAACCGAAATTCAGCTTCCAGCCATACTCTTTGCTCGCCTCGCGCAGAAGCATGTAACCCTGCGCGTAGCTGACGATCTTGGAGGCGTACAGCGCAAGCATCACGTCCTCGATGAACGCCTTGTTGTCGCCGCTGAACGCCGACTTCGGTCCGCTCAGTGCGAGGCTCGCGCGTTCGCGTTCGCTCTTGAGTGACGACAGCGCCCGAGCGAACACCGCTTCACCGATCAGAGTGACCGGCATGCCCAGATCGAGCGCCGAGTTGCTGGTCCATTTGCCGGTGCCCTTTTGGCCTGCCGCGTCCAAGATCTTGTCGACCAGCGGTCCGCCGTCCGTGTCCTTCAGTCCGAAGATCTCGGCTGTAATCTCGATCAAATAGCTGTCGAGCACGCCCTTGTTCCAGTCTTCGAACACGGCTTTTAGCTCGTCTGCGGAAAGGCCGAGGCCGCTCTTCAGCAAATCGTAGGCTTCCGCGATCATTTGCATGTCGCCGTACTCGATCCCGTTGTGCACCATCTTCACGTAGTGACCGGCGCCGCCCTCACCCACCCAGTCACAGCACGGCTCGCCATCGACCTTGGCCGAGACGCTTTGCAAGATATCCTTGATGTACGGCCAGGCTTCCGGGTCACCACCGGGCATGATCGACGGACCCCGACGCGCGCCCTCCTCACCACCGGATACGCCGCTGCCGACGAAGCGAATACCCTTCGCCTTCAATTGGTCGAAGCGCCGTTGGCTGTCGGGGAAGTGCGAATTCCCGCCATCGATGATGATGTCGCCTTTGCTCAGCAAGGGCGTAAGGTCATCGATCACCGCATCGACCGCAGCGCCGGCTTTGACCAAGATGAACACGCGGCGCGGGGACTTGAGCGAGGCGACGAGATCCTTCACCGTCTTGGTGGGCACGACTTTCGAGCCTTTTGCGGGGCCAGCCATGAACTCGTCCGTGACGCTGCCCGTGCGGTTGTAGACGGACACGGTAAAGCCGTGGTCGTTCATGTTCATGACCAGGTTTTGACCCATCACGGCTAGGCCGATGAGTGCAATGTCTGAGCTCGGTTCCGACATGTCGTTCCTTCTCCCTATTCGAGATTTGCGGGGCGCCGATAAATAGCACGACGCGCTACCCGACAGCTACGCCGGATACGCTCGGTTCGTGAATGCGCGGACTAGTTCTGGCACGGTTTGAAACAGCGTGTCGGCGCCCGCAGCGCTCAGTTCTTCCAGCGAACCGTAACCCCAGAGTACACCTGCGGAGCGAAGCCCATTTTGTTTAGCCCCGACGATGTCATGGAGGCGATCACCGATCATCCAAGCGTGCGCTTGCGAGATGCCCTCGCTCCTGAGCACGTGGGCGATCAGCTGCCCCTTGTTGCTGCGCTCGCCGGTCAACTCCGAACCGTACACCCGGCTGAAATATTGGCGAAGTTCGAAGTGGTCGATGATCGTGTTCGCGTAGACTTCCGGCTTCGACGTGACCACGAACAGTGGAATGTCAGCATCTCGCAGGGCCTGTAGACCCTGCGAGATGCCCGGATAGACACTGTTTTCGAACAAGCCGAGTTTGGAGTAGCGCTGCCGGTAGATGGCAATCGTGCGCGCGTTCAGCTCGGGATCGCTCGACTGGAGCAGCTCTCGAAACGCGTCGTGAGTGGGCGGACCAATGAAGTGCGAGAGCGCCTCGTCTGCCGGGACCTCCAGGCCCAAAGTCGTCAGGGCGTGACGCATGCTCGCCAAGATCCCGGGGCGCGAGTCGGTCAGCGTGCCATCCAGATCGAGGAACAGGTGCATTGGGCTCATGCTCGTGCTGCACGCGGCCGCGCCGTGACCACTTTGCGTGCGGGCGCAGGCTCCACCCTTGGTGGTTTTTTGCCGCGCTCGAGCACTCGCGCCAGGTATTGCCCGGTGTGGCTCTTCTTCACGCGCGCGACGCTTTCCGGCGTGCCTTCGGCCACCAATTGGCCACCCGCGCCGCCGCCCTCGGGGCCGAGGTCGATCACCCAGTCAGCATGGGCGATGACGTCCAAATTGTGCTCGATCACGAGCACGGTATTGCCGGCCTCGACCAAACGGGACAAAACCTCGAGCAATTTTTCCACGTCCGCGAAGTGCAGGCCCGTGGTCGGCTCATCGAGGATGTACAGCGTGCGGCCGGTACCCGGGCGTGACAGTTCTCGCGCGAGCTTGATGCGCTGCGCCTCCCCGCCGGACAGAGTGGGGGAGGGCTGCCCGATCTTTACGTAGCCCAGCCCGACGTCGGCCAATGTCTGCAGCCCGCGCGCGATGTTCGTGTGCACGGAAAACAGCTCCAACCCCTCTCGGACACTCATTTCCAAGGTATCGGCGATGCTCTTGCCCCTGTACAGGACGCGCAACGTGGCCTGGTTGAAACGCCGCCCAGCGCATTCCTCACAGGTCACGTACACATCCGGCAAGAAATGCATTTCGACCTGACGGACGCCGTCGCCGGAGCACGACTCACAGCGGCCGCCCTTGACGTTGAACGAAAAGCGTCCCGCGTCGTAACCGTAGGTGCGCGCCTCACTGGTGCCCGCGTACAGCTCTCGAATCGAATCGAACACCTTGGTGTAGGTGGCCGGGTTCGAGCGCGGGGTACGGCCGATCGGCTTTTGATCGATGCCAATTACCTTGTCGATGTGCTCGATGCCCAGAATTTTTTGGTGCTCGCCGATGGGGCTCCGTGCGTCGTGGAGTGCGCGCGAAAGCGCCGGAAAAAGGATGCCGTTGATCAACGTCGACTTGCCGGCGCCGCTGACGCCGGTCACCGCCAGAAACGTACCGAGCGGAAAGCGGACATCCACATTCTTCAGGTTGTGCTCGCTCGCGCCTTTGATTTCAAGCGACTTGCCGTTTCCGGGGCGGCGCTCGGCGGGGATTGGGATCTTGCGTTTCCCCGATAGGTATGCGCCGGTGAGTGACTTCGGATTCTTGATCACTTGCGCCGGCGTACCCGCAGCCACGACCTCCCCCCCGAGCTCGCCTGCACCTGGGCCGAAGTCGATCAGGTAGTCGGCTTCCATCATCGTTTCTTCGTCGTGTTCGACGACAATCACCGAGTTTCCGACGTCGCGCAGAGCCTTCAAGGTCTTCAGTAGTTTGCCGTTGTCCCGTTGATGAAGCCCAATCGACGGCTCATCCAGGATGTAGATCACGCCCGTCAGCTCGGAGCCGATTTGCGATGCCAAGCGGATGCGCTGGCTCTCTCCGCCCGAGAGCGTTGCGGCCGCGCGGTCCAGGGTGAGGTAACCGAGGCCAACATTGACTAGGAAGCCCAAGCGCGAACCGATCTCTTTCCTTAGCTCGGCGGCGATCTCGGCGTCCGCCCCCTTGAGCGGCACGGCTTCGATCCAGGCCCGAGCTTGCTCGATCCGCTGATGAGAGAGCGCATCCAGGCTCTCTCCGGCGATCTTGACGGCTCGGCTCTCGGGTCTCAGGCGTGCGCCGTGGCATGTCGGGCACACTTTGCTGGAGAAGAAGCGCAGGTAGTACTGCTTCATGTCCTCGCTGCCGGTGCTCTTCATGCGCCGCATCAGCTGGTTGACCAAGCCTTCCCATCTCTCGCCGGCCTTCTTGCCGCCAAACATGACCGCGTCGCGTTGCGCTTGGGTCAGCTTGTTCCACGGCTTTTTCTTGTCGATGCCGAAGAGCGACAGCACCCACTCGATCTCGTTCGCGACCCAGCCTTCGCCGCGCGCAGCGGCAGCGGCCCAGGGTGTGATCGCGCCGTCCTTGATCGACAGCGCGGGGTTCGGCACCACCAGCTCGGGGTCCATTTCTGGGCGTGAGCCGAGGCCGTTGCAATCGGTACAGAAGCCGAGCGGCGAATTGAAGGAAAAGGACTGCGGGGAAAGCTCGGGAAAGGACAGCTCGCAGTGCGGACAAGCGACACGCTCGCTGAAAGCGCGTTCTTCGCTCGGGGTCTCGACGCTGATCACACCCTTGCCTTCCCGCAGCCCGAGCTCCACCGAATCCGTGATGCGCGCGCGGGCGCTCGAGTCGACTACGATCCGATCGACGACCAAATCGAGGTCGTGCTTGGCCTTCTTGTCCAAAGCGACCACGGTGTCGTCGAGCGTTACCAGCTTGCCGTCGATGCGTAGCCTAGAAAATCCGCGCGTTCGCGCATCCAGCAAGAGCTCACGGTGTTCGCCCTTGCGCTGGCGCTCGAGCGGGGCATAGAGAACGAGCTTGGTGCCCTTCGGATACTCCAAGATCGAAGAGACGATCTGTTGCGCGGATTGCCCTTCGGCCTTGCGCTCGCACTTGGGGCAGAACTGCACACCGATGCTGGCGTACAGCACGCGCAAGTAGTCGTGCACCTCGGTCACCGTGCCGACCGTCGAACGCGGGTTGCTCGACGCCGTTTTTTGCTCGATCGAGATGGTCGGCGAAAGGCCGCGGATGGTGTCGTACTTGGGCTTGTCCATTTGCCCGAGGAACTGGCGGGCGTAGCTGGACAAGCTCTCCACGTACCTACGCTGGCCTTCCGCGTAGATGGTATCGAAGGCGAGCGACGATTTGCCGCTGCCGGAGACCCCGGTGATCACCACCAAGCTTCTCTTGGGGATCGACAGGGTGACGTTCTTGAGATTGTGCTCGCGCGCGCCGCGGACTACGATGGCTTCAGGGTCTCGATCGCTCACCCGACGGCAGTAGCGCGGCTCGCAGGCGTTGTCCTGCGCAGTTCGGTCGGACGTGGGGCCGGTCGCGGCTGATCAGGCGCTTTTTAGTGGCAAGAGCCGGTTGAGCTCTTCGCGAACCCGCGCGAACTCTGCGTCCAACTGCGCCTCGAGCTCCAGTGCGTTCGGAGCTTCGGGTGCGGCTTCCAGGCTCGCGCACAGGGCTTCGACGTCACTATCCCGGGGAAGTCGGGATTTTCCCGGCATTTGCAGGGCTACTCGCCCAGCAGTCGCTTGGCCTGGCCCACCCAATCGTCGCGCAGGATGCGGTCCGCCCGTGCTTTGATCAGGGGGGCGATGCGTTCGATCTCGTCCGCTCCAAGTGCCGCGATTTGTGACACCGTGCTGATCCCGAGGCCGAGCAGGCCGCGCTCGAATGCAGGACCGATACCGCGAATCTGGCGCAGGCTCACTTGCTCTTCGGGCTTGGGGGGCCTGCTCGCCGCGGCGAGTGCCACTTCTAGTTCGCTGATGCGCGCCCGTAGCGCGGCGCTGCTCGCTGCGTGAGCGTCCACGAACTCAGCTCGTAGCTGTGCTTCGGCGCGAGAGGCCGAGGCTAGCTCACGCATGCTGTTTTCGGCCTGCGCCAGCCGGATGCGCAGAGCGTTGCGCTCGCTGGTTACTTTGCGAAGCTCGGTGCCCGTGGCGGTCAGCTCCTTGCGCGCCTTCATCAGCTCCGCCAAGAGCTCTTGAATGCGTCCGCCATCGGGGCGGAAACTGGCCGCGCTGGTGGCTGTGGCCGGTCGTGGGGGAATCGATGCAGGCGGGCGCATGCTCGGGGCGAGCGGGCGCATGCTCGGCGGCAGCGGCGGAGGCAACGAATTCGAGCGCAGCGGCGGAGGAGGAGGAGGTTGGCTCGGACCAGACAGGGGCGGCAGGCTGCGCACCGGCGGTGGGGGCGGCGTGCCGAGCGCACGCGGCGGCGGCACGATCGGCGTGCCGCTGGGGCGCGGCGGCAACGATACCGGTTGGGGCGGTTGGACCACGGGTTTCGGCACCGCGGCAGCCGGCACGAGCTCACCGTTCGTCGCCTCTAGGTTCTCGCTTTCGTTGGCTGATCCGCGTTCGTCGCCCATGGAAGCCCTTTGACTCGCCAGCGTCGAGCATAGCGCAGATTGTGCTCTAGCTGTCAGGCAGGAGCCCACGCCCGTCTTTCGGGAATTAACGCTTCTTAACCGCAGCGCTTCGTTGTTCTTCACACAGCGGTCCCAGATTGCTCGGTGAAGGAGCTGAAAAATGTTTGGATTTCTGTTTGGTACTGCTTGTTTGCTAGGGCTGACGGCCACTTTTGCTCGCAATCGCCACGAGGGGCATCACTGCTCTGGCGGGCACCGCGGGCGTGGCTTTAGGTCCCGCCGCGGGCGATTCGTGCTCAATCGCTTGCTCGATCGGCTGGACACGACCCCCGGTCAGGAAAAGGTCATCCGCGAGGCCGTCGACACCTTGATGGAGGATGTGCACGAGGCGCGCGGAGAATTGCACGCCACGCGCGCAGATGTGGCCCAAGCCATCCGCAGTGAAACGCTGGACCGTGGTGCGATCGATGGAGTTTTCGAACGCCACGATCGAGTGATCGATCGTGTGCGTCAAAACGCGCTCGATTCGTTCGGCAAGGTGCACGAAACCTTGGACGAACGGCAACGCAAGATCTTGGCCGAGCTGATCGAAGCCGGCCCGTTCGCCCGCGGCTTCGGCCGCTTTCGCTGAAACGCCTGGTCGAACGGAATCGAACTGAAAAGGAGAGAAAGATGAGACGTAGAGGCTTGATTCTCGTGCTCGCGGTAGGTGCCATTGCTGGCTTTGCCTCCGGCTTGTACGGCTGCCACTATCACGGCGTCGAACGGCGCCAGGCCTTCGAAGATCACATCGCGGACGTCTGCACCCGTGCGGCCGAGCGCTCGCGGAACCGGGCGCCCCACGCCGAAAACATGCCGTGAGCCGCGAAAACGGCGAAAACGTTGGACCGGAGCGCAGCGAAGGGCGGGCGCCTGACAGAACGGGGCAGGCGGTGGTACGCTCCGCGGCCCCGCTCATGTCGGTTCACGTGTTGGTCATCGATGACGACGTTCGGCTGTTCGAAGTATTGGACAGTTACCTGACGCAAAACGGCGTTCGCTCGAGTCATGCGGCAAGTGGCCTCTTGGGCCTCTCGGTGCTGGAGTCGGGCGCGTTCGATGCGGTGCTCTTGGATGTGATGATGCCCGGCCTGGATGGGCTCTCGGTGTTGAAGAAGATCCGCGAGAAGAGCCGGTTGCCTGTGATCATGCTCACTGCCAAGGGTGACGAGACCGATCGCGTGGTCGGCCTCGAACTCGGCGCCGACGACTATCTCGGAAAGCCGTTCAGCCCGCGCGAGTTGCTGGCCCGGCTGCGCGCTGTTCTCCGCCGCACCGAGCTCGATCCCAGCAAAGAACACCTGAATGTGGGCGGCGTCAGCTTGGACGTCGGAGCCCGCCAAGTCACGGTCGACGGCAAGATTGCCGATCTGACCGGCATCGAGTTCGATCTGCTGCTGGCGCTGATGCGCCGTGCCGGGCGAGTGGTTCCGCGCGCGAGCCTGCTCGAGCACGCGGGCAGAAGCGACGTGACCGTCAGCGACCGCACGGTCGACGTTCACATCTCGCACTTGCGGAAGAAGCTGCTCGATGATCCTCCGCGCTTGATCAAGACGGTGCGTGGCGTCGGATACGTGATGGCAAAGGGATCGGAATGAGGTTTCGGCGCTTCGTACGCGCCCGCTTGCATCGCCAATTATTCATGTGGCTGGGTATCACCATCCTGTTTACGGGCATGGTGGTCAGCGGTGTGGTGAGCGCTCTGCGCCCGGATGCCTCCAGCATGGAGAGCGACGTGATTCGCATCCAGCGCTTCATTGGCGAGCGCTTTCAGAGGGTCTGGGATCAACCGCTGGAGCGCCACGGTTTGGCGGAAGACATCGCCAAGGTGTTCGAGGTCGATTTGACCCTACGCGATGCTGGCAAGAGGCCGGTCGAACAAATTGGGCCGGGCTGCGACAAGCCCGAGTACACCGTGCCCATTTTACGAGGCAAATCGACGCTCGGCGCGCTCGAGGTGTGCATCGACAAGCGCCGCCGCGTGCCGGGCGTGACCTTCGTGTTGGCGATCGCCGCTGCCTGCTTGACCTTGTGGGGCGCGTCGGGTGCGCTGGCTCGCAAGTTGGTCCGACCGCTGTCCGATCTGATCCGCGTGACTCGCGAGATCGGCTCCGGGAATTTGGTCAGCCGTGTGCGCTTGGGCCGACATCACATGGGTGAGGTGGGTGTGCTGGCCGATGCCGTGAACGATATGGCGCGGCGCATCGAACGGCAATTGAACGACCAGCGCGAGTTGCTCGCAGCTGTCTCGCACGAGATCCGCAGTCCGCTGGCGCGCCTGCGCGTGCTCACCGAGCTCCTGCGCAGCACGGCTGATTCCGTCACGCTCGACAAAGTAGAGCGCGAGATCATCGAGGTCGACGATTTGATCGGAAAGCTATTGGCCAATTCACGCCTCGACTTCGGTACCTTGACTCTACAGACCTTGGAGCCGTGCCAGCTCCTCTCGCGAGCGCTCGAGCGCGCCGGAGTTGACCCGAGCGTGCTCCGCAACGACGCTCCCAACGTGCACATCAAAGGCGACCCGACGCTGCTCGATCGCGCGCTGTGCAATCTGCTGGAAAATGCCCAAAAACACGGCGGAGGCGTGGAGAGCGTGCAACTTTCGCTCGCCTCCGGCAACGTGCGTCTGACGGTATCCGACCGCGGTCCCGGGTTTTCCAAAGAGTCGCTGGGAAGGGTCTTCGACGCCTTCTATCGCGGCGACGGCTCGTCATCACTGGGCTTGGGCCTTTCCCTGGTGGAGCGCATTGCGCGAGCACACTCGGGTCGCGCCTGGGCGGAGAATCGCCCTGACGGCGGAGCCAGCGTTCATCTCGAGCTCCCCGCCGAGCCATGATCGGCGGAGCGCGCGTTCCTGCGCACAGCTTCGAGCACCCCGGATTCGCCGTGATCGAGCCGAGTGTGCGCGCCCGCTTGCTTGCTCTCGATCACTTTCCTGCGCCCCATGAGTTGCGAAGCTTGGCAGATGGATTGGAGGCTGCCATCTCGCCGTGGTTCGATTTTGCAGCACAAGACCGTTCGCAGTTGCTGGCGGATGGGGGCTTCGATCGCTCGCTTGCCCGAACTGCGTTCGTCCCGACTCGCGTGGGCTCGTTTCACGATTTGCTCGGAGCGCTCATGTGGCTGCATTTCCCCGCGCTGAAGACCGCTATCCATCGCGCTCAACTCGTGGGTGCGAAGCTCGCTCGTGGTCCGAGCGAGAACGCGGCCACCCACCTCGACGAGTCAGGGGTGCTCGTTATCAGCACCGACCCGACGATTTTCGAATCACTTTCGGCGCTCGAGTGGGGTGAGGTGTTTTGGGAGCGGCGCGTCGAGTTGCGGCAGACGACTCGCTTCTTGGTCTTCGGCCATGGCTTGCTGGACGCTTTGCGCGAGCCTCACCCGCGTTTGATGGGCAAGGCGTTATTCGCGCGGGTTCCGCCAGATCGGCTTGGGCTCACTGACTCGCAGCTTCGCGTTTTCTTGGACGGCGCACTGGCGACGCTCTTGCCGGGGTTTCTGAGCGAACCCGCTCGATTGCAACCGCTGCCCGTGCTCGGCGTTCCGGGCTGGTCGGTAAATCAATCGCGCGCTTATTACGAAGACCAGCGCTACTTTCGGACGGTCAGGCAGCGACCGCGCTCGCCGACGGATCTGCGTTGGCTGGTACTCGGCTGAGTCCGATCAGTCCGAAATCGGCGGTCCGTCGGGGCTCGATCTTTTGCAAAATGGCTTTCTCTGTGCGCCTCGGCCGGCTTCCTGGAGGATAGCCAAGACGCAGAAAACGGTTAACGTTTGCGTTGCCGAGGGCAATCCTGGCAATACTACCCGTCGTGCCTAGTGACGAGGAGCTCATGGCCGCCTACATTGCCGGTGATAAGGCGGCTTTTCGCGAGCTATTCCAGCGCTACGCTCCGCTAATACAGCGGGCCATGGCTCGCGATCTGCGTAGCCCCGAAGAGGCCAACGATTTGGTACAGCAGACGTTTCTGCATTTGCACCGCAGTCGCCTGGACTTCGAACCCGGTCGCAAGCTAAAACCGTGGATCTTCACGATCGCCCTGAACCTCAAGCGCGAACATTTCCGGCGCAGCAAGCGGCGCCGCGAAACCTCGATCGAGGACGACCGGGTCGCCGAGCCGTACGAGGGGCCGCGCGGTCAAGAGCGATCCGACGCTTCGCGCGAGGCGGCGCGCGCGCTGCTCATGCTCCCCGCCGAACATCGTGAAGTGATCGAGCTGCATTGGTTCGGCGGTTTGAGCTTTCCCGAGGTAGCCGAGGCAGTAGGGTCGACCGTGGCGGCCGTCAAGGTACGCGCGCACCGCGGTTACGTCGCACTACGGGCGCGACTGGGTGACAGAGCTCTCGATTCCGAGAGCATCCACGAAGGCAAGTCTCGCCTGGAGGGGAGCAAGTGATGGACTGCTCGCAAATTCGCGACACTTTCGTCACTGGCGCGCCGCTGTCGGAAGAGCATGTGAAGGAGCACCTTGCGAGCTGCCCGCAGTGTCGTGAGCTGTTCGAACGCAATGCAGAGCTTGGCCGTCAGCTAGCCACGCAAGCCAGCGACGCGCTGCCCATTGCCGTGGACTTCTTCGGCCAGATCGAACAAAAGCTGGCGCGCGAAACCGGTCCCCGCGCCTGGCTCCGCTCACGACCTTCCAGACTGCGTTTCATGCTCGTGCTGCTGCCGCTCTTGCTCGTGCTGACTGCGGGCGGCGCGCTCCGGCAACGCGCGGACTTCAATCAGTATCCGGTGCCGCGTGTGGTGCTGCTCTTGTGCGTCTATTTCTTGGCGATCGTGCTCGCCTTCGGAAAGGAGCTATTCGAGTTACCCCGGCGAGCCGCTTTTCGGGATCACTTTGGACTGCTCGCATTCGCACTCGCGGTGCCTGTATTGGCTGCCTTCGCGCCGGCCACCGAGGCCAGCCGCCACGCTGACCCTGGAGGCGCGCTCGGTTGCTTCCGCTACGGAGCGCTGCTCACGTTGCCGATCGCCGCGCTGCTCTGGGCGTTCGATCGCGACGACCGCCCCTCCGTACGGACCGTGTGCCTGAGCGCCGCTGCGCTCGGGTTATCGGCCAATCTGCTGCTCGAGCTGCACTGCGGCAACGGCAACGCCGAGCATGTGCTGCTTGGCCACGCCAGTTTGGGCGCGGCCTGGCTGGCAGCGTGGCTCATCATGCGCCGCTTGAGCCGCAGTTAGCTCGCCTCACTTGCGGAAGTGAGCTGCGAACGGATTGTTGGTGAAGCCTTGAGCGGCGGCTTGCGGCTTGCCCCCGCCTTGCGGACGCCCTTGATTGGGGGGACGTCGATCGCGGTTTTGTTCGGGGCGTCCGCCGCCCGGGCCGGTCGCGGGCCGAGCGCCGCTAGCGCCGCCGACCTGGGCGTCACTGCCGCGCTTGGCACTGAGCGCGATCCGCTTGCGCACGAGGTCGACCTCCAGCACGCGCACGCTGAGCTTGTCGCCCACTTTGACGACTTCGTTCGGATCCTTCACGAAACGGTCGGACAGTTGCGATACATGGACCAGGCCATCTTGATGCACCCCGATGTCCACGAACGCGCCGAAAGCCGTCACGTTCGTGACCACGCCTTCCAGCACCATCTCGGTCTTCAGATCTTCCATCGTTCGTACGTCGTCACGGAACTTGGGCGGCTCGAAAGTGGCTCGTGGGTCGCGTCCCGGCTTTTTGAGTTCACTCAGGATATCGTTCAGGGTGAACGAGCCGACGTCCCCTGCTTGGTAGCGTTTGGGGTCCAGGCGCTCGAGTAGTTCGCGATTGCCGATCATCGAGACCACGGGCACGCCCAAATCCGCCGCCATCTTCTCCACCAAGGCGTAGCGCTCGGGGTGCACCGCGCTCGAGTCGAGGGGGTGCTCACCGCCACGCACACGCAAGAACCCGGCGGCCTGTTCGAAGGTGCGCGGACCGAATCCTGGCACTTCGAGCAGCTTGCTGCGGCTGGTGAAAGCGCCCTTTTCGTTGCGGTAAGAGACGATCTTCTTGGCCAGAGTAGGACCGATGCCGGCCACACGCGACAAGAGCGGCGCGCTGGCCAGGTTCACCTCCACCCCTACGCTGTTCACGCAGCTCTCCACTACCTCATCCAGCTTCTTTGCCAGGAACGGCTGAAACACGTCGTGTTGGTACTGGCCGACGCCGATGCTCTTGGGGTCGACTTTGACCAGCTCGGCCAGCGGATCTTGCAAGCGGCGGGCGATGCTGATCGCGCCGCGCACGGTCAGGTCGAGGTCCGGGAACTCTTCGCGTGCGACATCGCTGGCCGAGTAGATGCTGGCTCCGGCCTCGCTCACCGCCACGCACAGCGGCGTGGGGGTAGCGGTGAGTCCTTCTTCCTTCAATAGCTCGCGGACGAAAGCTTCGGTCTCGCGACCGTGCGTTCCATTGCCGACCGCGACGGCAACGATCGGGTACTTCTTGCAAATCGCGCGCAGCGACTGGCGCGCGCGCTCGAGCGCGGCATCCCCTTGCACGAGGTAGATCGTCTCGTGTTCGAGCAACTTGCCGGTTTCATCGACCACCGCGCATTTGCAGCCGGTACGCTGGCCGGGGTCGATGCCGAGCACGGTCTTAGTGCCAAACGGCGCAGACAGCAGCAGCTCGCGCAGATTTTGAGCAAATACTTCGATTGCGCCCTTGTCAGCCTGCATTTTGAGTTCGACCCGCACGTCCACCTGCACCGAATGCAAGAGCAGACGCTCGACGCCGTCCTTGATCGCGGCCGAAAGTTCGCCCGCCCAGGGCGACGCGGGATCGAGCTTCGCGTGCTTTTGAATGAATGGCACCACGTTACTCTGATCGACATCCAAGCCAGCGCGCAGCACGCCTTCGGTCTCACCCCGGCGAATTGCCAAATAGCGGTGCGACGGGATCCTGGCGATCGGTTCCTCGAACGATGCGTAGCTGTCGAACTTGGTGGTCTTGTCTTCGAAATCTTTGGTTTTGGACACGCGGATCGAGCCGTCACGCACGTACGCCTCTCGGGTGTGCTTGCGCACCTCGGGATCTTCGGCGATGCGCTCGGCGCAGATGTCGCGCGCGCCAGCGAGCGCCGCGTTCACGTCCGCCACTTCCTTCTCGCGATTGACGAAACTCTGCGCGCTGGTGCTGGGCGAGCCATCTCGGCTTTGACCCCAGATCAGATTGGCGAGCGGCTCGAGCCCACGCTCTTTGGCGATCGTGGCGCGCGTGCGCCGCTTGGGCTTGAACGGCAGGTAGAGATCTTCGAGCTCGGCTTTGGTCCCTGCGGTCGCCAGCTGCTTCTGCAGCTCCGGCGTAAGCTTCCCCTGGCTTTTGATCTCGTTCAGGATCGATTTGCGCCGTGCCTCCATTTCGACCAGGTAGGTGCGGCGCTCTTCGATATTTCGGATCTGCACTTCGTCCAGCCCACCGGTCGCCTCCTTGCGGTAGCGCGCGATGAACGGCACGGTGGAGCTCTCGGCGAGCAGCTGGACCACTGCGCTGACCGAGGCGCGCGGCAGGTTGAGCTCGGCTGCTAATACCGGGATGGGGTCGAAGGGCGTATCGGTGGGCTCGGACTCGGGCTGGGACATCGCCTGGGTTTGTTAGGCTCTAGCTAGACTTTTGTCCAGTAGCACAGCTTTCTTGTGTCAAAGATCTCGTAACTCAGTTACGCCCGCCATCGCGATGTCCCCCCGGGGCCTACTCTTCATCACGCTCTTCAACAGCATCTTGGGGCTGAGCGTGTTGTTTCCGATCCTTGCGCCACTCGGGCGTGAGCTCGGCTTGAGCGAGCTGCAGGTCGGGTCGCTTTCCGCCAGCTACGCGCTGATGCAGGTTCTGGTCAGCCCTTCCTGGGGACGATTGAGCGAACGCATCGGGCGGAAACGCGTGCTTCTCACCGGCGTGCTCGGCTTCGGCGTCAGCTTCCTCGCGTTCGCGCTCTTGGCAGATTGGGGCGGGCGCGCGCACTGGCCCACGCCGGTGCTGTTCGCCGCATTGCTCGCAGCGCGCTTGCTGGGCGGCACATTTTCGTCGGCGACGTTGCCAACGGCCCAAGCCTACATGGCCGACCTGACGGGGCGCAGCGATCGCACTGCCGGCATGGCCATGATTGGTGCCGCCTTCGGTTTGGGAGTGATCTTCGGTCCCTTGATCGGCGCTGCGTTTTCATTGGTCAGCCTATTGGCCGCCGTCTATTTCTCGGCCTCGGTGGCGTTCCTCAACTTTGCGTTCGTCTGGTTTTTTCTGCCGGAATCGAAGCGCACAGTCGCGCTTTCACCCCCCAAGACGACCTCGCACGTGGCGCGTCTGGTGTGGCCGCTGTTGGCGGTCGGTTTCACGCTCAGTTTGGCGTCCGTGGCGATGGAGCAGACGATCAGCTTCTACTATCAAGACCGGCTGCAGCTCTCGAACCATGCCACGCCGCGTACCGTCGGCATGGCGCTCGGCGTGTACGGTTTGGTGGCCGTCTTCACACAGGGTTTCTTGGTGCGCCGCTACAAGTGGTCGCCGCTGCGTCTGATGACGATCGGCATGCCCGTTGCTCTGCTGGGTTACGTACTGCTCGTGTTTGCGCACCGCTTCGGCATGCTGACACTGGCGCTTGCTGCCCAGGCGTTCGGCCAGAGTCTCGCAGTGCCCGGCGTGACTGCGGGCATGTCGCTCGGCGTCAGTGAAGACGATCAAGGCGTGGTCGCCGGCCTCAATAGTTCGGCGCTTGGCTTCGGACGCATGCTCGGCCCACTCGCCGGCACCGGTTTGTACGAGTTCCGTGCGGAATTCCCATATCTCTTGAGTGCGGCGCTGATCGTGATCGTGATGCTGGCGGTCGTTGCCAATCCCGGTCTGCGCCATTCGCTGCGCAGCGACGCGGCGTGACAGCGCCATCCGCGATCCTGCTCATGTTGCTCTCCTGGGCACCGCGTTCGTGGCCGGGTTGGTCCACGCCGTGACGGGCGGGGGGAGGCTGTTTCGGCGCAGCTCCAGCTTGAAGGAGAAGCGACGCGGCGAGCCCTCGATGCGACAAGTGCAGCTGCAGCAATCCAAGCCCGAGGAAGCGCAGCCGATGGTCGCCGCGCCGCGTGTTCGCCGTGTCCGCCGTGTCCGGATAAACTCGAAAGTCCTTCTCCTCGGCTAAAGACATTACCGTTGCGCCCGGCTACACCGCGGGCGCTGGCCTGCTCATTGCAGTGCGGGTCAGGATGGCTAGTTGGCGTCGGCAGGCAATCATCTCTGTTCTGCTCGTGCTGGCAGCAACATGTACGCTGCATTGGTTCTTTGCGCGGCCTTACCGGCGACCCTTGCTCGCCCCCGTCCAGCCCGCTTTCAGCGCCAGGCTCGCGGTCGTTGCGCCAACGCCGACCGCTTCGGCGGTCGCTTCTGCGCGTCTCGAAGCCAATTCTGGCGTCGTGCCTGCGCCCATCGTGGCTTCCCGCGTGACTACTCCACCATTCGAATACACCGACAATTACCTACTCGTTGGCCTCGATCGTCGGCCTTTTGGCGGCGGAGCCGGGCTCTCGGACACAATCATAGTTGCCGTTTTCGACGAACCGAGTGACGCGCTCGGTTTGGTGAGTATCCCGCGTGACCTGTGGGTCGAGATCCCGGGCCACGCCGCGGATCGAATCAACGCAGTCATGAACGTTGCTCGGCGATCGGGCGAAGACCCTTTGGCACTCCTCGGGCGTGTCGTGGAGAACACACTCGGGTTGCCGATTGGCCACAGCGTCGCGATCGACATCGGCGTGTTGGAGCGGGCGGTGGATGCTTTGGGCGGGGTCACGGTGGACGTGCCGTGCCCGATCCTCGACCGCTTCCTCGACCCGCGCGAAAAGTCGGGCTATCGCAATCTCGACTTGGCTGCAGGCGCAGCGCGGCTGGACGGCGTGACTGCCGCGATGTACGCCCGCTCCCGTCACGGACGCTCCGACTTCAGCCGTGCCCGCCGCCAGCAAGCAATCCTGGTCGGCATGCGGCGCGAGCTCTCCAAGTCGAACGCGCTCCTGCGTTTGCCAGCGTTGTTCGCTTCGTTCGAAGATTCGCTCGAAACCGATCTGAGCCGAAGCGAGCTGCTCGCGCTCGCCCGGCGTTTGCTTCAGGTCGCTCCGGCGCACTTGCACGGGTTGGTTCTGGGTGTGGATCAAGTGAGCGCGATGCAAGCCGCCGGGGGCAAGGCCGTGCTGCAGCCAAGGCCAGGGGCAATCAACGATGCTCTCAATCACTTGTTCTCGGCACCTTCACCCGGGCTGCCCCAAGTCGGCTCGGTCTGCCCCAAAGCAGACGTGGCGTTGAGCTCCGGCTGAAGCCTTTGCGGCGCAGGGCCAGATGCCGAGGGGATCTGGCCAGCGCTTGCCGCCGAACTTGTGCAGGTGCTGATCGCATGCTGAACTTGCCTCGTGCGTATCGCGTTGATCTACCCACCGCCCTGGAAAATTCCAGCCCCGGGTGAGGCGGCGGACACTGACGGCAATGGCCCTCCAGCGGACTATCGCGCGGGGGATCTCGACGCGGACTTTTTTCAGACGCCTTACGGCTTGTTTTCGCTCGGTGCGCAAGCCTTGCGTGCTGGGCATCAAGTGAAGGTGCTGAACCTTTCTGGCTTTGCTTGGAGCAAAGTCGAGGAGGTGATCACGTCGTTGGATGCCGAGCTTTACGGCATGTCGTGCTGGACCTCCAATCGGCGCGGCGTGGCGTTGCTCGCCGACGTGATCAAGCGCCACCACCCGCGCTCGCACGTGCTGATCGGCGGCCCGCACGCGACGCCGCTCGGCCGCGAAATGCTCGAACACTATCCGGCGATCGACACCGTCTCACTCGGCGAGAGTGAGGAATCGTTCATGGAGCTCGTGGCGCGCTTGGCTGAGGGCCAGAGTCCACTCGGCATTCACGGGACGCTCTATCGCAACGAGGCGGGCGTACAGGCCGCACCCGGGCGGGCCTCGATTCACGATCTCGACGCGCTGGCCTCGCCGCACGAGTACTTCGACACGCACATCGTGATGACCTCGCGCGGCTGCCCCTGGCAGTGCACATTCTGTGGCGCAGAGACCACTTGGGGTCGCGGTTTTCGTGGTCAGTCCGTGCCGTACGTCCTGGACGCACTGGAGAAAGCCATCTCGCGTCTCAGCGTCAAGATGGTGCAAATCAAAGATGACACGTTCACCACCAACAAAAAGCGCGTCCTCGAGCTGTGTCGAGGGATCCGAGAGCGCAAGCTCCAATTCTTGTGGAGTTGCGATACGCGCGTCGACGTGCTGAGCGACGAGCTCCTGCGCGAAATGCGGCTAGCAGGCTGTCAGCGCCTGAGTCTTGGGGTGGAAACTGGCTCGCCCACCATCTTGGACAAGATCAACAAGCGCATCACGATCCAGAAGATCGAAGACGCAGCGGCCATGGCCAAGCGCGTCGGCATCCAGGTGCGCTTCTACATGATGCTCGGTAACCGTGGGGAAACTGCCGAGACTTTCCAGGAGACGCTGGACTTTCTGACCCGTGTGAAGCCCCACCAGTACATCTTCTCCTGCCTGACCATCTACCCGGGCACCGAGGACTTCCAGCAAGCGGAGCGGGAGAAATGGCTCGACCGGGAGGTCTACTTCAGCGGAGATTTTCAGGAATTCAAGGTCCCATTCGACGCCACCGAGGAAGTCAGGGAACTCTTGAACTCGTGGTTCGAGGAAAACAAAGGGCTGCAGGACTACTACCGTGAGGGGATCGCGGAGTACCAAGCCATCTTGGCCTATCTCGGCGACCACCATGCCGCGCACATGGACCTGGCTGGCGCGTATTTTCGAGCGAACCAGCTGGACCTCGCGGAGACACACGTGCGCCGCGCACTTTCGCTCGGGACGCCAGTGCCGGGTTTGGCCCTCAACTACCTCGCTTGCATTGCATTTTTGAAAGGCGACTTGAGCGGTATGCAAGACCATTTTCTTGCGGCAGCTCGGCTCGACCCGCAACACCTCGTTCTGATTGAGAACGTGCAGGCAGCTCGAGCCTGGTTCAAGGCGGAAGGTCCGAAGCTCGGCCTACCGCTGAACTTGGTCGGCAAGCACGACTTTCAGCTGTTCGAACGCACGGCGCAACCGGCGCTGCCCGGCCCGCTGCCGGATGACTACGCAACGTGGGACGCTCCTGGCGAAAGACCACCAGAGCGTGAACGCCCTGAAATCTCGGGAGTTCACGGCAGTGTGGTCGACCGGCAGCGCCAGCCGATCAACTTTCGCTCGCGTCGTTTGCCCGTCGTCTGAACGCCGTGAGATTCCGCCGCAGAGCGCTCACTCCCGAGGGTGGTTGCCCGGAGCCGAAAGAATTGGACACACATCCGTGGGAGACGACCATCCGCCAGGGCTGTGACGAAATGCCTCGCCGGCTTGCGATACGTAATTGCCATCTGGGAGATTGACATTCTGCGTGCTCATCGCTTACGAACGCCGTCATGGCGAATATCAGTGACACGATTCGAGCTGCGCTCGACGCGTTCGTGAACGATCTCTCGAGCTTGATTCAAGAAGCAGCCCTAGAGTCTGTCGAGCAAGCCCTGGCCGAAGCCAGCGCCATACCTGGTCGTGGTCGCGGTGCTCGCGCTGCTCGTGCTGCTGCGCCTTCGTTCGTATCACTCTCTCAGGGCCGTAAGAAGGGCGCGAAGCGCACTGCGGAAGAGCTCGAGCAACTGATCAAGAAGCTCCACGGCTACATCGCGAAGAACCCCGGACAGCGCATCGAACAGATCGCACAAGGTCTGGACATCAGCACCAAAGAGCTGAATTTGCCCGCCAAGAAGCTGATCAGTGACAAGAAGCTTTCGACCAAGGGTCAGAAGCGCGCCACGACCTATTTCGCCAAGTGAGGAGAGCCGTGCGTGCTCGGCTCTCGGGACTGCCTACTCGCTGTAAGTCAGCGGGTAGGAGGGGTCGTTCGGGAGCTTGCCGTTGACGCGGATCGCGCGCACGTCGCCTGTCAGCTTGTGACGGCCGGGCGTGGCTGATGGCGGCCGGCAGACGGGCGATCGGTCGGAGCAGCAGCGAGAGCGAGTCCACCGAACGTGGAGCGCCGGACGCGCCGCGGATCTCGCGTTCGATCCAGAACTGACTCACCTCGTCAGCGGACATGCCGAGCACGATCTCGTCGAATGACAGGCGACCCGTTCGCTAGTGGCCGTGTCGGGGGTAGTCGCGCCATTCGGCAAGTACATGAAGCGCACCTCGCCGAGCGCGCGCCAGGCGTCGCCGAGATCGGAGCTGACTCGCCGCGCGCGCGCCAAGCTGCGCCGAGATCGGAGCTGACTCGCCGAGCGCGCGCCAAGCTGCGCCGAGATCGGAGCTGATATAGAAATTGAAATTGCCGACAGCGCATGAGCTCGTCGGGAAATAGCGGTGGTTCCAAGGGTTCGATTTCGGGATCAGTTACCGCGCGTAGGTCAGATCGGCGAAGCCGTACGGGGCGAACTGACGGTCTCTAAACGGACCGATCGCGTCCGAGATTGAGTCTCGAGCGGAGTGGCTCCCGCGACCCTTCCTGACTTTCTACGTACTCGGTGGCATCGACAATCGCGCGCGCATGCATGCTCGGAGCGACGCTCGGAGCGCTCGTTCGAGCTCTGGCGGCGGGCTCTGGCCGGCGACGCTAGAGAGAAGCAGCGTGTCTATTGCCTCGAGCTTGAAGGTGTTGATGCTGATTTCTTCCGGAAACAGTACGAAGCCTGCCAGATGCTCGAGCAGCGCGGCTAGAAAGCCTGTGCGGTCCGGAGCACGCAGGCGCAATTCCAACGCGCCTGCGCGTTCGCTCGAGCGCATGAGCTCGAAGCTGTCCAGCTCCAAGTTGATTGTGGCAAGGCGCTCGCGCGGCTCGCGAGCCAGGCTCAAGAAATCGGTCTGCTCGAATTCGAAGGTGAGGGGGCTACGAATTTCGAAGGAGGCGGTCCAGCGACGCTGAGCGCTGCGGCGTGCAAGACCGCGGACGATATCCAAACCCAGGCGCGTCGTGCCACCGGCGAAGTTGCCGACCCAACCCACGGGCATGTTACCCCACAGATCGACGCGATGGACGCCCTGCGCGGCCCGAGTGACTCGAACTCCCGACTCCGGAAGAACCGAGTCCGAACCTGGTGCGTCTGATTCCGAACTCACGCGAGTGAGCGTGCGCGAGCCTGCTTTTCGCCCTGGTTTCTGACACGCTTCGCCGTGCCCGTCAGCGCTGCCCGCGTTCAGGGGTCGATGCGTTCCAGGAGCGCGCTGGCCTCGGCGTAGCGGTAGCCGCCGTAGGCACCATTCGCGAATGGCGCGAGCGCGCGGCGGGCCTCTTTGCCGCGACCGAGACGCACCAAGCTGAGCGCGCGGTTGTAGCGAGCTTCCGGCGCAAATTCGCCGTTGGGCGCAGCGTTGAGGTAAGCGTCCCAGGCGGCCAGCGCGCGCGCCGGATCGTGATCGACGAAGTGCGCCGTGTGCGCGACGCGGTACAGGGCAAAGGTCGGATCTGCCCGCTCAGCCTGGCCCGGCGAAGGCTTGGGGCTGGCCGTCGCTCGAGCGACGCTTGCCGCGGGAGCAGCAACGGGCGCGGCCGGTACGGGCTCGGCTTCGCGGTTCGGCGCGAGCATCGCTTGCTCAGGGCTTGGAGTCGAATGGGCTGGCGAAGCAGCGAGCCGCGGGCGAGGCGCTTTTGCAGCCCCTGGAGTACTGACGACCGTGACACCGACTAGGCGCTCGATGCGATCGAGCACGAGGCGCGCCTTACCGCTGGCTGCACCCCAGGCACTGACCGCCACGAAGCTTGCGGCGAGCGGTAACAAGAACGCCAGCCGGGTTCGCCTGCGGATGCGCGTTTGGTGCAGCCCAGTCATCACTCGACTGCGCGTGGCGCGCGCCTCGAGATCACCGACCGGTTCGGTCTCGCGTAGCGCGCGCGTGGCCTCGGCCAAGAGATCCTTGCTCATCGCAGGCCCTCCGTTTCGAGTGCCAGACGTAACTTCTTTTTGGCATGAAAGAGCCGGGTGCGGAGCGTTGCTTCGGGCGCGCCGACGATCTCGGCCGCTTCCCGAGAGCTGCGCTCTTCGACTTCGCACAGCACGAATGCCACGCGCTGATCGATGGGCAAGCCGTCGAGCGCGCGGGTCAGCAATTCTGCCAGTTCTTTTCGGCGCGCTTCGCGCTCCGGATCGCTCGACTCGAGGCTCTTCGTGTCTCCGTACGCGCTGATCGCCCGGCGCCGCCGCTGTGCGGCGCGCACATGGTGCCGCGCATGATTGACGGCAATCGAAATCAGGAATGTACGCAGCGCCGAATCCCCGCGAAATTTACGCACGGCTTTCGGCAGCGAAACGAACACCTCATGCACCAGATCCTCGGCGCTCGCTGCGTCACCCAGCAAGCGTTTGGCGAAGGCGCGCACCGCGGCGTGGTGAGCATCATACACCTCGGCCACCGCATTGGGCTCGGCTCGCTGCAAGCGCAGCACGAACTCGTCCGCCAGCTCCGCGTCGCCTGCGAGCGCTTGCTCCGTCACCATGGCTAGCCCGAAGATCGTCATAGCAAATTCGTGTGCGCTCGCGGGCTCTGTGCCCGCTCGACGGCAAATTGTTCAAGGTGTCGGTCGATTTGCTGAAATGATAATGAATTCAGATGCTTGGCGCTCAGAAAAAGGCCGTCCCGGCGAAAACCTCCAACATGGCGGGTTTCGAAGGCGGCGCTTCCGCACTGTGAGCGAAGCGCTGCAAGATGCCGACGCCGGCGAACGGTGAGACCGGGTTCAGGTCAAGGCCTGCC
>Ga0302321_100000579_pt1 | contig 31909 bp, 28 predicted proteins | sample Fen_T0_1_FD_202505 | JGI IMG/M metagenome (GOLD analysis project Ga0302321, IMG submission 202505) | Peat permafrost microbial communities from Stordalen Mire near Abisko, Sweden - Fen_T0_1 | ecosystem: Environmental > Terrestrial > Soil > Wetlands > Permafrost | place: Sweden: Abisko... | reverse complement strand
ACCTAACGTGGGAAACCAGAGAAGTTTGCCGAGAGCCAGAAACAAAAATAGAGAGTCCCGAGGTGATGTTGTACTCATTCGTCTCGGCCAGTAGCTCGCGTTTAGACCCTTGCTGACCTTATTCCCACAACTCCCTTGCGGGTTCATTGTAAGCCGATCTTGCTCGGGCTCCGGGCTCACCGCCAACCGGATAAATCAGTACAACGCCTCGGGACTCTATCCTGCCTTCGACATAAGTTCCTGTTCGCCTCAACCAGCACTCAGCTATAGACCCTCGCTCGCCCTCCCAGATTCACCTCGCGGCTCTCTGAGTGACTTCGCTTGAGCCCCGGACCTTGCACCAACCGGGAAAACTTCAGAACGTGTCAAAGAACGATTATGGTTTTAACACGCTGATTATTTTCGTCAATCATTTTCACGATTCTTTAACTCTCGTTCTATCAATCATGTGCAGCCCATGCACAGGCGGGTGACGCGAAAAGTGTGCAACCGCTGCATCCGACATCGACAATCATCAATGTTTGCACGGTATTTTCCGACTCTTCACGATTGTCGTACGGCAATAAGCGCCGGAGCCCCAATGCGGTTTGCTTGTGCAAATCTCGCAGGAATACAGATCTGTCGCGGCCTCAACGAATTCGATAAGTCTTCCTGATTCCAGCGATTTACAATGCTCTTTTCCGATTGGGAGGTGGTTTTACGATGCGAGTCCTACGATTGGCTACGATGCTGCTTGCCCTGGCGGCCCTGGCTGTGGCGCAGTCGCCGGAAGAAAAAGCGGCGAAGTACATGGAATCAATCCGCCACCAGCCTGGCCTGCTCCTCGCCTTCCTTCAGGAAATGCCCAAAGGGGGGGACCTGCATATCCACCTGAGTGGCGCGGTCTATGCCGAAAACATGATCGACTGGGCGTCCGAAAACGCGCAATGCGTGGACCGCAGCACCTCGAAGCTGATTCGCGCGGCCTGCGACTCCTGTGAGCCCTACAAGCCCAAGCCGTCCGTGCGCTGCGCCTATCAGGATCACATTCTCTACAACCAACTCGTGGACGCCTGGTCCATGCGCAACTGGCACAAGGAAGAGGAGTCGGGTCACGACCACTTCTTTGCCACGTTCGACAAGTTCGGCCCGGCATTGGACAAGCACACCGGCGACGCCATTGCCGAAGTAGCCGCACGCGCCGCGGCCAACCACTTGCAGTATGTCGAGATCATGAACACCGCCGATGGCGGTCAGGGGGCCATCCTGGGCACCAAGCTCGGCTGGGATGACGACTTCACGAAGTTTCGCGAGAAGTTGCTGGCAGGCGGCATGAGCGACATCGTCACTTTCGTGCGCGAACAAACGGACGAGAACGAAGCGCGCAGAAAAGAAGTGCTGCGTTGCGGAACCCCGCAGGCCGATGCGGGATGCAATGTCACCGTGCGCTACCTCTACCAGGTGCTGCGAGGGCTCCCGCGAGAGCAAGTGTTTACACAGATCCTGCTTGGGTTCGAGCTGACCAAGGCCGATCCACGTTTCGTCGGCTTCAACCTCGTGATGCCTGAGGATTACTACGTTCCCATGCACGACTTCGATCTGCACATGCGCATCATCGAGGCGTTGCACAAGTTCTACTCCGCCGCTCATGTCGCGCTCCACGCGGACGAACTCGCCACAGGTCTGGTTCCACCTGAGGGGATGCGGTTCCACATTCGCGAGTCGGTGGAGCGTGCGGGCGCTGAGCGCATCGGCCACGGCGTCGCGGTTATGAGCGAGCGCGACCCGATCGGACTGCTGAAAGAGATGTCACAGAAGAAAGTGCTGGTCGAAATTTGTCTGACCTCGAACGACACAATTCTCGGCATCAGCGGCGATCAGCATCCGCTGCCAATCTATTTGAAGTACGGAGTGCCCGTGGCGTTAGCGACCGACGATCAAGGCGTAGCCCGCAGCGACATCACCCACGAATATCTGCGTGCGGCTGAGACGTATAACTTGTCCTACGCAGAACTGAAACGCATGGCGCGCGCCAGCCTGGAGCACAGCTTTCTGCCGGGAGACAGTTTGTCGAACTATGCAACAAATAAGAATGTTGGCCCGTGCGAGACTGGCTTGCGAAACTCAAAGCCGCCCTCCTCGGCATGTCAGGCGTCACTCGATCACAGTGAGCGCGCACGCGTACAGTGGGAGATGGAAAGAGCCTTCACTGAGTTCGAGAAAAACTTCTAGTATGGAATTCAGGCTCGCAGCCGCAAATCCAAACACCGAAGCCATTCAGGGCTTGCTCGGTTGCATGTTTGCAATCCTCGCAGGAAGGTACGCCTATCGAGGTGGTCCGGTGCGATACGGTACCATACCCATGCCGAAAGAGGGTCGCGTTGTCATTGGAGTTTGTGCGGTTATCATCTTTGTATACTCGCTGAGACGTCTCCTGGCCGTTGTGCTGACATGACAGAGAATTCCGACCTCTTTACCCGCGCTGAATCCGCCGCCGCCTTCATTCATTCGCAAACGCCATTGCGTCCGCAAGTTGGGCTCGTCTTAGGCTCCGGCTTAGGCTCGTTCGCAGACGATCTGACGGAAACCATCCGCATCCCCTACGCTCAAATCCCATCGTTCCCGCGCTCCACCGCCATCGGCCACGCTGGCCAACTCGTCATCGGGAAATCGGGAACGGTGCCTGTCGCCGTCATGCAGGGGCGCGTTCATCTCTATGAAGGCTACTCGGCAGCCGAGGTCGCATTCCCCACACGCGTGCTGGGCCGCATGGGAGTTCGCGCGCTCGTTCTCACCAACGCTGCGGGAGGCATCAGCACGGCCTACGGACAGGGCGCGCTCGTCATGCTCCGCGATCACATCAACCTCCAAGGGCAGAATCCCCTGTCAGGCCAAAACGACGAACGCTTCGGCCATCGCTTCCCCGACATGACGCACGTGTACTCGAAGCGCTTTCGCCAGATCGCGCTCGAAGAGGCGAAGAAACTAGGGATTGCCCAGCACGAGGGCGTGTATGCCGCACTCGCCGGGCCAAGTTACGAAACTCCCGCCGAGATTCGTTACCTGCGCACGATTGGAGCCGATCTGGTTGGCATGTCCACGGCACCCGAAGCAATCGCAGCCCGCCACATGGGAATCGAACTGCTCGCAATTTCGTGCGTCACGAACATGGCCGCCGGCACCACCGACGCGCCGCTCAACCACGAAGAAGTGCTCGAAGTCGGGCGACGCGTAATGGGACAGTTCATCGCGCTGTTGCGGGCGGTTCTTCCACGAATGGAGCAAGGACTCAACTCGTAGTTTTTAAGTACTCTCCCTAAGCAGCGCCCCTCGCATAGGCCAGAATCCGATCGCCATCAGCAACGTCCCGATCAGCATCCAATTATCAAGATCCCAGAACAACAAAAAGAGCAGACAGCCGACCACAACGCACACAATCGACCACATTGGCGCCACGCGCGTTCCGACCAGTGTCAGCGCCTGCACTCCGAGGCCGATCATCGTCAGCTTCGCCAACGTTGTGGTCAGCAAGAAGGCGCCCTGCGGAGTAGTCATCGCTGTGAACGTCGCCGTGGCTCCCGCCAAGTTCGCAGGATCGACCAGACCCAACCCCCTGTAGAATGCGGTCCACATGCCAAAGAGTCCGCCCATGTATATCGTGCCCGTGACGGTGATCATCATCGCGATCGCACTGGCAACCGGACGCGCATTGCGGCCAAGCAGGTAGAGCGCGAAAGCACAGAGCGGAAACACGGGAAGCGCAAGATAAGCGATCACGTGCGGATCGTGGATCATGGGCCATTGGTTGTGCGCAGCGATGAGTGAGGCAACTGTGCGCTCCGGCGGAATCTGCACATACTGCATGCGGAAATGCGTAAAATCCGCCAAGCGTCGAAAGTGCATAATAAAAACCAGGCCAAATATGCATGGGAACGCCAGCAGCGCCTTGGCCAGAATTTTGCGGACAGCGTCATTCGCAGGTGTGGACGTCATGGTGCCGATGCTACAAAGGCCGCTGCCAACCGGCAACGGAAAAGGTTGAACAATGGCGGTTACGAAACAGAAATCTGCAAGTGTCTCGGATGTCGCGAAAGGCAACGAGAAGAAAGACGAGCGGATTCGGCGGACGCGCAAGCAGCTTGACGCGGCGTTCGTCGAACTTCTGCACCGGCGCTCCTACGGAAACATCCGCGTCAGTGACATTGTCAAAAAAGCGCGCGTCGGCCGCGCCACTTTCTACGCTCATTACAGTTCGAAAGACGAACTGCTGCGGTCCCAATTCAACCGGTTTGTCGCACCCATGATCGCCATCCAGCAAGACCCGTGTCCCCTGAATGCTTTGGCATTCCTGAGGCACGTGCAGTCGGCACCGCACTTCTTCAAGTCCTTGGTCGTGGGAAAGGCGGCAGGCACAGGTCCGCGAGTATTACGCGACTGCTTCGAAATTCGGGTGCGGCAGGCGCTTGAATTTCAAAACGCGAAATCCCCCACGGCTGACGCAACCGTCTCCATGCACCAGGCCATTGTGACGCGGGCGGTAGCCTCCTCGCTACTGGCAGTTGTCGCCTGCTGGATGGAGAGCGGCATGCTCCAGCCAGCCGAGGAAGTGCAAACGATTTTCAGCAAACTCGTGGGCGGAGGACTATCAGCCCTGGCGGAACGTGGCGCCGGGAACCCGACTAGTCTTCCGGCCTGATCTTCACGCCCGGTTCGTTTACCCATTTGCACTCCATTTGAGATCTTGACAACCGCCTCTTGTGTCTGTATATTCTGTTGTAACAGAAATAACAGACACAACAGGATTGCAAACTCAAATGCCGCTTTCACCGATTGACCAGAAGTTCGTCCTGCACTGGGGAGAAATGGGCACCCGCTGGGGAATCAATCGCACCGTCGCCCAGGTGCATGCTTTGCTGTTCCTCTCGCCCAAGCCTCTCCACGCCGAGGAAATCGCAACCACGCTGACCGTCGCCCGTTCCAACGTCAGCAACAGCCTGCGTGAACTGCAGGGCTGGGGCATCGTCCGCGTGGCGCACGTGCTCGGGGACCGCCGCGATCATTTCGAATCGGTAAAAGACGTCTGGGAAATTTTCCGCATCGTCGCCGAAGAGCGGAAGCGTCGCGAGATTGACCCGACCCTGCGCGTAATCGAGGAATGTGTAAACGAACTGAAGAAAGCAGGGAGGGATCAGGCTTATACCCGCGAGCGTTTAGAAGAGATGCTCGAATTCTTAACGACAACCTCCGGCCTATTCGACGAACTCGTGCACATGCCCACTGCGGCTCTCAAGGGAATGGCTCGTCTCCAGGGAAAACTGAAATTGCTGCTGGGGTCGGGGAAAAAGCCCGCCACGAAGTGAGGGAATTATGATCTCGCTCGCATCGGAAATGACAGACAGTAAGGGTCGTCACGCACGCGGCTGGCTGTTCTTTGACGCAGAGTGCGAGTTCTGCCGGAAGATCGCGCGCTTTCTTGCTGTTCCAATGGCAAGGCACGGACTCGCCGTGGCCCCGTTGCAGGACCCACGCGTCGGTGTGCTCCTCGGCCTCTCGCGAGACGAATTGCTGCGCACCGTGCGTTTTGTGTCCGCCGATGGAAGCCAGTACGAAGGCGCGGATGCGCTGCTCGCGGTGGCGCGCCAACTACCCTGTGCCCGCCCCCTGATATGGATTTCCAGGATTCCCGGCGTGATGTCTGCCCTGCGATCCGGCTATGGTTGGGGTGCGCAACGATGGAGATGCCCAGCCCGGCACTGCATGGCCGAGCGAATCAGCTGACGACGACTAGGCAGCAAATTTAACCCAGATCGATCAAGACAGCGTTCTCTTCTAGAAAACAAGCTTCAAAGCAACCTGAACCACTCTTGGCCCGCCGCCGCCGAGACCGGGGTTGGTCTGCGCTACGTCGGGCGTCTGGGTAATGAGCCCGAGCGGGAATAATAATCCGGTCTTGGGGTCGTAAGCGTCAGGGTTTGGGCTGCCATCAGCAAGCAGACCCGGCGTAATGTTGTGATTGGGAAGTGCGAAATTCGGGTGATTGAACAGGTTGAAGAATTCCGCTCGAAGCTGAAGATTGACGTTCTCAAAGATCTTCGTGTTTTTCGTAATCGAGAAGTCCACGTTGCTGTAGCCCGGCCCAAAGATCGCGTTACGGCCAAGGTTGCCGAAGGTGTTATCGGCGGGCTGACTGAAGGCCAACGGATTCAGATAACCAGTCGCAGGGGACCAGTGCGACAGAATCGGGTTCACTCCCGGCACAACATTTGGCCGCTGGTTGAAATAGAAATGGCCGCTGTTGTCGATGTTGTTGGCGATCGGAATCGGCCGACCCGTCTGAACGCTGACAATCGTATTCAATTGCCAACCAGTGCCAAATTTTCCCGCGCCATGCCACGATGGCACATCGTAGTTAATCGCCGCAGTAAAGCGTTGGCGTGTGTCGAAGAGCGAATTGCCGCGCTCCGCTTTGAGATTGCTTGGATCCTGCGGGAACGCCGCCCCGGGCACAAAATCAATGCCGTCTGAAGCGTCGTCGATCGAATGCGCCCAGATGTAGCTCGCAAAGCCGGAGAAATGGTGCGAGTTCTGTAACCGCATCGTAGCCTGCAACGAATGGTAGATCGAAGCTGCCCCGGGATAAAGCTGATCAATCGTGTTGTAGTTGGGATTGGTAAAGAACTCGTTGAGATCCGTCAGGCGAACCAACTTGGTCCCCTTGCTGCCCACGTAGCCAAACTCGACGGACGCCTGGTCGGTGAATTTCTGCTGCACATTTACGTTCCAGTTCTGCGTGTAGGGACTGGGGAATTTGCGCGGCGTCGCGAAAATTGAGTACGGGCCCTCTGTCTGGACGGTCAAAATCGGATCGACCGTGTCTGTCCCGTTGAACGCGGAGCCGTTGAAATTCATAGGAAGAACAGGTTTCGGTCCGATGGGGTTTGTGGCTACTCCCGCTGAAGAAGTAAAGTTCGCAATCGAGAGATGCTGCGGAACGTAGTCGTAGTAGAGGCCGTAACCGCCGCGGATTACGGTATTCTTCGCCGGGTTCCAGGCAAGTCCCACGCGCGGGCTGAAGTTATTCAGATCGCGGGCGTAGAGCCCATTGGATCCAACCCTCGCCAGGGTGCCGTCGGCTGTCAGATTCGACAGCAGGTTATTCTTCTCGCTCATCGGACCGAAATATTCCCAGCGCATGCCGAGATTCAGCGTGAGTTTGGGTGCAATTCGGTAATCGTCTTGCGCGAAGAAGCTGAGGCCGTTGTTGTATGTGGTCCGCTGGGTGTTACCGGTGTCCACCAGTTCGAAGTTGCAGCAGAACTCTTCATCCTGCGAGGCACCTGTATAGAAATTGGCGAGCGCGTCCACAATAGGATCGCTGCTCAGCCCCAAGCCGGCCGTGAATTGAAAAATTCCTCGCTCCAGGTTGTCGTTAAAGTTGCTGATGGCGGCTCGGCGAAACTCAGCACCGAATTTCCATGTGTGCTTACCGGCCAACCACGTGAAGTTGTCGAGTATTTGATAACTCTGGCTGGTTCTGCCACGCGGAACGCTGAAGCCTTGCGCTCCCAAATTTTCAATTCCACCACTGAAGTCAAACTCCGGGAGGCCGAGTTTGCCGCTGCCAAGATTCAAACCGTGCGCCACCGGATCCCAACCGGCATTCAACGAACTGAATGAGGTCCGATAGCGGCTGTAGCCGAAACGCACTTCGTTGATGCGAGAAGGCGTCAAGGTGGAGAGCAGGCTGAGAGAAAGCACTTGCACCCGCGTGGGGGAGGTCAGGGAAAAAGCGCCGATGCGGGAGCCAGCACCGAATCCACCCTGCGAGCCGAAAGGAAAGACCTGATAGTTACGGGCGAAAGCATAGCGGCCCGTCAACAACTCGTTGTTCGAGAAATTGTGGTCAATCTTGGCAATGAAGTAGTCGCCGTCGTTCTTGTCGTTGACGGTGGTGGCAATCTGGTTCGTCGTGCTCTGCGGATAAAAAGCGAGAACGGCATCGAGTCCGGGATTGATGACGCCTCCCGGGTTAATGCCCTGGGCGATTTCGCGGGCGCTGCCAATCTGGTCAATCGTGGGAACAACTAGCGAGAAGTCCGAACCCACACGCTCGCGCTGGCCTTCGTACGCGGCAAAAAAGAAAGTCTTGTCCTTGACGATCGGGCCGCCCAATGCGCCGCCGAAATTGTTGTTCTGGAAAACAGACTTCCGCGATTGCGTATTGAAATAGTTGCGGGCGTCGAGAGCGCTGTTCCGGAGAAACTCAAAAGCAGAGCCGTGAACGTGGTTGCCCCCGGAGCGCGTGACGATGTTGACGACCGACCCGCTGTTGCGCCCAAACTCAGCTCCGAAGTGCGACTCGAGATTGAATTCTTGGATGGCCTCGACCGGCAACAACGAAGCCGGGGCTCCGCCAATCCCAACCTGGTTTAAGGCAGAGTTGTTAAAGAAGGGGTCGTTATTGTCTGTCCCGTCGAGCGCGTAGTTATTGGAGCGATCGCGATTACCATCAATATTGAACTGCCCGAACCCGCCCTGCGATCCCGCCACTCCGGAAGGATCTACGGTGGCTCCTGGAGTCAGCGCAACCAGTTTGCCGAAATCACGTCCATTCAGCGGAAGTTCGTTCACCAGTCCGCGCTCTACAACCTGGCCCAGCACATCGCGCGTGGTCTCAACCAAAGGCACGTCTTCGCCACTCACGTTAACCTCGGACGTCACCTTCTGCACCTGAGTCAGATCGAAGTTCGCCGTCGTCTCGACGCCGACGTTGACCCGCACATTTTGCGCGGCCGGCGAAAGCGATGCCGCTTGAGCAACCACCGTGTATACGCCAACCGGAAGTTCGGCAATCACATAATCGCCGTCAGGCCCCGTGGTGGCTTCGCGCTGCTGACCCGTGGTGGCGCTCTTGGCGCTCACTTTGGCGTTCGCGATCACGCTGCCGCTTGGGTCCGTGACCGTGCCGCGAATCGATCCCCGAAAACTCTGGGCGGAGGCGGCAGTGCTCACGAACAGCGACACGACGACGATAGCAACGAGAAAACAGGCGAATTTAGCGATGCGCATGGAATTTTTTCCTTGGTTATAAAGCACGTCTGAAATCGTATCTCCGGGTGTTGTCACTGGCTCTTTCGCGGAATGAAAATCGGCTGGGGCGGCGAAATGTTGTAGGTCGCCGCGAAGTTCGCCTGATTGACGGCAAAGCTGGCCCGTCCGCGAGAATCAATGAACAGCAAGGGCTTCTTGAGCGGGACGTCGCTGAATGTCTTGACGAAGGGCATCTGGATTTCACGACCGGCGATCTTGACCTTCAGTAGATCACCACGCTGGTAGCCAAGCTTCATAAAATCTTCCACAGCGATGTTGGTAACAATATTTCCAAACGGTCCATCGAGAGCGATGACCTCGCCCGTCAAACCGCGGTCATCGAGTGTAGCCGGATGGAGATCGAGACGGACAAAATCCTTAAGTTCAGCGCCTACTTGAGTCCAGTCGTCGCCGCGGGCAACGTGTGCTCCGACAGGCGAGAAGATGTCACGGCCATGGAAGGTGGACGAGATCTTGGCGCCGACCATCCAGTCCGGATTCGTGATTTCGCGAATGCTTTCGACCCCGTCACGATCAGCGACCATGGTGATCAGACCGTTATCGGGCAGCACAAAAAATTGTCCGCGCTTGGTTTTGATCACGACCGCTTTACGCGCGCTACCCACTCCGGGATCCACCACGGCGACAAAGACGGCACCCGCCGGAAAGTAGGGCGAGGCTCCAAACAAAAACCGGGCGCCATCAGCAATCGAAAAGGCCGTCACCTGGTGCGTCAGGTCCACGATGCGCAGATTTGGCGCGATCCCGTACATGACGCCCTTGCACAGAGCGACCGAGTCGTCGACCACGCCGAAATCGGTCATGAAGACGACCGTCGGCGGCGGGGCCGGAGCCGTCGATTGTGCCGAAGCCGCAACAAAAGCCAGGCTCAAAACCAGTACAAGCAACACATTTTTGCGGAAAACATTGCAGGAAGTCAGCATCGCAATAGGCGCTCCAATACACGACTAGTTTACTAGAGATTACAAAAATACCAATCGAATCACTTGGTTCTCTGAAGCAAATAATTGTACCGGAATGTACGGACCTGGAAATTCACATCAAAGAGTTTAACGGGAGACTACCTCCAGAGCTTGTACAGCTCGTCCGCACGGAGGCGGCTATAATCTAGAAGTCAGTTCATTGTCGAGGAGACGTCCCCATGTCGAACGTGATCCCAGAAAAATATCGTGACTTGTTTCAGAAACGCGCTTTCGCCAGCCTGGGAACGATCATGCCCGACGGTCGCCCGCAGGTGACGCCGGTATGGTGCGACTTTGATGGCGAGCACGTCATTTTCAACTCGGCCAAGGGACGCCAGAAAGATAAGAATGTGCGTCGCGATCCTCGCGTAGCCATGGCTATCATCGATCCTGACAATCCGTACCGCTATCTTGAAATCCGAGGCTCGATAGTAGAGATCACCGAGGACGGCGCCGCCCAGCACATCGACAAGATGGCAAAGAAATATATGGGTGTCGATAAATATCCCTATGCCAAGCCCGGGGAAGTCCGGGTAATCTACAAGATCAGGCCTGAACATGCGACCGTAATGGGCTAGCGCCCCGTTGCCCCACTCAGACGCATTCGCCGTTCGACTCGCCGCGGGTGCGGGCGCTGGTTCCTACTTCCTTCCTACTATTCGTCGCCAGGGAGCAGACTCCGGCAAGAATGCTGCAAACCCTTGCTACCTTTTTCCACCTGAACGCGTCTAACAGCGAGAGTAAGACACGTAGTTGTGGAGAACTGATCGTCGAATCAGGCGTGGGGCCTTTTCGCGGTCGATTCAGGCGGAACATTTTGCCGCCACTCCACGTATCTGACATTTAGAGGTATTAGTGTTTTCTGCCTGCCTGGAGGAGTTATGCAAATTGCACGAACCGGCCAAGAAGGACTGCATACCGTCAGCAATCTAAACAGTGGGGTCCCGGTGCAGCAGGTTGTGAAAGCAGCCCATGAAGAACTGCTGCAACTTCTGGAGCAGCGGGCAGAAATCATGAAGCGGATCGGCACGGTGAAGCAGACCATCTCGGGTCTGGCGAATCTTTTCGGCGAGGAGACGCTCGGCGAGGAATTACTCGAACTAATTGACCGCAAGCCGAACGGCCGGCAACCGGGGTTCACGAAAGCGTGTCGCCGCGTATTGATGGAAATTCGCCGCCCCCTCGGAGCACGGGATGTGTGTGCAGAGCTTGAGCGGCAGGCCCCTACCATTCTCGCGCGGCATAAAGATCCACTCGCTTCAGTCACCACGGTTCTGAACCGCCTGGTGGATTACGGCGAAGCTCGCAGTCTGACGAATGATCGAGGCCGGCGAGTGTGGGAGTGGGTCAGCGACGCGGAAGCAGCGATGGGTGAGAGGATACCGGCGTAAAGATTCGCAGAAAATCGTACCGACCATCCTGGGCCGAAGCAAATTCGTGACTTCGCGGGTTGTGATCTAGGCGGGGTGCGGAAGAAGTCATTGAGCATGCCCAAGCGACCAACAGGGCTCATTCATTCAAGGTGACTTACGCGGCCCCGAAGGGCTGCTCTTCCACGGTCGCCCTAAACTTTCCTGACTTTTTCCCCAGCCCTGCTAGGCAGGCAAGAGCTGTCCTTTTTCCAGATGCCGCGTCACATGGGCGTAGCTGGCGGCGTGCGGGTCGTGCGTCACCATAACAATGGTCTTCTGGAAGCCTTCGTTCAGTTTCTTCAGGATCTCTAAGATTTCAGTGGCTGATTGACTATCCAAATCTCCGGTCGGCTCGTCCGCAAGGATGAGCGTCGGATCGCTGACGATCGCGCGGGCGATGGCGACACGCTGCTCCTGTCCGCCAGAGAGCTGCTTGGGCAAGTGGTGCACGCGCTCTTCCAATCCGACCAGTTTCAGAGAGGTCATGACGTGGTCGCGGCGTTGCTGCGGCGTCATCTTCGTCAGCAACAGCGGTAGCTCAACATTTTCGAACGCAGTCAGCACCGGGATGAGATTGAATGTCTGAAAGACATAGCCGACGTGCGTGTTGCGCCAGCGCGCGGACTGCGTGTCATCCAGCTTGAAAATGTTTTCGCCCATCACCAGCAGATCGCCCGACGTGGGCCGATCAATGGCCGCAATCATGTTCAGCAATGTCGTTTTGCCTGATCCGGACGGGCCCATAAGAGCCATGAACTCACCGGTGGCGATATCGATGGACACGTTGTCGAGCGCGGTCACCTGAAAAGCGTCGCGCTTGAAAATCTTGCTCACACCGCGCGCCTGAACCACCTTGCTATTCGATGCCGGCTGTTTGGACACTGGATTTGCACTCATGATTGCCCCTTGATTCGAATCTTTTGCCCGTCACCCAAATCCGCGGGCGCTGTCGTGATGACGCTTTCTCCTCCGACCAGCGAGTCCACCAGGTATCCTCCAGACCGCTGCCCCTGCACGTGAACATCACGCCGCAGAGCCTTGCCGTTGAAAGCGAGAAGAACAAACTTGCTTCCGTCTTTGTCGCGCAAAGCCGCGGTCGGCACGAAAACGAACGTTTGCTTCGTCGCCGTCTTATCTTCCTTGCCCGCCGGCGCCTTGAACTGCACCGATGCGTTCATCTCCGGTCGCAGGTAGGAATCCGGCTGCAATATCTGCACTTTCACTTGCACCGTCGCCTTCTGACGATTCGCTTCCGGCGACATTTCAGCAATCTCGCCCTTGTAAGACCGGTCCTTGAATGCGTCCAGCGTAATAATGCCTTCCTGTCGCGGCGAGAGCTTTGCGAAGTCGTCCTGCGCGATGTCGAGCTCGACCTGAATATCGGTAAGATCGGCCAGCGCCACGACGGATCCCCGCGGCCCGCCTTCCGCGGCACTGGCAAATTGTGCCGTCACAAGCTCGCCCTTTTCCGCAGTCCGCTCCAGAATTGTCCCGCTTACAGGGGCACGAATGATCGTCGCGTCCAGTTGCGACTTCGCGTAGTCCATCTGGCCCTTGGCTTGTTGCGCATCGGCGCGGGCACGATCAATTTCTTCGGATCGCGGTCCGAGCTTCGAAAGCCGGAAAGCTTGTTCCAGGCTGTTGGTGCGTTGCTGCGAAGCATCGTAGCGAGCCTGGGCATCATCGAGATTCTGCTTGGAAACTACGCCCTGGCCAAACAGTTCACGCATACGATCAAGATTGATCTTGTCGTTGGCGGCAGTGGCGCGTGCCTCCGATAGATTGTGGTCTGCCTGCTGGATCTCTTCCGGCCGCGATCCATGTTCCGCCTGCGCGAGTCGCGCTCTTGCGCTTTCATAGGCGCCCCGAGCCTGCTCAAATAGTGCGCGGAATTCCTGGTCTTCCAATCGCACCAGTATCTGGCCTTCTTTAACTTTGTCGCCCTTTTCCACGCCGATCCACGCCACGCGGCCCGTAACCTTGGAGTTCACGCTGATCTTGTGGTGGGCCACCACGTACCCGCTCGCCGAAAGAACCGTGCTGCCGGCAACGTCGCTGCCTTCAGCGGTTGCGCGGACTACCTCCACCTCAGGCGTGTTCGAAGCCAGAACGCGATAGCCAAGTGCGACCAGTCCCAGCAGGACAACCAGGGAAATTCCGCCGATGATGAAACGTCGCGACCATGCGGACGATTCTCCGCCGCTGTCTCGCATGGAATGATCAATGCGAAGGCTCTGCAGATCCTCGTCTTTGGAGTTCGAAGCCATCTAGTTCATCCGTTATCAAAACAAGATTAATTTCAATTCTAGGCTATAGGACTGGGCTGAGTGTGGCGCCATCACACGACTGCCAGCGACCAGGATTGTCACATGTACGATTTCCGCAACGCCCTCAAGCGCGCAGGGACGTTAGGATATCCTGCCGCGCTGCGTGCCACGCCGGCGCAAAGCCGCCAGCCAGTCCCATGACTACCGCGAATGCCACCGCAGTGATTGCCACTTTCAGAGTAAGGTGCAGACTGAACACCGTTTCGCTGAACGTCACCTGGTTGCCAATGCCCGTCGTCATGCCGTTGAACGGCAGAATAAGAATGATGCCGACAATCGCTCCCAGCAGCGAAAGCAGCACGGCCTCAATCACAAACGAAGTCAGAATGCTCGGGCGAGAAAATCCAATAATCCGCAGCGTCGCGATTTCCCGCGACCGATAAGCGACCGCCGCATACATCGTATTCATTGCGGCAAAACTGGAGCCGATGGCCATGATGATTGCGACCACGGTGCCAATAAACTTAATCGCTCCACCTGAACTGGTCTGCGCCGCGTAGTATTCCGTCTCAAGCTTGCCTTCGAGTTTCAGCCGCTGGTCGTCACTCACACGATTCTTCAGCGCATCCGCGGCAATCGGGTCCGTCGCGCGCAGATACGCTGAGGAGTACCCACCCTGCCGGTCGAAATCCGCCGCAATCTGATTCACGTCGCCCCACAGTTCCGAGTCATACGACGTTCCCCCGGCATCGAAGATTCCGACGACCTTCCATTTCCCTTTCGCGAAATCCATCGTGTCGCCAACATTTGCGCCCGAGAAGCGGTTGTGAATCGATTTCCCGACCACCACTTCGCGCTGTCCGGTCGCGAACCATCGCCCCTCGATCAACTTCGTGTTCTTTCGAAGCATCAGACCCGCGGGCATCATGCCCCGCACGGAAACATTGACTTCGCCCGTTCCATCCTTGCGCGGAAGAACCACAACAACCACCCATTCCCCGGAAGCAATCGGCTGCCCTTCATTGTCCTTTGCAATTCCAGGCAATGTCTTCAGCGTCGGAAACAGGCTCGCGTCGAAACCGCCCGACAACTCCGCCGTCGATCCTTTTCGCATGACAAGAACATTGAGCGGATCGCCGCTGGTCGCAAAAGCCTTGTCCAGACCGGCAAGCAGCGCCATCAGAAAAACGGCCGTGGTGACGGTCAGCGCGATACCCAGCGCCGTCATCACGGTGAGCCCTTTACGCAGTTTAAGATTGCGGACGTTGTAGCTGATAGGGATCGCCATAGTTGGGTCGCTTAGCCGAGGTAGCGCAAGCCCTCCACGATATCAAGTTTCGCAGCGTGGTATGCGGGGAAAATCGCGCTCACCAGCCCCACGGTTCCAGCTACCAACATCGCTACGGCAAGGGTTGGCGGCGTCACTTTCATCCCGCCAAAAAACATTCCCATTCCCGGTGCGTGCGATAACCCGGTAATCAGAAGCAACGCGAACACGCAGCCCAGAACGCCTCCGGTCAGTGCCACGACTACGGCCTCGCCCAGATAAAGGCGCAGCACGGTTTGCCGCGTGAATCCAAGCGTCTTCAACACCGCTACTTCACGAGTACGCTCGCGAATCGACATCGCCATCGTGTTCGCCGACACCAGCAGAGTGGCAAATACAACCGCCATACAGATACTCAGGATAAATGCCTTCACGTTGCCAATACTGTTGATAAAGCTAAGCCCGAATGCCTTTTCGGATTCGGTTTTAGTCGGCTCGGGAGAATTGCGAAAGGTATCGTCCACCGCCGTCGCGACTTTCGAGACATTCTCCGGCGAATCCGCAAGAATCGCGAATGTTCCCGCGTGCCCATTGGCGAAAGACACCGCCTCTTCTACATATTTCTGGTTGTAGTAAACCGAAGTTGTAGGTTCTGGCGCCGTAAAAATCCCCCGGATGGTAAGGTCGAGCGTCACCGGATAGATGGTTCCTTCCAGCATGATGTGATCGCCGATTTTCCAGCCATGCTTCTTGGCCAGTTCCGAATCCACTACAACTCCGGCGCGATCGCGTTGCCATGCAGCTAGTTGATCCGGCGGAATTTTGAAATCGGTAAAAACCTTGAAGAGTTCGTCCGGATCCGTGCCAAACTGCGCGAAGAAATTCTCTGGTTTGAAATCCTTATACTTGCCGCCAAACCAGTTATTGGGCGCGACCGCGACCACTCCAGGAATCGCGCGGATCTTCTCCCGGTAAAACGAGGGCAACAACTGCGTCAATGAAACTTTGTGGCGAGTCACCAGCCGCGAGGCCGATTGCGCGCTCCCGGTGTCAATGTAAAAGGCCCGCCAGATGGTCATCATCAGCGTCAGCAGCAAGAGCGAAAACGTGATGCTCAATACCGTGAGAATGCTGCGACGCCGGTTGCGGAAAGCGCTCTTGGTGACAAAGCGGGTTAGGGTCATGCCGGGTAAACTCCTGGGGCACCTGAACGGCCGAAGGAATACCCCACCGAGGGGTACGGTCCCACTACCTGAGAAATTCAAGAATACTACAGCCTGAGGGCCCACTCCTGGAGCGTTTTCCCACAGGCGCCGGTGTTGTACTATATATCTCGACGTACAAGATATCTCGATACACCGAGAGAATAAAACGGAGCAGAACTGTTGTCAAGCCAAACCAGTAAAAAAATTCAGCCCGCCACAGTCCGGCGCCATAATCTCGTGGAGGGAATCCTCATGGCTGGACGCGAAAGCAGCGCGGCCACGGTCCTGCTTCATGCCGCCATTGCGGAGCACTCCGGCCTGACCGCCACCGACGTCAAGACCATGGACACCCTGATCCGTCTCGGTCCGCTTACTGCCGGAGAACTGGCGACGCACACTGGTCTGGCAACGGCCTCCGTCACCAGCCTGATTGACCGGCTCGAAAAAAAGGGCTTGGTGCGGCGCGCACACGACGCGAAGGACCGTAGGCGCGTGATCGTCGAGCCGGTCCGCGAGCGACTGGCGGGCTGCGAGCCCGTATTCGGTTCGATTCGGAAAGGATTCGCGACTCTACTAACCGACTACAGCAACGAACAACTGGAGACCATTCTGGACTTCATGCAGCGTTCTTCCCAACGTGCGCGTGAAATGACCGCTGCATTTTCTGCGAATCCCTCTACCCTCGCTTTCGCGCCCCGCAAGCGTGAATAGGCAAGCCTCGGCTGTGAATCGCGTCTCCAGTCTGAGTCCGCGAAAGGGCTTTCCTGAAGCGCGAATACGGGTACTTTCGTAACTCTCGGCCCCAGTGCCGACGGCAGTATCCTACCAGTGGCTTCCTCCCCAAAGTCCTCGGCCAAAAAATTCAGGGTGTAGTGCGGCTGGTTATCCGCGAGGCAACTGCAATGGCAACGATGTTCGGCAGATTCGAGGTCCAGAGCGATCTTTCAAAATCAGGAACCGCCCTGATTTACAAGGCGCTGGACATGGAAACGAACCAGGTGGTGGCGCTCAAGACCCAAAGCCTGGAGCCGCTGGGTGAGCGCGCGGCTGCGTTCGTTGAGACGCTGCTGGCCGAAGGCGAAAGCACTCGCAATCTGGCGAGCCAGAATATTGCCGTGCTCTATGGAGCGGGCGAGTTCGACGGCCAGTTCTGCGCTGCCATGGAATACATCCAGGGCAACAGCATCGCGACCATGATCGCGCGCCGCGAAGGGTTTTCCATCTGGGACTTGTTGGACATCACCCGCCAGATTGGTTCCGCGCTGGAGAAGGCAGCGGAATTCGGCGTCGTCCATTGCTCGCTGGAGCCCGCGAAGATCATGGTCCAGTGGGACGGACTAGTAAAGATTCTCGGCTACGGCATCTCGAACATGAGCCTCATCGATGCAGAGATGGGCAACGGCCTGGGGCGGCTGATGCCCTATTGTTCCCCTGAGCAGATTCGCGGCGAAGCCACCGACCAGCGTTCGAACGTTTACTCGCTCGGCGCCATCCTCTACGAAATGGCAACCGGGCAAAGAGCATTTGCTGCGGGCGATCCCGGCTCGCTCCTCGCACAAATTGAGAATGAAATGCCGGCAACGCCGATCTCGGTAAATGCCCGAATTCAGCCGGCAGTCAGCGCCTTGATCATGAAGGCTCTCGCAAAAAGTCCGACCGAGCGCTACCAGACTTCGCGCGAACTGGTAAATGATCTCGAACAGGGCAAAGACAGCGGACGCAAAGCAGAGCCAAAGAAGACGCCTGCGACTTCGACCGTCAACGTGGACGCGGCATCCAGGGCTGCGGCCGCGGCCAAGTTCACAACCGCGGTAGCAGCAGCTTCGGCAGCATCCAAACCGGCCAGCCAGCCAGCACGAGCCAGTTCGCCCTCACCTGAGCGGGCTGCCGCACCGGTGCGCCCGACTCCACCTCCCGCGCCCCAAATGAAGGCTCCGGCAGCCGCGCCGCCCGCAAGTTCTTGGCAAAAGACCGAAAGGCCGGCAGAAGCCATGAAGGCCAACGCCGCGGCCGCGGGACAATCTGCGTCGCCGAGTTTCGCAGCGCCAAAGCCAAGCTTCAGTGCGCCTTACATTTCCGATACGGAAACACCCGGCGATTCTGCTAACCAAAATTCCGGAGCGCGGCTGATTGAAGATTTCGAAGACACCCCGACCACCAGTTTCCGGGACTCGGCGACGTCCTATTTGTCGGCTGCCGCTGTCGAACAGCAACCGGAAACGGAGTCTCCCCAAATTGCAGTGGACCCGATGATGGCGGCTGCCGAAGCTGGCCAGTCGGGCAAGAGTTTCTCTGACCTGGATGAACTGCCTCCGCTCAAAGAACCCGTGTACACGGCCCCGTCAGAACCCGAGCCAGAAGAAGCAGCGCCACACGTTGTCCGTCAGGTCTATCCACGCCAGGGCAAGGACAAAGACGACAAGCCAAAAATCGAGCCGAGGGAACTGGCGGAAAAGGCGATCAAACAGATTGCTACCGTCCCGCCGAAGCTTGTCATGTTCTCCTTGCTGGGGGCAGTCGCTATTATTCTGATCATTGCGGTGGGTGTGTTCATCCACGTGCACAATGAGGACGATGGTTCCACGCCGGCACCGAAGCCGGTAAAGGCGGCAAGCAATTCCGTGGCGCCCGCTCCCGCTGCTGCAGTGGCACCCGCTCCCGCGCCTGCACCGCCGATTGAGGAAGAGCAGCCCGAAGTGCGGGTACGGCAGATCGAGAAACGTCCAAAGACAGCGCGTCCGGCTCCCGCTCCGGCTCCCGTTGTAGTGCCCGGACAAGCCCTGATTGATTCCACGCCACAGGGAGCTCCGTTCCAACTAGATGGCAAGTCCGACCCCTCGTGGGTCACACCGTTTACCGTAGCTGGTCTTCCCCCCGGGAAGCACGTCGTCTCGATCAGCAAATCGGGCTACACGGAAGAGGTTCGCTCCGTGGACGTTGTGTCGGGCAGCAAGTCCTCGCTCGTTCTCCACCTCGCAGCGATCAACGCGCTGGTCGTGATCGGTAGCACTCCCGCCGGAGCCGAAATCACTCTTGACGGCCGCGCCACGGGCCGGGTCACACCTTCGCAATTTGCGGTGGAAAAAGGAACGCACACGGTCATACTCAAGAAGCAGGGATTCCTGGACGAGACCACGACCGCCGACCTCGGTCCCGGACAGAACTTCCAATACGCACCCGCTCTCCGAGCGTTGGGTAACGCGGATGCAATCCGCCCCGTGGGCAAGTTCAGCAAGCTCTTCGGAAAAGGCAGCGATAACACCGCAGGCATGGGTTCAATCGGCATTCGCACCGCGCCTAAGGGCGCCCAGGTTGCCATCAACCAGCATGTGCTCGACAAACAGACTCCCGCCGAGTTCATGATGGGACCCGGAAACTACGTAGTCGATATCACACTCACCGGGTTCAAGCCCGTCCACAAAGTCGTCACCGTGGATAAAGGCGGCAAGGTCGCAATCGACGAAGTGCTGGTGCGCGAATAAGAGCGCTCAGGTAACAAAGCAGCCAACTTATCTCCGAATATCTTTCAAGTCGAGCCGGCACTCTGCCGGCTCGAAAACTTAGCAGACTATAATTCGTGGCATGCGCCGTTTCTTCCGCATGCTCCTTCTAGCGTTGGTGCTGATGACGGTCGCGCTGATCTCTGCGCTCGCGTCCATGCAGATGGCAATCCACGGACGCGAAGTGACGATTCCAAAATTCGTGGGCATGGGTCCGGCAGAAGCCGAGCGCGCGGGCGCCGCATTGGGGGTACAGGTCGTAATCGAGCGCCAGTTCTACAGCGCAGACGTCCCGGAAGGAAAGATCATGACCCAACTGCCGCCTCCCGGCGTGAAGGTACGGCGTGGCTGGTCGGTGCGCGTTGCTCAGAGCCTGGGTCCACAGCGTGTCGCCATTCCCGACGTGACCGGCACCAGCGAGCGCGCCGCCGAAGTCAACATCCGCCGCCGAGGTCTCGCGCTCGGTTCGACTGCACAGGTGAATTTGGCCGATGCTCCCTCGGGCCAGATCGCATCGCAAAGCCCGCCTCCGAACGCCAGCGGAGTAGCCGCTCCGAAAATCAATCTCCTCGTAAGCGCTGGGCCCGAACCCGCGACCTTCGTCATGCCCGATCTCACCGGACAGCCGCTCGGCAGTGCCACCATCGCATTGCAGGAAGCGGGATTGCGCGTAGGGAAAGTTACGCCCGTCTCCGCTGGAGCATCCGGCGATCCACAGTCCGCGCCACCCGCGCCGTCTGAACCCAACGCCGCCAGCATGATCGTGACGCAAAGACCCGTTCCTGGACAGAAAATCACGGCCGGAAGCACGGTAGATTTCGAAGTGCGCTAATCCTTAGATGTAGGGCGCAGTCCGTCGCACTCGGACTATTTGCGCTCAAGGATCGCCGCGAAAAAACCATCGCACGGATGCACACCGGGAATGGTGCGTAGATAGGGACCCGCCACGAGCGCTTCGATTTCCCCGTTCCGCAGTTCGCCGGACTCGTGCAGCTTCTCCAATTCTGTGTGGCACTCGACGATCGAAAACGCGGTCGCCTCCGCGAGCGCCGCCTCGACCACCGCCTCGTTCTCTTCGCGCTCTAACGAACATGTGGAGTAAACCAACCGTCCGCCCGCCACTAACTGCCCCAGCGCCGACGTGAGAATCGCAACCTGCCGCGAGTGCAGATCGCTCAAATCGCCCGGCGTGAGAGTCCACTTGATCTCCGGATTCCGCGCCAGAGTACCTGTTCCCGAACACGGCACGTCAACAAGCACGCGGTCGAACCCCGCAGAAAACGGCAACGCCCGAGCATCGCAGGCGACCACCCGGACATTTGCTGAACCAACGAGTCGCCGCAATAACCGAGCCCGATGCGGGTGCAACTCCGACGCGACAACCAAAGCACCCGGGTTTCGTTGAGCCAGGATCGCCGTCTTGCCGCCAGGGGCGGCGCAGCAATCCAAAATTCGCCGGCCGCGCCCCACCAGCATTGCAACCAACTGCGAGCCTTCATCCTGAATGGCAACCCGGCCATGCTTATAAGCTTCGGTTTGCGTCACATCGCCAGAAAGCACCGTGCGCGCATCGGCAAGAAGATGACCAGGCTCAACCGTAACTCCATCCCACGAGAACTCTGTAGCCAGCGCATTGTCGTTCGCCTGTCCGTCAAAGGCTCGAAGGCTCGTAGCGGGAGGCCTCTGATCGTATGCGCAAATCCGGCGAGCGTCCTCCAATCCAAATCGCTCGACCCATCGCGTAACCAGCCATCCCGGGTGCGCCGATTCCTCCGCCAGTCTGATCGAATCGGCCGCCTCACCGATTGCGTTGAACGCGCTTTCCTCGCCCGGCCCCTTCGCCGATCGAGCCGCAGCCCCTGCCGCCAACTTGCGCAGCACGGCATTCACAAACGTTGCCGCCGACCGTTTGCGCGCGGCTTTCACCAGTTCCACACTCTCGAAGATCGCCGCCCGCGCCGGAATGCGAGTAAGAAAATTCAGTTGGTACGCAGCTAAACGCAGCGCGACCAAAACCTCGCTGTCCAGTCGCTCGATTTTCTGCGATGAAACCTGCACGATATGCTGGTCCAGGAGCGATCGCCACCGCAACACTCCCATCACCAGTTCGGTAGTCAATCCATGATCGGCGGAAGAGAGTTTGTCGAGTCGGGAAGAGTGGAGAAGCTCGCTGGCGTACGACCGGTCGCGTTCGACCCTTAGCAGAATTTCAAATGCTGCGGCGCGAGCAGGGGACACGGCCATCGCCGCTATTGTCCCACGACTTCGCCAAGACGCTCGCCCGGCTGCGGCCGGTAGCCGTTGATAAATTCCTGCGCGCTCATACGTCGCTTGCCTTCAATCTGAATTTCAACCAGATCCAAGACCGTGCCCTGCCCGCACCCCACTAGCAAATGACCATTTTCGACCGCGAGTATGCCGGCACCCAATTGCGTCGCCGACGGCACAGGCAGAGCGTGATGCACCTGCAGCGTTTTCGTTTTGAATGTCGTGAAAGCCCCCGGCCATGGCCGGAACCCGCGCATCCGGTTGAACAGCTCGCGAGCCGGATTCGAGAAATCCATGCGCCCATCTTCCTTCTTCAAAATCGGTGCCAGGCTTGCCCGCGCGTGATCCTGCGGCGTCGCCTTTACCTGTCCGTTCTCCAGCCCGCACAGAGTTTCGACCATCAAATCCGCGCCGACAGCAGCAAGTCTGGGAGCCAGCGTTTCCGCGGTATCTTCCACCAAAATTGGCAGCTCACGCTGCTGGAGAATGTCGCCCGTATCCAGCCCCGCATCAATCCGCATCGTGGTCACGCCCGTGACCAATTCGCCGCGAGCGATCGCCCACTGAATCGGCGCCGCTCCACGATACTTCGGCAGCAGCGATGCGTGCAGATTCAAATTGCCGAGCCGCGGAAGATCAATCATCCACTGCGGAATAATGCGGCCATAACCGACCACGATTATCGCGTCAGGGTTCAACTGCGCAAGCCGCGCCCGAAACTCCTCGTTATTCTTGATCGAGTTGGGTTGCAAAACGGAGATGCCAAGTCGCGTGGCCGACCCTTTAACCGGAGACGCGACAAGTTCCATCCCGCGCCCGCGAGGCCGATCCGGCTGCGTCACCACCAGAGGCACAGAATGTCCAGCCGCAACCAGCGCTTCCAAAGTAGGAACCGCAAAACGAGGAGTACCGCAAAAGACGAGATTAAGCGGGGTTAGCACGAATTACCAAATTACAGATTACCAATTTCTCTACCACTCTCCCGCCTTCGCCAACTTCTTGATCTTGCGCTTCATCAGGTCGCGCTTCAGCGCGCTGATATGCGAGATGTAGAGCTTGCCATTCAAATGGTCTGTCTCGTGAAGGAATGCTCGGGCCAGCAAATCTTCACCGACATACTCAACCGTCTTTCCGTTCTCATCCTGCGCGCGCACAGTCACAATCTTGGCCCGCGTCACATCCTCCCGAAAATCCGGGATGCTCAGGCACCCTTCGCTACCGCGCTGTTTGCCTTCTTTACCGATAATCTCGGGATTGATCAGAACGAGCTTGCCCTTGGGATCCTCTTTGAAAGTCACGTCCACCACGGCGATTCGCCTGGAAACGCCGATCTGCGGCGCTGCCAGCCCGACTCCACGCGCGGCATACATGGACTCAAACATGTCTTCCAGAAACTTCTTCAGCTCGTCGTCGAACACCGTTACCGTGGCCGCTGGTTTTTCCAGCACCGGATCGCCGAACTTCACAATGGGATAGATCATCGTCAGTAGTTTTTCAGTTGTTCCAGGTACCCTTGGAAATTTCGTTTGGTTTCTTTCATTGAGTCGCCGCCGAATTTCTCCAGCGCACAGCGAGCCAGTGTCAGCGCAACCATTGCCTCTCCGGCCACTCCCGCGGCCGGGACCACGCAAACATCCGAACGTTCGTAAGCAGCTTTCACCGTCTCGCGCGATGCGAAATCCACCGACTGCAATGGACGTCGCAGCGTCGAAATCGGCTTCAGATACCCTCGAACGCGTATCTCTTGCCCGTTCGACACACCGCCCTCGATGCCGCCAGCATTGTTCCGCGGACGCGTAAACCCGGAGAATCCAGAGTCCCGCTGATATCCAATCTCATCATGCACCGCCGAACCCGGCGAGTGCGCTCCCACAATTCCGCTACCGATTTCCACCGCCTTCACGGCCTGCAATGACATGACGGCGGCAGCCAGCATCGCATCCAACCGCTCGTCCCACTGTACGTACGTCCCAAGTCCGGGAGGAACATGGTGCGCCACCACTTCGAACACGCCGCCCACCGAGTCCCCAGTCCGCAGAACCTTATCCACTTCTTCCTTCATGCGCTGCTCGGCTTCCGCATCGGCGCACGACAGCAAAACCTCGTTCTTCTGTGCCAGTGGCACGATCTGCTCCCACGCAATTTCACGATCCGCGATCGAAACCGCGCCAACCGCAATCACGTGACTGAGCACTTCGACTCCCAACTCGCGCAACAGCAACTTCGCCAGCGCGCCAATCGCAACCCGCGCCGCCGACTCCCGCGCCGACGCCCGTTCCAGCACGTACCGCGCTTCCGTGAAATCGTATTTCAGCGCGCCCGCAAGATCGGCATGCCCCGGCCGAGGCGAAGCCACGCGCTTATGTTTCTCCGCATCGCCCGGCTCCACGGGCAGGATTTCCTTCCAGTTTTGCCAGTCGCGATTCTCAATCATCGCGGCGATCGGCGACCCAATCGTCTTCCCATGACGAACGCCAGAAAGGAATCGCGCCCGGTCGGTTTCAATCTTCATCCGCCCGCCACGGCCAAACCCCTGCTGCCGACGCCACAGCTCGCGATCCACGAACGCCTGGTCCACCGCGAGCCCCGCCGGCAGCCCCGAAAGGAACGCAACCAGCGCTTCGCCGTGTGATTCTCCGGAAGTGAAATAACGCAGCATGTGAAACAGGCATTGTAAATGAAGGAAACACTAGGCTCCGCATGATTTTGGCGTCCTGCGCCCCAGAGGCCTCATCCAAGAGCTGTATAATCAAGGTTTGCTCTCATGAGAAAAAGCGACACAGTAGCACGCGCCACCGAACAAGCTCCTCGCCGCCTCATCCGCTCTACGACTGTGCTCTGCGTCCGTCGCGACGACAAAGTCGTCATGGCCGGAGACGGTCAGGTCACGCTTGGCGACTCCGTAATCAAGCACGGCGCGAAGAAGATTCGCCGCCTCTATCAGGAAAAAATTCTCGCCGGATTTGCCGGATCCACCGCCGACGCCTTCTCGCTCTTCAGCCGTTTCGAAGCTAAGCTCGAGCAGTATCACGGAAATCTCGGCCGCTCCGCAGTTGAATTAGCGAAAGACTGGCGTACCGACAAGTTCTTACGCCACCTGGAAGCATTGCTGCTTGTATCCGACAAAGAGACAACGTTTTTGCTGAGCGGCCAAGGCGATGTGATTGAGCCCGACACTGGCATTGCCGCGATCGGCTCGGGCGGCCCGTTTGCCCAAGCCGCCGCGCAGGCCCTCTCCGATCACACCAAGCTCTCGCCCCGCGAAATTGCCGAAGAAGCAATGAAGATTGCCGGCCGCATGTGCATCTATACCAATGACAAGATAACGATTGAGGAGTTGTAAGTAACAGTCGCTAGTCGTTCGCCAAGTGCGAGAGCTTGCGGCATTGCCTAACGACCATCGACAAACGACCAACGACAGATCTATGGCCATCTACCTACCAGGAACCGCCGAAGAAGAACAAGTCACACTCGACGAACTCACGCCGCGTGAAATCGTGGTTGAACTCGATAAGTACGTTATCGGTCAGAAAGACGCCAAGCGAGCGGTCGCCATTGCTTTGCGCAATCGCATGCGCCGTCAGAAACTCTCGCCCGAACTGGCCGAAGAAGTCATTCCGAAAAACATCATCATGATCGGGCCCACAGGCGTGGGCAAAACCGAAATCGCGCGCCGCCTCGCCAAGTTGGCAAACTCGCCATTCATGAAGGTGGAAGCCTCGAAGTTCACCGAAGTCGGCTACGTAGGCCGCGACGTCGAATCCATGATCCGCGATCTCGTCGAGATCGCGATCGAAATGATTCGCGAAGAGCGCCTCGAAGACGTCGCTGACAAAGCAGAACTGAACGCCGAAGAGCGTCTGCTCGATATCCTGCTGCCGCCGATTACGCCTCGTACCGATGCGCCCGCAGCTTCCACTTCATCCGGCGGCGTGGTCATTGACGCATCCACCAGCGTGACCGAGTCCTCCAGCCGCACTCGCGAAAAACTCCGCCAGCAACTCCGCGAAGGCAAACTCGACGACCGCACTGTCGAGATTGAAACCCGCGAGCGCAATTTCCCGTCCTTCGAGATCATCTCCAACCAGGGCGTCGAAGAGATGGACGTTAATCTCAAGGACATGTTGCCCAACATCTTCGGCCAGCGCACCAAGAAGCGGAAGATGAAGGTGAACGAGGCCTTCGAATATCTCATTCAGGAAGAAGAGCAACGCCTGATTGACATGGAGCAAGTCACGCGCACCGCCATTGACCGCGTCGAGAACTCCGGCATCATCTTCCTCGACGAAATCGACAAGATCGCCGGACGCGAAGGCGGCCATGGTCCTGACGTTTCCCGCGAAGGCGTGCAGCGCGACATTCTACCCATCGTCGAAGGCACTACAGTCAACACGCGCTACGGGATGGTGCGCACGGATCACATCCTATTCATCGCCGCCGGCGCATTTCACGTCTCGAAACCGAGCGATCTGATCCCCGAACTTCAGGGCCGCTTCCCGATCCGCGTGGAACTGCAATCGCTGACGATGGAAGATTTCGTCCGCATCCTCACCGAGCCGAAGTCGTCGCTCACCAAGCAATACATGGCTCTGCTCGAAACCGAAGGTGTGAAGCTGGAATTTACGCCCGACGCACTCGAAGAAGTCGCCCGCTTCGCGTTCCGCGTGAACGAAGGCACGGAAAACATCGGCGCTCGCCGCCTCCACACGATCATGGAGCGCGTCCTCGATGAAATCAGCTTCGACGCCCCCGACAAAAAAGGCCAGTCCGTCACCATCGACGCCGCCTACGTTCAAAAAATGCTGAACGACATCGTCAAGGACCAGGACCTGTCGCGCTACATTCTGTAAGGGAAACCAGAACTGAGAGTGCAGAGAGAAATCTGTGCACTCTCTGTTCTTTTTCGAGCCTAGTACTTCGTCTTGATTGTCAGCGTATCGAACGCCTTCAACGGCCCTTTGGCCGGACTACCGGGATCCGGAACCGCCACATATTCACAGACGATTGACTTCTTCTTGACCGTGATCCGCAAGTATCCATGCTGGTCGTCACAGAAGCTCTCCAGTATCCCACCCGCGCCCGGAATTTCGATTGGAAGCTTCGCCGTGTGAAATGCCTTATGCAGCGTGTGCAGCCGCGCGTTGTAGCCACCCGCGCCCGCCACAATCATCGGCACATCTTTTCCAGCGAGTGTTCCGGTAAACCGCTGGTAGTTGTGCACATGCCCCGTGAGTACCAATTCCGGCACCCGCCCGGCAGCCCGCACCGCCGAGTCCAGCACCGCATACAGGTGCTGGCTTCCCGGCTTGCTGCCATACGCGGAATAGATCGGATGATGCACAGCCACGATCAGCGCGCGATCCGGGGGCGCCGCGCTCAGTTCCGAATGGAACCAGTCAATCTGCGCCTGGCTGAGCGCACCGCCCTCCGGGCAGTTGCTATACAAGCCAATGATCGTCACCAAAGGCGTCAGCAACGTCCAGTACACATTCGGCTGCGTCATGGCCGTTCGGGGCGCGTCATGCGCCTCCGGAGTGTGCACCGGCGCCTGGCTGCAGAAGTTGCGCACAAACCCTTCGAGACTCGATTCCCCCGTCTGCGGGTCAACGTCCCCATCGTGATTCCCCGGAATCCCCAGAATCGGGCCTGGGTAATTCATGTAGGGCTCGTAGAACTCGGGAAAATAGTTATCCAGTTCGCCCTCGTAATACACGACATCCCCCAGGTGATAGAAGAACGAAGGATGAGTCGTGATATCTGCGTTGGCGAAATCGGATTCCATATAGGTTTCGACATTCTCGATTTGTGTCGGAGTGTTCACTCCGCCGGTGTCTCCCACCGAATGAAACACCATCACCCCTGAGTCCACGATGGATGTGATGGATTCTGGCGCCAGTACGCTGTCCAACGACATCCGAAACGGCGGTACGCCAGTCGGCGCCGGCAAATCTCGCCAGGGTTGTTTCGGATGCGTGTTCGAGTCCACGATGGTTTGAAAGTCAACAGGTAAGCGATGCGCGCCAAATGTTCTTGTCCCGGCGGCAACAGGATGGTGCGCCACCTTCGATCGGTAGCGTGAAACATCAAGCTTTGTAGCTTTAGGCATAGAGATTTCTCCTCTGCATTCGAATCTGATTTCGAGAGCCCACAAGGAACCGAAAGGGAAGAAGGGAAGGGCAACAGCAGACCACTAAGTCACGCCTGTGTCAATCGCTTTTTCGCCCGCGACGAGCAACGGGATGCTGCATCTACGCCCTTGCCATTTTGGTTTGTTTTCACTTTTCGCTTTCTGCTAAGCTTCCACACTTCACAGAAACACTCGGCCCCCGGAGATCATGACCACCCTCGACCGCACTCGACTCAAATCCCTAATGGAGCGCGAGCAAAAGCGCTTTGTGGAAGAACGTCCAAAGTCCAAAGCTGTCTTTGAACGTGGCAAGAAGTCCTTACTCTCCGGCGTGCCCATGAACTGGATGGTCAAGTGGGCGGGCGCATTTCCGCCGGTCGTTCGCGAAGCGCAGGGCGCCCACTTCTACGATCTCGACGGCCATCGCTACATTGACTTCTGTCTCGGCGACACCGGAGCGATGACCGGCCACTCTCCGCTAGCAACCATCAAAGCGATCGAGGAGCAGACTCGCCGCGGCATCACCCTCATGCTGCCCTCGGAAGACGCTGTTTTTGTCGCCGAAGAATTGCAGCAGCGTTTCGGCCTGACTTACTGGCAATTCGCGCTCACCGCCACCGACGCCAATCGCTTTTCGATCCGCCTCGCTCGCCAGATCACTGGCCGTCCCAAAATTCTCGTCTTCAACTGGTGCTATCACGGCACAGTGGACGAAAGCTTCATCACCCTGCAACCCGATGGCACCGCAAAAGCACGTCGTGGAAACATTGGCCCGCCCGTTGACCCGTCTGTCACTACTCGTGTCGTTGAGTTCAACGATGTTCCCGCACTCGAGCAGGCGCTCGCTCATGGCGATGTCGCGTGTGTTCTCGCTGAGCCTGCTTTAACCAACGTCGGAATCGTTCACCCCATTCCCGGCTACCACGAAGCACTTCGCGAACTCACTCGCAAGTACGGCACGCTGCTCATCATCGACGAAACCCATACGATCTGTGCCGGCCCCGGCGGCTTTACCCGAGCGGCAAATCTCGCGCCAGACTTCCTGGTTTTCGGAAAAGCGATCGGCGGAGGCGTCCCCGCCGCCGCGTACGGCTTCACGCAGCAGGTCGCCGACATGATCATGAAGGATCACAGCCTTGAAGACTGCGACACCGGCGGCATCGGCGGAACGCTAGCGGGCAACGCGCTCTCTTTGGCCGCAATGCGGGCAACGCTCTCGAAAGTACTCACCAAAGACGCCTTCGATCGCATGATCCCCATGGCCGAACGCTGGACCTCTGGGGTCGAAAAGGTGATCCGCGATTTCGGCATCCCCTGGCACGTCACTCGCCTCGGTTGCCGCGCCGAATATCTCTTTGGCCCCAACGAACCGAAGAACGGCACCGACGCTCACGACGCCATGGACTTCGAACTCGAGCGCTTCATGCATCTCTATGCCATGAATCGCGGCGTCCTGTTAACGCCGTTTCACAACATGGCCCTGATGTCCCCGGCCACCGGCCCAGACGACGTTGACTACCACTCCAGAGTCTTCCGCGAAGCAGTCCGGGACTTGGTCGGATAGAACGAGTACCCAGTAACTAGTACCCAGTGACCACTTCCAACACTAAAACGACCAGCAGCGCACACCCGTTGCGGATTTTTCTGGGTACTGGGTACTGAGTACTGGGTACTGCCAACCTCTGATACTCTTTCCTTTCGCATGCCCTTCCCGGCGAGAAATCTTTTCGGACTGACCAGCCTTTGCCTGTTGCTGGCCAGTTGCGCCCAAACAGGTGCCCCTCTCCCGCCATCTCTCGAACTCCCCAAGCCCCCCACCGATCTCCGCGCCGTCCGCAAAGGCAATGCCGTCAATCTCACCTGGAGCGAACCCGTTCTCACGACCGACCACCAGACCGTTCGCTCTCAAGGTCCGACTCTAATTTGCCGCAGCACGCAAAACGATCTGACCACCTGCGCGAATCCCGTTGCAACCGTTCCACCTCCGGCGCCCACGTCCGGCACGACACCAAAGCCGCAACCAAGAGCCGCCACGACGCGAAGCGCGACCGACAAACTTCCTGCCGATCTTCTTACTGACGACCCGAACACCGAAGTGACGTACGCCGTTGAGGCCCAGAATCGCAATCAACGTGGCGCGGGCGTTTCGAATCGCGTGCACGTTCCATCTGCTCGCACATTGCCGCCTCCTGCCGACCTCGCCGCCAAGCTCACAGACGATGGCGTCCTGCTCACCTGGAGCAGTCCCGGTGAACTGTCGGCCCAGCAAAGCCTCCAGCATCACTATCGTGTCTATCGCCGTAGCGAAGCCACCGGCAAAGAAGGAATCGCTGGCGAAGTTCCACTCGGCGTTCCTGGCCCCGCGCAATTCCTCGATGCCATCGAATGGGAAAGGACCTATGTTTACCGCGTGACTGCCGTTACGGTGGTCAGCCGCCCCGGTACTGAATTGCAGATCGAGGGCGATGACAGCTCCCCGGTGCGCATCGTCGCCCACGACGTGCTGCCGCCTCCGGTTCCCACCGGCCTGGAAGCGGTGTACTCCGGCGAGGGCCAAAAGCCATTTGTGGATCTCATCTGGGCTCCCGCATCAAGCGCTGACCTGGCGGGTTATAACGTCTATCGCAGCGAATCCAACGGCCAAACTGCAAGGCTGAACTCGGAACCAGTGAAACTTCCCTCCTATCGCGACATGTCTGTAACTCCAGGCACGACGTACTCCTACTCAGTCTCTTCCATTGACGCCCGCGGCAATGAAAGCTCCAAGTCGGAAATCGCCACGGAAACCGCGCCCAAGAACAACTAATCGCAAACAGAGCGCGAGACGCGCGAAGATCGGGTTGACCTTCCCTCCGTACTCCTCTGTACACCGTAGGAATCGAATTTCCTTTACCCCAACCGCGCCGCCGTCGTACTCTGCGATTCTCAGTCATGCGATATTGCCGATTCCATCTCAACGACTCGCCTCACTACGGCTTAATTGAAGCTGTCGCCGGCACCGACACGATCACGCGCCTCTTCCTGAAGCCTCCGCACTCCAGCGACGGCGATATCGAAGGCCTTCCTAGCCGCCGCACGGATCCGTTGCCACTCGCGCAAGCCACGCTCCTCGCTCCCGTCGAACCCACAAAGATTGTCTGTGTTGGCCGCAATTACCGGGAACATGCCGCTGAACTGGGCAATGAAGTTCCCACCGAACCCCTGCTCTTTTTCAAACCGCCCAGTTCCCTGCTCGCACCCGGAGCTACCATCCTCCGCCCCAAAGCGTCCGCCCGCACCGATTACGAAGGCGAACTCGGCGTCGTCATCGCCCGCCACTGTCGCCACCTCCGCGAGGACGAAGACGTCCGTCCCTACATCCTCGGCTACACCTGCGTCAACGATTTCACCGCCCGCGATCTCCAGAAGAAAGACGGCCAGTGGACCCGCGCCAAGGGCTTTGACACCTTCTGCCCCGTCGGGCCGCTCGTCACGGAGACTCTCGACCCTTGGGCCGGAGTGCAAGTCGAAACCCGCGTCAATGGCGACGTCCGCCAGTCCGGCAACACGCGCGATTTCATTTTCGCCCTCGACACAGTCCTGCGTTACATCTCGCAAATCATGACGCTGAATCCCGGTGACCTGATCTCCACCGGCACGCCCGCAGGCGTAGGCCCAGTCGTCGCTGGTGAAAATGTTGAGGTTTCCGTCGAAGGAATTGGAATCTTGCGAAATCTCGTGGCTGACGAAAGTTGATGTTCGTGGCACGCGATTGCTTCAATGCTTATATGGCCCGGGCAAGCGCCGATTCGACAACCGACGCAGCCCGACG
>Ga0302321_100000577_pt1 | contig 31974 bp, 30 predicted proteins | sample Fen_T0_1_FD_202505 | JGI IMG/M metagenome (GOLD analysis project Ga0302321, IMG submission 202505) | Peat permafrost microbial communities from Stordalen Mire near Abisko, Sweden - Fen_T0_1 | ecosystem: Environmental > Terrestrial > Soil > Wetlands > Permafrost | place: Sweden: Abisko... | reverse complement strand
TGTGTATCGTCAGCATTTTCAAGGAAACAAAAGCTAAGTTTTTATCTCGTAAAAAACTTTTGTGTGACTTTTGTGTCTTTTGTGGTGTTTTCTTTTGATTAGGTAAAATAAAGGATAATCATTAAAATAAATAAGGTTTTTCATCTTATTTAAGACCTTATTTATTTGTTTTCAACCTTAGTAGCATATATTTCATTATTCATATTAACCTTATTGCCTTATTTTCAATACAATATGTTTATACCTTATATCGAACTCACGTTAATGTAGGTTTGGTTTAAATGTACTGGCAATTGAGCTTAGTAGTCCCTCAAAAGCTTGCAAAAAGACACTTTAAAATAACAGACTTTAAAACCCTGACAGCGGTCGAAGACCCTGTTAGCGGTTTATGAATAAATCTAGTTACATAGTAGCAACAGAACCTGAGCCAACATAACCTTATTTCTATATTTTCATCAAGTTAAGTAAGCAGAAGAACATAATGTCGTGTTTCCAATAAAAAATGGAACGCTGATTTTACGGATTGAGCGGATAAAAACGGATGATCATTAAATGGTTCTAAAACTGATTTTAGTGATGCAAGCATGACAGATGATACCGTAAGTACATGAAAATCATTAACTGCGTTGGTCTTCGATTCTGACTTATCAGAATTAAAATCCGTTTTTTCTATCCGCTAGATCAGAGTTTATCCGCGTTCAGTTCTTATATCTATTTTGATTTGATGATATGACATTATATCTTTCGTGCTACTTAAACTATTCTACTCCTACAATCAGCTAGGATGCCGGGTGAGAGCACAAGGATAAAAACTGCAAAGACACTGGCACTGTTTGTTCAGCTAAGCATAACTACTCAGGGCTTTTGAGGCAAGCTTCACAGTGTTGGCAAGAAGCTTGACAGTACATGGAAGAAACTTCACAGTGTTGGCAAGAAGCTTGACAGTACATGGAAGAAACTTCACAGTGTTGGCAAGAAGCTTGACAGTACGTGGAAGCAACTTCACAGCGTTGTCAAACAGCTTGACAGTACGTGGAAGCAACTTCACAGTGCGTGGAAGTCACTTCACAGGGCACGCAAGCAGCTTCAAGGCATGTATAGGATAGCCGCATTACTGTCAGAAATGGATAGTTAATTGATGTTCCATCTTTGTTCAAAAATAATAATAAATTGCGCTATAATTTGCTTCCAACCCAATATTGGTTCCGAGTTTTCAAACATTTTCAGTTGAAGTAAATAAATTAACTTCGTAAGTTCTTGATCATTATTCCGTATTCCCAGCTTTGTAATTTGATTTTTTTCTGAGAGAATAATAAACCGATAGATAGATATTTAGAACGGAGAACCACCTCAACTGCAACGTTGAGGTGGTTTTTTTATTCACCAAACCCCCGCCAATAAAGGATAAATTGATTTGTTTAAAAATAACTTTAATTTTTCTTGGTGGCGTTAAAAAGAGTTCGTATTTTTGGTGTGTGAAAAGAGAATTGATGCAAATTTTAAATGCACAAGAGCGGTTGTATTAGATTTCTCGTCAAATCACAGAAACGCTAACTAATGGAAAAGCAATAACTGAAGTTTATATAAAGTTACTGGGCTGATGATATGAATTGTTAGGTGTAATCATAAAAAACAAACAGCAAAATACTATGGGGCTATTCGACTTTCTAAAGAAAAAAGAGTTTGAAGAAATAAATCAACTCAAATCGGAACTTGAATCTTTGAAGAAAATAGAGCTTGACGGAATTGAGGAAATTAAGCAACTCAAATCACAACTTGAACGCTACAAACCAATAAGCAACATTGAAGAAGAAGCTGGAAGACAGAAAAAGAGCTTAGAAGAATTAATTAGTTCTGAAAACTCAAAGATATTGAGTCTTCAGGACAAATTCAATGCACTCAGTTCTGATTATGAAAATGCTTTAGGAATTTACACTAAACTTCGGAAAGAGGTAAGTGTATTTGAATCAAAACTTGATCTTATTGAATTTGGAATTTACGAACCAGTTTATGACTTTGAAAGATCGGATGACTATAGAGCAGAACAAAACAAAGTTATTGAGCTTCAAAAATCAATGATTGCAGATGATTCTGCAGCAATGTGCAACGCCAATTGGACTGTTGAAGGTAGTGAAGCAAAAGGACGAGCAGTTGTTAAGGTGTACAAGAAGCTAATGCTAAGAGCATTCAACGGAGAATGCGATGTTCTGATCGCTAAAGTGAAATGGAATAATGTCAATCAAATGATTGAGCGAATGCAGAAATTATTTGATGCAATAAATAAACTGGGAGTCGGCTTTAAGGTTTATTTGAATTCTCGATATTTTGACTTGAAAATTAAAGAACTATCTCTTGAATATGAGTATCAGGTAAAAAGACAGAAAGAGAAAGAGGAAATAAAAGCAATTCAAGAAGAATTGAGAGAAGAAGAAAGAGCCAAGCGAGAATATGAACAAGCACAACGTGAAGCCGAAAAAGAAGAAGCCAATTATCAAAAAGCTTTAGAGAAAGCGCGAGCAGAATTTGAATCAACGACTGGTGACAAGCATGAGAAACTTCAGGCTAAGATTGACAAATTAGAATTGGAACTGAAAGAAGCACAAGAGAAAAAAGAACGTGCGATGTCTATGGCACAGCAAACTAAGCGTGGACATGTATATATAATTTCAAACATTGGCTCGTTTGGCGAAAATGTTTATAAAATTGGGATGACGAGACGCTTAGAACCAACTGACAGAGTCAAAGAATTAGGAGATGCTTCAGTTCCATTTCAGTTTGACATTCACGCTATGATATATTCAGACGAAGCACCAACGCTTGAAAACGAATTACACAAAGCATTTACAAATAAGAAAGTCAATATGTTGAATAACCGAAAAGAGTTTTTCAATGTGACTATAGACGAAATTGAAGAGAAAGTAGGTGAAATTGGAATAGCAGCAGAATTTTCAAAACTTCCAGAAGCAATGGAATATAGAGAAACATTGGCAATCCTCCAAAAACTAAATTCTCAAGTCGAACCGAAAACGGTGGAACAACTCATTGAAGAAGAATTTCCAACGACCTTGATAACACAAATGCAATAAATCGCGCGCTGGCACAAGTTTATAACTTGTGTCTTGTTTTGAAAGAACAATCTATTCTTCTTTTTTGCTACAACGAGCAACACACCGATTACAAATCGGCGCGAGCGTGGGGAAAAGGCTAAAACCACCCCAAACCCCTGAAGGGGCTTAAGAGTGGTTTTCGAGAAGGTTTACATTTAATCAAATGGGTTGATGAAGGCAAAGCTATTATAAATGTTACTCATTTAGGTGAAGCATCTGTAGGAGGCGGTAGTAATTACAAGTCCCCTTCAGGGGATTTAGGGGTGGATAAAGAAGAATCTGAAAAGCACTGCGCACGCTGTCGCAAGTTTGTAACTTGTGTTTTGTTTTGAAAAAACGATCTATTCTTCTTTTTTGCTCTAACGAGCAACACACCGATTACAAATCGGCGCGAGCGTGGGAGATATGGAAAATTGTCTGAACCTGGATTCAGCAGATGAATCAGATAAAGACAGATGCTTTGAAAATCTGATATATCCTTTTAATCTGATTTAATCGTGGTTCAGACAAAAGAGGGGGAGAACGGATTTCCAAATCCGTTTAAAGCAAGGTGATAATGGTAGAACAATTGCCAATAGTACTTTTATTGCATAATAGGTGTAACAAAAGAAACGGATTTGGAAATCCGTTCTCCTTACGCGGCTTCTGCTTGGAAATCGTTTAAAACTAAACGCCACTGTATTGGCGTATTTTATATAAATACAAACAATTTAAATATGTAATTATGGATGTTCTTATGTTGTTGATTACAGGCTTGTTCTATTTGACAATACTGATGGTAGTAGTCTATTTTGTATATACGTGGGTAACTACATTTATCTCATTAAAGCGAGAGCATAATGACTTGCTAAGGGAAATATTGAAGAAGATGGATAAAGCTGAGGATTAAGTAAGTTTCTCTTTCATTCGTTGCAGGGTAAGCAGTATTTCACATTTCTACGGAAATGATAAATAGAATTTGCTAAGGGACAGGTCGCGACCTGCTCCTATGCGGTTTAAAATCCAATCTGTTTATCATTCACTCTCAACTATAAAACCTATGAATAAAGTAAGAATTTTTGGAATTGTTGGCGGTCTATTCATAGTCATCGTATTTTTGACCAGGATTGATTATCGCGATTTGAGCTGGTTAAGAAATGGGCCTCGATATGTTGTTATAGTAGCTGCACTCGCTTTTTCGGTTTCCAGCGTTGTAACAAGGAAAAAGAAAAAATAAAATCATCTTTGTATGGATGTGTTGAAATATTGAACTAACCACATTAGGTTGTTTTTATTGACTTAAAGGAATAAATAACTCTAAAAGAAGAGCGCGGATGAGAATTCGTGCTCTTCTTTTGTATAAAGAAGTACTATATTTCATGTAACGCAGTTATTATCCAAAACTAGTGCTAACTTTGAGGTTGACAAGCTAGAAAACCGGTTTACTGCCTGCATGATAAATACGATATGCCCTATTTATAGGGTATATACGGCTAAATAAAGGGCTAAATGAGTGGATTGGATAGAGTTGGTATTAGTTAGCAATCAATAGACACTGAAGGATGATGAACCGAACATCTCATCATCTTAAAAATAGATTACAATGCATATTTATAACAAAACGAACGAAGAACTCCAACAAGAGATAGTGGAATTACGGAAAGAAATTACTTCCTTAAAGGCAACTGCCGGCAACAATAATAAGAGGTCCAATTGCCCGGAGAATATTTCGGGAGAAACAAGCCTGAGGTTAGAACATGCGTTGCAAGGTGGAAATATGGCTTGGTGGGAGATGGATGTGTTAACCGGGGGTGTTACTTTTGCCAAACGAAAAGCAGAAATGTTGGGATATCCTCCCGAACAATTCAAACATTATAGAGACTTTACAAATTTAGTGCATCCTGAGGACTATGAGAAGACCATGTCTGCTATGAGAGGACATTTTCAGGGTATATATGAGCACTATGAAACTGAATACAGGATTAAGACTCAGTCGGGTGAATATATATGGTTTTATGATTTTGGTTCTGTAGTAAAAAAAGATGCAAATGGAGCTCCACTCATTTGCACGGGATTTGTGTACGATATCACGGATAAAAAGAAGGCTGAGGAGAAATTGCAGAGAAGTGAGAATATGCTTCAAATGGTTATTGATAATTATCCGGGAGTGATATTCTGGAAAGACAGGCAGTGTAATTATCTGGGTTGTAATCAGTCTTTTGCAAGTTCGGTAGGTTTGAAAAGTCCTGCTGAGGTTGTTGGCAAAACCGACCTTGATATGCCCTGGACTTCGACAGAAACTCATAATTACATAAAAGATGATATTGCCGTGATGGATTGTGCTAAAGCAAAGGTGCACATTGTTGAATTACTTCGTCAATCCGATGGTCAGGTGGTCTGGTTCAATACCACTAAACTGCCTTTGCGTGATTCGAGTGATGAGGTTATTGGAGTTGTTGGTGTATCCAATGATATTTCCACACTTAGGTTGGCCGAACAGGAATTGATAAATACGAACAAAGAACTAGCATTTCAATATGCAGAAAAAGAAAGACATGCAGCTGAATTAGTTGTTGCTAACGTAGAACTTGCCGCTCAAAACGAAGAGATAGAAAAATATTCGGCAGAGTTGGTCATTACTAATAAAACACTTGTTTTCCTGGCATCAAATCTTCAACTGGTACATGAAAAAGAAAGAGTAAATTTAGCTCGTGAAATTCATGATGGTCTTGCGCAATTATTAGTTGCTTTAAAAATGGATATAGGTATGTATAAGAAAAAAATATCCAAAACCAACGAAGCTATCCAACCTGAAGAAGTTATAGCTAAAATGGAACAACTGATGATGCAGGTAGATAATGTCAATAAATCGGCACGAAGTATAATGAATGGCTTAAGACCGGAACAACTTGAGTTGCTTGGTTTTGTGGCAGCTGCCGAAGTTCATCTATGTACTTTTGAACAAACGCATCACATAAAATGTGTTTTTAAAAACGCAGTGTTGGATCCCATTATTCAACCCGATCAGGCTCTGGCATTGTTTCGTATACTTCAGGAGTCGCTCAATAATGTTTTAAAGCATGCGATGGCTACAACGGTTACGGTTCTACTGACCACTATTGCCGATAAATTAGTGATGGAAATTCGTGATAATGGAATAGGATTTGATGTTAACAGTAAATCCAGACCAGATTCGTATGGTTTGATTGGGATGAAAGAACGGATGAAATTATTGGATGGAAGATTGGATATTACAAGTAAAGTAGGTGAAGGAACAATGATCAGGGTTGAAATATCTTCCTTACACAAGTGTGTTGAGAATTTGAACTAATCGTATTCCACCATTTAATAGACTAGACAACGAAGATGCGGAACTATTGTAGTAAATCATTGTTTCAATTGAGATAGATTATTTAAAGAATTAGAAATATGGAGCTTCCGAAAATAGTGCTTTTAAAAAGAATACTGAAATATGTTTTGGTTTTTCTGTCATCCATTCTGCTTTTATGCGTGTTGTTGTTCTTTTTAGTGTATTCAGGGGCATTTGGTCGTTTACCCGGTAAGAAAGAACTGAAAGCCATCAATAATGAAGAAGCTTCGCTGGTGATTTCAAGTGATAGCGTTATCATTGGAAGGTTTTTTGCCGAAAACCGTACCAATATATCCAACAACGAAATTCCGGATCATCTTAAAAATGCTTTGATTGCCACTGAAGACAAACGCTTTTTCACCCATAGCGGCTACGATCTTCAGAGTTACTTTCGCGTTTTCTTTAAAAGTATCCTTTGGGGCGAAAGTACAGGCGGTGGAGGAAGCACACTGACACAACAGTTGGTCAAAAACTTATATGGTCGCCCAAGGTATGGTATACTAACTATGCCTGTGAACAAGATAAAGGAGATACTTATTGCTGCGCGTATTGAAGAAGTGTACAAAAAAGATGAAGTGTTATTACTTTACCTTAATTCCGTACCTTTTGGCGAAGATGTGTTCGGAGTGGAAGCTGCTTCGCACCGCTATTTCAATAAACCTGCCCGCAAACTGAAAATAGAAGAGTCGGCAGTGTTAGTGGGCTTACTAAAAGCGAATACTTATTTTAATCCCCGTCTGAATCCACAAAATTCGCTGGAACGCCGAAATATGGTGCTGTCTTTGATGGAAAAACAAAAGTATCTGACCAAAGCTGAGTTGAATCGTTTGCGGAAATTACCGTTACGGCTGAACTATGAAAATATGAGTGAAGAAGCTCCGGCTGGCTATTTTGTATATCAGGTAAAGAAAAAGACAGAGAAAATTCTGAAAGATATTCAACGGAAAGGTGGCGGGGAATTTGACCTGAAAAAAGATGGTCTTAAAATATATACTACCCTGAATATGCATATTCAGCAAATAACCATCGAAGGCATACACAAGCATTTGTACGGTATGCAGAAGTTGCTGGATAAAGAGCTTCAAAACCGGAATATAAAGAAACAATGGTACCGTAAACAGTTGAAATTGTACGGTGAAGATACTTCCGGGGAAAAGAATATCGAAGTATTTGCCTGGAAAGGCATTGTTACTCGAGAAATGAACAGAAGAGACAGTTTGTGGTATTACTACAAAATGCTGAATGCCTCGGTGCTTATTACCAACCCGAAGAGTGGAGCAGTAATTACGTGGATTGGTGGCAACGATTTCAAAAGACTTCCTTTTGATATGGTAATGTCTCACCGTCAGATAGCTTCTACTTTTAAGCCGTTTTTGTATGCTACTGCACTCGAGAACGATTTTACTCCATCTACTTATCTGAAAAATATTCAGAAAGTATATTCCGAGTACGACAACTGGGAACCACAGAACTTCGATCATAAGTTTACGAAAGACAGCACGGTGGCACTTTGGTACGCTTTAGCCAATTCCATGAACTTGCCGACTCTGGATTTGTACTTTCAAACAGGAGCGGAGAAGCTTATCAATACATGTGACAGGCTTCATTTTCCTTCTCCAAATGATGACTCGCCATCCATTGCACTGGGAACACTTGATTTGTCGCTCTATGAAGTTGTTCGTGCTTATGGTGCGTTTGCCAATAAGGGCGAAATGACAGAACCGGTAATGATTAATAAAATTACCGATGCCGAAGGAACTGTTCTGTACGAAAGAAAGGCTGCACAAACTGAACAGGTTTTTAAACCGGAAACGGCAGAAATGATTACTGCCATTTTACAAAAAGCCATCAATCAGGGAACAGGAACACGCATCAGAAACCAGTATGGTGTCAGCGCCGAACTGGCAGGAAAAACAGGTACGGCTCAGGACTATACGAATGCCTGGTTTGTTGCTTATACGCCCAATCTGGTAGTGGGAACCTGGGTAGGTGGAACCACACCCGAAGTTCATTTTTATAGTGGCAATGGTTCCGGATCTTCATTGGCACTGCCGATAGCCGGTCATGTACTTCGTGCTATCGAGAATAATTCAGGTTGGAGAAACAAATTTCTTACTTCTTTTGCAATTTCCGATTCTGTTTCCAATGAGTTAAATTGTGATCCTTATAAAGAAACCGGACTAAAAGGATTTTTTAATCGGTTTTTTCATATAAAGAAATGATATTCCACTTATAGGTCTATGCTAGTGAAGTTATTAGAAAAAAAACAGAAAAGGCATTGTAGAAATATAGAACAGATTAGTAAACTCAACAAATTCAATATTGAGAGTGAACTTACTTTATATGATGCTCGGTTTGACATGGTTCTGGATAAAGAGCTAAAACCATTCGACTGACAAAAACAGGCAAAGAAATATTACAAAAGGCAATTATAGAAGTTGAAAATATAGATAAGGATTTTTATTTTGATGATTGAGGCAAACCTCTCATCATTCAATGCGAATATGCTGAAGCTCATTGACGAGAATAAAGGAGACTAAAAGGCATTATCGCAAACATTTTCCAACTTCTATATTCGTCTTATTTAAAGAAAGCATTTACTCCATCAACATCGGATACGTAGGTTTCAATTTTGGAGATTTTCCCATTATAAATTGTGCAAACTGTGGCCAGGTGTTCATCCAGTATAAGTTCGCCTCTTGATGCTTGATTATGTACAGACAATGTAACATTATACTGTCCATATAAAATATGTTTCAATTCTAAGCTGGCACCATAATTGACAATCTGTTGAGCTCTGGTTATTATTGCATTTGGACCATTAACTTCACCTGAAATTAAACTTGTACCGGGTAAAGTCCATGAGATATCTTCTGTTATAATAGAATGTAGCAAATCCCAATTTTGAGTCCCAACTGCTTTGAGGAAGGTCTCGGCTAATCTTTTCTTTTCCAAGTCTGTTAGTAACTGATTGGGGGATGCAAGTTGAGTTAGTTGTTTCGTATTCATAAGAATGATTTGAATAGTGTTATTTGAACTGCAAAGCTATAACTTTGAATTGAGGAGTACAATATGTGTGAAAATTATCCTATAGTGATAATTTTACCCTATAAATTTAGTTTTATGCACCTAAATGAATATTTATGTATGAGAAGAAAATTCCAAAGGATTTGAATTGTGGTATTGTTGTTACCATGGAAATCATTGGTGGAAAATGGAAAACATGTTTAATTAATGATATCAATAAAGGTGTCAAAAGACCTAGCGAATTACATCGGGCACATCCCGAAGCTTCATTAAGAGTGATTACTCAGCAACTTTTTGAATTGGAAAAACACAACATAATTGAAAAGAAAGTTTTCCCTGTGTTACCTCCCAAAGTTGAGTATTCTTTAACTGAAGCTGGGATAACCCTTTTACCCTTAATTGATTTCATGCTTAGTTGGGGGAATGAATATAAAAGCAAGACAAACATTTCGGAGTGAGATAAATACACACTGAAGACCAAGTGTATAAACGCTAAAATACGGCTGTACATTTATTGGTTGAAGGGTAATCTGGAGGCTTCGTTCCTGCATACACTTTGCAAGACAAGAGTTATGATTGATATAGCTAATGATCTTTGGATTGCATAGTTCAGTTGACTTTATTTAAGTGTAATACTTAAATAATAGATTACAACATGTATTTATATAGTTTCTCGATTAATAACTTTTGGTTTTGAATTGTTTAAAACCATATAACATGATTATATCAAATAAAAGCTAAAAATTATGAGATCGAAAGTAAGCAACTTCAAATGTATGTTAGTTCTGTGTACACTGGGCATAATCAGTATGAATGTGACTGCTCAGCCACGGGCGCCTAAAAAAGCAGTTCAACAACAAACACAAAAGAATAAGAATGCCAAGAAGTATATTTATCTGACCTTTGATGATGGACCATTGCAGGGAAGTGAATACGTCAATAAGATTATTCTTGCCGAGAAAATAAAAATCAGTGTTTTTCTGGTTGGTGAACATGTGTTGATGGATAGAACCATGGATGATTACTATAAATATTATGAAGAAAATCCGTACATCGACGAGTATAATCATAGTTTTTCGCATGCCAATGAAAAATATGATGAGTTTTATAGCCATACCGGCAAAGCGGTAGCCGATTTTCAGAAGAACGCCAAATTACTTAAGTTTTCGTATAAAATTGCCCGTCTTCCTGCCAGAAATATGTGGAGGATAGACGGAAGAAAAAGGGATGATATTCCAAGTGGTTCAAAAACGGCTGACAGCTTACAACATATCGGTTATAAGGTGGCAGGATGGGACATAGAATGGCAACATAAGGGTGTGGCTGCTACTCCTATTCAAAGTGTTGATGAGATATATAAGGAAATATGTACCATGGTCGAAACAAATAATACTTTTACACCTAACAATGTAGTGGTATTGCTTCATGATGAAATGTTTCAGAAAAAGTGGGAAGAAAGTGAATTGAAACAACTGATAGATAAATTGCGTACAAATAAAAATTTCGTATTTGAACAGTTGCGGTTTTATCCTCAATAATAGGAATGCACAGAATCCCCCGCTAGTGACACTAGTGGGGAATTTTTGTATTGAAAATGGAGTTGAGAGATTTAGTATTTTCATTTTAGCAGGCGTACTATTCAGTTGTTCTTTTTGGCTAAAGCCAATTATTTCTCTTTATTTAGCTATGTTCTTTAAAAGGGACAGCAATGAATAAGCTTACTATTTCAAAAAATCCCGAATCCACAAACCACTGTCTTTGATAATCCGTGTTTGATGTACAAAGTCTGTATAGACCAAACCAAATCTTGAACGAAACCCTGCTCTCCATTCAAAGTTATCCATTAGCGTCCACACAAAGTATCCGCCTATATTTACACCTTCCTGTTTCGCTCTCAGTACTTCTCCCAGATACGATTGAATGTACTGCAATCGTCGCTTATCATGTACGTAGTTGCCTTCTACACGGTCGTGAAACGCAGCTCCGTTTTCGGTAACAATTAATTCTTTGATGGGATAGGCCGAAAACTGTTTAAGAATACGATACATTCCTTCGGGATGAACTTCCCAACCATTGGAAGTAAGTGGTCGGTTTAGTTTCTTGAAAGGAACGACAAAGGCTTGCAGGTAGGGGATAAGTGGATTGTTATAGGCCACTAACGAGAAATAATTCTGAATGCCGATAAAATCGAAATCAAATTTGATTAATTCTTCATCGTAGGGATGAAAATATTTTTCGATTTGTTCCAACACCGGTAAATCCTTGACAGGATAACCCATACCGAGAATAGGTTCAATATGTAGTCGGTTCAACAAGGCATCTACTCGTCGGGCAGCCGCTATTTGTTTAGGATTCTCTGATGATGGGGAAATATACGAACAGGAGATAGAAGTACCTATCGTCGCATTAGGAAGGTTTCTTCTAATCGTACGGGCTCCTTCGGCCTGACAAAGCGTGGCATGATGAACAGCAGGCAAATAATTATTTATTCCAAAACGTCCCGGAGCATAATAACCAACCAGATATCCCATTCCGGTAAATGTTGAAGGTTCATTCATTACGATCCAGTTTTTTACCCTGTCGCCAAAGCTCTTCGAACAAACATCCGCAAACTTAATAAATGCATTGACCACTATACGACTTGTCCAGCCGCCCTGCTTCTCTAGAGCCTGCGGCAAATCCCAATGATATAAAGTAACCCAGGGTTCTAAATCGTATTTCAGGCAACAGTCGATTAATCGATTGTAAAAGTCGAGCCCTAACTGATTTACTTCACCTGTACCATCCGGTATTATTCTTGTCCAAGAAATTGAAAAGCGAAAATGAGAAAGATTGAGCGATTTGGCAAGTGCGATATCCTCTTCGTAGCGGTAATAAAATTCACAGGCCACGTTTCCGTTCGATCCGTCTTTGATGCGGTTCTTGCGGTTTGAAAACTTATCCCAAATGGATAAACCTCTTCCATCGGCTTCATGTGCTCCTTCCACCTGGTAGGCTGCTAACGAAACTCCCCATCTGAATCCTTCGCCGAAATCTTGTTTTGAATACATAAATTTAATTTAGTGCAAAATAAGGCACAAGTGATAAAATTTATGTTTCAATAGTAATACAATATTGTTTCAATTATCGATTTTGTATGGATAGTAGCTGTTTTATGTATGTGGAAACAGATATTAATGTGAACTTGATATAATAATTGAATGTAAATTACAGATAAATAACTCCAGAGCAATTAGAACGGATGCATAGATTGACTTTGGGTTCGGTGCGCTGCACCGTACTATTTGTAGGTTTCGAACCAACCCATCCCCAAAAGGTGCAGCGCACCGAGCCTTCGTTCTATTTCAACAACTAAAGGCTGTTACATATATCGAGATCGTGTTATATAAGATCGTCACTTGTTTGAAACCGTTTTAAAACCAAACGCTCCAGGGAATACGTGAAAGGATAAAGCATAGTCCGATGGAATAGAATAGTACTATCGCTTTGTATTTCGAAGTGGCGGAGATTGCTTTTTTTGCTTTAGAGTAGCCAATGGTTATCAGTGCAACGGCCAGTATCATTACCAGCGGATGTTCTACCAGATACAAACGGGTAATAGAGACTTTCATAGCTTGCCCCGAAAAATTACTTATTCCCAGGGGTGACAAGAAATACAATATTAGTCCGGCTAAGAACTGCGTGTGAACAGCTATCAATCCCCAAAGGGCAACTGTTTTGTTGGTTTTGGTAAACAGTCTTCCCTTCATCCAATAATAGGCATTGAAAGCGATGGCAAACAAAAGAAGTGCTAATACGAAATAGGCAAGATAGGAGTGAAACTCTTTAAAGGCGATATACATGGTGCGATGGGATAAACCATTTCTGGTGGTTGATAATCTATTTAAATACTATCACTTCAAACAGCAAAATTGGTAGAAGTGTTCAGCAAAGCATGCCTAAGCTTTTATTTATCATTTATAGTGGGGATAGGCAGGGTGGAATATACCTAGATATGGTGATAGGGAGATAGGATGAACTGTTGTACTTTTGTATCAGAAAATCAACAACAAAAAAAGGTATAAAAAATGAATTGCTAGTGTTGTTGTTGTAGCTGATGTATTAGTTAGTAGAATAAATGATAAAGAGAATTTTTAGCCATTTTCTTTTTAGTAGTTTTAATCAAGACTTGTCTGTTTGTTCAGGCAAGTCTTGTTTTTGTCTACAACGGGCGAACGGATTTCCAAATCCGTTATTTTTCTCAATCAGAGCAGAAGATTTTTTTTTTTGATTATAACTTATTTACTTCAACCGATATGCCAGTCCAACGGTATACTCTTCACCAATTCCCACAAAGCTTTCGGTAAACTGGAGAAAGGTGGAATAGCGTTTGTAAGTATAGTGCGCATTTAGTGAACAGGTGAAAAAAGCAGGATCTTCGACAATGAAACGAGTTATCCCGTAGGTTGCATCGAATCCGAAACTACTTTTTTTGAATTTGAATTCGTAGCCGGAACTCATGCTGATATTGTAGGCAAACTGACTTCTGGTGACACCGGAGATAAGGTCTTGCTCGGCTGCTATTCTTCTGAATCGGGTAAAGTCTCCGTTTTCGTAATACAATGATCCTTTGATTCCGATTAACCGTAAGCCGGCATTGCCCAACGGAATATTTAAACAGAACTCGCTGGAAAGCCCTCCTCCGTAATAGGATTTATTTCCCTTGAGATGTTCTAATTCTACAACTTTGTACGAACCCCAATAGCCAAAAACTCCGTACGAGAAGCAGTAATATTTTCCGGTTTGCGTTTGCGACCAATTGAGTTGACCGAAATAATTTACTTCATTTTTATTGCTATAAGCGCTATCGGTGGTATGCGTAAATTTTCCACCGATATAGCTTGATGTGAAAACACTATCGGTATACACCGGCTTTACAAACACAATAGGATCTACTCCATTGTTTCCTAAAGCATAGTAAGGCGTGCAGCTATGTACCGAAAGTAGCAGCAACGTTAGTAGTCCTATTTCAAAAGGTCGTATGATAGATTTCATATTTTCTTCCAATAGAATTTAGGTGCTTGGGCAAATACAATGTTGTTTCTCAATTTCCATCAATCGTTTAAAATGGATCTGTTCATCTGTTGCTTTCTCCAATGATCTTTTCTGGATAATCCGTAAAGGAAAAATTTACTGGTACTATAGTGAAATTTGAAATTATCTTCATAGTCAGGACCTATTTCCCTGTATTTGGTGGTGGGAGATGCTTTGAGGCATTCTCTTATTGCTAATGAATAGGCTGTTGGACCGGTCATTTGATGTACGTTGTGTGGATATTTATTTTCCTTTAAGTTGTTGATAACAACTTCCAGTGTTTTTTCCAGAAACGGATGTCCTGCTTCGAAAACAAGTGCCCACTGTGCATAATGTTCCAAATGTCCTTCGAGTGAGATGATTGCGTTATCGTCGGGCAAAATAAAATTATCGAGTTTATTTAATATCAGGCTGTCAATATCCAGGTATATTCCACCTTTTTTATAAAGAATTGCATATCGGAAGAAATCTGCTTTAGCGGCTCCTATCGATATTCTCTTGTATAAACTAAAGATTTCTTGTCCAAATTCATCGCGTATAAAATTGTCAATCCTCTCATCGTCATAAAATTGATAATCATATTCAGGGTTTCTGCTTTTCATCCGTCTGATATGCCATTTTGTGATAAGAGGAAGTTTGGACGTTTTGAAGGTTTGGTAGATTGTTTTTGGAATAGCCATATGTGTGAATTTGAATTTAATTGTTCTGTTTGTATAAATCATAGCGGACTTGGAAATCCGTTCTCTCGATGTCGCTTTTTTGCGATTAATAATTGACCTACAAACATACAAAACATTATTAACACAGCCAACCAAACGACGAAGTATTTTTTTTATAAGATGACTTCATTGAGGATGTATAATCAAAGCGGTACGTTGACAATTAGTGAAATGTAGTTCAGTTTTTCATCAGATAAGTGTTGCCGAACGAGTGTCTTTTGTTTTCGTCGACCTGTTTCTCTTTGTATGAATATATCTATAAATTGGAATAACTACAAAAAAGAACTTAGTGTAGTGTGCATAAGTATCAGTATTGTAGTTTGTTATATAAATCTATACCATGATTATGGTATAGATTTACCTCTATGTGGGTATAGTATGTCGTTAATGGATAGTCTAATTTTGCATCAGAATAATACAACTAAAAAATCCGTTTGCCATGAAAGAAAAAAACTACAGAAGTCTGCTCAAATCAGTATCATGGCGTATAACCGGTACGATAGACACGTTTATTATATCATATATCATTACCGGTAAAATATCATTGGCATTTTCCATTAGCGGCGTAGAAATATTTACCAAAATCTCGCTTTACTATTTTCACGAACGACTTTGGAATAAGATAAAAATCGGGAAGATTGTCGAAACTCCAATTGATTATCAAATATAGACAGGAATAATTATTATGCAGATTGACAACTTTAAGGTTCTCGATTTGTTCTACGGGGATTAATTTGAAAATTAAAAGAATGAGTATAAAATTAAATGGATCACTATCGAGTGATCAACTGGAACTTTTCACTAGCTTTGTAGCTACGCTTAACCCATCTCAGGTAACATGGATATCCGGTTATCTTGCAGGACTATCGGCTCAGGGACAGGGTGTGAGTGAAGTACAATCACAATCTACAGCAGCAGTTGCTACTGAAGTTGTCGTAGATAGCGGCAATGCACAGCCTACGCTGACTATTTTGTACGGTTCACGTACCGGAAACGGTGAAGGACTGGCCAAAAAAGCATTGAAACTGGCAACTGAGCAGGGCATTAAGGCGACTTTGAAAAATATGGCCGACTATAAAACCCGCGATTTGCAAGCGGAGAAAAATCTGTTGGTTATCGTATCTACGCATGGTGAAGGTGTTCCGCCTTTTTCGGCTAAAGAGCTGCATGAATTTATTTACGGCAAGCGCGCTCCGAAACTTGATGGCGTTAATTATGCCGTGCTTGGTTTGGGTGATTCGTCTTATTTCCATTTTTGCAAAACGGGAAAAGACTTTGATGAGCAATTGGAAAAACTGGGAGCAAAACGGTTGGTGGCACGTGTAGCTTGTGATGTGGACTTTGAAGCTGCGGCTGATGAATGGTTGAAAACAGCAATTCCTGCTTTTGGTGGAGGCGAAGTTATAGCTAGTGGCGCACCACAATTCAGACTATTGGCTAACAAAACAACTAAAGAAGAAACAAAACCCGATACACATACAAAGAAGAACCCATTTTTGGCGCCCGTGTACGAAAAAATATCATTGCACGGAAAAGGCTCGAAGCGACAGACACTGCATATTGAACTAAGTACCGAAGATGCTCCGGGATTGGACTATCAACCGGGTGATGCAGCAGGTGTGTATCCACTAAACTCGGACGAACTGGTAAGTGAGGTGTTGGCGGTAACCGGTTTAAATGCCGGCGATTTTGTGATCTTTAACGAAGTGGAGAAGAAATTGGAAACAGCACTTCACAAGAACGTGGAACTGTCGAAAATTACCATTGATGTAGTGAACCGTTATCTGGAGACCTACCCGAATGAAAAACTGAAGAAATTGTCGGAAAACCCGGATAAATTTAAAGAATACCTGGATGGGCGGGATATAGTAGATTTGTTGCAAGACTATCCGGCAGAGGTAACTGCCGAGAATCTGATAAAGATTCTACGTCCGTTGCAACCGCGTTATTATTCTATTTCGTCGAGCCCTAAAGCTTGTCCGGGAGAATTACACCTTACGGTGGGCGTAGTGCAGTATCATAATGCCGGTCGTCATAAGAAAGGAACTTGTTCAACATTCTTATCCGATTTATCGGTTGACGATGAAAAGGTACCGGTTTTCATAGAATCAAACCCCGGATTCCGCTTGCCCGAAAATGATGAAACACCGATTATCATGGTGGGAGCAGGAACAGGTATTGCACCTTACCGTGCTTTTGTTCAACACCGGGATCTTGCCGATAATAAAGGCAAAAGTTGGTTGTTTTTTGGAAATCGCAATTTTGAAACAGAATTTTTGTACCAAACCGAATGGCAGGGTTTCCTGAAATCGGGAGCATTGACAAAGATGGATGTGGCTTTCTCGCGTGACGGAGATAAAAAGCTGTACGTCCAGGACAAGTTACAGGAAAATGCAGCTGAAGTATTTCAATGGCTCGAAGAAGGAGCACATGTTTATATCTGTGGCGATATGAAAAAAATGGCAGGTGATGTACAGCATACGTTGACGAAAATAGTAGAAAAGCACGGTGTGCTGAGCAAAGAAAAAGCACTGGAATATGTAGACAATTTGCAAAAAGAGAAAAGATTGCAATTGGATGTGTATTAAAATAAACAACCCCAAGCTACCCCTAACCCCTAAAGGGGAACTAGATTAGTATTGATAATAATAAAGAATTAGAATGAGCAATAATAAAAACATGTCAGACGAAAGTAATCTCAATTCCCCTTTAGGGGTTAGGGGTCCAGCCTCATCGGTTGAGATTTTAAAAGAAAATAGCAATTACTTGCGAGGTACGATAAAAGAGAGTTTGAGCGATCCTCTAACCGGATCAATCCGCACGGATGATCAGATTCTGATTAAATTTCATGGTACGTACCAACAACAGGATCGTGATTTGGATGAAGAGCGTAAACGTCAGAAACTGGAACCGCTCTACAGTTTCCTTATCCGTGTGCGTGTACCCGGTGGAGTTACCACAGCGCAACAATGGTTGGCTATGGATGAACTATCAGACAAATATGCCGATAAAACACTGAAGTTGACTACCCGTCAGGCCTTTCAGTTTCATGGTGTGTTGAAGCGAAACCTGAAAACAACGATAAAAGAAATCAATCAGTCTTTGCTCGATACTATTGCTGCTTGTGGTGATGTAAACCGTAACGTGATGAGTTCGGCCAATCCGTTCGAGTCGCCGGTACATGGTGAGGTGGCTGAAGATGCTAAACGCATTTCGGCACATCTTACTCCACAAACCAATGCGTATCATGAAATATGGCTAGACGGAAAATTGATTGAAGGAGGAGAAAAGGAAGAAGAACCACTTTACGGAAAGCATTACCTGCCGCGCAAATTCAAAATAGCGATGGCCATTCCCCCTCGCAATGACACCGATGTGTTGTCGAACGATTTAGGTTTTATTGCCATTGTTGAAAATGGAAAATTGCTTGGCTACAACCTCACAGTAGGTGGTGGTATGGCTTATACTTTTGGAAACAATGCCACTTATCCTCGCGTAGCTGATGTAGCAGGCTATTTCCCGAAAGAGAAAATAGTGGAGGCGGCCGAAGCTGTACTTGTTTTTCAGCGCGACCATGGTAACCGCTCCGAGCGCAAAAATGCACGGTTGAAATATACGATTGATCGCGTTGGCTTAGATTTCTTCCGTTCGGAATTGGAACGTACGCACGGTTTGAAATTAGAACCGTCGAAAGCTTATAAATTCGTAACGCTGGGTGATAAATATGGCTGGATAAAAAGCGAAGACGGACTTTGGCATTACGGTGTTTTTGTAGAAGGAGGAAAGTTAGTGGATAAAAACGGATATCTGGCAAAAACGGCTATCCGCGAGATTGCCAAAATTCATAGCGGCACTTTTATTCTTACCGGCAATCAGAATGTGGTTATTGCACAGGTGACTGAGAAACAAAAGCCGGCTGTTGAAAAGATACTCAAAGATTATAAAATTGTAGACGGAAACAGTCTTTCGCAACTTCGTCAGAATTCGATTGCTTGTGCGGCTTTACCGCTTTGTGCACTGGCTTTTGCAGAAGCAGAACGTTATTTGCCTTCACTAGTGGATAGAATTGATAAAATTTTAGCTGCAAACGATTTACTGCAAGTACCTATCAGCATTCGTATGACCGGATGTCCTAACGGTTGCGGTCGACCATTTCTAGCCGAAATAGCTTTCGTAGGAAGGGCACCAGGACGTTACAATTTGTACCTGGGAGCCAGTTTTACCGGTGACAGATTGAATAAACTGTACAAAGAAATGCTTTCGGAAGACGAAATTATATCAGCGCTAACTCCTATTTTGGAAGACTTTGCTAAAAATAGAACTACGGATGAGCACTTTGGTGATTTTGTTATTCGTAAAGAGTATATTAAAGCTACTACAGCCGGTTTGAATTTTCATAATTAATCAATGACCAGAGAAGATTTACAATTTCTGCCTATTTCCATCAATGTAACCAATAAGAAAATACTTCTTATTGGTGGTGGAAAAGTGGCAACTCACAAAGGAACTATTATGGCTCGTTTTGTGACGAATGTAACCGTTATTTCACCTGATTTTACCGACGAAATAAAAAAACTGCCCTATACTTTTATTGAAAAAGAATACGAGAAAAGCGATTTGGAAGGTTTCTTTCTGGTTTATGTTTGTACGGGTAATCATGAGTTGAATGCCCAGATAAAAGTAGATGCAGAAGAGCTGGGAATTCTTACCAGCGTATGTGACGCACCTATGTTGTGCGATTTTGTATCACCGGCAATTCATAAAGAAGAGCACGTTACTGTCTCAGTCGGAACGAACGGTAGAAACGCCATGCAATCGGTTGATATTCGTAACCAAATTACTAAGTTGTTTCAAGACGGGACAATTCATTTGTAAAAGCTAATCTCCATACCCTAAATAAGGTATAAATTTACCATAAGCGTGCGATTGTGTATGCCCTGAAATTTGAGGAATTTTGTATCGTCCAAAGAGGATAACTAAACTCTTAATTTCAAACGCATATGACAAACTACTTTATAATACCCGGCTATCAGGGTTCGGGTGCTGATCACTGGCAAACATGGATTGAAACTACTCAACCGAATTTTCACCGAATTCAGCAACGTGATTGGGAGCATCCGGACATAGCAGAATGGGCAGATAATATCGATAAGGCCATTGCCGGATACGACCCGAAATCGGTGGTATTGGTGGCACACAGTTTAGGTTGCCTTACAGTGGCTGAATGGGTAAAACGCTATAATCGGCCGGTGAAAGCGGCATTGTTGGTGGCTCCACCGGATGTAGATGTGATTCGGAAAAAAGCAGATACTATTTTGATAACGGAAACTCCAACTCAACGGATTCCTTTTCGCACCACGCTGGTGGCCAGTACTAATGATCCATGGATAAGTATCGAGCGGGCAGAATACTATGCCAACAACTGGGGTAGCGAATTTATCAACATTGGCGAAGCCGGGCATATCAATAGCCTGTCGGGATACGGCGAGTGGCAACAAGGATTGGAAATTCTTAGCAGACTGGACTAGCCGAAGGCCGATGTTAGGGAGTAAAAGGATAGAAACATGTCTTTACAACCGCGAAACCAACTCTACAATAGTATAAGCACATTTTACAACCGCGAAAGCAATTCTGCAACCGTATAAGTCAATTTTACAACCGCAAAAGCAACTTTACGATCGTACAAGGCAACTTTACAACCGCGAAAGCAACTCTACAATAGTATAAGTGAACTTTACAACAGCGAAAGCAACTCTACGATAGTATAATCCAATTTTACAACCGCGAAAGCGACTCTACAATAGTATAAGCCAACTTTACAACCGCGCAATCAATTCTACGATAGTATAAGCCCATTTTACAACCGCGAAAGCATCTCTACAATAGTACAAGTCAATTTTACAATCGCGGAATGAACTCAATAATTGTATAAGCTAGCTTTTGAGTGGTTAATTTTTCCTGTTCTAAATGTCATTGTTTTAGATGAATAAGATATTGCGCATCTTGTTTATTCCAAAAAGTTAGTAGATGCTTACTGATTCTATCAAATTATTACTCTACTTTTGCAACACAAAATTTGTTGGTTCCCGTTTCGATTCATTCGAAACATGGGATTAAAAGGGAATCCTGTTTAATTCAGGAGCTATTCCCGTAGCTGTAAGTCCACAAAGACGTTTTAGCAACACTCTGGCCACTGTTCCCCACGGGGATGGGAAGGCCGCTAAGACAGGACAAGCCAGAAGACCTGCCTCCAAATATAATTCGTAGCTTTCGGGAAAAAAAGCGAAGATGCAGGACTCTAGTTCAAGATACTCCTCTGTTTTCATCCTTTTATTTTACGTGGCTGCTTCATCGGGAAAAATGATTTTTTATCTCCGCATTTTTTGTGTCCGTTTTTCGACACAAGCAGTGCCTATATATATTGAAAACATGGAAACTAAAAAAGCTGTACTCATTGTAAGTCATGGTAGTCGGTCGAAAGATGCCGTTGCTGAATTTCATCAGGTAGTAGAACTGGTAAGTAGTCGTTATACCTCCACTGAGGTAAAAGGTGCGTTTATGGAACTTTCTCAGCCGGATATTCCTACCGTTGTGAAAGAGTTATCAGAAAGTGGAGTTACCGAAATAGCCGTTATCCCTTATTTCCTGTTTATGGGAAATCATATTAAACTGGACATTCCCGAAATTTTAGAAGAACAAAAAGCCCTCTATCCTCATCTGAACTTTAAGTTTGGTCGCCCCATTGGCTTTGAGCCGCTTTTGGGTGATATTCTGATTAAGCGGATTGAAGAAGTAGAGTCCAAATGAAAAAACCGATTCGAAAAATAGCTGTTGCAGGGTTGCTGATGATGCTTCTCGTGCCTCAATCGGTGTATGCCATGCACATTGCCGAAGGCTTTTTGCCTCCGCAATGGTGTTTGCTTTGGTACATTGTTGATATACCTTTTATCATTTGGGGCATCCGTTCCATAAAAAAGCAAGTAGTACTGAATAGCAAGATCAAGATATTGCTGGGCGTGGCGGGAGGATTTACCTTTTTATTGTCGGCCCTGAAATTACCTTCCGTAACCGGTAGTTGTTCGCACATGACGGGCACCGGACTGGGTGCTATTTTGTTTGGACCGGCTACCATGTCGGTGCTTGGACTGGTGGTACTGCTGTTTCAGGCTTTGCTGCTTGCACACGGAGGCATTACCACGCTAGGAGCCAATGTCTGTTCAATGGGAATTTGCGGACCATTTTTGTCGTGGGGTATATACCGGCTATTCACAAAACTGAAAGTAAACCGATCGGTAACCGTTTTTCTGGCTACTGCTTTGGGAAGCCTGTTTACTTATTGCGTAACAGCTTTTCAACTGGCTGTGGCATTTCAGGGAACTAACGGATCTATCCTGGTTTCGTTTATCAAGTTCATTAGCGTTTTTGGAATAACACAACTGCCACTCTCGGTGGTGGAAGGATTCATCTCGGTGATGGTGTTTAATTTTATTCAGTCGCACAATGCAGAAGAGCTGACGGCTCTGCACGTATCAAAACAACCGGAGTAAATGAAGACAATTCGTAAATATGGATGGATGGTTATCGTGATTGTGGCTTTGGTGAGTTTACCTTTGGTAATGTTCCAACACGCTGAGTTTGCAGGCACGGATGACAAAGCCGTTTCGATGGTGCAGGGTATTGACAAAAGCTACAAGCCCTGGTTTGAAGGTGTGAAACTGTTCGACAGTCCGGAGATAATCTCTACATTTTTTGCCTTGCAGGCTGCTATTGGTGCGTCTGTTTTGGGTTATTATATTGGCTATTCCAGAGGAAAACAACAAAATAAAAAGGCTTGACGGTGCATTATTTCGATTGCTATCCTATACAAAGTCGTATACGTAAGGTACATCCCGGGTATAAACTGGGATGGTTTGTGCTGTATACTGTGTTGGGCTTAAGCAGTCATTCGGTACTGTTTCCGGGTATTGAACTGTTGGTGTTTTTGACTATTACGGTGTTCACGGTTCGCATATCGTTGTGGCGCTTGTTGCGTCTGATGGCTATCCCGGCCGGTTTTGTGCTGTTGGGGAGTTTGTCGGTGGTATTGGAACTAAATCCGGTGCATCCGCTATTCAGTCTGAACACAGGTGCAATCACTTTCGGAGTCGGTGAAGCGGGCTTGCAACAGGGGCTGTTGATTTTATTCCGAAGCTTTTCGGGCATAGCGGTTTTATATGCATTGGTACTGAATACAAGCATCTCGGATATGATATATGTATTGCGCAAACTCAACGTGCCGGAAGTGGTACTGGACCTGATGGTGCTTGTTTACCGTAATATCTTTATCCTGTCGGACACGGCGCAGAGTATTTATATAGCGCAAAAAAGTCGGATGGGACATCGCAACCTGAAAACAAGTCTTCGGTCGACAGCACAACTGGGCGGAAGTGCGTTTATACTGGCCGGAGTACGCGCCGAACAATTGTTTCACAGCATGGAATCGCGCGGATATAGCGGAAGAATATACAGCTTGCCTGCGGAATGGGAGACCGGCAAAAGATTTATACTGGTATCGGTAATACTATTTGCTGTGCTGCTGGGAATCTTTTTTTTGATAGGGCTAAAACCGAATTCTTTTTGATAGGCCTAAAGGCCTATCCTATTAGTCTGAGTTCGGTATTAATAATAACTGAAAAAGCATATTCAACTTAATAATATATTTTGGTTATTACATACATCCGAAGATAATATGTCGGTGCGCTGCACCTTCGGTTTATGTGTTTGATTAAATTTCTACAAATAGTCCGGTGCGCTGCACCTTTTTTGAGGGACAGAGTCCCCAAATATATGTAGTATTAGGTTCAATTATCATCATTAGGTGCAGCGCACCGTAATATTGAATTATATAGTTTGAAAAATGAATCCGGGCTTATTCCGAACTCAATTATTAACTTGTAACTAAACCCTCGTAACTCGTAACTGAAATATGATTGAACTGAAAAACATCAGCTACCAGTATCCCGATAGCACAGCAGCTATTGACGATATTTGTTTTTCGGTGTCCGAAGGCGAGAAACTGGTGGTGGCAGGAGCCAACGGGGCGGGAAAATCCACCCTGTTTCTGTTGCTGAATGGTATATTGAAACCCCGAAAGGGTGAATATTTTTTTGATGGGAAAAAAACAGGATACAGCAAGCGTGAACTTATGGCATTGCGTCAGCAGGTGGGTATCGTATTTCAGGAACCAGATAGTCAGCTGTTTTCGGCCAGTGTGTACGAAGAAGTGGCTTTTGGTCCGCTGAATATGGAGTTGTCTCGCGATGAAGTGCGGCTCCGGGTAGACAGTGCTTTGGCGGCACTCGACATTGAGAACCTGAAAGATCGCCCGCCTCATTTGCTGAGCTACGGACAGAAAAAGCGGGTGGCCATTGCCTCGGTGCTGGCAATGAATCCCCGCATTATCATTTTCGACGAACCCACTGCGGGGCTCGACCCTGCACATGCGGCGGAGATTATTGTATTGCTCGAAAAACTGCATAAAGCCGGTAAAACCATTATCATTTCCACCCACGATATGAACTTTGCCTATCAGTGGGCCGGTAGGATGGTAGTGCTGCACAAGGGCCGTGTGGTAGGAGAGGGAACGCCTAACGAAGTGTTTGCCAACGAGGAACTTTTGAAACAAAGTCAGCTGGAGCTTCCGTTTATATTGCAGGTGTTTAAAGCCCTGAACAGCGATGCAAAGAATCCGAAGACGATGGATGAACTGATAGAACATATAAAAACTCGCTCATGAGAGGAATACTGATTGCAGGAACAAACAGCGGATGCGGAAAAACCACCGTTACCATAGGTTTGATGAGCTTATTGGCAGAACGGGGGTACAAGATCGCTCCATTCAAAACGGGCCCCGACTTTATCGATCCGGCTTTTCACCGGAAGGTAACGGGAACGCCGTCTTACAACCTCGACACATTTTTAATGAGGCCGGAGGTGATAAAACATCTTTATGCCAAACATACCGAAAAGAAAGATTTTGCGGTGGTGGAAGGGGTGATGGGTTTGTACGATGGCATGGGCGACGAAGCCACGGGAAGTGCTGCCCAATTGAGTAAGTTGCTCGGCCTGCCTGTGCTGTTGGTGGTGAGTTGCAAAAGTATGTACCAGAGTGTGGCGGCTATTGTCAGCGGTTTTAAGCATTTTGACCCGCAGGTGAATGTGGCGGGAGTGATACTGAATCATGTGCCCAATGCCGATAGTTATGCTTTTCTGAAAAAGTATATCGAAACACATACCGGAGTGCCTTGTGTAGGCTACCTGCCGACCAACAGTGACATCTCGCTCGAAAGCCGTCACCTGGGATTGGTGCAGGCCGGAGAAGTAATGGGATTGGATGAGAAGATTGAAAAGCTAACCGACATTTTGAGAGAGACAATCGACGTGGAGCTTTTGGCGGAAATAGCCACGCAAGCCAAGATACAAACTGTAAGCTTAGAGCTAGCTGAACCGTGGAAACGCGATCTTAGTTCATTGCGAATAGCTGTGGCTCGCGATAAGGCCTTTCAGTTTTATTATCAGGATAATCTGGAATTGCTGGAAGAAAATGGCGCCGAACTGGTCTATTTTAGTCCGCTGAACGATGCATGTTTACCGCCTGATATTGATGCAATTTACATTGGTGGAGGTTATCCCGAAGTATTTTCCAGGGAGTTATCTGAAAATAAAAGCATGCTGCAGGAACTGAAAACGGCTGCTGTGTGGGGATTGCCCATTTTTGCCGAATGTGGCGGATTAATGTACCTGACAGACGGAATTGAAGATGCGGAAGGTCATTTTAATCCGATGGTAGGAGCATTCAACTGCAAGGTACAGATGACCGGTCGTTTGCAACGCTTTGGATATTGCAACGTGAGCTACAATGAATCTGTGACCCGCGCACACGAGTTTCACCGTTCGCGGATTATTCCGGCGGCGGAAGAACCTAATTATGCAATGAGTTATCAGCTCACTAAACCCGAAAAAAATAAAAGCTGGGCGTGTGGCTTGAAATATAAAAATGTGCTGGGCGGTTATGCGCACTTCCATTTCTGGTCCGAACCCATTTTTTATCACCAAATAATTGACTTATGGATGCAAAAAACTATATAATACTGAATCCGGCAGATATTGAAACCCGGAGTTTCGAGATCATTACCGAAGAGTTGGGACATTTAAACCTGTCGCCGGAGCTGGCTCCCATTGTGAAGCGGGTGGTACATACCACAGCCGATTTTGATTATGCACGCATTACCGAAATACAGTCCGGTGCCGTATCCTCGGCGGTGGCTGCCCTCGTTGCGGGTTGTAAGATATACAGCGATACACGCATGATCATAGCCGGAGTGAGCAAACCGATGTTGAAAAAACTGAATTGCGAGTTGTATACGTATGTGGACGATGCCGAAGTGGCTGCCCTGTCGAAAGAAAAAGGGCTTACCCGATCTATTCTGGGCATTGAAAAGGCGGTTGAAGATCCCGATACCCGGATTTTTGTTATCGGCAATGCACCTACAGCCCTGGTGCGGTTGGGCGAACTGATTCAGGAAGGCAAAGTACGTCCGGCACTGGTTATTGGTGTGCCGGTGGGTTTTGTGGGAGCAAGTGAGTCGAAAGAATTTATCAAGAAAACCGGTGTGCCCTACATTGTAACCAACGGACGCAAGGGCGGAAGTACGGTGGCTGTAGCCATACTGAATGCATTGCTTTACACCCAACGATAAAAAGATGTTATTCGCTACCCGTTACATAAATGGAAAAACCTACCGATACGGTTACACTACCGGTTCATGTGCAGCTGCGGCTGCACGGGCTGCAGCTACCATGTTGGTGTCGGGACAGGAACTCACCGAAGTGCAGCTCTCTACGCCGGCGGGTGTAATGCTCACCTTGAGTATCTGCGATGTGGAGCGCAGCGAGGAGGTGGTGTCTTGTGCGGTGATCAAAGATTCGGGCGACGATCCCGATGTGACCAACGGCATCAAAGTGTATGCGCGGGCCTCGTTCAACACCGAAAACCGCTTAATTATCGAAGGAGGTACGGGCATAGGACGCGTTACCAAAAAAGGCTTGCAGGTACCGGTGGGCAGTTGGGCGATAAATCCCACACCCATGCGTATGATTACCGAAGCCGTGCAGTCGGTGATGGACGAAAGGGGAATAAGCATTCAGCTGTCCATTCCGGCGGGAGTGGAGATCGCAAAAAAAACATTCAACGAACGACTGGGCATAGTGGGAGGCATTTCCATCCTGGGTACTTCGGGCATTGTAGTGCCCATGTCCGACGAGGCCTTTAAAGAATCCTTGGCACTGGAAGTATCCATGCTCAAAGAAAAAGGCTGTACCGGCATAGTACTTACGCCGGGCAACTACGGACAAACATTTATTGCCACGCACATTCCGCAGGCGCAGGACTGTACCGTGACCACCAGCAATTTTATCGGGTATATGTTGCACGAAGCGGTGCGCAACGGAATGACCAGGGTGCTGCTGGTAGGGCATATTGGGAAACTGGTAAAAGTAGCCGGCGGGATATTTCACACGCACAGCAGTGTGGCCGATGCGCGCAATGAAATAATGGCAGCGCACTATATGCAGTACAGCGGCGATGCTGCAGCATTTTCGCATATCATGCAAAGCAATACTTCGGAGGAAGCCATTGACTATATCACTGCTCCGGGATTTTTTGATTACCTGAGCACAGTCATTCAGCGCCGCTGTGAGGAACATATCCGCCATAAAGCAGCCATTGAAGTCATAGTCTTCTCGCAAGACAAAGGGCTGCTTGGAAAAACGGCCGGAGCAAAAGAATATCAATTATAAATTGTCAACTGTCAATTATCAACTAAAGAACATGTCAGAACAACAACATAACGCTAAAAAGATCAATGTCTGCGGAATCGGTCCGGGTAATCGGGAGCTCATTGTGCCGGAAGTGTTTCGGTTGGTGGCTGAAAGCACGTTGGTAGTAGGTGGAAGTCGTCATTTGGAGATATTCAATGTGAGCGATAAAGAAACGTTGGTTTTGAGCAATAATATCGATACGATTATTGAGACATTAAAAACCTCAGATCATACAGCTATTACCGTTCTGGTTTCCGGCGATACCGGTTTCCATAGTTTACTTACAACGCTGTTGCGTCATTTCACAGCCGATGAGTTGAATGTTATTCCGGGCATTAGCAGCTACCAATACTTTTTTGCTAAGCTTGCCATGACTTATCACGACGCATGGATAGGTAGTTTGCATGGCATGACGGTGGACTATGTGATGAAAGTAAAATCGAACCGAAAAACCTTTTTATTGACAGATAGTTTGAATTCGTGGAAACAAATAGCCATGCATTTATCCGAAAATGGATTGGGTGAATGTGAGATGTATGTTGGAAATCGCTTATCGTATCCCGATGAACAAATCCTTTTTGGCACTGCCAATGAATTGAAAGATCAACAGCATGATTTCAGACTTTGCTCGGTAATCATAATAAATAAAGACTTTATATCAAATGAATAAAAAGTTAGAACAACTTACTGCGGGTATCCCTGATAGCGAATTTATCCGCGGCGATGTGCCCATGACCAAAGAAGAAATCCGCATTTTATCCATATCGAAACTCCAGCTCACAGTGGGCGATTGCCTGCTTGATGTGGGAGCCGGTACCGGTTCGGTAAGTATTGAGATGGCGCGCTTGCTCCCCGAAAGCACGGTGTATGCCGTGGAGCAAAAAGCAAAGGCATTGGAACTGATACGGCTAAATGCGCTGAAGTTCGAAACGCCAAACGTAAAGATAATCGAAGGAAAAGCACCCGATGCGTTAGCGAACTTATCGGGCGTGAATAAAATATTCATTGGCGGTTCAGGAGGCAATCTGAAAGAAATAATTGATTGGGTAGAGTTCAACTGTCGCGTAGGTTCACGGTTGGTTATTAATGCAGTGAGTCTGAATACGCTTGTAGACGCTCGACAGTTATTGGATAGTCTAGCTTTTAGTGCACCTGAGATTATTCAGGTAAGCATTAACCGCATTGAAAAGTTGGGTAATGCCGAAATGTTCCGGCCGCAATCACCTATATTTATTATTTCATCAACACGGTTATAGATCTTTTCCATTAGAAGAAAGGAGTGGAGTAGTGAAAAACGGAGACAGATGAATGGATCATTCTTCCGTTTGGTTGGATGAACAAAGTTGAGAATTGGGTGATTCTTCAGTGGTGAAATACGATGTAGTGCTGGTATTACATGGCATATAAGTGGTAATGTGTGTCATATAAGTGGTATTGTATGGCATATAAGTGGTAATGTATGTCATATAAGTGGTATTGTGTGGCATATAAGTAGTATTACAAGAGATATAAGTAGTATTACAAGAGATATAAGTGGTATTGTGTGGCATATAAGTAGTATTACAAGAGATATAAGTGGTATTATATGACATATAAGTGGTAAAGTATAATGTAGAACTGGTGATGTATGATATAAAAAACAATTATTACAGATGAAAGGAAAATTTTATGGAATTGGAGTGGGTCCCGGCGATCCAGAACTGTTGACACTTAAAGCTGTCAGGGTACTGGCTAACATCGATGTGCTGGCTGTCCCCGAAAGCAAGCGGGAAGCAGGTAGCGTGGCGCACGATATTGCACGCCCTTATCTCAAAGCAGGAGTGGAAGTGCTTACGCTGACCTTTCCCATGATCAGGGATGCAGAGGCCAAGGCCAAAATTCGTCGCGACAATGCCCTGCGCATTATCGAAAAGATTGATGCCGGACTGAACGTGGCATTTCTTACCCTGGGCGATCCGATGTTGTACAGCACTTATATTTATTTGCTCGACAATATGAAAGATCAGGGTATCGACATTGTGTCCATCCCAGGCATCTATTCATTTTCGGCTATCAGCAATTTGCTGAATGAACCGTTGGTGAAGGGTGACGAGAGCATGGCAGTGATTTCGGAGTTTAACCCGGAAGCATGGGAAAAACTGCAATCGGTTCATACCATTGTGTGCATGAAGGTGTCGGCCTATGGCAAGCAACTGTTCGACGCCTTGCAAACCCGGTCCGATCGGAAAATGGTGATGGTGACCAATGCCGGAAAAGAAACCCAGACGGTGTCGTACAACGCGGAGGATCTGAAGGGAGATATACCTTATTTTACAACAGTAATAGTATCAAAAACAGAATAATGGAATCAAAAGTTTATTTTATCGGTGCCGGTCCCGGCGATCCGGAACTGATTACGCTCAAAGGGCACAAAGCCATTGGTGAGGCTGATGTGATTATTTACGCCGGCTCGCTGGTCAATCCGCAGGTGCTGGCTAATTGCAGCAGCAAGGCTGTAATTTACAACAGTGCCGAAATGGATTTGCCCGAAATCATTGAGGTAATGAAAAAAGCTTGCGGAGAGGGACTGTCGGTGGCTCGCGTGCATACCGGCGACCCTTCTATCTACGGTTCTATCCGTGAGCAGATAGAAGAACTGGACAAATTGCAAATTGGATACGAAGTGATACCGGGCGTAAGCTCGTTTACCGCAGCGGCATCGGTGTTGTGCAAAGAATTTACCGTGCCCGAAATTTCGCAAACCGTCATTTGTACCCGTTTCGAAGGCCGCACGCCGGTGCCCGAACTGGAGCAGATAGAGCTGTTGGCCTCGCACAAAACGTCGATGGCCATTTTCCTGTCGGTACACATGATGGAGAAACTGGTGGAGAAGTTGACGAAACATTATAGCGATTCAACGCCTATAGCTGTTATCGAAAAAGCCACCTGGGCCGATCAACGTGTGGTGCGCGGAACGCTCAACGACATTGCACTGAAAGTAAAGGAAGCCGGAATCCGGAAAACGGCTATGATTCTGGTAGGCGATTTTCTGGGTACGGAATACAACAATTCGAAGTTGTACGATGCCGGATTTACACATGAATACCGACAAGGGAAAACACCATGTGGGGAATAATTGCCATCACGCAGCAGGGCTTGGCATTGGCCAAAAAGCTAAAAGTACAATTCCCGGATTCGGTGATTTACACCTTGGGTAAATGGCACGATGAGGAATGTACCCCCATCGAGCCTGACTTAAGCACGTTTACGGCTCAACTTTTCGACCGCCATAAAACCCTGGTGTATATTATGGCTACGGGTATTGTGGTGCGCAGCATTGCCCGGCATCTGGTGGGTAAAACCGTCGATCCGGCGGTAGTGGTGCTCGATGAAAAAGGTCAATTTGCGATAAGTTTACTTTCCGGACATTTAGGTGGTGCCAATGCCGTTGCTACTGAAATAGCTGGCTCAATAGGTGGAACAGCAGTAATAACCACGGCTTCGGATGTGCAGGGCATGCCTTCGGTGGATATGATTGCCCAAAAGCATCAACTCATCATTCAGTCCATGCACGATGCAAAAACACTCACCGCCATGACGGTGAACGGGCAGAAGGTAGGTTGGAGAAATGATAGTTTGTTGACTTTACCTGCCTGTTATCCCACGCTGAATAAAGCTGAAGCCGATGGATTGGTAGTGGTTAGTAGTCGGACTAATTTAGCGGAGAAAGTACCCTTTGCACAACTCATTCCGCAAAATATCATTGTAGGGGTAGGGTGTAAGCGTGGCATTCCCGGTCAACGAATCATTGATTTTGTGACCGAACAATTGCAATTGAATTAAATTAGCGAAATGAGTATCA
>Ga0302321_100000571_pt1 | contig 32071 bp, 50 predicted proteins | sample Fen_T0_1_FD_202505 | JGI IMG/M metagenome (GOLD analysis project Ga0302321, IMG submission 202505) | Peat permafrost microbial communities from Stordalen Mire near Abisko, Sweden - Fen_T0_1 | ecosystem: Environmental > Terrestrial > Soil > Wetlands > Permafrost | place: Sweden: Abisko... | reverse complement strand
GCCGGGATCGTCAGCACCTGGTCGAGGATGTAGCGATTCCCCGACGGGAACTGAATCATGAGGATCGGCCCGGGCTGCAGCGGCCCGTACGACGACACCGACGCGTTGGTGAGCGTGATCGTGCGTCGGGTGTAGCTGGCCTTGATCTGGTCGATGCCGTAGCGCTGCTTGGCCACCAGCGGCGCCCAGCCGGTCAGGTCGGCAATCGTGCCATCGGCATTCGGCGGTGGCGTGGCGAAACCGAAGACATAGTCCTCGAAGCCGGCCGCCATGATGGTCGCGATGGCGAGGCGCACATTCACGCGCATCAGCGAGACGACATAGGCGAACGCGCGATAGATGGCACCGACAGTCCAGTCGGTGAGGCGCACGTTACGCTTCGTCAGCTCGGGCAGGACCTCCTGGTTCAGGACGTCATCCTGCGACGGGACAGTCAGGAGGTCGGCGAATTGCGGCGTCGACGCCATCAGGGACCTCGAAGAAACTGCGCGGTGACGCCGTTGGTGGCGACGATGAAAGAGAACGGACCTTCAGCGCCGAAGCCCTGGACGGCAACGCTCAGGGTGCCGCTGGCGAAGGTGGCCAGCACGGTGATGCTGGCCACACGCTCGTCTTGGGTTAGGACCTGGCGCGCCTGCATCTGCAGGTCGTCCAGCATGGTGCGGTCGAGCAGGCTGAAGCGCGCGCCCATCCACAGCCGGATGTCGATGCTGTCGTAGGGCGCGGTGTCGCCGATCTCCAGCATGGCGCCGGTAGGCGTGATGAGGCGCCGCGCCAGCGCGTAGGCCAGGTTGAGCTCGCCCGAAACGACGGTCTCTGGGTCGTCAATGTCGTCGAGGCCGAGGACGTCTGTGCCGTAGTCGGTCGGCATCTACTTGGCCTGCGTGATCGAGGTGCCGGTGATAGCCACAGCGCCTGCCGTTGCACCGGTGACCGCGCCGCCGCCGCCTGGAGCGGATAGCGTGCCGGCAGCATGCGTGTGGCTATCAAAGTCGCTCTTGCGGCAGATCTTGTCGGCGCCCGACTCGCCGCCGAGATAGATCGCCTGGGCGTTGAGCACCAGCTTGACCACGGTGGCGCCCGAGCTCCAGCAGGGCACGCAGTAGGGGCTGCCCGGATCGCCGCGCTCCCAGCCCAGCAGCACGACAGCGCCAGCCTGGACGGTGGCCACGGCGCCAGGGATACCAGCCTTGAGCTTCACGCCCTTGGCGGGCGGAAGGCGCTTGTCGTTGGGGGTGACGTCGAGCGTGCTGCCGTCAGTCGCGCAGACGTCAACGCGCGCCTCATAGAGGCCCAGTCGCATGAGGTCGGGCGGCTCGCCAGGGTCTACCGGCAGCTTCAGCGCCGCGCGGATGACCGCGGTCCACAGGTCGACTAGGCCAGCCATGCCCAGCTCTCTAGATTGGAGTCTGCGACCCAGTGGTCGACCGCGCCCACGTTGCCAACGCTGGCAAGGTTCACGCCGGGCAGAAGCGAAAGGGTTTGCACGCCGAGCTCGTAGCGGCCGGCGGAGGGAAACTGGCGCACCAGGTCGGCGCCGGCTGCCATTGCCTGCGACGGCCAGGTCTCCTGGCCGATCCAGACCGTGCCATCGCTCAGCATCCGCCACGTCAGCGCGAGGCCAAGCGCCCTGGCGGCGGCAGAGACCAAGAGGTCGAGCGCGGCTCGCGCCGACTGCACGAGATGCGACCAGAACGGCAGGATGATGCTGGTGATGGACGTCGAAATCGTCGAGGAGAGCGACTCACCCGAGGCGGACATGATCGCGTTGAGCGGGTCGCTCAGGAGCGCGTTCGCGTAGGACGCTGCGCCAACGAGCACAGCGAGGCCGCCAGCGCCGCCGACCATGCGGGTGTGCATGATGCCGCGCCGGTCCGCGCCAGGCTTTACGACGGTGCCCTTGATGCTCAGGCCACCATCCGAGGCGAGGTTGACCTTACCGCTGGGCGCTGTGTCTGTGTCGAGATCTAGCTCGGCGAACCAGGGGCCGCGGCTCGGCATGTGGATGTGCCCGGTGAGCACGTCGGAAGTGCCACACTTGATGAGCGACATCAGCCGCCGATCTGCCCGACTTGCTTCAGGCCAGCCGGCGGGCCACCGAAGCCTGGCTGCTCAGTCGGCTTCTTGTTGGTGCCCTTGCGCTCGTTGTCGATGGTGCGCTTGGGTGCCGTGAACTGGCCAGTAGTGGCGCCGTCGGTTGCGGGCATCCAGTGGATGAGGCCGATCGCGAGCTTGGCCACGTTCGGCGACACCACGATGAAAGCGCCCACCTTGATGAGCAGCACGGTGCCGATGCCGAGGTGACGCACCGACGGGTGATCGAAGGACACCGGCTTCGGGTCGAGCTTCTTGTTCTTGGTGATCTTGGGCACCAGGCCGGCCACCATGCTCGCGAGCGCCTCACGCTCGTCGTTGCTGTGGGTGGTGATCTCCATATCGATGGGCTGCGGGTCGAGCCCATGCAGCGTCGGGTTGGCCCCGTTGGCGCCATCCTTCGACTTCTTTTGGATCTTGATGAGGATGCCGCCGTTGGTGATGCGCGACTGACCAGGGACGACCTGGCCGGCGATCATGGCGCGATCCCACCCGGTGGCCTCGATCGCCCCGCCCGAGCCGTAGGGACCGAGCGGCGGGAAGATCTTCGGGCCGAACGTATCGTCGCTCATGAAACCCCCAGGTTTGCCGCAACTTCAGCTACTGCCTTTTCGAGCTCGACGCGGAACGCGCGCGCTGCTTCCCGTGCGTCCTCCGCCGTCGTGCCCGGCGCGAAGTACAGGTCGCCGAAATTGACGGTGAGGGACGGCCGCGCGCTGTTGCTGCTCGACGAGTCCGACGACTTCTCGAAGTCGGAGAGCGTCTTTCCGCCACCAGCGCCGAGCGGCACGATGGCCTCGGGCCCAGCCTCGCCGACGAGCGCGACGGTGGGCGAGTCGACCACGCCGCCGTCGGCAAACTTCGGGATGTGGCTCTCGAACAGCTCTTGCAGCGGGGACATGGCCTCGCCGGCCCCGCCAGGTCGATCTCCAAACTGGGCGCGCGGCCGGTCGTATTTGTCGGTCGACTTGCCGCCGAGAAAGTCCGCGACGCCAGCGAGCGAGTGCCCGAGGTCGAGCGCGCTGGTGGTCGACTCTTTGATGTAGCGGACCATCGCCAGCAACGTCGCTGCGATGCCCTTGGCGACCTCCCAGACCTCGACGGCACCCTCTTTGATGCTCGGCCATGCGTCGCGGAAGTCGTGGATGAAGGTGACCACGGACGCCCCAACCGAGCGGACCATCTCGCGCATCTTCTCCATGCCTTCGGGGCCGGACATGGCGCCGAAGACATCCTCGAAGATGCCGCCGATCTGCTGGATGAGCGCAGGCGCTTCTTCGCCCAGGACGTCGACGAAGTTCTTCACGAAGCCCGAGACGGCATGCATGCCCGGCGAGTCGGCGAGACCCTCGAAGAGATTCTCTTTGAGCTGGCTCAGGCGCTTGAGCTGCGAGCCGAGCGTGTCCGCGCCCTCGTTGGTCGCGCCGCCGAGCTTGCCGCTTTTGTTGCGCGACGCGATCTGGTGGAGCGCCACCGACAGGAGCTGCCCCGAGTCCGCGTGGCCGGTCTTCAGCGCCTTCTTCTGCGCCTCGACGGTCATGTGGTTGAGGTCGGCGAGGTCCTTGTAGAACGCGTCGCTATGGATGCCGAGCGCCTTCAGCGACCCGCCGATCTTCTCGGGTCGCAGGTCGATGCTGCGCAGGGCCTGCAGCGCCTCGACGGCGCCCGCCTGGCCGGTGTTCTTTCGCGTCGCCACGTCGGTGGCGGCGGTGACCAAGTTATCCCACTGGTCGGCGTTCTTCATCCCCGACTCTTCGAGGATGGGTAGCAGCGCCGACTTGATGAACTTCTCGTTGAACTGCGTCCCCTTGAAGGACTCGGCCAGCTTGTTGACCTGCTCTTGGCCTTCGTCGCCGACGGTCAGTTTGACCGCCAGATCGAGATCCTCGGCCGCGGCGCTCGCCTTGACGAACTCGCCGCCCAGCTCGAGCGCGGCTTTGCCGGCCTCGACGATGACCTCGGCGACTTTCTTGATGGCCTCGAAGGCGATGAGGGCGCCCTCAGCCAGGTCGAACTGGAAGAAATGGCCGCCCTCGACCAGTGCGCCGAAGTCGAGACTGGCGGCGCCCGCGCGCACCTTGCCCAGCTCGGTCTCGAAGAACTTGACCGCTTCGCCGGCCTCGTGGCTCTTCTTCTCGGTGTCCTCGAGCTTGCGGTTTCCCTTTTCGAGACCGTCGACCCAGTTGCCCGCAATATTCATTACGAAGTCAAGGGCCATTATTTACCCCCGACGAAGCGGTTGATGTTGACGAGGAATTCACCGACGGCGAGAGCCCCGACCTGTTGCCGCTCGGACGGGTTTTCAATCGGCAGCAAACTCAATACAGCTTCGGCGATAGAGAGGGGATTGAGGCGCGCGCGCCGATACGCGCTTACCATTCCCCCAGTTCGTACCTCGAGGCCACCCCCGCCAGGGTCGATACGGCCAGCGCGATGACGGTTGATGCCCCCGGAAAGGGCCCAAAGAGGTCGTCGGCGCTGCGCGTCTCTTCCCCCTCGACGGCCACGACGAGGCAGGACTGCGCCAGGTCACGGACGAGCTGGGAGACCTTGGCGTCGCGCTTCTTGATGGCGTCGCAGAACAGGCGCCAAAGGCCCGAGTCTGGCGGCTGCAATACCAGGTCGAACTTGCGACCACCTACGGCAATGCGCCGCCAAGTGTTGGATCGCCCACGGGAGAGGGCGACGACAACCGGCGCCGACGCGGTCTCCGACTTCGGCGGCATCGCGATGGCCGAAAGGTCGGCGCCGACCTTCTCTCGGAGGGCCTTATAGACCACGTTGGGCAGCGCCGCCCAACGCTGGCACCACGAGTTCCACACCGCCGGGGCCGGCCACAGGATGCTGTCGGCCACCAGCGGGAAGACGTCGCTGTCGGCGTCGGCCAGCGGTTTGAACATCGTCGAGATCGTCGTGTCCCACGCGTCCGAGACGTAGGCCCCTTCGGGCATCTTGCACGCGCCCGTGGGATTGCCGAGCAGCACCGGCAGGTCCACCTCGCCGCCCTCGCTGGGCATGACGAAGTGGGCCTTTTGAGGAAAGCGATGCGCGTGCTCGGACAACAGCACGGCGAGCTCTGCCTCCGTGGGCTTGACGACGAGGATCTCCATCGCTTACCCCTGCTTCCGGTATTCGATGAGGCGGTTGCCGTTTTCGTCGGTGACGGCGAGGAGGAAGAGGGGGACCTCGATCTCGAGCGCCGACTGGTTGTCGTCGGACTCCATCGCCTCCTCGTTGACCATGACGCCGAGGAGCTTGCGCTTCTTCAGCGAGACCAGCGTGTTGCCGAACTGCACGGTGAGATCGCTGGCGACCTGGCCATAGCCGATCTTGTTGCCCTGGTTCTGGGCGGTGATGATAGCCGCCTGCTGCAGCAACCAGTCGCGCCAGTTGAACCACTCGCTCGTCAGCATCTTGATCGACGCATCGGTTTCCTGCTTGCCGATGGTGTAGCTGACGATCTGCCCCTGCGAGTCGGTGACCGCCGACTTTTTGGCGGCGTCCTTGAACTTGACCGCCTTGAACTTCGAGAACTTGTAGGGCGCGCCGGTGCTCACGGCCTGCAGGTCGACCAGCGCGTGCTGGTATTCCTGGCCGCCGATGGTGTAAGGCATGGGGGCTCCTCACGGGACCGGGGCCCCGTCGCTGTTGCTGGTTTTCTTGGGGTTACTGGATGGCGAGCGAGAGCACGCCGCTGAGCGACACGGCGTTGGCGATGTTGGTGACCTCGCCGAGCGACTGGAGGTTGTAGGCGACGTCCAGTCGCTTTGGGTTCTGGCCGAGCTGCGAGCTGCGCAGCACCTGCGCATTCGCGAACGAGCACTGCGGCCGGGAGAAGGCGCCACCCGCCACCAAGCCCATGGTCCGCTTGGCGACGCCGTCGAGCGCGGTGTCGTACCCGGTGGCGTCGATCTCGGAGATCGTGCCGTCCCCGTTGACCTGCGGCCGCTGGCCCATGAGCTGCTGCACGGCCGGCCGGAGCGCCGCGATGAAGACGTTCAGCGCGCGGACCGCGCCGGCGTCAGCGAAGGCCGCATTGCTGGTGAGGTTCTTCCAGCCCGACACGCCGGCGGTGATCGTGAGGTACGCGGCGATGGACCCGCCGCCGCCGTAGGTCGTGGCGGTGTTGATTTGCACATCGTCGAGGCCCGGCTGCAGACGCTCGTCGCGTCCACCGACGAACACCGAGGTGCGCCCGGAGAGGTCGCCGCCGCGCGCCGCCAAGATCACGGCGTCGGTGTCGGCGGTGTCATAGATCGCCACCGACGACGGGACCACCATGTCGCCGGGGCCTGCGATCGTCTGCTGCCCCGCCGGCCAGAAGGCCTTGAGCGGCCCGACCTCGACGGCTGCGAGCTCCTGCCTTGGGTCCGTGCGGCAGTAGATCTCGACGGCCATCCACGAGAGCGGCCGCAGGTGCTTGCGGCTGGTGATGGCCGACGTGATGCGCATGCCGCCCGTCTTCGAGGGGCAGTCGCACGCAGCGCTCCAGTCGTAGCCGGTGGTGGCGAAGGCGCCGGCGACCGCGGCGTCGAGCGTTGCGGCGGCCGAGAAGGCACCGGCGGCCGAGCTCGGCATGGCCGAGACGTGGAGGAGCGTCGCCGCCACCGTCGGGTTGGCGCGCAGCGCGGTGAGAGCGTTGTTGAGGTCGGTGGTGTTGAACGTCGGCCCGACCACCAGGAAGGTGTAGGTGTCGCCCTGGGAGAACGACGCGCCCGAGAGCGTGAGGATAACGCCGGTGCCGGGGAGCACCACGATGCCGCTCACTGGCACCAGGGCCGACGAGATGAAGATGCCGTTGCCGTTGTCGAGGGAGACCTGGATGACGGCCGCGCCGAGGGCACCGGTCTTGTTGACCGTGACCACGATCTCGTAGTCGTCTATCGGGCTCGACACCTGCGTGATGACGCCGGCCCAGCCGGAGCCGGGGGTGATCGTGCCGTCGATGCCGAGGTTCCACGTCTTGGTGGCGACGTAGGTGGCAGCGCCGAACGATAGCGTGCAATAGGTGCCGGGGATACGCACCGAGGCGGCGGTGGCAAACGCTGGGCCGTAGGTCACGCCGCCATCGAGCGAGGCGCGGACGAACGAGGTCCCGAGGATGCCGCCGATGGTACACAGGAGCTGGATGCCCTTGTGCGGGACGAAGGAGGGCGTGACGACGCCAACGCCGGCGCCCGACTGTACGACGGGCCCGAGCGCGCCTGCGACCGACGGGTTGACCGGCATCGCATACTTGCTCTGGCCCTGCCGCGCGGTGAACGCACAGACCTCGGCGAGGCGCCCCGAGTCGAGAAGGGCCTTGATGCCCGACGGGTCGCCGATGGGGATCAGCGTGTTGGGCGTGCCGAGCGGAGACACGTCGAGGTGCACAACGGAGCGCGCGATCTGCTGCGAGGTAGCGCGGATCTGCCCGCCGCCGGAGGTGACGCTCCAGACCGATTGACCCTGCGACATTAGATTCTCCCGTGCAGCGCGGTCTTCAGCGCGGCGTCAAAGTCGGTGTCGGTGAGGCGCGTGTTGAGGTCGACGCCCTTGGCGAAGACCCGCTTGCCATCGGCGTCGTGCTCGCCGTTCATGCGCGCGACGATGGTGGCGATCTGCCAAGGCTCGAGCTCGAGCCGGGCCGCGTGGTCGCGCACGGTGGGTTCGACGCGCTCCTCGACCGCTGGCGCTTCTTCGGCGGGCGCGGGCGGAGCTGGCGGAGGAGCGGAGACCGGGGCGGCCGCGTGCGCGGGTTCGGGCGCAACGGTGGCGTCAGCGCCGGGGGCGCTTTGGACTTCGTTCATGTGGGGTCTCCCGTTAGAGAAGGTCGGCGAGCGCGGTGGTTGCGATTTGCTGCGCCTGCGTTGGCAGGCCGAGCGTCAAAGCTGGGTGCTCAAACGCGACGTCATTGCCGTCGCCTTGGATCTGGAAAAAGTCGCCGCTGATTGCTGGCGCAGCGTGAACTGCGCTGCCGACGAGCGTGCCGTCGACCCACAGATCCCACAGGGTGCCGCTGGTGTTGTAGCGGGCCATCACGAAGTGGCGCGCGCCAGGTGCATAGAGGCGCGACGAGGTGACGATCGCCGAGGAGCCGCCCCAGATCAGGAAGTGCCCGGCCGCGTCGAGGCCGATCGAGAATTGCCCAAGGCCAACCATGCCCGTCAGCGGAGCGACCTGCGTGTAGGCGGTGAGCCAGGTCTCGACGGCGAACGGAGTCGAGCTGATTGCGCCGACGTTGACTCGCAGGGACCCGCTGTCGGCCGCCTGGATTCGCGCGGCGCCGGTCAGGCTCGACGGGACAAAGCTCTGCTGGTCGATCGGCGCTGCGAGGTTGATGAGCGCCTGTCCAGCACTGCCGCGATCGATGCAGCCAGCGCTTCCCGTCGTGCACTTGGTGCCGTAGTCAAGCGTCCAGTAGTTGCGCGGGAAGAGGCCGGCCGCGGTGCGCTGCGCCAGCAGCAGGGTCGCGTAGTCGTTGCCCGCCAGGACTGCCGGGGCGATGGACGTGGCCGCCACCAGGCCGACGCCGAGCCGTTGAACTGGCGCGACGGCCGCGCGGATCGTGAAGGCCACACCAACCTCTTCGCCGTCCTGCGCAGCGTCGGGGATTGGGTCCCATTCCTCGTTGATGTAGGTGATGAAAAAACCTTGCTGACTCGGGGTTGCCGCGAATGGCGCCGTCGGGTTCCCAATGGCGTGCTGCTTGAGGGCCTGGACCAGCCGGGCCTTCAGATCCCACGCCTGGTCGATGTCCTTGGCCCAGATGATCGCCAGCATCTTGAGGTCCACGTCGACGAGCGATGCGATCACATCGAGACCAGGACCGTGCGGCCCCTCGATGGGAATCAGCACCACCGACGGACAAGGTCGCGTTTTAAGCTTCTTCCTGCCACCGACAAGCACCGGCGCGAAGTTGGCCAGCGCCGGCATCGTGTTCAGCGAGTCGCCAAGCAGCGTCGGCGGCGACTTGGGAGACGGCATCTACCCGAACCTCCGCTGCCACTCGGTGAACATCGTGAGCAGGCCACCACCGACAGCCTTGGCCCAGCGATCGGGCAGTGTGGTGGTCGGGTAGCTTGGGCGCGCCGGAAGTACTCGCGGACCGACGTGGTGGGCCCGCGCATAGGTCTGCGTCACGCCGCGGCGTGCCTCGCCCTTTTTGTTCAGGGCTCGGCTCGTCCTGACCATCCGGCCAAGCTTGTCGAAGGTGGAGAACTGCCGATGCGACGCAACAGCGCGCGCCGCGAACGTCTCGCCCTGTTGGTGCGCGTCGAGGATGTCCCTGGATGTCTTTGCGGTGAAGCGCACACCGTTCGGCAGCAGCGTCGCCATCCACGCCTGCGCCAGCTTGCGCGAGACAAGCGCCGCCAGCCCGCGCACGGTCTTCTTCCACGGCGTGCCGTCGGGACCTACGCCCCGCCGAAACTCGTCGTTGAGCAACGTGCGGACTGAGCCCCGCACCTTGCTGGTGAGCCTTTGCTTCTCGGTGCCGCGAGCCAGGCTGGCGACGCCATCGACCAGGCGATGCAGCTTTTCGAAGTCGCCAGTCAGCGGCATCAGAGCGGCAGCATAAATGCCGTCACACTGACGACCGCGGCGACGGCATTGCCTGGTGCCGTTGTGCCGGCGATGCTGGCACCCGAGCCGCCGAGCGTGATCGGCTCACAGCCCAAGATCGCCAGCTGCTGGTTCGCGCCCAGCCGGATGAAGAACTTCGGCACGTCGGTGCCAAGGCTGACGTTCGCGGCCAGCTTGTCGAAGAACTGGACATAGGCCGTAGCGCCTGTGGTGTTGGTGAGGATGATCGCGATGATCTGCTGTGGACCGGCGCCGAGTTGGACCGGCGTAGCACCGACGGCGTCATTCGAGATGCCCGTCGAGCCCTGATATGCTTCAAGACCCATTGGTCACCATCCTGCGAGGTCGTCGCCGAGCGGGTATGCGTTGAGGCCGGCACCCTGCTGTGAAGTTGAGGAATCAACCAAGTCGGCGGGCCGCTCGGATGCCGCGCCGATGGCCTTGAGCTCGCGCTTGGCGCTCTCGGCGTTGGCGCGGCGGTTGTCGTCGGCTCCCGCTTCGGCACTCGCCGGAGCGAAGCCGTTGCGCGAGAGCAGCGAGAAGATGGCCGTGTGCGCCAGCCATTCCTTGATGTCTTCGCCCACCGAGAGGACGGGGCCCACAATGCGTGGCTGCATCCACGTGCAGGCCTTCTTGGTGGCAGTGGTGCATGCAACCAGGCGCGGATCAAAGCGCGTGGCGGTCAGCGCGTTGAGCGCGCCAATCCCCGGCGTCACGATCCCCGTCGAACCCACTACGTAGCTGGTCGTGGGAGAATAAGAGCCAGCGCCGAAAATCAAAGAGCCATAGCCGGGGTCAGGCAGGTCGAACTGCGACGACGCGCCAGCCTCGCTGATGATGGTAGCGCTCCAGGTGTTGTCGTCCTGCTCCTGGCGCTTCCACTGAAACGACATGACGCCAAGAATGCCGCCGGTGATGATCTGCACCGCCAGCGGCCGCGGCTGGAACTGGGCCAACCACTCCGACGGCGCTCCATACTGCGGGAGTTCCGCCGGAGTGATGAGGTTGGCCTGGGTCACGTCTTACTTCTTGGCCTTGACGGCGCTGGCGGCCTCGAGTTCCTCGATGCGCGCCTTCAGCTGCGCCGCTTCGAGGTCCTTCTGGGCGAGCGCGTCGCGGGTGGCGGCGAGCTCCTCGTCCTTCTGGGCGAGCTGCTCCACCGCCAGGCCCGCGCCGCCGTCGAGCGGCTCGATCATGATAGCCGTGCCGTTGAGCTCCTTGACGAAGGCATAGGCCTTGTCAGAGAGCACGAGCGGGCCAGCCGGGTCGTCGCAGAATCCCGCCTTGACCGAGCCCTCGATCTCGCGGCGCAGCATCGCCTTGCGCTCGTCGCCGAAGTCGCTCTTGTCGACCGCGTTGTACAGCGGCGTGACGTCGAACTTCTTGGCGGCGTCCTCGTCGACAACGAACTTGCGACCGTTGGTGTCGATGCGAACGCCAGCCAGATTGTGCGACTGGTAGGTCGGGATCGGGCGAAGAATTCCCTGCATGTGGATGGTCCTTTCCGGTTCCGGTTGGGCTTACGAGATGATGGAGAGGGAGGTGACCGGCGATGCGTTGCCGTCGAAGAAAGCGACCCTCCACCAGTTGCGAAAGAACGCCTCGCCGCGCGCCTTCGGGCCGTACTTGGTCTTGTTCTTGGTGAACACCATCTCGGAGACGAGACCCTCGTCCTGCGAGGTGCCGACGACTTCGCCGCCCTGGGTGAACTGCCAGGTGACGTCCTGGCGCTTCTTGAGCGCGATCGGACGCTCCGACGGCGTGGTGGCGTCGATGAGGCACCAGGTGCCGGCCGGAAGGTTGGCGATCTCGCAGACCTCAGGGCTGTACAGCTTGGCGATCTCGTTCACCGCGTCGCCGCCGATGTTGGCGGCGTTGATCTCGACGCCGGGCAGGCGGTCGAACTGCACGAGACGCGCGGCCGACTTGGCCTGACCGGGCGGCACCCCGAGGTGGGTGTAATGCACCGGGTAGTCCAGGCCCGTCGGAGCCTTGAATGCGAGGCCGGCCTTGAGCGCAAAGAGCAGGTTGGCGTAGTTGAGCGCGAACGCCGACGAGCCGCCCTGCACGTTGTTGGCGTAGTAGTTGCGGAAGTTGCCCACCGACGCCTTCTTGATGGACATCGGGTGGTTGTCGAAGATCTTCTGGCCGTCGGGCAGCCAGATCGACGTCACGCCGCGGACGATGGCCTCCGCCACCAGCGACGGCCACAGACCGGCCGCGGCCTCGCCGAGCTTCTCGGCGCTCATCACGTACATCTTCCGCTTCGCCGGGTTGGAGTCGTCCTTCAGGTCGTCGACGTCCATCTCCATGCCGTCGCCAAACCGGCGGATGGACTGGGTCCAGTAGCGGAAGTCCGTCGAGGACATCGGCCGGTCCTGGTACCAGGCGCGGAGCGGCATCATCGGCTCGGCGTAGATCGTGTAGATGAGGTCGCCCTCGGGGTCGTCGATGTAGACGAACTTCAAGTAGTCGGCGTAGGCCGGCTGCTTGAACATGTCCGAGTACGCGTCCATGAACTTGACGCGGACTGCGGTGACGGGATCGAGCGCCCGAGGCGCATTGATGGGGCCGGCGAACGCCATGGGCGTCTCCTGTCCGCGGCGTTGACCGCGTTGCTGTGCTGCTGGTTGAGAGGCTGAGCCGGTCTAGAAAGGGGACCGGCGACCCATCAGGCGAAGGCGAGGAGGAGCGAGAGCTTACGGACCGACGAGCAGGTTGGCCTGCACCTGGCCCGCGGTGAACACGGTGCCGGCGGCGTTCACCAGCGTGATCTGCTGGCCGCCCTGGAAGCGGTTGAGGGCGGTGATGGCGGAGCCCTGAAGCTCGGCACCCTGGGTCTGGTTGGCGAGCGTGAGGGTCGCGAGACCGCCAGTGGTGGGGACGCCGGCGATCTTCACCGACATGACGAACGTGGCGCCGGCGCCGGCGCCGGGCAGGGTCGTGGAGTACGACACCGCCAGGATGCGACCGGGGAAGCTCGGGGTGTAGGCCGCCGCGATGCCGCCGCCGACCAGAAGAGCAGCGAGGGGGATCGAGATCGGAATCACCTGGCGCGTGCTCATCCAGATCGCGGTCAGCGGATCGACCAGGACCACGGGCTGCAGGGTCTGGCGATCGATGCCGGTGAGAATGCCGATGAGCGGGCCGTCCGCGGGGAGCTTTGAGCAGGTCTGGTTGTCCGCGCCGTAGATCGGCGAGAAAACGTCGGCCGGACCGATGGCGTTGCCGCCGCCGGCGTTCTTGTCGACGAGGCATCCCGTCTCCGAGATGACCGCCGCGAAGCGGGCGTTGAGCACGCCGGCGCTGTTGTCGCAGCCGAGCGTGACGAAGCCGACGCAACGCATCGAGCCGTCCGCGACGTAGTCGACGAGGGCCGGCGGGTTGGCGGTGTCGGTGTAGAGCTGGCCGGCCAAGCAGCCGGTCTTGAGGATCGTCGACGCAGCGACGGGGCCGGCCCACGCCGACGCCACGCGCCCGCGGTCGAGATTGCTGCCGTCGCCGGTGAAGGCGCGATTGTCCGTTGAGGCGGTCATGGCTTACTGCCCTTTCTGCGCCGGAAGGTCGGCGACCGAGTGCACGTTGGCGTACTTGTTGAGCGACTCCTGGGAGATGCCGAAGCGGGCCAGCTCCGCCTTGCTGGCGCTGACCACGGCGTTGCGGTTGGCGCTGTCGAGCGGCGGCTGCTCGTTGATGGTCGGCGCCGGGCCCTGGGCATCCGCGATCGCGGAGAGCTGCTCCACGAGCTCCGGCGTCGCCTTGGCCAGGCTGAGCGCGCTGACCAGGCCGGCCTGCGTCTGCGACTCCAGGCCCTCGATGGCGGCCCGCACCAGCTCGCGGTCGCTCGGCAGCGCCTTGCCGTCCTTGTCCTTGTTGGGCGCGCTCGAGATGAACGCCGGCGCCATCTTCGACAGGTGGACGAGCGACAGGCGCGGATCGCTGAGCGCGGCCACATACTTGCCGTGCAGCGCCTGCTTGGCCCGCTCCTCTTCCGCGGCGCGCAGCTGGTCGCGCTCCGCCAGCGCCGCCATGCCGTTGACGATGCGGGTGACGGCTGCGGCCGGCGTGGTGCGATCGGTAGTGGCCAGGACCTTCTGCTCGAAGTCGAGCAGCGCGGCCATGCGGCCGCGGCGGTCCGCGCGCGACGTGGACTTGTCGACACCGAGCGCCTTGGCGTCCTCGTCGTCGTCTTCGGTCTCGTCGTCGTCCCCGTCGTAGCAGGACTGGCAGTAGCTGTTTCCCGCCATCTTGCTGCCGCAGCCGTCGCACTTCTCATTCGACACGCTGGCGGTGGGGGCGGGGATCACGGGCTCGGCTTTGATGGCCATGCGTTTCACCTTGGCTGCGACGCGGAACGCGTCAGTGGGTTGGGCGCCGGCCTGCTGTTGCATTTCGGCGATGAGCGCTTCGAAGTCTCCGACCTGGTCTGCGAGGCCGGCGGCGATGGCTCGGGCGCCGACCATGACGTCGCCCTTGCCGAAATCTGAGAGGACGTCGTCGACATCGACGTCGCGGTTGCGTGCGACCTGCTCGACGAAGACCTGGGCAAGGTCGTCGAGCACCACCTGCAGGCGCGCACGGTCGTCGTCCACGTTGACGTCGAAGGCCTTGTAGGGCGACTGCGAGCTGACGAAGGTCCACTCTTTGAGGCCCGCCTGCTCGTACGCCTTCGAGGCGTCGAGGTAGCCCGCCCGCACGCCGATGGAGCCGAGCTCGGCAGAGGCGGCGCAGGTGATGTCTTCGCAGGCGCAGGCGATGGCATAGGCAGCCGAGGCGCCCATGCCGCCGACGTAGGCGCGGACCGGCTTGACCTTGCGTGCGGCAAAGATGGCGTCGGCCAGCTCAAAGCAGCCGTTGGCCTCGCCGCCGGGTGAGTCGACGTTGAACAGGATGCTCGACACGTTGAAGTCGTCGAGCGCGACCTGGAGATCTTTGCGCAGCGCCGCGTAGCTGGTGGCGCCAGAGATCTCGCTGAACATGTCTGCGTGCCGAATGAGCGGGCCGACGACGGGAATCACTGCAACTGCGCCGCGCTTGTACGCACTTCTCGCGTTCTTGAGCGGCGTGCCGTCGCGGGCCTCGAGCGCCTGCTTGCGCGCATCGGCGAAGAACGTGTCACGCGAGGCGATCGCGATAATGGTCTTGAGGCTGGACTCGGTGATGAGCCAAGGCGCGCCGAAGAGCTCGAGCATCATGATGCCGTCTCCTCGCCGTCGGTGGCTGGTTCTGGGTCGCTATGGGGCGCTGCTGGTGGCGTTTTGCCTGCTCCACTCGGCGCCGGCGGCACGAGCGGCTGCTGCAACTTGCATCCGCCTGGCTGCAGCGGCACACCGAAGCGGTTGAGCAGCTCGTCGAAGTCGATTCCGGGGCAGCTCTGCCGCAGCTTGTCGATGGCGTTGGCGACGTTGAACAGCGTCGTCGATGCCGCCGTGTTCTCCGACGGGTCCTCGGTGACGTAGATGGGGATCGGCGCGTTTCCCGGGTCGCCATAGTTCCGCTCGGCCCAGGCGCGCACCGGGCCGCCGTACATCGTCGCAAACTCGCTGTAGCAGTCGCCTACGCGGATGTCGCCGCGGATATTGTTGCCGACCTGCGCGCTCGCGCCAACGCTGGCGCCCTTGGTCTCGGCGGTCGTGTTGTGCCCGAGGTACAAGATCGCCAGATCTGACAGGCACGACTCGCGGTCGCGGGTGATGATGTCGGCGCCGGTCTGCGTCCACTCGAACGGCTCGACGTCATAGTTTGCCATCGGCAAATCGTCGCCGGCGGTGGTGTTCGGTCCGTACTGCTCGACGGGAATGACTGCTTCCCGGCCGAGTCGCCGCATCTTCGAGATCAGAAGATTGAGCGCCGTCTTGTCGACCGACTTCGGATATTTGACCTTGGCAATTCCGAGGCCCATTTTCTCCGACGAGCGGTGCATGTTGCGGTTCGCGAGCGTCAGGCCAAACCACGGGTCCCACGCTGAGTGCACCAGACCGTCGCGCCAGCTGTGCTGACCAAAAGGCTCGTGGACCACCCAGCGGTCCGCGGGCTCCATCTGCTGCGCACCGACGCCATCTGGCGGCTGCCATTGCTCGCCCGGGATCGAGAGCGCTGGCGACGGCACGATCACCCAGCCAGCGTTCTGCGTGAAGACTCGGTAGGCGCGCAGAGACCAGTCGAACGACCCCCACTGCGGGTGGTAGGTCTCAAGTTTCGGAATCTGGCGCCTTGTGCCTGACGCCTTGTACCAATGCATCTGCGCGAAGCAGACCCCGAGATTGAGACCCCACTTCGAGATCTGCTTTCTCGTGGCTGTCGACGCGATGAGAGGCCAGTCGGTGACGATGTCCCGCGCCGCAGCTCGGGCGTCTCGGTTCTCACGCCCTGGCTGCCAGCGGATGGGGGTGCCGACCAGGCCATCCATCCGCGTGTTGGTGATGCCGCGGAGCCGGCTGTTCCACCACATCTGCTCGATGAGCCAGGCCGCATACATGAACTGGCCGTAGTCGAGCGTGGTAATGACGCCCTTGATGGCGTCGACGGTCTGGAAGTCCGGCGCGATGGTGATCGGCGGCTCGCGCAACACCCCGGACAAGGGGCTGTCCTCGCTTCCCGCATTGGCTGCGATCAGCGAGACGGCGAGAGCTTCGATGGGTCACCTCAAAAAAGCTTGATGCCCTCGAGCAGCTCGAAGGACTCCTTGTCGAAGGCCGGCGACTCGGGCACCGGAGCGACCGACTTCGGCAGGCCCCACCACGCCATGTAGCGGACGCCGTCGGGACCGTGGGTGTAGTGGCCGCGCTTCTCGAACTTGCCGTTGGCGTTCACCTTGGCGCGCGCGAAGGATTCAACCAGCGATGGGAACGGCGCTTGCGCCTCGATGCACGCCGACGACAGCACGATGACGCCGGTGATGAAAGCGAGCTTCATCTGCTTGCGCGAGTCAGTGACCAGCGGGTTCCACGGCGTGCGCTTCGGTCCGTAGAGCGCCGGCGGCCGCACGGTCCATCCGTCGGCGCGCAGCCGGGTGAAGCTGTAGGGGTCGCGCTTCCTGTGCTCGGCGTTCTGCCGTGCGCCGGTGGCGTCGCCGATGATGAGGCAGCTCGCCGCGGGCTTGCCGTCGTAGTCGACTGAGCCAGGAAAGTACCCCTTCATGGTCAGCGCCATGGTGAGGTCGGCTTCCGTGCCGTTAGTGGCGATGAACTCCTTCACCCACAGCAGGATGCCGTCTGGCGTCTCGAAGAACTTGCCGACGCCGGCGCAGCTGCCGGGCTCCGTCTGGAAGTCGCCGCCGGCGACATAGTCGAATCCCTCGCCGCCCGTCTTCTCCGCGGTGAGCCGCTTGGTGATGTCGACCCACGCGTAGGGGCCGAGGTTGATGGGCTCGCCGACGTGGCCAGAAACCCAGCGGCCCTTGGCGTTGACCACTCGCAGGCGGCGAGTGAAGCCGGGATAGCCGACGTTGCCCGAAAGGCTGATGAGGCCGAGGCCATCGCGATCGGCGGCGTCCGGGTTCACGAGACGCAGCAGCCGCTCGATCTTGCCGCGCGTCGGCTGGTTGACCGCGTCGTTGTCTTCGGCCCGCAGGATGAACGCCAGGCCGTCCTGGCTGCCCGCCTCGATCCCCTGATACAGGATTGCTACCCAGTCGCCGGAGCCTTCCTGTGGCGGATTGGTCAGCACCGTGACGATGCCGCCGGTGTTGCGGATGGCGGAGATCGCGTTGGTAAACATCACCTCGCGCTGGTCCTGGCCCTCGTTGATGCAGACGTGCTCGAAGGAAAGAAGGGCCTGGCGCAGCGCCTTGGGGTTCTTGGCGGTGAGCCACAGCACCGTGCCGCGGGTGGCGAACTCGGTGCGCGGGTCGCGCGGGTCGCTGATGTCGTTCGAGATCCACGACTTCCAAAACGGGCCGCAGACCTGCTTGATGCCCTGCTTGAGCTCGCGGTTTTGCTTCGAGGTCAGCGAGGCGCCGATCTGATAGCTGCCAGGCAGCGCCAGCGCGATGACCACCATCAGCACCGCGCCGAAGAACGTCTTGCCGCCGCCGCGGTTGCCGATGAGCTCCATCAGCGCGACCCTGCTGTCATCTCCGGCGAGCCGCTGCGCGATGTACTTGGCGACCGCACGACCGACTTCGACCTGCGACACCTTGAGCTTGAGCACCCGCGTGGCGCAGGGGCGGTCGACGTAGCGATGAGTGAAGTGGTCCCAGCATCCGCCGACGACCAGGAGCGACTCGCCGTCTGGGGCCTGCAGCTCGAGCCGCGCGTCTACGAAGCGGTCAGTGTGCTGGAGGTGCTGGAGCTCCTTGCGGATCTGGCGGAGACTCTTGTGCGGCATCTTTCAGAGCCTCCAGCGCGGCGTGCGCTTCTCGCAGCTCGGCGCCCAGCTCCTCGATCATCTTTTTGGGGTCGGTGAGCTTGCCGAGAGCTGCAGCTAGCCGGCCGATCTGCTCGCGCTTCTGCTCGGCGGGCAGCACCAGATCGGCGCCGGCCTCACGCAGTGCGGTGCGGAGGAACTCGATCGACTCGTCCAGCGCGTCGACCGGCTTCTTACCGCGCTTCCAGGCCTTTCGAAACTCCGCGGCCGATACGTCGGGGCCCTGACCGAGACGCTTGCGTGCTGAGGCCCTGGAGGCGTGTTTACGCTGCACCGCCCGAGCACCGCCCGAGGCACGATTTTCGGGCATTTTGCAGCTCCTGGGGCCTAGCCCGGCCTGAAACCTTCGTTGGCCGTCAAAAGTGTTGCCTCGTGCAACCCTTGACCCAGGCCGTCAGATTTTTAGAGGCCACCGGGGTGTGCTGGCCGGGTCAGTGGGGGTCGCTGGACCGTGCGAGCGCTTGTTGGTGCGCTGTCGTTGTGGCAGCGCGCTGGAGATCTTGTAGCTTGCGGTGCGAGCTCTTAAGCGTGCCCTTGCGCATGGTCACCCTCGCCCTACACGCACCGAGTCCCTGCGCGTAGGAGGCCGCGAGTCGACCCTGCTGGTCAATTAGGCTGATGTGACAGCTGTGACCTTTGTGCGTGTCGGCTTGGCTCGCTGACGCTTCACCCAGTCGTCTATCACCGCAGGCTCGAAGCGCGCATGTCCAAGCATCCACGTGACCGGCAGTTTGTCCTTGCCCCGTCGAGAAGCTTGTCGCAGTGAGGCTTCGCTGATGTCCTCGTGGTGGTGCTCGAGGATGTACTTGCTGAGGTCCTTGTACCCTCGAATCAGCTGCTTATTCATATCTCCACCGTAGTTGATGTGACGCGTGTGACAACGTCTGCCGGCGTGACAGTTGTGACGCGTGTGACAGTGCGGTGCAGCATGCTCACCTGAGCCCCTCTCGCGCCTTGCGGATCTTGGCGTGCGCCGAGCTCACCTTGCGGTGCACCTGGCGCTCCGTGAGCCCGAGGTATTTGGCCATCTCGGCGTATGTCGCCGTGTGGATGAAGTCGCGCTTGAGCACCGCGCGGCCACCGTGGTGATGCACGACAGTCCAGCCATCGGCGATGTGCTGGTCGAGCTCGAGGTCGTCAATCTCGCGCTCGACCGTTTCCTGCGTCCCGAACGCCTGCATGTCGAAGATGGCCTGCTCTTCGGGCGTGAGCCGCGCACACATCAACGCCTGTTGCTCGAGCTCGGCCGGGTTCTCCCGCTCAGGGTGGCTCAGCGCGTGGCTCTTCGTCGGGTTGATGTGGCAGTGGGTGGCCAGGTTGCCCTGACGCTTCGGGATGCGCCGCCCGTGCTCGTCGGTGGCATAGAGCTGGGCGCGCTCGAGCTGGTGGCCGATGCTCACGATGGATTCTCCTCGGCAACTCGCTTTGCCAGGTCTGCGAGCGCGGCCATGGTGGTTTTGAGAGCCATCTGCACATCGCGCTGCGCAAAATCGAGTGAGTATTCGTAGTTCTTCCCGCCATGACGGACTACCAGCAGCAGGTGGCCGCGCTTCATGTCGACACCGCAACGTGGACCTTGGTTTCGTCGATGATGCCCACTTGAATCACCTGAACGTCGAAAGTCAATCGGCGACAACCGCAGCAGATGCGTTGCTCAATGCTGCTGGAGATGACATCGGGACCGTGCCTGTGGTCATTCGGCAGCCGCCGGTGCAGGACCGAGCCAACCCGCAACGAGTCGGCCGCGACAGCGATTCTGCTCGGGTATTGGCCACCGTCTTTGACCGTAAAAAAGACCGGGATGACCGTCGGTGAGGTCGTGGAGAAAATCGCCAAAGCCGTTGACGCAGCAGCCGAACGCGCAAGGACCCCCACTTAGCACCAACCCCCAGAGTGGGGATTCATCGCTCGCGGGTGCCCGTGGTTTCGTAAAACCCATGGGATACGAACTGAATACCAACGAGCGGCGCGCTCTCAATGGGCTGGTTGAAGCCCGGGGCGTCAATCGTGCGGCCGCGGCGCTGACGGTCACGCCGACGACGCTCCTACGCATCTTCTCCGGGCAGCCGGCGCGGCGTGGAAGCATCCTGCTCGTTGCCGCCAACCTGCAGCGCCTCGGGCTGGTGTCGAAGTGAGCGGCTTCACCGATGAGCTGCGCGCCGCCGTCCGCGTTGAGCTCGGGGAAGCCGACGACCTGGTCGAACGTGTCGCCGAAGCCGCTGCGCAGAAGGTGCTGGCGCCGCCGGCTGCAACCCTTGCACCATCGACGCCCGTCCTTGCGGCCCTTTGGGAGCGTTCTCCTCAGTCCGCGCAAGTTCAGCACGATGCCGCGCATCACCGAGGCGAAGATGCTTGGCACTTCCCAGGACATATTCACACGGCTCATGGTTTTCCTTTCAGCCACTTCTCGACGACAGGCAGCGTGTTGCCGTAAGCCATTCGATGCAGTCGCTGAGGCGAGGTTTCACGCATAGGTGGTGCTGGCAGCACATGCCTAACGATCGGCTCAGCCTTCGCCCAGGGTGCCTTGGGCTTGGCGGCCCACAGCAACTCGGCATAGCTCTGGTCGCGCGAGGTGCAGGCTGTGCAGCCGCAATCGATCCGCCTCATCGGCCGTCGTTCCAGTGGCGCGCGGGCTCGCTATATTCCTGACGCTGGACAGGAGCCGAGCGGCTCGTGAAGCGCGTGCGACTGCCCTCGTAATCCATCCAGCAGGTGAGCATCGGGCCAAACCTGTTCTTGCCGATGATGAGCTCGGCGGTGCCGTGCAGTGGGTTGTCGGGCTTCGGGTGGTAGACCTGGTCTCGATACAAAAATCCGATGAGGTCAGCGTCTTGCTCGATGGTGCCCGACTCGCGTAGGTCGCTCATCATCGGCCGCTTGTCCTGACGCTTTTCGCAGTCGCGGTTGAGCTGGGCGAGCTGCAGCACGGCCACGCCGATCTGCTTGGAAAGCTGCTTGCCGCCCGCGCTCGTCGCCGCCACCTGACGCTCGCGTGATTCGATATCGGCCTGCTCGAGGAACAGCTGCATGTAGTCGCAGATGACCAGTGGGTCTTTGCAGCCTGCAGGCAGCTTGGCGCGCCATCGGCGAGCTCGGGCTGCAGCGGCGGCGAACGTGACCGACTCGTCGTCGAGCGTGATGGGCAGCTCGGCAAGATCGGCGGTGGCCCGCGACACGCGAAGCCAGTCGCGCTGCTGCAGGTCGCCCGAGCGCAATACTGAGTTGTCGACGTCGCCCACCTCGGACACGAAGCGGTCGACCAGGTCGTGTACGGGCATCTCCTGCGAGATGATCCTGACGGGGTGACCTGCCATCGCCGCGACCTTGGCGACCTGAAGCGCCCAAGCGGTCTTTCCCATGGCTGGCCGCGCGGCGACGACATACTGATTTCCGGGTCGCAAGCCGCCAGTGATGGCGTCGAAGTCCGCAAAGCCGGTCGGAATGCCGACGATGACGGTGCCAGCTCTGACGCGATTCCAGCTCTCCTCGAGCCGCCGTGTCCATGCCCTGAGTGCTGCTTTCATCCCCACGCCAGTCGAGACGCTTTTGCGGTCGCCGAGGGCAATCAGCGACGTGTCGACGGCCTGGAAAAAGTCGCCATCGTCGCTGTCTCCGTGACCCATCGCCGTCAGGGCTGACAGCTTTTCGACCAGACGCCGACGCTCGGCCTTGGCCCTGACCCGCTCGGCGTGCCACGCGATATTCTCGACGGTCACGCAGTCGGCGGCGAGCCGGGCTAGCATGTCGTCATGGGCTTCAGGCAGCCATCCCAGCGCGGCCGAAAGACTCACCTGGTCGACGGGGGTTTGCTTGGCATCGCAGTCGACGATGGCCTCCCAGACCTTCCGGTGCAGCGGGTGGTAAAAATCCTGCGCGTCGACGACGGACAGCACGTCGACAAGGCTGCTGGGATGCAGCAAGACGGCGCCGAGCACGGTCCGTTCGCTGTCGATGCTGGAGGCGTTGGGCTTCACGTTTCCTCGTCGGTGGATTCAAGTTCACGCCGGGCTTTTCGCTCGGCTAAAACATCGGCTGCACTTCGGAGCTCGGGGCGGCCCTTGGGTGGCTCGGGTGGCGCAAACTTCGACACCGGGGTACTCGGCTTGGCTTCTGGATCCATCTTGCCGAGGGCCACCAAAACCGCGTCACCGACGTAACGCGCCATGGTTTTCGGCTGCCAAACGTTCAGGCCAGCCCGCGCCATTGGCAACAGCCGCCGAGCAAGTCCAAGCAGAATTTCAGCGTCGCCAGGACAGGGTTTTGAGGCGTCCAAAAGCTCGGTCCTCACCGACGATAAAGCTTCAGCGACGGGAAGGAGGGCGTGCGGGTTGTGCATTGGCGGAACGCCCTCGAGCTGAATGCGATTCCAGATCTTCACCACCGCCATGCCGCTTTGGTCTGGTGGCTCTACCTGGTGCGTGGGCGTGGTGGGTGAAGGTTCGCTCTGATCGGAAGAAGCTTCAGAACCAGTACCTAACCTAACCATACCCCTACTTAGTGCCTCATTAGTTTTGGTGGCATTGCCTTCGCTATGCACGGGCAATGCGTTGGCATCGGGTTTGTGAGCACGCCAACGCTTTTCGGCAGAGGTTGAGGACTTCACCGAAATGGCCTCAGCTTTCACGCGCTCCCTGCTCATTCGCCCATTGGCGAGCCGCCCATCCTCGTCAGCTGGGGGAAACATCGGCGACACCTTGGGCCACACCTGTGTCATCTCCTTTGCGGTGCAGCGTGCGATCTTGCGCAGCCGCTCCATGTCGTCGGGGATGCTTCCGTTTCTCCACTGGTGGCACAGCAGCTCCAGGTATGCGCCGCGTTCAGCCAGCGACATGTCAACGACGTCCTCGTTGGTGACCCAGTCGGCTGGGTAGAATGGGAACCAACTGCGAATCTCGGCCACTATCGCCCAAGCCTTTCCTGAAGAACACGAAGCGTGATTGCCGGGTCGAGAGGCCCACCATGCCGACGGTCGCGGCATGGCTTGCACGAGGTGATGCAATTGCTGTCGCTGTAGAGGTCGCGCGTCGACACGCCAGCGTTGGCACCGTCGCGGAGAGGCACGATGTAGTCGGCGAAGAGCTCACCCTCGATGGTGTGGCAGATGCTGCAGGCGTGGCGATCGCGCTCGAGGACGCGGGCGTTCTGATCTGGCGGCACGAGCATCATTCGAGCCTCTCAATCTCGAACTCCACCCGTGGATGCTCGGCATCCTTGAGCAGGCGCGACCCGTCGAGGCCTTCGATCCATTTGTCGTCGGCGAGAATGCCGGCCTCTTGCAGGACGTCGGCAAGGCCCTGGATGTAGCCGATGAGGTCGCCGCGCAGAGCGTCGCGGTAGAAGAACGCGCACAGGTTGACGGGCCTGGCGATGCCGAGCTCGATGGCCTGTGCGCGAAGCTGAGGCAGCACCGCGTCGCGCCATGCGAGGTACGCCTCCGATGGCACGACCTTCTTGAACTTGCCGAAAGTCAGGATGCGCTGGGACGTCTTTTTTGTCCTCGGGGCGCCGAAGATGACCAGCCTCATCGCTTCTCACCCTGTAGCGACCAGAGCCGCCCACGAAGCAGGCGAGCCGTCCCGCGCGCGAAATCGGCGGCGCAGCCCTGGTGGTAGTAGATCCGGCCTTCGGCACCGTTGACAACCACGACATCGTTCCCGACGGGTTGCCCACACGCAAAGCACCCCGCTGTGACAGGTGGCGCCAGCAGCGGCTTGGCCGTGGCGGTGACCACCAGATCGCGGTCCGCGCGCGCAGTATCCCGCTCCTGTTCCAGCTCGGCGAGTTGGCGCTCCATCCGTTCGCAGCGAGAGCACATCAGTCGACCTCCAGCCGTCGAGTGCGCGAGGTCAGCGTCAGCTGTGGATCGTCAATGGCATCCCGCGCAGCCTGAGCCGCGCTGAGCTGCGCGTTGTGGGCCTTGAGCAAGGCCAGCTCTTCACGCATCCGCACGCCCTCCAGGCGCAGCTTGAGCACCTCACTGTGTTTCTCGCGGATCTCGCCCTCCAGAAGCTTCTTGCAGCCAGCATCGGCGGCACGCTGGGTCTCCAGCTCGCGGAGCTGGGCGCGCAGTTGGGTGCAGCGGGCGCAGATCACGAGTCACCGAAGAGGGAGGGCTGTGGTGGGCGTTTCGCACCACGCTCGCGGATCGAGAGCGGCGCCGTCGGCAGGATACGCAGCGTGCCTTGGTTGCGGTTGGCATCGCGATAGAAGGTGAACCACGCATAGGCGCTCTTGTCGGAGCCTTCACCGTCGAAGCTGATGCGGTCGGGAATAACTGCGACGTCAGGGCAGCACACACGAAACCAGCTGGCCCGCTCGGCGCTTTCGAGGAAACCGAGACGCAGGAGGAAGACCACGCGAGGCGCGAACTTGAGCGAGTGGTGGATGAACTCCAGAGCGCGCGAGAAGGGAGGATTGCCGACGACGAGCGAGACCTCGTATGGCTCCATCCCGAGAAAATTGCCGATGGTGGCGCTGCTTGCCGACACCAGCAGCTCCTCGCGGTGGTCCTCGATCTCGACGGCGTGGAGTGTCAGCGCGGGATGCTCGGAGCGCACCACGCGCAGGATGGCGCCACGGCCAGCAGATGGCTCAAGCCACACCTCGCCAACGCGTGGCCGGCCGAAGATGCCGGCGGTGAGCGCGAGCTGCGTCACCCAGGCAGGGGTGTAGTGGATGTCGCTCATGGCGTGGCCTTGAGCGTTGCGAGCTCACGCTCGAGCTCCAGCACTCGAACCTCCAGCGCTGGCAGCTCCATCAGCCGCCGTAGGAACGCCTCACGGCCATCCTTCTCGCCGTCGAGGCGGATGCGATACCCACCGCAGTTGATCGACATGTTGCCCTTGCTCCATGTCCATCCCTCGTCAGCGACTCGCGACGCGCGGCAGAGGTAGGCCGTGCCGCATGTGGCGCAGACCCAACCGCCACGGAGCATGAGTCCGCCGCAGGCCTCGCCGACGTAGAGCGGGTCCCACGTCGTTGGCTGGCCGCAGCACGTCTCGACGTGGCCGGCATCGGCGCAGTGCTCGCAGCTGCAATCGATCTTGCGCGTGCAGGTGCTCACTTGTAGCTCCGCTTCGCCAGTGCGCGCCGACGCTGACGTTGGGTCATGCGTCCAGTCGGCGGCAGCTTCTTCATGGCGACCTCGAACGCGCGCACCAGGTTGCCCGGCGATGACGGCTCGACGACCGGCCGCACGCCCTCAGTCCGTCGGCGTTTCTGCTTCGGCAGGCACACACCCTGCGCAATGCCGATACAGACACCGTCTGCCTTTTTCAGGCCACACCGAGAGCACAGGCTCATGGTGTCTGCCCTTGCACCGTCGCTGCGGTGTGCGTATGGGCATATCGCAGGCACATACACGTCATGACCACACCAGACGAAAAAGAGAGCCGAGCGCGGCGACGATCAGCAACTCCAGGAAGCCCAGGATCGTGAAGTCGAACGGAATGCCGCTCATCGCCGCCACGCTGCCGTCGGGACATCCCACCTGTACTCGACGATGCTATCCGCGCCGGTGACGCGGTCGCGGAAATGGAGGCGAGTGGGACTCTGGCTGGGAACGTGATAGCCGCCGAGCAGAGTTGCCGCGCAGATGTCCCGCTGCTCTTCTGCGCGCTCGCGCTCGACGGTGCACAGGCTCTTGAGCCGCGACATGGTGGGCAGGAGCGCCCCCAGCTCGCGCGCGTCTTGCTCGGCAGCACGCCGCCGGGCGTCCAGGTCGTCGAGCTGCGCCCCAACGCCCACCAGGACCGAGCAGACAAGTGCGAGCGCTGCGCCGATGACCACGGCCAGCGCGGCACGATGCTGCCTCCGCGCGCGCGCCAGCTCCATCTCGGCATCGTCGGCGCGCTCGTCGGGCGTCTTGGGCGCGGTGCGATAGAGCGTCGCTTTTCCGTACGCGTCTTTTGCCTTGTCGACCGCGCTATCCCCCGCCTCCATCAGCGCACGCCCCGGCGACGACGTCCCCTCGTGCGCCGATACGCCGCCTGCTTGCTGCCAGGTGCACGAATCTCCCGGCGAGCCTCGCGCTTATCGGCCTGTTCCGCTCGCACCACCGCCAGACCGATGGCAGTACGCACGCGGACGATGCCTGTGCGCGACCAGGGCGAGTAAACGGGCCGCGCCATCGTGCGCGCGTCCTTGATGGCCTGCACCCGTCGCCGCTCGTTGCTTCCGTACAGATCGTGGACTTGGTCCCTTGCCGATGTCTTGCCCATCGCCTACGCGCTCACCGGCGCAGCGAAGATCGGCAGGCTGGTCGCGTCGCCCACGACCTTGCACACCTCCGCAAAGGCGTGCTCGATGGTCTCGATCCGCTGGTGGAGGTGGTAGCTGAAGGTCGCCTTCTGCTCGGCGAGCTTGAAGCGGATGCGCGCCTCGACGCGCCACGGCTCACCGTTGCGGAACACCGGCAGCTTGAGCGCGAAGGCCCGGTAGATCTTCGTCGAGGTGGTCTCGTTCTCGGTGCGCGCAAGAAAGTTGCTCTCGCCGGTGGTCTGATTGACCTGCCGCTCGAAGGCGCCCTTGGTGCGGACCTGGAGATTGCGCGCCATCTCCAGGACGGCGGCGGGCTGGGCCACGTCCACGTCGGTTGCGGTCGGCGACGTGAGGTCGGCCATGTTCGCGTCGATGAAGTCGGCGAACTCGTCTTGCGACATCGGCTTGCCGTCGAACGCGGTCCAACGCTTCCACGGCTCCGAGAGCGGGCAGGCGTAGAGCGCGCGATGCCGGCCCCACCGCTGGTTTTCGGGCGTGCTCGACGGTGCATGAAAGTCGAGGACGGCGCGCAGCTTCACGGCCTCCGCGTCGGCGAAGATCGCGCTATCGGCGTTCTTGAAGCGGTTGACGTAGCGGGTGAAGCTGTCGACGTCGGTCAGCGTCTGGACAGCGACCAGGGCGCGCGGGGTGGCGCGGCGTTCCTCGGCGATGACCAGGGCGCGCTCGAACACCGTCGTGGTGGTGCAGCCGTCCGGGCCGCGCTGGAGAACAACGGGAATCTCGCCGTCCTCGACTTTGATGTGGTCGTAGGTTTCGGCGGTGGCGTCGCGGGTGTCGGCGTGAGCAAGCTCGACGATCTTCTCGATGGCTTCGGTGAGCATGGGCTACTCCTTGTCCTTGCTGAGCTGGTGGAGCTTCTCGGGCTTGGCGGGCACGGTGCGCAGCGACAACTGCGCCGGGTCCTCGCGGGTAAGGGAGCCGCCCTTGTCGACGAAGAACAGCGTCGCCATGTTCCCCTCCTTCGGGACCTTCGCCTTGATCTCGGCGACCACGTAGACCTCGCGGCCCTTGGGCTTGGCCTTGAGCGTCAGCGTGATCGCGCCGCTGAGGCTGGTCTCCTGGACGGCGGCGATCATCTTCGCCAGCTCGTCGGTGAGCTTCTGGTGGACCTTGCCGTCGTCGAGGTCGGTGACGACGTCTAAAAAGTCGCGTTGCGGCATGGACACTCCTTGCGCGACCCCGCAGGGCCACGCCGTTGAACTGCTACGCCTTGGCTTTATGCCGAGACGCGAAAACCAACAGCAGCCGCTCGCGCTCAGTCAGCGTCGAGGGCTTGGCGCGGCGTGCGATGAGGTCGCGGCGCTGGAGGCGGACCAGCCGACGGAGAGCGCGAGCCATCTGCTCTTGGGTCATGCGCCACCGTCGAGCAGCGCGCGCCCCACCACGTACTCGCAGCCAGCATCATGCGCGATGTTCGTCGCCGTGGTGCCGTAGGTGCCACAGTGGCAGCACACCCACTCGTCGAGGGGCTTGTCGCCGTCGAAGATCTGGGCTGGCTCGACGATCAACGGCTTCAGCGCCGCCCGCAGACGCACGATCTCGTCGAGCGCCTGGGGCAAGGCCACGCGCATCGCCTCGACGTATCGAGCAACCGTCTGCGGCTTGTGCTTGTTGTCCCATGTCGAGTTGACCGTCGCGGCTTCCAGGCGACGCAACTCGGCGATCCGCTCGGCCGTCATCGCCGACCCTTCCGCTCAGGCTCGTCGGCATAGACCTCTGCGTCGACGAACGCCTGCACCGGCGCCCCGAGCTTGGCTACCGCTTTCATGGAACGTGCCTCCATGTTTCACGGGTCGCGGCCCTGCCTATGCTGCTTGGCGAGACCCCAAATTCGCGCGCGAGCCGCGCGTGACTCTCGCCCTGTTGGTGTCGACGGCGAATCTCAACCACCAAGGAAGCGCAAAGAACCGCCGTATGGCATTTCTCGCCGATGCCCGACCTGTTGCGCCCCTTGGCGTGCTTGTCGTCCGAGTTGTCTTGGCTAGTTCCAAGAAACAAATGCGCTGGATTCACACACGGCGGATTATCGCAGCGGTGCAATACGAGCAGGCCTGACGGGATATCTCCAAATGATAGAATCCAAGACAGCCTGTGAGCCTTGACGGGCTTTTTGTTGACGTGGGCCTGTCCGTATCTACCGTCACTGGCTCCGGTCCAGAGCCAACACCCGGCTGACCTGGAAACCCTTTTCCAGAATCGCTCAATCTGACAGCTACAGATCACAGCTTCACGTCCTCGGGCCGGCATCCGACCTTCTTGGCAATGCGCGCCCGCATCAAGTCGCGCTGGTCGTGGTCCTTCATCTCGGCGATGACCTCGCGCGCAGCGGTCTCAATCGCGCTGTCCTCGATCACGCGTTTCTTGACGGGCGGTTCATGCTTGGTGCGTTGGCAGATCCACGCCGCAATGAAGTCGGCCGCATTCGGGTCGTCGAGCAGCGGGGCGAACCAATCGAGCTGCACCTTGCGGTCTTGCTCGCCGTTGATCGCGCCGTTGATCTTCGACTCATACGACGGCGCGCAGTCCAGCTTGGACGTGAGCCAAGAGACACCGCCACGCTCTTTGACCAGCTTCACAGCCTCGACAAACATCGCCAGAAGCTCGCGCTTGGTAGCGTCGACCTGGGCCTTTTCAGCGAAGGAAAACCCCTGTTGCTCGGGGCCGGAAGCGGACCGGGAAAGTTCAACCCGGTGACTACCCGGTGAGTCTTGGCGCATGGTTCGAGGCATGGATGCCATCGCAAAGACCTCAGCTCTCGACGGGGTTGGACGACGAGCGGGAAGACATCAGGCGGCGCGCTTGCGAGCGGGGGCCTTGATGGGGACGGGAACTGGCGAGGACTTCGGGAACGCCAGTTCAGCGGCGTTCACCAGCCCCTGCGTGGCGATCTCGATGCGGCTTGCCAGCGTCGTCGACAGCGTGCGCTTCCACGAGGCGATCAGGCGGAGCGTGCCCTCGTGACAGCCAAGGGCCTTCGCCAGCTGGATACGAGCCTCTCGTCGGCCGAGGACGTGCCCCTCGAAGTAGGCGGCCAGGGGATTCGGCGGCATGTTGCTCATGCTCGGCACTATGTACCGCAACGGTACCGCAGTCAAATGAAAAGCTGCACCGCAGAGGTAACGCCGTCGCACACGGCTCCGCTTGATAGGCTAGAGAACGTGCCTGGGCCCACCCTGCTCGATGACGTGATCCGCTCCTGGCTTCGCCATTTGATGACCAAAGAGGGCATCAAGGAGGCCGAGCTGGCCCGATGGATGGGCTATGCCAAGAGCCGATCGCAGCTGGTTGGCTATCTCAAGGAGAAGGAGAATCGCGCCTTCCGTATCGACTACCTGGGTCGCATCGCCGCGCGACTTGAACAGGACCCCGTCGAGTTCTTGACGGCGCTGCAGGTCTTTGCCGCAGAGCAACGAGGACGACGAGAAGCCTCACCACCACCACCGCCTGCGCCTACCCCTGCCCCGTCGTCACCACTGGCAGGTCGGCAGCGTCGTCTTGACCGGCAAGCCAAACGGCCTCCCGCAGATCGTCCGGCCAAGAAGACCGGCTGAGGTCCACCGCGTCGTAGCACCCAGCCATGGCGGCGAGTCTTTCCCGTCGCTGGTCGATCTTCTCCAGTAGGGCAATCACCCGAGGCTGAGAGCGCACGAGGTGGATGCGCGGCACCGCCGAGATCGCGCGCCAGGTGCGGCCAGCCCTCTCGTCCACGACGACGAGTAGCGGCTGCATCCTGTGCAGTTGGTGGCGCAGCTTCGTCCCGCTAGTCAAGTCCTCGACGGCCACCCCGTCGCCTACGCACTCCATCACCGTCGCCAGTAGCCCTGGCCGAGCCGCAACCGCTACCCGTTTCGTTCGCATGTGAAAAGTCTGCCAGCGGGGTACGACATCGCTTTTTTCTCGACGGCGGACCCATATCGGTACGATTTCAGGTTGACGTGCGTACCGCAACGGTACATAGTCTTTCTATCAGCACAGCCCAAGACAGTCAGCTCCCCGGATGCGGCGTACCCGCCAAGTCTGTGAGGCAAATCAGTAGCTGAGTCGATAGCAGCGTCGGGAGACGCCAGCGAAGACGAGGCGAAGGCCGGGGTGAGGGTGGGTGCTGCAACGAGGAGGGGATGATGGGCGACAAGGAAATCACCGTCAGCGTCAAGGTGGCACGGGGCCAGTCCGCGAGTGAGCAGCGCGTGCGGGATGCGTTCGAGGCGGCCGCCGACGCGAGCAATGGCCTGGGTACGCCGTTCACGGTCGGCTACAAGCTGGGACTCGCGCACGGGCTGCTGCGCCAGCACGTCGAGCGGTACGGGTCGACGCCGGGGCTGGCCGCGATTGAGCAGCGGATCTTGGCGTTGCTGGAGGCCGCGTCGTGAAGTGCACGAGCCAGCAGCACGAGGCGATGAAGCTCAACCGCGCCGTGTGGCAGTCGCTCGGCAATGTGCAGCACTGGCCGGCCGTTGAAGAGGGCGACGTGGTGCTAGAGCAGCGTGATTGCCTCTGTGGCAGTTCGATTGCACGTGTCGTAGGCGCTCCCTTCTCGTCGACGGTCAACGTTGACCAGGCGGTGAGCTAGATGGACGACGACAGCCGCCGCATCCTGTCGTGCCTCGCATGGATGGACGTTGGCCGCGCGTGCCTGTTCGCTGACCGCGCCGACACCCTCGCTCGATGCATCTCGAAGGGCTGGGTGCGCGCCGTCGACGGTGGATACCAGGCGACCGACGCAGGCACCGACGCGCTGTTGGCGGCCGCCGAAGAGCGCGCGGCGACGGTGGGGCTGTGAGCGGTGCCATCGCTCTGCGCGACCCACTGCACATTGTTGCCGACGTCGAGGTCGTCCACTTGCGCAAGCGCTGCGCCGACCTGGAGACGCGTGTCGGAGTGTTGCTCGAAGAGCTGGGCGGCCTTCGCTACGACGTGAAGAGCCTGACGCTCGACCTCGCGGACGCCGAGGCCAAGCGGCTGCGCGACGTCGACAACGCGCGTCAGGCCGGCATCGCACACGGAATTTCACTCTGCACAAAGGAGAACGGATGAAGACTTTCGAGAATCAGGCAGCGCAGGGCGACGTGTTGTTTCGCAGGGTGGAGAAGCTGCCAGCCGATGCCAAGCCGAAGAAGCTCGGCAAGGGCCCGGTTGTTGTCGCGCACTCGGAGACTGGCCACAATCACCAGTTTGGCACCGCGCACGGCATCGAGGTCTTCGAGGTCGGCGACCCGATGGTCTGCTACCTGCGCCTGGCAGGCCCAAGCCAGCTCGATCACCTGCGTCCGCACGACACACATGAGGCGATCATGTTCAACGCCGGCACGTACGAGGTGCGGCGCCAGCGTGAGTACACGCCGCAGGGCTGGCGGCGGGTCGAGGACTAGACCATGGCCCTCTACAAGCTCACCCCCGAGCATGAGGCGCAGTTCGGCCGCTGGCGCGACAAGTGGATAGCGAAAGCGCTGCTGACCGGCGAGTACACCGAGGCCGAGCTCAAGCGCATTCGGCGGGCCATGCGCGGCATCTACCGCGCGGCCGACTTGGTGCCGCCGGAGCACGAGGTCATCGTGGGCTCGCCAACCACGGCTGCCATCGCAAGCGGCATCGCCGCTTGCGTATGGTGGCTGCGCGCCAACCCGGCGAAGCACGCCGATCTCTTCGGGCGGCAGGTCAACGAGCACGAGATCGTTGCTGCCATTCGACCAGCCTACGAGCACGTCATGCTCCATGGCGTTGCCAAGCTCCGAGGGGAACCCGCGACCGACGCCGCGACCAGAGC
>Ga0302321_100000570_pt1 | contig 32082 bp, 17 predicted proteins | sample Fen_T0_1_FD_202505 | JGI IMG/M metagenome (GOLD analysis project Ga0302321, IMG submission 202505) | Peat permafrost microbial communities from Stordalen Mire near Abisko, Sweden - Fen_T0_1 | ecosystem: Environmental > Terrestrial > Soil > Wetlands > Permafrost | place: Sweden: Abisko... | reverse complement strand
CCGGTCTTTCTCATGGACTGAAAATGCCTTGGGACTGTCGAGTGGCAGCAGCTTGGTTTTGCCGGTGGAACTCTTTGCACGTACGCCATCGCTATCCACCCGGACCACCTCCAAATGTTCGCCGAGGGAATAGCCATTTACATGCAGGTTGATTTGCACCACCAAGCCGGGTTGGTATTTTTCAGCGTCACTCTTGAGCGCGTCTGTCCATGAAAGATTCCGTAGCACGTCCCGTTCACTTAGGCTTTCCGTCACCAGGTGACTCACAGTGAAACTGGCCGGCAGGTTCAAGGGTAGGGGACGGGTTTGGGTGACATTCGGATGCAGGCTCCGCACCCGCACCATGTCATCCCGAACGCCCACGACTTCCAATTGTTCATTCAGTTTAAAGCCCTCCACCTGGCCGTCCACTTGCACGCGCATTCCGATTTCGTATTCCGCAGGCGTACTCTTTTGCAATTCCGACCAACCCAGCTCCCGCCAAACTTTGCGGGATTCTGTTCCCTTGAGCATGCCCGTGGCTTTCAATGCTTCGCGAATGCCATCCATCACATCCCGCCGTTCAAGGTGAGTCGGAGCCGCCACTCCCACCGTTTCGCCGCGTTCCAGCGCAGCGACGTATTCCGCCGCCAGCGCCGTCCGGCGCTCATCCGCAGTCATCTCGTGGGCATTCCCCATTTTTTCCATCAGATCGATGGCCGCTTCCGTGTTCTTGGCCAGGATCAATTCCACCACGCGCCGGTAATTGCCCTGTTGTCGCTGGATTTCGGTGATACGGGCGGTTTGCATTTCCCCGGCCTCTTCCAGCAGCCGGAAAGCCTGCCCACGCCCCACCGGAAGATGTTGCGCCGAGTCGCCGACCAGCACCAACCGTGCCTCCAACGCTTGCGCGAGCGCAATCAGCGCGGCGCCCTCGGGGGCGGAAAGCAACGCCGCTTCGTCCACGATCCACACCGCCCCTCGCGCTTCTGCCTGTGCTTGGGGATTAAATAATAAGTGCGCCACTGTTTGGGCGTTTTCAAAACCTTCTTTGGGCAAAACCTCGTGGGCCGCTTTTGACCGGGGAGACAAGGCGATGATCTTACACATCCCCGCTTCCGCACCGGCCTTGACCTCGCGCAACACCCGCGTTTTGCCCACCCCGGGGTCGCCATTAATGGCGGTGATGAAATCCCTTGAGTTGAGCACCAGCAAGGCAGCCGCCCGTTGCTGTTCATTCAACTCCTCATCCTGGATCTTCCAGAATTCATTCATAGGTTCAAACCGGCCCTTGCCGGAGAGGCAGGCCTGTTTGATTGCCTCCTCCTCGGCAAGAATTTCCGGCGTGGTGATCCAAATCCAGTCATCCCGTTTGCACCGCAAGACCGGAGCTTCCTCCAGCGCCCGCCACAGTCCGGCCAACGTGGTTCGGTTCAAACACCAGTTGGTGGAGGCTTCCGCCACAATCTGGAAATCGGTGACGGTGCTGTTACGTTCAAAGAGGTGGGCCATGGCCAAGGTAATCGCCCGGCGGTCATGTTCATTGGGTTCGACAGCACTCGCGACCGCCGACCGGGACCGGGTGGCCCGGTTCATGGAAACACGTCGCTGGGGGGTGGGCTTGAAAATTTCTTCCGCCCAAACCATATCCTTGCTTCCCAACGCCGCCTTGGTCGGCTCCATTGTTGGCACCTCAGCGCGAGGGTGGGTTAACCCCGTGACGCGGGACATCTCTAAACACGCTTGGACGGCCTTAAACGGCCTTTCCTCCTCCGGGGTGAGACTGCCCCACCAGATCGGTTCAAAATCCGAGAATTTGACATCCTTGAGCTTGTTTTCGCGGGTGACGGCGGCGAGCTTGGCTTTCTGGGCGGGATCGGTGATGCCGAGGCGTTCCGCCGTCCTTTCAATCGTCAGCGTACGCCGGCTGAATTTCTCGACCAGCTCCCGGTTGAACCCCTCGATTTCAAAGGCGTGTTCGGTGGGGATGATCGTGAGCCCGATAGCTTGCAGCTTTTCAGCGAATCGCTTGGTGGCCAGTTTTTCCAGATCGTCGGCCATTTCGTGGATGCGCCCCATTTGCAGCGCCTTGAATTTCTTTTCCACCGGATCATACGAGATGTTCGGCACATACAGGTGTATGTGAACCTGCGGGTCTGAGTATCCGTCTTCCGGCCGGGCGGTCAGGTGAATGTGTTCCGCCGTGATCAGCCACTGCGTCACCCGATCCTCGTCCCGGTTTTTGTCGCCGACACGAACCCGGACGGCGGCCTGCTGTTGCGCCAGTTCCATCATTTCGGCCACGGTTTCCCGGAAGGCCTGGATGAGCCGTTCGTCTTTGGTATAGGCGTAGGCCAGGGAGAATGATTTTGGGGGACTCCAGACCATATCGAATCCGGGGCGGCGGTCTTTCCGCATCCGGTCGGTTAGCTGTTCCCCGGTGGCGGGGTGGAGATTATGAACTACACGGGCAAAGTCTTCGTTGGTGACGATGCCTTTGAGGCCGAGCATCTCGGCACCCCGGCCGCCCCAGTCGCCGACGATTTCCTGTTCGTTGACGGAATAGTAGGCCTCCAGGGAGTGTTTCCCGTGCAGGTATTTTACCACCTCGTCGGCAGACTCAGAGGTGTGAATCTGGAGTTTCATGTATCATGTCTTGAGTCCCCCCATCATGTCTTGTGTGTAAAAAATTTCCCGAGTTGTTGCCGGCGGTTTGAACAACCCTGTCGGGTTGGTTCACAAAGTGGGCCGCCTGACCCGCGCTAGCCTGGCGGCGCGCTCGACGGCCCACTTGCCCCCGCCAGAACAACTCAGCCCGGCATGGATGCGCGTCACGCCATGTCGGGATTCCCATGCCGATCAAAATGATCCACCGTATCATTGTCAATAATCTGTTGATAACTATTAGCAGATCTTTTTGTGAGTTGGTTTTGGAGTTGGTTTGATTGGAATCAACCACCCTGGAAAACGGAAAAACACCGCCCAAAATTCCTGGCAGACTACACCCCGATACAGGGTATCGGGAGGGAGCCTCAGCAAAAATTCGGGGCGGTTGCATGGTCAAAACGTGAGCTTGGAGTTGCCACAGGTCGCCTTGATGAACTCCTCAATCTGTTTCCGGGGGATGAGGACTTTGCGGAGGGCCGAGCAGGGCTTCAGGAGGCCACGCCAGATCAAACGGCGCACGGATTTGGTACTGCAATTGAGGGCTTGGGCCGCCTGCTTGATGTCATACAGGAGGGGTTCAACCGGGGCAGTCTTGGCCACTTCCGGGGAGGCGATTTCGGTAATATTCATAGTTCGTTTTTGTTGGTTTGTTTCACGCCGTAATTGGCGATGCTTCCGTTTTCGCAGGTTTAGTTTCGGAAAAAATGGAAACATCCTCAGAAGTCCCGGAGCCAGATTCGGAATAGATTCGGACGTTGAGTGAAAGCCAATAAATGTAAAGACGTTACGGAGACACATGGACAACCATTTTACCGTAACGAAGGGCTTGGAAAAAATGGTTTTATGGCTTGGTTTAGGCACAAGAAGTCGTCGAAAACGGAGGCGCCTCCCATGGCATCGGAGGTGTTTGCTGGGGTGATGCTGTCGGTCAAACCCTGCCCAGAGGGGCGGCGGTTGGAACTTCATTTTATCGGGACGGATAAACCCCAACTGGACCGGTTGGTTTTCAAGGCGGACCAGAACTCCCCAGAGCGCTTTTTACAACGCGGGTTTTTCAATGATGCGGCCCATGCTTTCCGGACGGACAAGGTAAGCAAGGCGATGGGCCAGTTGTTTCTGGATTACCTGTGCGCTTGTTTTAAACACAAGGGCTACCTGATGCAGGGTGGACAGGGGAGTTTGGCCGCCAGCCTAGGTTACGCCATCGACGATCCGAACCGGCAATGGAGCCTGCTCTTTATGGAAGATCATGGGGCCGGTCAGAAGACGTTACTGGCAAAGACTGTTTTTGGAGGGAGTAACTTTAACGGGAAAGGGGAGGGGGCGCGGGTGATTTACCCCAACCCAGAACAACTACCAACCGACTGTATTAAGATTTTCTGGAACCGGCAGCCGTTGGCGGGATTTGGCCCGGTCCAAACCTTGGCCGACCGGTATCGGAAAGGGTGGGGATTGCCACCCGCTGAAGAACTGGATTTGCCCCAAGCTGAGGAGCCCCAGTGTAAAAAAATCCAACCGGAACCGCCACGCGAACCCGAAGCAACTAAGCCCAAGCCACCGCCAGAACCAATCGCCTCGCCAAAACCAGCTCCTCAAGAGCCATCTAAACAACCGGAACTAGAACGGGAAGCTGCCTCGCAGATTCAGTCACCGGCACCTGCGAAAGCACCGACCACGGCCGACACGACGACAGTTGAGTCTCAAAAGGCCGCCGCACAGGCACCACCCGAAGCGGCGAAGGAATCCGAACAAGCGGCCCCGAAAGACCAATGCCCCGCCCCCAGCCGGATCGAGCCGCATCTGTTTGAAGTGCCGGAAAGCGGCGGATGCTGGCCGGATGACATGTCGCTGCTAAATTTTTCCGACGCGGAGAGCTCACTCGACTGGACACTCCAACACGCCTTTGAGGGAGTTTTGATCATGGGGGCTACCGGCAGCGGCAAAACCAGCGGCAGCGGAACCCTGCTGGCCGAAACATTTATTAACTCAGGTTTTGGCGGATTGGTCCTCACTGTCAAGAAAGACGAGGTTGAACACTGGCAACGACTCTGTCAAAGATGCGGTCGAGAAAAGGACTTGGTGATCGTCCGGCTACGAGGCGATTGGAAATTAAACCTCCTCGCCTACGAGTCTCAAAGACCCGGTGGCGGTGGTGGCTTGGCCAACAGCTTGGTTTCATTCTGTCGTAATCTGCTAACGATTTCCCAACGCAGCCGGGGAACCTCATCCGATGGTGAAGTCTGGCGCGCGGCTGGTGACGAACTGCTGAATTCCTTGTTTGAGTTGTTCATGCTCTCGGGAGTCGAAATCACCTTTGACCGGCTGCATGATTTTATCGCCGATGCGCCGGCCGAAAAAGTGGACGATCAGCAGAGTTGGCGGAAGTCACCGCTTTGCTGGACGGTGTTGTCGCAGGCTGAAAGGAATATCAAAAGCCAGGAGGACTTGCGTTTGTTTGAACGCGCCAAGAAATACTGGTTTAAGATTTATCCTGGGCTGCCGGGCAAGACCCGTTCCTCCGTCACCTTGGGCATTTTTGCCATGCTCGATGCCTTTCGGGGGCGTGACGTGCCTGCGCTAATTTCTTCGGACACCAACATTACGCCCGAGACCATCATGTCTGGAATGATCGTCGTGCTCGATCTGCCCATAAAGGAATATGATCAAACGGGCTTGCTGGTGCAGAGTGCTTGGAAATACCTGTTTCAGAAAGCAGTCGAACGGCGGGCCATGGCTCGCCAGAGCGACAAGCGCCCGTGCTTCCTTTGGGAAGACGAAGGTCAGTACTTCTATTCCGACCACGATGATAAATTTCAGGATACCGCCCGCTCCGCCCGCGTATCCCGTGTCATTCTCACTCAAAATATCAACGGCTACCTGAAGATATTTGGCAGGGAAGGACAAGCGGCTGCTTATAATGTCTTTGGCAACCTTAACACCAAGATTTTCCATTTCAACACCGACAACGCCACCAACGAATGGGCATCAAAACTATTTGGCAATATTTTGGTCAGCCGGACAACTACCTCCAGCAGCCCATCGTCACCGCCACGGGGCGCATGGGAATCTTTCGTGCAGCAATTTGATCCGCCTCGGAACACGAGTTCTTCAAAAAAAGAGAATTGGGAACCGGCGGTGCAGCCCAACGAATTTCTCAAATTACGCAACGGTGGCCGCGACAATCAATTTTTGGTGGACGCCTACCTCACTTGGCAGGGACTCGCCAGCGACAGCGAAAGCCATTTTACAAAAGCTGTCTTTGAACAACCCCACACAGAAGAACCATGAACCACGAAAAAATGATTGGCGAGTTTGACAACCAATTAATGAACTTCATCAAGAAGGGGTTGGGCACGCTTGTTACAACGATTCTGTCCCCGCTAACGACCGCGACCGAACCGTTGTTTCGCAAAAAACTTGGTGAGCGTTATTTTCACTTTGGATCAGTCATCGGCGGCGGCAGCCTTTGGGGTTTTGCCATATGGTTTGGGAGTTCAAATGGTTCTATATTTAAGGGGTATTCCACCATTTACGGGTGGAAAATAGGTTCGTTCCTCCGTGATTTTGACGGTAACTTGTGGCTTGGGATACCTCTAATTGTTCTCTTCATGCTATTGGGAGTCACTGAAATCCAGGAAACAATTAAGCGCCAGCAAGCGGGCGAGTTATGGCATTCCAGGAGCCGGGGGGAAAGCCGCTTTGGAAGCGAGAATGCCATTCGCGACGGCATTATCAAGGTGGCTTTGGGGTTGGTCTTGTTAATGTTCGCAACCATGGTAGGGGTGATGTTCATTGCTTCATGGTTTTTGCGCGAGAAGTTTTCAGAGCTGGAGCGCAAAAGAGCTTACAGCCGATACCTTGACGCTGTAGATGCGCAGATCGAGGCCAACTTTTTGTTTGGAGCAATGTTGAATGCAACTCCGCCTGGTGAAAATTATGGACTCCATGCTCCGCTGCCGAAGGGATTTACTGGCAAGTATCGGGAGAATATCGCCAGGGCAGGCTCGGGTATGGAATTACCGCCGCTTTTTGACGGCCAACAGCCCATTCGAGAAGCCTCGCCGAATCTGGAAACACCGGTGATTGTTCATGCCACTCCTCAAAATAGTGGGGCAACAGCTGGGGAACATCTGGCAGCCGAGCCACCGACGCCGGCCGAGTCACAATCCACAGCGTTGCAACAATCACAATCTGCCAAGGAGGCCGCCCCACGCACACCGATTGAAATTCTCGTCAGATATTTGATTTCAAAAAGGCCGGGTATTTTTGGCTTTGCCGTGCTGGCGGTTTTCTTCTTTTTGGTCGTCGGGGGAGCCGTTTATCATTTTACCAAAGCCAAAGGCAGCTCACCAGCTCCTGTCCCGGGGGGCGCAGCCAAAGTGGTTGAGCCTCAAAAGCCAAAACTTGCCGTAGTGCCAGTTGTCCCGGCTCCAGTAGTTCAGGTGACAGTGCCGGAACCTCCGCCAATCGTGGCAACGCCATCAGAGCCCAAACCCCAAGTAAGCGCGGAGGATGCCGCCAACGCCGCCAAAGCGATGGCCGCAGCCGAAAAAGCCCGACAAGACGAGGTGTTGCTTGGAAAAATAAAATCATTAATTGACGGCGAAGCCGACAAGATCGCCAAATTTAAGACTGACGGTGAAACGAAACTGGCGGACAACGACGCCCAAATTAAAGCGGTTTCATTTTTCCGCAGAGGTAATCTGACCAAGGCAAACAACATCATTAAAGCACGGTTTGAGGGCCTGCTGACATCCCAGGAAGAAACCATACCCATCTTTCTGGCTCAACTTCCGTTTATCGGCAAACCCAAACAAATGACGCATCAAGAATTTATCACTAAACTGGAATCCATTCTTGTCGCGATGGAAAAGGATCGCATGCTAGTTCTGTCGAGCATTGATGAAGTAACCGCTGGAATCACGAAAAAGGCTGTACGACGCGCACTGGAGTAAACAACCCCGGCTTAAAGAGCCGGGGCTTCCCAGCCGTTTCGCGGCCCTCTCAATCCGCTACCCGGATTGAGGACTACGCTCCATCCCCAGTCTAAAGGCTGGCGTTTTGAACGCTCAATAAAGGGTTGGCCGCTTGAGCTAATTTAAAAAGTGCCGAGATGGCAGCGACGTCGTCCCGGTGAGGTTGAAGAATTTATTGTCAAATTGTCGTCGCTGATTGCAACTAAATCGTATGGTTACGATGTATAATAGACTTGGGTAGAGGACTTTCGTTCAAAATAATCCGGTTGCTTACGAAGGAACCAAGCGGCAGCGTTGGATTTTCTACTTTTCTTTAACCTATGGGGATGGTTAAATATCATCATGAGTATTATCAATCTCACACCATCACAACTGCGGAAAGCGGCCGATCTTCAAGAAAAGATCGCCGAGTTGCAAAATGAACTCGGTGCGATTCTGGGTTCCAACGAAACGACTGCGCCGGTTGTAAAGCCCGCAAAGACGAAGTTTAGTGCCGCTGGTATCGCTAAGATCAAGAAAGCGCAGAAATTGCGCTGGGCAAAGATCAATGCGGACAAGGAAAAAACTGCGGGTAAGCCTGTTGTTGTCAAAGGTCGTAAAAAAGGCGGCATGAGTGCCGCCGGCAAGGCTAAGATTGCCGCCGCGCAAAGGTTGCGTTGGGCCAAGGTTAAGGCCGCGAAAGCTGCCAAGGCCGCATAGGAATCCTTTCGACATATTTTCATCCGAGAGCCATCCTTTACAGGGCGGCTCTTTTTTATCTACAGAGGCATAACGAGCCCACAGTGGAAGCCCGGTTTTCCGCCCCATGAACATCCTGCTTGGGTAGCTGCTCTGCCACGACACTTATGACTTCGGGATAGTGTATTTCGGCTGACGGATACCGTGTTTTGATGGTCGGATGTTTTACTTTGGGATGAAAGCATCAAAACGTGGGCGCCGCAAGGTACTTGAGACAAAAATGGGTCTTTGTGTTACGAGTTTCCTTTGGCTCTGGGCACAAGGTTTGGCGTTTCGGGCATCAATTTGAGTTGTTTGTTCCTGACTCTTCGTTTTGCTTTGAAGCGGGCCTTGCGTGATTTCGTGCCAGCGTGTTTGCCCGGTTTCTTGTGGGGGATGGGGCGGTCAAAATTATGGTTATCAAAAAATCCCAAGTTGGCCAACCTGCTATTGAGTTTTTGATGTTCGAGCCATTCCTGCGCCAATTTTGGCCAAAATGGGTAGGACTCCAGTGAAAGACGGCACATGGTATTGGCGGTTACAGTCATGTCCTGGAACAAATCCCTTCTGAGGCGGTTGATGAACGGAATTTCAAGCATTGAGTTGTTTAGAATTCCAAAAAACACGGCGGGTTGAGTAGAGCAATAAACACCCAGAAATGCGACGAACTCAAAGAGTAACGCATCCGCGTGGGCCGATTTCGAAAAGGCCAGCCAGATTTCCTTGAGCCATTCTTCCCTTGTGTTTGCGCCAGCAGGCTCCTTGTTTCGCCAGAGGAAAACCGCGAATTCGCTTAGTAGACCAAGGCATGATCTGGCGTTATACTGCGCGCTATTGACGCGATTGATTAAAATCAAAGCCAACTGGCTAATGCGGCCTTTTTCAATCTCATAACAACGGCGCAACACCCCCGAGTCCTCAGATATGAAGGCGTAGTTGGATTTTATGAGCTTGATGACGGCGTTCTGGTATTCCGTCGCCGTCAGCAGATTCTTGAACGTTGCTACTCGCAAGAATGCCTGAATGCAAAAACTGGAAACTTGAGCTTCGGCTCGTCCAAGTGACCTCAAGCAGGCATCATCGGAAAACAGGGTTGCGGATTTTTCGCGAGTGACAAGCATTGGTGCCACGCAGGCAAGCCCGCATACTTCTGTAATGAGTTTCGTGTTGCCGGTTTTGAGTGTTTCCGGCAGCAATCCGGTAATTTCGACGGAAGGACCTTTCAGGAAGTCGCGAATTTCGGTCAACCAATTCAAGGTGATCTGGTTCTGCTCGGCGGTTCGCTCAAATCGAACGTATTTGCCGTTAATATACGAAACTCCACCAGTTTTCGGGTGTTGTTGGAGATCTCGCAAATCGGTGACTACCGAGTCAAGGAGGGAGCTATGGACGAAAACGCGCTTGAACATTCTCGACAACAATGGGAGCAATTGTAGATGATTAAGGGTGAAAAGGGCGATCAAGTCAATTGACACGCATTCGCTTTGCATGGCGCAAGCAATTTCGTTCTGCTGTTCCTCGGTGGTGCCAAACGCCACGCGAACCTTCAGCTTTCCGTGTTGCATCAATGCCACCCACGCCCCAAAAAGAGACCTTCCGATTCGATTTGCGAAGATTCCTATTGGCAGAGGCTTGTTAAGGAAATGTTCCTCGAACTGTTTAATTTCAATTGCACGATCCTTGACCATTCCGAGAAACGTGTGCAGGTCGGGCTCAAAGGGAATGGCCCGCAAGACCCCGACTTTGCTGTCCTGAAGAAAGGCGAGGCTTCGAAAATAGGCGTCCAGGTGTTTCTCCTTGAGTTTGGCATTGGGAGGGCAGGACAATGCGGCCTTGACCAGAGCGGTATGAGCGCGAACCGACTGAGGGTCCAGTTCGATAGCTAGGCAGGCATTCTCAATGGCTTCCTCATGTCTGCGAAGCACCGAGCAAACAGCGCTCATCAGGAGGAGCGAATCCACATCATCCGCCTTGAGCTTAAGGCATTTGAGGAGGACGTCATAGGCTTGCGCCAAATCGTCCATACGCCAATAGACCCACGCGAGTAATTTGCGGTGTTCAAGCTCGCGGGTCGTGCCTTTTGCGACCAGCAAATCCAGTTGTTCCTTCGCGCGCGCGAGATTGTCGCAGATATGGTAGCAGCGCGCCGCGATGGTGTGATGATCCTCAACGAAGTCGGTTTCCTGGCGTATGGCATCCTCTGCCAACGCGAGGCTCTGGCGGAATTCCCCTTGGTTGAAAATACAAATTAGATAGTTCGTAAACAGCGGATTGTGAACCGATTCCGCCCCAAGCAATTTCATGCGTTCCGCCGCCGGCATCCATTCATGGCGGCGAAAAAGAAAATTCCCAAAATCCAACAGCATTTGAGCCCGGTATTCGGCTGAAGATGAGTTTTCAGCGGTCTCAAAATCGCTTTTCGCGTCTTCGGGTCTGTCCAAGCTTTCAAGGAGCAAGGCTCGTTCGGTCAACAGGCACGTATTCGACGGAAAGCGGTTCAGTGCGTCGCTCAGGAGGATTATTCCGTCTTGGGTGCGATGCCTTTTTGACAAGGCGCGGGCCACAATGCAGATTAGGTCAACATTCCCGTGATATCTGGCATCCGATTTTTTGGCATCCCACGCATCCAATACCTCCTGGCTTTTGCCGGCTAAAATGAGGCTTTCTGCTTTGCGCTTCCACCAATCGAAGGGATCGTCGAGGGTTTCGAGTTTCGTGGCGGTTTCGATGGCTTTATTGAACTGCTGTATCCGCATCTGGGAGCACCAGAGGTTCCTCAGTATATTAATGTCGTTAGGCGCGTATCGGAGGGCTTCTTCGGCGATTACTATGGCTTTTCCACAGTTCCCGACCGCCGGATAAAAAGCGGTGAGATTTGAGAGAACATCAATAAGCGAATTGATTCGTGAATTCGTGCGCAGGGAAGTGGCTGCCTGTTCTCCATAAGAGATGGCTTCGAGCACTTGTTTTCGCTCCTCGTCGGTCGGGACGAAGTTCAATGTTTCCCGACGCATTCGGCGTTGGACGATGGGGAATCCAAGCGCGAACGAAAGCGCCATCAAAGCCATGTCGGATTTCGGCGCGATGCGAACGGCTTCACGTGCGGCTCTTTCGGCGTCGGCGTTTCGATCCGCACGTGAATAGGCGAACGACAAAATCGCGTAGTAATATTCATCCTCAAAGACACGGGCCTCCATGAGTTCAATTGCAGCAGGGGCCCGCCCCGTGTTTTTCAGAATCCAGGCTTCGTTGCAGACGTGCTCGTATTCATCCGGGCGTTCAATCCTTATCGCGCGAAGGATTTGTAAGGCCGGTTCGATTTCATCGCGGAATATAAGGGCGAATGCTTTTCCCCGCCTTGCTCGCCAATCGTTCGGGGTGAGGGCGAAGGACTTTTCAAACCATTCGGCAGCGTCTTTCTTTTTATCCTGCTCCCAAAGACAAGTGGCGACATTGAGGTGGCACCTCAATAATAATTCCGACTCGCCGTCCGATTTCAGCGCCTGCAATTCTTCTATCAGGGAACGGAAACCCTCCTCTGCGACTGCGACGTTGCCAAATTTAAGGCGCTCTTTTGCGCGGTCGAATCGTTGTTGGTGAAGGCTATTGAGGCTTTCGGGCGTTTTGTCATCACCTTCCTTGGAAACGAGAATTGAAAGCGAGGACCGGAGTCCCCTGACTTCTGCGAATAAGTCATTAAACCTTTGGTCATCGGCATTTTCCTTCTGCTGGTCGCGAATCGCGGCTTTGACGAGGTGTTCCTCAACGGCTTTTAGCTCAGCGTGGACTGCCCGTTGGGATTTTAGCGAGATGGCGCCAGCCAAAATTGCATCGGAAGCAATCGCCTTGTCAATTTCATCAATCCAGGCTGACGCGAGTTTTCGCAATTCGTCTTTCATGGTTGAAAGGCCGGGATCTTGCCTGACAAAGAATTCGACGATGCGCTCGGTTGAAAAATCGGGTTTGAGGAATTCCGCGGCGAATTCGTCCTTTAATAGGGAATTTGTTTCAAGGTCAAGAATCCGCCGGATTTGCTCCGCCGTAAGATGTAGTCCTCGGATAGAGACCGTTATGCGTTGCTGAACCTTTGTCGTTATACTTTTTGCATATTCGAGTTCATCAATCACTCGCTTTTCCGCGTTCGCAGCGCTTTTGTCCTTGTTTTCCTTCCATTTCTTGATCGCGGCGACAATACATTTCTGCCCCAGTCCAAGCAAAAACCTAGACAGGCTTGCGACGTGATTTTCGATTCCTTCAGGCAGTTGCATCACAATCTAGGCCAAATTCAAAGCACCGAAAGTTGTGCCTGCATTTTCAGACTGGGGCACCCGGACAACGAGGAAAAAATGAAAATATTTGGTTGTACAGCTCTACAGCTCTTGTCCATGAGTAATCTGCGGAAATCGGCTGGGAATTGCCATGGATTTAGCGAGGGCATTGGGAGGCCGGAACTGGAGGCAGATTTCCAGGCAATCCAGGATCAGTTCGCAAGCCCTGAAGAAATCAATAACTCACCGATCACGGCTCTCTCAAAACGAGTCGAGGCACTGGTTCCAGGCTAAGGCATAATGCCGATGACAAACTTTGACGCTCAAGCGTTTAGGTTTGGATGCAAGGGTCGGAATCGAGCAACCCAAATCTGATACTGGCATTTGATACTGTATGCCGGTTTTCTGGACTAAATGGGGCTTTTGCAGGCCAAGTAAGAGAGAATGAAAACGGATAATTCGCTTGGGAGGCAAGGGGAATCTCAATTTGGCAATTTTAGTCCAAGACCGTTCGTTACACCCGAAACAAGCGCGCTAGCCAAACTACGCTACGCCCCGACAACAGTGTCAATATAATGGGTGAAGTTCTTAAAAAATCAAGCGCCATTCCTGCGGCACCAACGGAATGTCGAAACCGGCTGGCAGGGTCTGGCTGCCGGTCGGCTGGGTGGGCACAAGCTCCACTCGACCGGTGGCGGCAATGGCAGGCGCGCGGGGCGCGTTCTGCGAGCTTCCAGTCAGAAGGCGACCAGGCCGGAAAGTTTCGCGGGGCGGTCGGTGGTGAGAAATTGGCTTTTCTCAGCCCCGCAAATACGTCACTTTGCGACCGGACTAATCTTGAAGACGTTGCACAAATATCTGACGGGGCAGGTGCTGGGGGCGCTGTTGCTGACCGTGGCGGTGTTTACCTTCGTGGTGTTGCTGCTGAATGTGCTGAAGGACGTGCTGCCGCTGTTGTTTGGCGGCCATGCGCCGTTGTGGCTGATTGCCAAGGCGGTCGGACTGCTGTTGCCTTTCGCCGTGGTGTATGCGCTGCCGATGGGATTTATCACGGCGACCTTGCTGGTATTCGGGCGGTTCAGCGCGGATCAGGAGTTGACGGCGGCGCGGGCGGGGGGCGTGAGCCTGCTGGCGCTCATTTCACCGGTCTTGCTGCTGAGCCTGCTGTGCTGCGGGTTGAGTGCGTGGTTCAACATGGACATTGGCCCGCGCTGTCGGGTGGCGTTTCTCAAATTGCGCTATGAGCTGCTCAGCGAAATGGCCAACGCGCAGATTCCTGAGGGGCGTTTTATCCGTGATTTTCCCGGTTATATTTTCTACGTCGGCAAAAACGATGATGGCAATTTGAAAGACATCATGATTTACCAACTGCAGAATGAAACCAACGTGAATTTTGTGATTCAGGCCGGCAGCGGCCACCTGAACCCCGACCGCGCTGAGAATCAACTGGTGATAGATCTGAATGAAGTGCGGACGATTTCGGGTGCCCGGGGCAGTGTGCTGGGAGTAAACCGGCATTTGTCGCTGAACCTGAGCACGGAGGCGGTGGAGAAGCGGGACTTTAAACCCAAGATCAGTGACATGACGTTCGCACAATTGCGGCAGGAGGAGCAGGATCTTCAGGCGCTCAAGCTGATGATCGGGGCCCCGGCGGAACCGGACGGGCCGCCGCAGTTGACCTTGCTCCCGGGCACAAACTCCACGCCGGCTGAAATCAGCGCGCAACTGGCGCGGGCGGAAAAAGTGCGGCAGCAGGATCTGGAAAAGGTGCGCGTGGCGATGCACCGGCAGGTGGCATTTTCGTTCGCTTGCTTTGGCTTCACGCTGGTGGGGATTCCGCTGGGCATCCGCGTGCACCGGCGTGAGACGAACATCGGCATTGGGATCGCGCTGATGCTGGTGGCGGTTTATTATGGCTTCATCATGCTCGGCGCCTCGCTGGCGGCGCATCCGGAATTGCATCCCCACCTGATATTGTGGGTGCCGAACTTTCTTTTCCAAATGCTCGGGGCCGGGTTGTTGTGGCGGGCCAACCGGGGCATCTGAGGGTTGGTCCGAAAATCGGTTTTGACGCCGTGATCAACGGTTGATTCATCACGACGGCGTGCCGAGAGCGGTGTATCCTTCCCGTGGTTATCCCGCTCGTTTTCCTCCCGAATGTGGAGAAAAAAACAGCGGGCAACATTGAAAGCTGCGTTCGCTGATTGGCACGTTTGGGTTTCAGTTTTTTGGCCGCCGAAAGACTTTCCCCATGTCCGCCTGGGCGGTGGGTTTCACCAGCATTTCATCAATGTTCACATGCGGCGGGCGGCTGGCGATCCAGACCAGAATATCGGCGATGTCGGAGGCCTGGAGGGGGTCGAAACCAGCGTAAACGTCCCTGGCTTTGTTCGCATCCCCCTTGAAGCGCACCATGGAAAATTCGGTTTCCGCGAGACCCGGATCCACGGTGCCGACGCGGATGCCGGTGCCCAGCAGTTCGTGTCGCAGCACGCGGGTGATGGCGAGTTCGCCGGACTTGGCGGCGCAGTAGGCCGAGGCGCCCGCATAAGCCGTGTGCCCGGCGGTGGAGCCGAGATTAAGGATGCTGGCCCCGTCATCGCGCGCGAGCAACGGCAGCGCCGCCCGGGTGACCCGCAGAACGCCAAGGACATTTGTCTGCAACATGGTTTCCCAGTCGGCGTCCTTGCCTTCCGCCACGGTGTCCAGGCCGTGCGCGCCGCCGGCATTGTTGATGAGCACGTGGAGCGGCTGGGATTTGATTTTGCCTTTGGCCCAGGCCATGAAGGCGTTCACGCTCGCGGTTTGGGCCACATCCAGTTCGCAAAAGTGGGCGGCGGCGGCGCCGGCCTTTTTGGCCTGGGCGGCGACTTTTTCCAGCCGGTCCAGGCGCCGGGCACCCAGAAGCAGCCTGGCCCCTTCGGCGGCGAAGGCTTGGGCGGCGGCCGCGCCAAAACCACTGGAGGCGCCGGTGATGAGAATCCATTTATTTTTCAGGTGAAAACGACGGGATGCTTTCATGGAAAATCAGTTTGGCAGTGGAGGCGGCCAATTGCCAGTTTTGCCTTTGGGCGCAGACGGGATGGGGTGCAACTGGGTACAGGAAGAATGTTGAGACAGGAATACGTTCCAAACGAACACGTTGCGGAGCGCGGCCTGCATCCACAGGTCGGCCCGGCGGGATAAAAACGGTGCTCATTGGGTTTGTGCTTATTGGGTTTGTTTTCAAATTCTAAAAAACGTTAAATTTATCATATCTGCCCATCTGGTAAGTTTTTACATCGATTTTGGTGGTTCTTCGCTGTTTTCGGTGGCATCGGCGGTCAAGAGATTTGAACCGCGTGAAGTTTTGGGCCGGAGGCGTGAGCCGATGTCGCTCCTACGGCTAGAAAATCACAGGGGACGGTGCAACTACAAAGATATCGCCCCTGACGGGGCTATTTGACCGTTGCCGTACGGGGAAAACCTTCGCACCTTGGAAAATTGGCTGGCCAAATCCATTTTTCCTGGGTAAACTCCGCCTACCGGCATTGCCCGCATTCAATGCCGGTAGGCGAGGCTTTTTAAGCCGCAGTGGTTGCGGCCATCAAACCACTGGTCGGGGGGCAGTTGGCAATGCGCAATTCCATGACTGCTTGAGGCCGGGGTTGCTGACGCCAAACCGCTGGTGGGATAGTCGCGAATTGTCAGCCAAGGTGGCGGCGACCCTGGCTCGGGCTCAGCCCTGGATTCCTTCCGGCCAGTCCTCGAAAACTGAAATCCAATCGCCTATTCCATCGAAAACAGCGAAGAACCAAGCGGATCGGCTTGGCTGCCTGGTTACCAAGCGGTTAACAAGCTGCAGCGATGGCCGCACCAAAAACCATTAAGGCGGCGGAAATAAATTAAGCCAGCAATCTGGCTGGTGCTTTTGGTGCCAGCCTGCTGCCTTAATTTATTACCACCTCCTAAAACTGCGATTGACTCTGAAAATGGCCCGCCACAAGCTCTCCGTAAGACCATGACGAAAACCAATTCTGCTTTACCCGCCAGCGCGGCAAAATGATTTCCCCACTGTTCTCATTGTCGCGGCCCCCTTCCCCACTGCGTCCGGCAAAAAACTCCTTTAGAATTTGCCGCCTCGCAATCCTCGCGTGCTGGCTCGCCAGCACGCTGGTTGCGTTCAGCCAAACCGCCGTCACCAATGCTGCGAATAACGCGGCTGAACTAGCGAAGCAGCTCCAACTGCGGCTGAGTGAAGCGCAGGCGGAGTTTGGCTTCCTGCCAGCCGCCGCCAGGGCAACCACCAACCTGCCGCCGGGTGCGACTGCTGCCGAAGCCACCGAATACCCGCTCATCGCCGGCGCCCTGATGCGGTCGTATCAGGATCATCTGGAGGAACTCGCGCGCTGGAACGAGGCCCAGCAGCACCAGCAGGAATTAGATCAGCAGGCGGGCGCCTGGCGGGGTTTTGCGGAGCCCCCGCCCTACTCCATCCTCCTCGTGGATGAACTGCGTGATTCGGTCCAGTCCCTGACCGCGAATATCACCGCCTCGGAAACGACGCTCAAGGTTTTGCAGACATTCAGCCAGGATGCAGCCCTGGCCTTGAAAAAATCCGACGAACAGTTGCGGCAATTGAACGAGCAACTGGAATCCGAGAAGGAAGTTTCCCGTGTCACCCGGCTGGAGTGGCTGCGCGAATTGGAACAGCTCCGCAACCGGCAGGCCAGCGCCAGCGCGGCTCTGAATGAAACGCGACGGCTCAAAGTGGTTGCCGATCTGGCCGGGCAGCGGCAACAACTGGCCTTTACGCAACGGCGGCTGACCATTGCCAGCCAGCAGGTGCGTTTTTCCGAGGCGGATCTCCAGCATGTTCTGGCCGGGCTGGCGGCGGAACAGCAGCAACTGCAAACGGAAATCACGGCTGCGGAAAACGAACTGGCCGGCCGCCAGCAGGAACTGACCCGCAGCCGCGAAGCGCTGCGGTCAGCCACCGAACCGGCCGCCACCAACCAGCCCAACTCAACGGACCAGCAGGCAGCCATGGTGGAACTCCGGCGCACCCAGGTGGAAACGGCCCAGCAAAAATTGGCTTCGCTCCGACGCCTCACCGACACCCTGATCAGCGAGGGCGGCCTGTGGCAGATGCGCTTTGGCGCGTTTAATTCACAGGATCTGGCCAAAATTCGCGAAGGCTACCAGCGCCTCGAACATCTGCAGCAACTGATCCGGATCGTCCGTCCGTATTTTCTCCAGCAGTTCCAACTGGTCGCCAGCCTCATTGGCGAGCAGCGCAACCGGACCGATGCCCAACCGGAGATCGCGGCGGAAATGCTGGCCAGCCTGCAACAACGCGAGGAACTGGACCAGCGGGGCCTGCGCTCGCTCGACACGCTGGAGCGACTGGTAACACGGTGGAAAGAATCACTCGATCAGCAACGCGCCGACCTGCCGCCCCTCACCCGCGTGCGGGATTTGTTCAGCGAATTCTCCTCCTTTGCATCCAAGTTCTGGCATTTTGAATTGTTCGCCGCCGTGGACACCGTCACCGTGGATGGCCAGACCATTACCGGCCGGCGCAGCGTCACCATTGGAAAAATTGCCATGGCGCTGATTATCCTTGGGGTGGGCTACTGGCTGTCGTTGATCGTTTCGCGGGTAATGGAGAGGCTGGTCGTCAAACGCCTCAAGGTCGAATCCAATCAGGCCGGCCTGATTCGCCGCTGGGTCCGGGTGCTGCTCATCCTGGGGCTGGTGATCTTCAGCATGGTTTCCGTCAAAATCCCGCTCACGATTTTTGCGTTCCTCGGCGGCGCCTTGGCCATCGGCCTGGGCTTTGGGACGCAAAACCTGCTCAAGAATTTCGTCAGCGGCATCATCATCCTCTTTGAGCGGCCGTTCCGGGTGGGCGACGTGCTTGATGTGGCGAATCATCGCGGCACGGTGGTCAGCATCGGCATCCGCTCCAGCGTGCTCAAGCTCAACGACGGCACCGAGACCCTGATTCCCAACAGTTCTCTGCTGGAAAACAATCTCACCAACTGGACCTACTCCGACCGCAACGTGCGCTTCGCCCTCACCGTCGGCGTCGCCTACGGCTCCGACACGCGCCAGGTGGCCCGTTTGCTGGCCGAGGTGGCAGCACGGCACGGCGTGATCCAAAAGGAACCTGCCCCGCTGGTGATCTTTCAGGATTTTGGCGATAACGCCCTCACGTTTGAGTTGCGCTACTGGGTGGATGTGCACCACCATAATGCCTCCCAGATTGGCAGCGACCTGCGGCACATGATCGCCAGCGCCTTTGCTGAGAGCGGCATCGTCATGGCCTTCCCGCAGCGCGACCTGCATCTGGACACTGTGCGGCCGCTCCAGATCCAGATCATGCCGCCGGAAAAGCCCGCTGATCACTGATCGCGGTTTGCGCCGCGTGCCGCCGCGATTTCAATTTCGCGCTTGAGCAAACCCGGAAAGTCGCATTGGGAGTCCGGCGAACTTTTCTAAAAACAACAGGCCCGCAAAGTTCTTTCGTCTGCAAACTCACGGTTCCTTCACGCCAAAGCGGAGGAACTGTTTGGGCTGGCTGTTGGTGATGGGCAGCAGCACTTGGACAATCTCCACCCGGCCATTCCCGTCGGCGTCGGCGTTGAGGACTGAGTTGGTCAGGGTGGTTGTTTGCCAGGTGGTCAGGTTGGTGGAGACTTCATAACTCCAGGTCAGGTTGGCCGTCTGGTTCAGGCGATGCCTGAATGCAAGCGATGATACACCCGAATAGTTGGTGCCGGTGGCAGCAGGTACGTAGGGGGCGGTGGCGGGGTTGGCGGGCGGCGAGCCGAGGGCGAATTCGAGCAGGTTCACCCAGCCGTCGCCATCCGGATCCGACATGCGCAGAGCGGCGGAGCCGCTCAAGCCATTGGTAATCACCCATGCCAGGTAAGAACCCGGTGCGGCATATTCACACGCCCCGATATCAGGTTTGGCATCGCGCGGGAGCCCGCGGAAATCATCCGGGGCTTCGTTGACATAGGCCATGCTTCCGGCATCCACGGCCGCGCTGCCCGCCAGCAATTGGCCCGGCAGGTGACCGGCGTCAAGCCAGGCCTGAATATTGCCAGGAATGGTTTCATAAGGCTGGGTGGTATACCAGCGATCGCCCTTGCCCAGCGCATTGCCGCTGCCATAAAAGAGATTGCCGCCCACGTAGCCATACATGTTCGTGAACGTGGTGTAAGAATAGCCGAACCCGGCATCGCCAAAGATATTGTTGTAGACCCGGTACTCTTTGAGAATGCCCATGAATTCCGGCAGCGTGGTATCGGCCCACATCTGGATGATGTAAGAGGTGGAACTAGGCGCGGGCATGGCCCGAAAGAGACTCGTCCAAGAATCATTCGGGGCATGCAGCACGGTGTTGTGCCGCAGGACAAAGCCGCCATGAATATCCACGCCCAAAATAATCGCCTGGCTGCCGCACGGACCGAACACATTGTCCTCGATCACCCAGTTGGTGAAGCGGCGCGGCGGCACCAGGTCGCTGTCCGGGATGCTGTCCGTTTTGCACTGCAACATCATGCCCATGCACTCCAGGTGATAGAATAAATTGCGCCGGATGGTCAGGTTCGTCACGGCGTCCGAGCCATCGCCATTGAGGTCGTAAATCTGGATGCCATCGACATGGCGGTTCCATGACTGGTTGGCGGAGGCATCCCACGCGGGATCGGCGGTCTCATCATAGCTGCTGCTGGAACGATCGCGGCGCGCGTCATAGCCGGGGTCGCCCGGGCTCAAGGACTGAGCCCAGTCATCCGCGCCATCGTCCAAGTCGTGGATGCAGTTTCCTTCAATCAACCAGTCCGGTCCGCCCAGCACATGAATGCCGTCATGGGAATTGTGGTGAATGTTATTGTTGCGGATGATGGTGTCGCTGCCGGCCACGGCGATGCCGGTGGATGCATGCGTGACTTCGTTGCTCTCAAAAGCGAGATGCGCCCCGTATTGGGAATCAATGCCGGGCTTGTTTTCAATATTGTCCACGGAACCATTCAGCGCGCCCAAGCGTTTGACGGTGCAGTTCGTAACTTGAATGTAGCGGCTGCCCTCGATGCTCACGCCATCATCGATGGTCAGGCTCTCAAAGCGCAGGTAGTGGTTGGCATTGCCCTGGGGATTGTCGCGCCCGATATCCAGCTTCACCAAATTACCGGAACTGCCAATATAGTTGAGCGAACCGATGTCCAGCTGGTTGATATGTGGCGACTGGCCCGGCGCGGCTTTGAACGTGACCCAATTGGTAAACAGATTTATGGCGCGGTTCCCCACATTCGGTTCGTTGGTGCGGCCGACGACAAACGTAGCGTAAGTGCCGCTGTTCAAAAGCACTGTATCACCCGAAGCCAGCACTGTCATAACCTTGGTCAGGGTTTTATATGGTTTGGCCGAAGTTCCCTGGCTGGAAGAATCGTTGCCGTTAACGGCATCCACGTAATACGTGGCGGCCGAAATTGACGACAGATTTCCCGCGAGGAACAAGCCCAGCCAGATGCTTTTGCGGAGCCATGGGTGGTTCAAGGTGGGCCGGAAATCCAAAGTCCAAGAGGCATTTACAGCTTTCAGAAGTAATGTTTTCAATTTAATAAGGTCCAAGAAGGAGTTATAATAGCATATTCAGTGCCAGAAACCGGTGAAGATTGCGACGAGGCGTAACGGACCAAAATGATCGTTACCAGCCATTGTGGTCGTCTGCTTATTTGATGAACCGCCTGACAGGCGACTTGGGACCGCCCCTTTCCCAAATCATCCTGCCAGAAAAACCCGCCGCCCCCGGATCCGCCTTTTGCTCGGCAGGCATCCGTGGTTTAATTCCCGCGCATGAGCAAACCCGGCAAGTCACAATGGGATTTCGGCGAGCTGTTCCCCACGGAACAGACCCGCAAGGTTTTATCCGTCTGGGAGCTCACATCCGACATCAAGCGGCTGCTGGAAAAATCAGTGGGCGCCGTCTGGGTCAGCGGTGAAATCACGAACCTGCGGGCGCAAAGCTCCGGCCATATTTATTTCACCCTCAAGGATGTTGCGGCCCAGGTGAGTTGCGTGCTCTTTCGCGGCACTGCGGCCACCCAGCGCAGCCTGCTGGCGGATGGCAAGAAGGTGTTGCTGCACGGCGACGTGACGGTTTACGAAGCCCGCGGGCAATATCAGCTCATCGTTCGCGAAGTGGAATTGCAGGGCATCGGCGCACTGCAGGCCGCGTTTGAAAAATTGAAGCTGAAGCTTGCGGCGGAAGGCTTGTTTGCCCAGGAGCGGAAGCGTCCCCTGCCCCGCTATCCGCAGCGCATCGGCCTGGTCACCTCGCCGACAGGTGCCGCGATCCGCGATGTGCTGCACGTGGTGCAGCGACGGAATCCCGCCCTCGAAATCATTCTCGCCCCCTGCCGCGTGCAGGGCGACGGCGCGGCGCGGGAAATCGCGCAAGCCATCGGGCTGCTGAATGCGTTTTCAGCCGCCACAAACCAACCGCTGGATTTGATCCTCATCACGCGCGGCGGCGGCTCGCTGGAGGATTTGTGGGCGTTCAATGAGGAGGCGGTGGCGCGGGCGGTCTTCGAATCCGCCGTTCCCATCGTCTCGGCGGTCGGACATGAGATTGATTTTTCCATCGCAGATTTTGTGGCAGATATGCGGGCCGCGACGCCCAGCGCGGCTGCGGAGATCATCACTGAAGGATTTTTTTCCAGCCGTGAGCTGGTGGCGAACGCTCCGTTGCGGTTGCGCCAGCTTGCGCGGCGGAAACTGGACCGCGCGCACGAAGATTTTGATTCGCTGACCGGCAGATTGGCGCGGCTGCATCCGCGGCGGCGACTGAACGACGCCTTGCAGCGGCTGGATGATTTGCAATCTGACTTGCTACGCAGCCTAAAATCATCCGTACAGTCGCGCAGCTTGGTCTACGCCAACGCGGCGGGCCGATTTGCGCGTATACGGCCAGCGCAGATGCTAAAGGCCCGGCGCGAGACGCTGCGGCAACTGGAAAAACGCCTGAATGCGCTCGGGCCGGAGCAGGTTTTGGGGCGGGGGTATTCGATTACTTTGGATGCGGAAAGCGGCGGGGTGGTGCGTAGTGCGGCGAAGGTGAAAGCGGGGCAGATATTGCGGACGCGGCTGGCGGAGGGGGAAATCAAAAGCGCGGTGGAATAAAGTGTTCCACCGCGCGGAGATCAAACCTGAGACAGGTTTAGCAAGTTGTTTTAAAACAATGCGTTAGATGGCGACGGCTCAGAAGCCGACGGAGGAGCGAGTGCCTTGCTTGCCGATTTCCTTTTCGCCTTCCCAGACCTGGACGCCGGCCTTGGGGTCGTTTAGGGAGAGCTGGAAGCTGTAGGTGGTGCGGCGGGTTGAGCCGGCGCGGTCCACGGTTTCAATGATTTTCCCGGAGAGGGTGAAGTCCGGGAGGCGGGTGGTCTTCTGGTCGTTCATGAATTCCGCTTCCTGTTGATAGCCAGTGGCTTTGGCATCGACGGTCTTGGTCTGGGCCTTGCCGCTCTGGAGGAGGGCGATGCTGATTTTCTTGGTCAGCAAATCGGTGTCCACTTGCTGGCTGGTGTTGTTGACGATGCGGCTGAGCTCGAGCAAGGCGGGGGGGTTGGCGACTTTATCCAGCGCGCCGGAAGCCAGCAGGTCTTTGACGGCGGCATTGGCGGCGTTGGCGTAGTCTTGAATGTTGATCTGGCCCAGGCTGACAACCTGTTCCTTATCACCGGTTTGGACATAATGCGCGTCCGTGGCGCAACCGGCGAAAAACAGCGGGGCGGCGGCGGCAATGAGGGGGAGGAGGAGTTTATTTTTCATGTTGGTATTAAACGGGATAAAAGGAGATTAAAATCAGTCGGCTTCGATGAATTTCACCCGGAAATCATGGCAACTGGGGGTGGGGGCGAGGCCATTGATGAATTTGCTTTCCTGGCCTTCGATCTGGTCGGGAATGTTGGCGGACAGGATGTTTTCAACCTGCATGCCGTTCAGGTCAAACCACTCGAAGCGATAGAGAAACGCCTGGCGGGAACGGGTGCGGTTCAGCAGTTCGACCTGAACCTTGAGCAGGCCACCGGGGGTCTGAGAGGAATTGACGCCGACGATGGAGACCTTGCGGCTGAGGCTGCCGTCGGTGATGACCCGCTGGTCGGTGACCATGTTGCGCTGGCCCACTTTCTGGGCATTTTCGACGGTGTTGACCGTGGTGCAACCGGTCAGCGCGAGGGCGCTGCCAGCCAGGATCAGGAGCAAAAACTTTGCAGATTTCATTTTAATTTAAACTGTGACACCAGCAGCGGCGTGCCGGGATTGATGGATTTAACGTACACCACGTTGACCACACCGTCGCCGACGGTCACTGATGTTTTCATGCCGTTGGACGTGGTCAAATCAATTTTGCGATCGGCCGGCGTCGGCAGGCGGGCGATCTGGAATTCCTTGGGCAGGGTGGTCCAGGTGCGGGTATCGGCGATGTTGACGGCGATCTGGTAGGCGGCCGTGGCGACCTGGGTGAGCAGGCCGGCGATGTTGTTGCCCAGCCCCACATTGCCGCCGCCGGACGTCCGGGCGGCGTCATTGATGGCGTAGGCGGCCACGGCCTTGACGACGGTGGAAGCGATGGTCTTGGTGATGATCACCGGCAGCTCGTTTTTGAAATCCGTCACCACGACGCCGTCCATGCTGGCCACCGTGGCCGTGACGGCCGTGGTGCCGCCGCCGCTGACGGTGAGGCCGGAGAGATAGCTTTCCTGCATTTTCAGAGTGGGAAACGCCGCGCCGACATAGGAGACGCGGGAAACGATGATCGGAATATCAATGCGGATCTGCCCGCGCGACGGCGCGCAGCCGGTCTCAAAAACCACGTAAGTAATGGGCGGCAACGGCTTGCCCTGAATGGCAGCCTCGGACGCGGCGAGATCCTGCTGCACATAGGGGTTATCGGGGGCAAAGGAAACCACGCGCTCGAAGGATTTATGGGCGCGCTCCAGATCGGAGGCGTCGGCGGCATTGGCCAGAAAATACAGGCCGTCGAGGTACACGGAGAAGGGATTGACGTAATCCGAATAGACCTTGACGCGGTCGAGACCGGCGGTGGTGCCGGACAACTGGGATTGCAGCTTGGGATCGTTCTGCGCTCTTTCAATCGTGGCCTTGTCCTTGTTTTCATCCACGGCGGCCTGGGTTTTTTCGAGGCGTTTCTTGTTGGCATCAACGGCATCCTGCTGACGCTGATAGGCGCGGATCAATTCCGGCCGGGCGCGGTCGGGCTGGCCGAGCGCCAGGTAGTTCAGGGCCTTGTAGGTGTTCAGCATGATGCCATCGTAGGAGCGGCCTTCGTAGGCGAGTTCGGCCTGGTTGGACAGCAGCGCGCCGGTCTCCTGCCCCACCCGGACCTTGGCCTTCTGGGCGTAGTCATCAATCTTCCCCTGCGCCTTGTCAAAGGCGTCGTTGCTGGCGGCGTACTGGCCGGCCGCCCGCAATACGGCCCCCTGCTCCAACTGCCAGATGATGGTATCCTTGTTATTGGCATTATCATCCACGCGTGACTTCGCCTCGGAGACGGCGGCCGGGAGGTTGCCTTCCTGCCAATAGCGGATCACCTTGTTTTTCTCCTCGTAAGTTTTGCAGCCGGTGGCGAGCAAGCCCGCCACACCGGCCAGCAAGACCAGCCGGAGCCGGGCCTGGATATTTTCAATGCCAAACAATTTCATTAGCGGTTTCCCTGATTGGAAGCTGAATTAATGCGTGGTCCCAGATGTTACTGGGCTTTGCGCAAAATGGCCCCGGCGGCAACGCCGGTATCTTCCAAAACGTCCCCCTTGGAAACTTTCGGATTCACTTCAGTAATTTTCACCTTGCCGACTTTGACCTCTTCGCGGCCGAGGGATTCCTTGGTGTCGGGGTCAATCAGTTCCTCGCCCAGCGCAAACACATTGAACACGTCGCCCACGGCCACACCGGCGCCTTCACCGCGGTTGATAGTGACCACGGTCTCGCGCTTGACCATGATTTTGGCAGGGAAAATCACGTCGGCCAGGCGGTTGGCGATCTTTTCCGCCGTCGTGCGTGCCACGGCAACCATCATTTCATCGCTCAACTGGCCGCTGCTGACGGAGTAATTGCGCTCCTGCTGAATCTGTTTGAAGGCGTCGTTGCCGGTCTGGAAATTGGCCGATTCCAGCAGTTTACCGGTGGTGGAGTCATAAATTTTGGCCACGACGGAAAAGCGGAACACGCGCTTGGTGGCGCTGCGGCCGGTGCCTTCAAACACGGCGCGCTCGAAATAATCCTGGAAATCATCCACGGTGGCCACGACGAGGTACTTGGCCCCGGCGAGTTTGCCCGCCTTGGCGGCGGTCTTGGCGTCCACGTTGCCGGAGGCGCCCAAATCCTGCTCTTTCATGACGTCGCCCAAGTCGCTGCGTCCGACGACATCAAACTTGCGCGTGGCATTGATGCGGTCGATGAGCTGGCTGTCGAGCGATTCGATGATGCGGCCGAGTTCCTGTTTCGTGTCCATCACAACGGTTTCCTGCTTCTGGCCGCCGTTGGCGGCGGCGGTGGTTGCCTGCAACACCGTCTTGGAATTGATGGCGGCGGCGAGCGACGGCGTGGGCTTGATGGAGGAGACGGCCAGCGTGGCTTTTTCCTGGGCCGAGGCCAGGAGGGGCAGCAGCGCGGCGCCGAGCAGCGCCAAACCGGTTTTGCGGAATGAAATGTGTTTCATGTTCAGAATAAATAAATAGAGGGGCAGTAATTAATTATCGGTTAAGCAAAATCAAAACAGGCTTTTGTAGACGTGGACATTTTCCTTGGTGTCCACCCGGTAATGGCTGTTCTTGAAATATTCGGCAATGCCTTCGAGGCGTTTTACTTCGGCATCGGTCAGCTTGCGATTGGCATCGAGCGTGGCGAGGAAGGACGTGGTGTCCGCCCAGCGGGCGTAGCCGGCAGCGCTCATCTGCAAGGCGACGTAGTGGTTTTGGCCTTCATAGATATTGACGGTGCGCTCCCAGTTATCGAAGCCTTCGCGCGAGAGGCGGAGCTTGTGCAGGCCCGGACGGCCCTTGAACGACCCGGGGGCGGAGCCCAGCGCGACGCCATCCAGTTCCACCGTGACATCCATCGCCTGCATGACGACGGGCTGGTTGGTGATGACCACATGATTGTCATCCGTGATCCCGAGCGCGGAGATGAGCACGGGCTGCTGGCGCGGATCGGCCATGGAGCAGCTTACGCTGAAGTTGACGAGCGCGGCCTTGGCCACCTGGGCCGGGAGCGATTTGGCGCTTTCCACCATGGCGGCGGCGAGTTGATCCGCAGCGTCATCGAGCAACTCATTGATCACATCGGTGTCCTCCACCTGCAAGCCGGCGGACTGCCGGATGGTTTTTTCGGAAACGAACGCCCCGCCGCGCACCGCGCCGCCTTCGTTGGCTTCGGCGATTTTGTAGCTCACGCGCAGGCGGTGCGTGATGTTCAGCGTGGCGATGCCGTTGCCGGCGTAACTCTTCTTTTCCGTGCCGAGGCTGACGATGGACGGCACCAGGATGAAATCGGCGCCCAGGTTCTGGGCGAGACGCAGGGCGGAGCTGTTGTCCTCGAGCGAACGGTCGAGCGTGCCCAGCTCGCCGTTGGGGTCCTTGCCGGTGGAATAATTTTTCAGGGAGCGGGTGACGACATCGCGCGAAATGACGGTGAAGCCTTTGCCGGCGACGCGGCTGCTCACGAGATCTTCCAAGACGGGCACCTTGTCGTTCAAGCCGCCGTCCGCGCGGTTCTCGACGATGATGGCGATTTTGCGCTGGGCATCGCGGGGCGTATCCTGCTGATAGACCTTGGTGGTTTCAATGACCTTGCGCTCCACGACCACGTGCGTGGTGGTGTCCTTGAGGTTGGCGTCGGTTTCGATGGGATTCGTCTGGGCGAGCACAGCGCCGGGAAACGTCACAGCCAAGGCCGCCAGCAAACAGGAACGGATGAATTTTTGCATAATTTTTCTGTACGGAAGAGGGACCAACAAAAGCTGGTTTTATTTATTTGATGGGCCGGGCCGGCGTCACAGTGGACGTCGTGGGAGGCGCATCCGGAGAATTGCCCGTGGGGGCGGGCATGTTGACGGGGCGACCGTATTTATCCACCAAAATATCGACCGGCACCTGAATGGTGCGGCCATCTGAAGTAACTTCCGTTTTCCAACTGCGCACCATGTGGTAGCGCGTATCGAATGGAGCGGCGAGACCGGCGGCCGTGCCTTCGACGACGCCGACGCCGGCGCCGACGGCATTACCCGCGACGACGCCCACGCCCAAACCGACGGCTTTGCCGGCGACCGGCCCCGGATGATAGGGACTGGTGTGGCCAAATTCCGTCCGGGCGCAACCAACCAGCAGAAAACCCGCTGACACCGCAACTGCCCCCGCGAATACGATCCGGTTCATTTTCATAGGCATCAATTTAAAATCGCAACCGCCGCCGACCTGCATGCATCACTGCGGTTACCATTATTGGTTTAACCCCCAGCCGGTCAAGGGAATTCAGGATGGCCTACTGGGTCAGGAAGCGGAGGAACAGGGTCGGCGGAGCGGGGCTCCGGGAGACGCAGGAATGTTTAAACATTTAGTGGGCAGTACTTTACGAGAAGGCTTTCCGGGTTTGAAACAGCGGCTTGCGGGCCATGGACCGACGCCCGGCGGAGGTGGAGGAGGAGGCTGGGACGGGCCTCGCTGGCTAGGGGATTCATGGCAATGCGGGAGCTTGCATTAGGAAAAATGAACCGCGGATTTCGCGGATGACGCGGATGGGGAAACGGAAGCGGTGCGAGTTGGGACCACTCGCGGGGCGGGGATGGGGACGGGTTTACGCGAATTTCACGAATGGGCGCGAAGTCAGCGACCTCCGGCAAAGCCGGAGGCTTGGCAGAGGTGGAGCGGCTCAAAGCCGCGCGGCCCTGCGGGCGATGGTTCATGCGTTTGTTCCAGAATCATCTCACAAGTTTCACCATACAGGCCGACTCTCCGCTCCGACTGCGGCGCAGGTCACCCACCCTCACGAGAACAGCCGTCAATTCCACACTCCTGTTACCGGTGTTTATCCAAACCCAATTCACACCCAATCTGTTCAGGAGCGAATCCCGGAAACGTCAAACTTTGCGAGTCCTCCGGCATAGCCGGAGGATTTCCTATGGATTAAAAAATGGGATACCCGTCTAGCGGCGGGCTTGGGATGAGTCACTCGGACCAGCGCTGGATCTTTTCCCCGTCCCGACGGGGATTCGACGGGTTTGATCCCCTTGGTTTGCCGCAAAATTGTTTGTGCAAAGGCAGCGAAAGCAGCGGGTAATTGACTTTGCCGACCATAACCAAGAGACTGTTTTTGAAGATCTTGGATAAGCAAGATCGGCGCAGGAAATACGGCAGGATATGTTTATGACCATGGAATTTTATCGGCGGCGACGGTTGTTGGCGGCTTTAACCGCCGGGCTCGTGCTCGCGGAGACGCTCGCCGGAGGGGCGCAAACTTTGGCGGAGGCGTTGAATGCCACGAATCTGGTGTGGACGACCGGGGGTGACGCACCGTGGCCAGTGCAAACGACGAAGACGCATGACGGAGTGGCGGCGGTGCAAACCCCGCTGCTCAGTTCGAACCAAACCAGTTGGATCGAAACCACAGTGGTCGGGCCGGGAACGGTGCGGGTCTGGGAGATGGCGAGCTATAGCGATTCCCCCGTAACTCCGCTTTTCACCCTCAACGGGGGGAATCCGTGGGGGACGCCGCTGCCCATGGAAAGCGCCTGGAGCGAGAGTGTTTTTGATTTGGGCGAGGGAACCAACGTGCTGCGTTGGACAGTTTATGGCCGCGACCAAGTGAATGCGGCGGATGCCTTCTTTTTGGATGAGTTTGTTTGGGATGCGCCGCGACCACTGGCCTTGCTTTATGGACCATGGGACGCCACGGTTTACGCAGGCACCAGTTTGGATCTGGGGGCAGGGGCGATTGGCACTCCGCCGATGCATTTCCAATGGCGCAGGGATGGAACCAACATCCTCAATGCGACCAATACCGCCTTAAACTGGGAGGCGGTGACGACCAATGACGCCGGGCTGTATTCGGTTGTGGTCAGCAACAGCCAGGGTTTCGTTACCAGTAGCGACGCGCTGCTGTCGGTCTTGCCCCCGGCCGCCCCTTTCTTCACCGCCGAGCCAGCAGGCGCGGTTGCCTATACTGGCGAAAGTCTGAACTTGACGGCCACGGTGGACGGCTCGCCAGCGGTTTACCAATGGCGCAAGGACGGCTTGAATCTGCCGGACCGAAATTGGACCTGGCTTCAGATAACCAACCTCTCCCTGGCTGACGCGGGGATCTACACGCTGTTTGTTTCCAATGCGTGGGGCAGCATCGAAAGCGGCGGCGCGACCGTGACGGTGATTGAGTCTATCGCCCCAACCATTCTCCGGCAACCGCGCAGTGTGGAAGTGGCGGCCGGGGTCTATACTTGGTTGCCCATCGCAGTGTCGGGCACGCCAGATCCGAGCGTGGTTTGGAGCCGGACGGATGTGCCGCGGCAACTCCCACCCTCTTATTTTTTCTGGCCGACATGGCTGTTGCATGATCAGAGTTACCGTCAAGTTTTCGAAAGCGTTTCTTCGAATGAGGCCGGGGTTTATGCCGCTGAAGTCAGCAATTCCGCGGGGAAAATCATGGGTCAGGAAGCGTTGCTGACGGTGTTGCCGCCGATCTCCAAAGTGGGTGAGAATGCCCAGACGGCGGTGGCCATTTTTGTAACGAATGGTCTGGCCTATCTGGCGCGGGGGACCAATGGGTTTTCCATTCTCAATGTCAGCAATCCGGCCAGTCCGATCTGGCTGGGAGGCTATCAGACCACCGGCTACGCGGCGGCCATTCAAGTGACCGATGGTTTAGCGTTTGTGGCCGATGCCTCGGCGGTGGATATCTTCAGTGTCACCAATCCCGCGGCGCCGGTTCTTTTGGGGCGCCATGCCACCTCCTTTCAGGTCTTGGACCTGGTCGTGCGCAGCAATATGGTGTACATGGCCAATGGCGATGGTGGGCTCGCCATCCTTGACGCCAGCAATCCCACCGCCCCAAAACTTATGGGGAGCTTTACCACGAATCTGAGTCCCAGCCATGTTTGCCTGGCGGGTAACTTCGCCTATCTGACCGGGCTGCCCCCGACACACTTTGAGAATTTTTCAAACTATTTGTATTGGGTCGGGGGGATGCTGATCGTCGACATTTCAAATCCGCACAAACCGATTGAAGTCGGACGCAATGACAGCCGGGTTGATAACATTGCCGTCCGCGACCAGGTGGCCTATGTCGATGGCTCAGTTATTTCCATTACCAATCCAGCGGAACCGGCCGCGATCCTTTTATCGACTTTGCTGACTCCGGTGGCGAGTTATGCCGCATTAAACAGCTACCATATTGCGAATGACCACCTCTACATGTTTGTCAGCTTCTTGGCCGTTAATGGCACTGTTCTGGGCTTGAGCACCGGTCCAAGCGTGCTGCTGGTATACGATATTCGCGAGCCGGGTGAGCCGATCCGGGCCGGTCAGTTTTCCTTTTCAGGTGATGAGCAAGCGCTCTGGGTAGATGGCCAATATGTGTACGCGGCGAGTGCCACCATGCCGCTGCAAATTCTAAAAACGCCCTTCACGGTCGAGCCAACGGCCCCGCCGCAATTGGCGCTGACCCGGCCGGGCGGTTTTAAACTGCAAATGCAGGGACGGCGCGGGCGGCATTATGCGGTGGAATACGCCGCCGGGCTGACGGGCTTGCCCTGGCAGACACTCCAAACCGTGATGCTAACCAACGACACTGTCACCGTGCCGGTTTCGTCCGCAGCCACCGCGCGGTTTTTCCGGCTGCGTCAACTCGACTGAACCTGTTCGCCAGGCCACCATTCCCGATGTCTTCACGGGCCAACCGGGAGAGCTAGAGCATTTCCAGCAAAGCTGTAGCGCTGGGCTGAGGTCTGAGCGACGGCGATTGTGCGGTTGCCGGCGCGAAGACCAGCGACCGACCGATATACCGTATACAAATTTGGCAGTGGCGGTGTCTATCTGGCATAGAAAGAACGCGCATTGAGAAAAAATATCATCCTGATGGGGTTGGTGGTTGCGGGGGTCAGCCTGCTGCTGGCCACTTGTTTTGATTTCCGGACGTCGGTCTGGGGCACATTCAAAAATCCGGAAACCGAAACGATGCTCAAGCGGTTCATTGCGGCGAAAACCAGCCAGGCGAATGCCGCGACGAATAATCTGCCGTCCGAATTTCAAACGATGCTCAAATACGCCCAGCGCGGCAACTGGCTGGCGATGAGTAATGCCATGCAGGAATTGCAGGGACGCATTGGGTATCGGAGTTCGTTGGTGTACGGAATGCCGCACTGGCATGGCTTGCGAGGGGCGGTTGAAGATTTCATCTCGGATACAGCAGCA
>Ga0302321_100000569_pt1 | contig 32091 bp, 27 predicted proteins | sample Fen_T0_1_FD_202505 | JGI IMG/M metagenome (GOLD analysis project Ga0302321, IMG submission 202505) | Peat permafrost microbial communities from Stordalen Mire near Abisko, Sweden - Fen_T0_1 | ecosystem: Environmental > Terrestrial > Soil > Wetlands > Permafrost | place: Sweden: Abisko... | reverse complement strand
GGATGTCAAGGGTAGGTAAGGTTCTTCGCGTTGCATCGAATTAAACCACATGCTCCACCGCTTGTGCGGGCCCCCGTCAATTCATTTGAGTTTTAACCTTGCGGCCGTACTCCCCAGGCGGTCGACTTAATGCGTTAGCTGCGCCACTAAGCCCTATAAGGGCCCAACGGCTAGTCGACATCGTTTACGGCGTGGACTACCAGGGTATCTAATCCTGTTTGCTACCCACGCTTTCGTACCTCAGCGTCAGTTTGGGTCCAGGGAGCCGCCTTCGCCACTGGTGTTCCTCCGGATATCTACGCATTTCACCGCTACACCCGGAATTCCACTCCCCTCTACCCAACTCTAGCCCGCCCGTTTCAAATGCCGTTCCCAGGTTGAGCCCAGGGCTTTCACATCTGACTTGGCGGGCCGCCTACGCACGCTTTACGCCCAGTAATTCCGATTAACGCTCGCACCCTCCGTATTACCGCGGCTGCTGGCACGGAGTTAGCCGGTGCTTCTTCTAAAGGTAATGTCAAGGGCAGGCGTATTGGGCTTGCCTTTTTCCTCCCAATTGAAAGTGCTTTACAACCCTCGGGCCTTCTTCACACACGCGGTATTGCTGGATCAGGCTTGCGCCCATTGTCCAATATTCCCCACTGCTGCCTCCCGTAGGAGTCTGGGCCGTGTCTCAGTCCCAGTGTGGCTGATCGTCCTCTCAGACCAGCTATGGATCGTCGCCTTGGTGGGCCTTTACCCCGCCAACTAGCTAATCCAACGCAGGCTCATCCTATAGCGCGAGGCCCGAAGGTCCCCCGCTTTCCCCCTTGGGGCGTATGCGGTATTAGCTTAAGTTTCCCTAAGTTGTCCCCCACTACAGGGCAGATTCCTACGCGTTACTCACCCGTCCGCCACTCGCCGGCGCCCCGAAGGGCCCGCTGCCGTCCGACTTGCATGTGTTAAGCATACCGCCAGCGTTCAATCTGAGCCATGATCAAACTCTTCAGTTCAATTGCATGCGCGCCCTTTTTAAGATGGGGCGCCTAATCTGTTTTGGTCAACGAAAAATATTCCGCCGTTTGAATTAACGGAGTACCTTGTGTCGACCCGTGTCTTTAGACACAGGAAACCGCCACACGTACCCACACTCATTATTTTGGCCATCTTGTTAAAGAGCGCATAACTTCCGTTACGCCGAGTCCGACTATTCTACAGGTATATTTGGGGTTGTCAAATGGGGAATTGAAACCACTCAGATGATAGAAAACAGAAGCCTGAAAATATACTTTAACTTATTGATTTATATATAAATAAATTGTTTTGGTGAGCAAAGCCATAATACTGCAAACTGCGGCAACAAACACATGAAAACCGATAAACTCATTGTCCAATCTTAATGTTTTATGTAACTTAAAAAGCACTATCTATTTTGGTGACGCCCGTTTTGGCGCAAGATCACATGGGTGCCGCTTGCGTTATTTTTGTTAATAATGACATAATCTTGATACGGGACTTACTGAGCAATCGCTAGTCTTTTTCCTGAGGCTATTTTAATCAAGGCGAGAGTCCTCGGCAGACGGCACAACGCGAAACGCATGAGGAAAGGTATAGTGAAGCCCCGAATATGCAAATGCAAATCAGTTCATCCAGTATTCATGAAAACCAATACCCTAGTTTCTATTATAACAACGCAAGTCTTTGAATACAGGATAATTATTTTCACATTATCAGGGTGCTTTTTAGTAAAAATTTGTCAAGTCTATATTAATTTCACCAAAATCTATTAAACCCGATCTTATCTTAAATGACTATCCTGACTGGCAAAGCAGCTCATTTCTCCCTTCAACTCATAACACCTTCACAGTATTCCAAATAAAGCGGTAAAATTCAGTGCTGCCCTAGGGATTTATTTGCCTGGTGAATGTCGAAGTTGTTGCTTAAAATGATTTTTTTATACCCTATTTTCCATAAAAACAATCAGTTGAATTTGTTTATGGTGATTACCGAGCAGATGTAAAAATTTACAGGAAAACATCTGGGTGTTTTGCAAAATGCGAAATAATAATGAAAAAAGTAATCTTATTTACTGCAATACTTGAAATTAGTTATCTAACTCTTTCCTTTATAATCGCGCAAATATATGGGCAATGGTCTTATGAGGGCGAGATTATCAGGACAGGGTTAAGGGTAATTTCGGTAATATTCTATAGTTATTATTATCAAAAATATTTTTATAACACCACCCATTCATTTCAAGCAAAAAAAATATTAACCCCACAATTTATCGCAGCCATACTATTACTCATACTATTTGCCGTTATTTATACCAATGCTGAAAATGAAACGGGAATGTGGCAACTCGTATTTGCAATCTCAGGTATTACGGCTGGGTTGAGGGAGGAACTGTTTTACCGAGGAATTGTGCAATACTCTTTGCAAATGAAATACGGTTACAAAATAGCCTTATTGACCGCAACTCTGCTATTTACGCTGTCACACGTTCAGTATATTTATTATGGTCAAATAAAGGGATTAATGCTGATAACATTTGCTGGCGTAATATTTGGTAGTATATTTATTTATACAGGCAGTCTAGTTTTTACGGCAATTATTCACGGCTTATATGATGCGGTATTATCAATTTATATGACTCCATTTAGATTGAGTAATGGAATTCAATTACCCATATTATTTTTAATCATGCTTGCGTTTGTGGTTATAATTAATAAGAAACTCTATAGAACACAACAAGCAGATAATGCCGACGATAGCAATCAAGATAATTTAAGTTTAGGTTGATAACCAAATACGAAAGACAACGCTCTAAACTCTCCCATTAAGGAAGCCTTGAAGGAGTTGCTTCCGATCATGGTTCGACAAGGCTCTCCTGAGCGTAGCCGAAGGGCTCACCATGAACGAAATTAACCCATTACCGTCCGTCCTGAGCCTGTCGAAGAAATTCTTTAAGACATCATCAGGCTGTATCAGTTATTCTCACCCAGCTGGCGGCGCTGAACTTTTCCAAGCTGGCAGTTGTTGAATATTTCCATACCATCGCTGGATCTCCGAATACGGTGTCATTGGAAATAGCGCAAGTTCTGCCAAATCCAGAAACGAACCTACCGATAAATCAGCCAGCGTCACCGAGTCACCCACCAGCCACTCGCGGCCTTTGAGATGCTGCTCCAACACTTGTGCAAAGCGGTGAAACCGTTCTTCACCTTTAGCAACTTCTTGTAAATCAGCTTCTGCCTGCATAAAGAATTTCTTGACGACCCGTTCGAAAATCATGACAGCACAAGCACTACCCCAATGCCCTGCTTGCCAAAACTGCCATCGGTTAATATCGGCCTGCACTTTTGGATCAGCCGACCAGAGCGTGGTGTTCGGCACTTTGGAACACAGGTATTGCATGATGGCATTCGATTCCCACAGCACAAAATCGCCATCCACCAAAGTCGGTATCATGTGATTGGGATTCAGCTTAAGAAAATCCGGCTGCATTTGCTCACCCTTGCTTAAGTCCACCACTTCTCGTTCGAAATCTAGCTGTAAATGATGAAGAACAGCGACAACCCGACGAGAATTGGGTGACAATGGGAATTCATACAGTTTCATGTTAACCTCCAATTTGGCTTGTTAGGCTTATGACTTGTAAAATACAAGTGACTTAATATTTACATATCGACTTGCATTTTACAAGTATATTGTTTAGTTTTTGTTACATTGCAGAAATATTTTCTGCTTTATGAGGATGTGAACTCGAGAATGGCTAGGATACAATTCGTCCAAACAATCTTCAACACTATCAATGAACACAAACACGCCTAACTACCGCTCGGAATGTCCTTTATCAACAGCGCTTGATGTCATCGGCGATAAATGGAGCCTGTTGGTGGTACGCGATATGTGTATGGGAAAAGCCCGATACGGCGATTTTTTAAGCTCACCAGAAGGCATTCCAACTAATATTCTCGCCAACCGGCTACGGCGTTTGGAGGAAACTGGTATCGTCGAAAAAAAACCTTATCAGATTAAACCCTTGCGCTACGAATATTTCTTGACCACCAAAGGCACCGATCTTCTTCCTGTATTACAACAACTTGCAATCTGGGCCCATAAGCATGTTCCTGAATGCGGCACTCCACCCGACTGGTTTTTGGACGCTAAACCTGATGATCTGGTAAAAAATCATTGAGGTTCAAGGTTAAAGATGCAAAACAGCATGCCTTCACCTTTCGCCTACTTTCTTTGACAATTAAACTCCGTCGAGTCTCTTATATCTAAGTATTCAACATTATTTGTCAAGCAGCGCTATTTTTTCATTAACAAAACAGCCAGATACTGGTAAATTGAGCGTTGTCACCTAATTTCCAGACTGTGTCAACCCAACAATGAGGAAATCATAAATGTCTAACAACTTATTAGAGCTATTAAAAGAACACCTATCGGGTGATGTAGTCTCAAACATCGCTACACTTATTGGGGAATCACCGAAAAATACCGAGTCCGCACTGCAAACTGCGCTACCTTCTTTACTTTCCGGACTGGTCGATAAAAGCTCAGACGAAACAAGTATTGGCAAACTATTCAGCCTAATCACTGAAGGTAACCACGATGGCGGCATACTCAGTAATCTGGGTGCTTTATCTCGTGGCGGTGAAGAAACTACCAAGTTATTAGCGGAGGGCGGACATTTATTGACCACTTTTTTTGGCGATAAGGCCACCGGCATTACTGATTTGGTCGCAAACGCCAGCGGCATTAGTAAAACCTCATCAAACTCCTTACTTGGCTTTATTATGCCTGTCCTTATGGGTTTGATTGGTAGAAATCTTAAAATTGAAAATACAGAATACGCGACCGGGTTGGCAGGACTATTAAATAGCCAAAGCGGGTTTTTAAAGAACGTCATTCCTCCTGGGCTTAGCAATCCGCTAGTGGGGGGTGATTCCATTGTCAAAACCGCCGCAGTAACAACTGCAACCACCGATCATGTTATTAGCGGCTTCGACAAGGCCGTTAATACCCTGGATTCTGGCTATGCGTCTCCGAATCCAATCCCAAAAACAACATCTTTTACTGATACCTTCGACAATATCGACGATAAGATTGAAGATGTGACCAAAGAAACCCTATCGTCTGCCAAACACATAGCTGAAGATGTTGGCGAATCCGCCAGTCAATTCGGCTCGCATATCGTTGACGAAGGCAAAGATTTTGCCCACAGTGCTGCGGAGGTCTTCGAAGAAAGCACGGGGAGGGGCAGGAAATTTCTGCCGTGGATACTCTTGGCGGCGGCGCTTGCGCTGGCTTGGGGACTCCTCAAGAGTTGTAGTGTCCCCGCAACAGATCCTGTGGCTACCGCGCCAGAGGTGACAGCACCGACATCCACTCCGCCACCAGTAGAACCAGTCGTAATAGCACCACCAGCGCCCATTCCGCCAGCACCGACCATCGTTGAGGCTCCAGTCGTGGAAAAGGCTGTCGATACCGCCAGCGATTTATTTGAAAAAACCTTATCTACTGGCTATGCCATTAAAGCCGCCAAAGATGGATTTGAAAGTAAATTAGTCGGCTTTATTGAAGGTGATGAAGCCATCAGCAAAGATGTATGGTTTACCATGGATGGCATCATTTTCGATACCAATAAAGCAACCATCAAAGCGGAATCAAATGGGCAAATAAACCATATCGCCGAAATTCTGAAAGCTTTTCCGAAAGTTAAAATCAAAATCGGCGGTTACACCGACAATACTGGCAAAGCCAACGCTAATAAAAAGCTGTCAAATAACCGTGCTATTGCCGTGAAAAAAGCCATCGTCAGCAAAGACATTAAAGCTGACAGGATGGATGCCGAAGGTTATGGCAGCGAACATCCGGTAGCCACTAACGATACCGAGGAAGGACGGCAGCAAAACCGCCGTATTGATGTGCGGGTAACTGAGAAATAAAAGAAAAAGACAGGGACTAAGTTCGATGCGCAAGACAAAAGGTACAAAAGCAGCAAATTTGACTCTTTACTTGCGCCTTTTATAAACTGAATAGTTGGCAAAAACAACCTGAACAGTGGCCTGTAATTAATAATTTAATAGCTTAACAACACTAACAACACCTATAACTTCATGAAAACCTTAACCCATAAAAAAAATCACCTCTTTTATTTTTTAATAAGTGCTGCAATCGCCCTTTCGTTAACTGCTTGTTCAGACGATGAAAAGCCCAAAGCAGAAAAAACAGGCGGGGCGGAACAAACAGCCAAAATCGATACCAACAGCAGCTTCGACCATCCGCATGGCCCAGAAATCACCGACATGCAAAAACACAAGTTTGAACACGAATTTGCTGCGCAATGCGTCGATAGGGAGCTGAACAATTCGACCAACAAAATTGAGGATGCCGAACGCCTCACCAAATCCTGCGAGTGCATTGCAACCTATTTGATGAAAGATTTAACTGCCCAGGAAGCGGAAAAATTTATAGGAGAACATGAACATCCGCAATCCTTAAGGATTAAATTTGAAGCGGCTGCTTATGAGTGCTTACAGGAAAAGGCACACCCTGCCGGCCCTAAATTGTTTGGCAAACCGCAATAGTGGTATGACTGGCACACCCTGCTTCATAAACAATTGTCGAGCAATCAAGGCAAAACGCCGCCTGAAAATGTCAGACCGAATCTGGAGTTTAACCCTATAGGAGCAAACTCCAGTTTGGCTTTGTAGCGCTAACCAATAACCTCAATCAGCTAACTTGGAGCATTAACTGAAATAACTGTTTTTTCAGCCAAATCTTTAAGAATCTGCAATCCCCCCACAATAATAACATCAGGACTAGGGTGATTGGCTTCTTGTGCAACTTGAGTTAGACAATCTTCTGTTACGATTTCCCCCTGCTCCTGAATAATCTCCAGAAGCCTATAAGTCATTGGATTAATTTCAATAAATTTGACCTCATCGTCCTGGTCGCGGTAGGCGAGTAGACAGGTCGGTTGTGCTGGCGGTTCTAGCGGTAAATTTTCGGGTGAAATAAGCTGGACTGGAAATTGGTAAACCAACGGCCAAGCCAAAGGCGACAGCTTTATGGTTTGGCTGAGTAAATCATCATCAGCTTGTTGATTCGGTTCTACATCCTCCTTGGCGATAGACAAGGCCATCTCAACCCACTCATAGTGCGCCAATTCCAGCAAAAAGGGAAAGTCGCTTTCATTAGCCCGTTCATTTTCCAGGTAATCGAGGAATTCTTCTGCGATTCCAGAGAAATACGGCGTTTTGCTTGTGTGTTCGGAAAAAAAATCTTGCGCCAGCTCAAACCACTGCTGGTCGTCCAATATTTTCCTGATGACAGGAAAATTTCCGGCCAGAAATCCTTCGATATTGTTAAAAATTAATTCCCGATACATCGCTATACGTTCCGGTTTAACGTCGGCTGGCGCAGGATTTTTTACCGGATCCTTTATGTAACGGGTGAATTCCTGTTGTTTGGCTTTAAAATCGACGGCCATATTCAAGCCGATTTTCTTTCGTGCTGCACTCGCCAGTCGTTCTGTATCACCTTGATTATGTTGACTTCTTTTATCAGTCCAGCTAATAGCGGAATATCAAAATCACGCTCCAATAAGGTCGGAAATACCCCAAAAAGCTCATACGCCTTACCCAACAACTTCCAGACCGGATCGATCACGTCCGCGCCATGCGTATCAACGAGAAAATCCTCCGCCTCGACGTAATGTCCGGCAATATGGGCATAAGCAATGCCATGGGCAGGCATGGCTTTTAGGAAGGCTTCGGCATCGTAACCATGATTCACGCTATTCACGTAGATATTATTGATGTCCAACAACACGTTACAGTCGGCTTCTGAGACAACTGCGTTGAAAAAGTCAATCTCGTCCATCTCCTGACCAGGAGCGGCATAATAAGAGACGTTTTCAATGGCAATGCGTTGTTCCAGAATATCCTGTACGCGCTTGATTCGCCCTACCACATGGGTTACAGCTTCCTCAGTAAATGGAATCGGCATCAGGTCATATAAGTGCCCGTCCTTGCTGCAATAACTTAAGTGCTCGCTGTAAAACTTAATATTATGCTCTGCTAAAAATTTTTTAACTTCGAGCACAAAGGCTTCATCCAAGGGATCGGTGCTACCGAGGGATAAGGACAAGCCATGACAAATGAAATCATAGCGTTCCGTCATTGCGCGGAATTGACGGCCAGATTTTCCGCCGATGGTAATCCAGTTTTCTGGCGCCACCTCGTAAAAATCGACAGCGCTCGGAGGAGATTCAACGATTTGACTTAATATTGATCGACGCAGGCCTAGACCGGCACCGCGCACTAAATAGGGATTTGTGTCCATGGGAACACCTGACTGGTTTGAAACAGGAGGGCATGATAACACTGCCCTCCCCCTCTTAACGGTTGGTTCGTAAGCTAGCAGCCACTAAAGCCTATTTTACTGGCGCTGGTGCCGCGGGAGCGGCTGGCTCTGCAGCTGGTGTCTTCAGCTTATCTCCACAGACACCCTCTTTACCTTTCATCATCGCACCGCAGGCTTTTTCCATACCCGGCTTCATTTTGCCGTCTTTCATCATTTTGCCGCACTTGCCTTCGCCACATGAGCCTTCCGCTTTCTTGGCTGCGGCTGGTGTTTTGCTGCCAGCGCAGGCGCCTTCGGCGGCTTTTGTCTTATCCATGCCCGGCATACCCATAGAAGCGCCGCATTTCATTTCAGCTAACTGCATATAACCTGAAGACAGTTGTGTCATTGAAAATGGGTTAGCTTCAGCGTTGGCCGCCGTTGCAGCAAAAGTAGAAATAAGGGCCGCGCCCATTGCCGCTGCTAAAGGTGTTTTATTCATTTTTTTCATTGTATTCACTCCACGGTTATTATAATAAATCGTCGATACCTTAACATACCGAACACGGGCTACGATACCCACCCAGAACTGAACAAGGGATGAATATCCCGCTAACTGATGTGGTTATCGTTGCCTGCAACTATACAGAACTAACAAATTTCTTTCCAGCGATGATTAGCTTACTGGTAATTTATCCCTTTGTTATCGTATTCACACAAATCAGCAATAACACAACTGCCACACTTCGGCTTTCTTGCCACGCAAGTATATCGTCCGTGCAAAATTAGTAAATGATGCGCGTCTTTTTTGTGCTTTTTTGGCACCCATTTATCTAGTTTTCGCTCGACTTCCAGCACATTTTTGCCGGGGGCAATTTTGGTACGGTTAGAAACCCGAAAAATATGGGTATCGACTGCAATAGTATGATGCCCAAAAGCTGTATTCAACATCACGTTGGCGGTTTTTCTGCCGACACCTGCCAATGCTACAAGTGCTTCCCGCGTTTCGGGGACTTTACCATCATGTTTTTCCAATAACTGCTGGCACAGGCTCATGATATTGGCGGTTTTTGCATTAAACAGGCCGATAGTTTTGATGTAGTCTTTCAGGCCGTCCAGACCCAGGGCCAAAATAGCTTCAGGTGTATTGGCGACTGAGAATAGTTTCGCTGTCGCTTTATTAACGCTTTTGTCCGTTGCCTGCGCTGAAAGTACCACTGCGATTAACAATTCAAAAGGCGTTGAATAATTCAATTCGGTGGTCGGTTCGGGTATGGCTTCGGCGAGGCGGTCAAAGATGGCCTGTCTTTTTTTCTGGTTCATCTTGTGGAACTCCTTAATAAGTCCTTCGACAAGCTCAGGACGAACGGTATTGGGTTGATTTCGTTCATGGTGAGTCGTGAGCTTATCGTAATGGTCGAACCATGAGCGGAATCACAAGTCAGAGGTTCTTTAAGCAGAAGACCTATTAGCACCGCTATCAGACCGCATCTTCAACAAGGCTTCTTTCTGTTTTTTTGCCTTTTCCGTTTTTTCTAATGCCTCGTTTTCTTTACGGCGATTCCGCGCCTCATAACGGCGCATTGCCGTTAATTTTTGCGCAGTTTTTTGCTCTGGAGAAAGCTGGATGGACAACGGTTTCATGACAATACAATCTACTGGGCACGGCGCAACGCATAATTCGCAACCTGTACACTCCGCAGAAATCACCGTGTGCATCAATTTCGCCGCACCTAAAATGGCATCCACCGGACATGCGGCGATACACTTAACGCAACCGATGCAGTCTTCTTCAACAATAAACGCAACCTGCTTGGGTTTATATGCTCCAAACTCAGGATTCAAAGGTTTAGGCGCTAATCCTAATAACTTAGCCAACTCCAAAATACCTTCGTCGCCACCCGGTGGACATTGGTTGATGTCAGCTTGACCTAACGCAATCGCTTCCGCGTAAGGTTTACATCCCTTGTATCCACATTGACCACACTGGGTTTGGGGGAGGATGGCGTTGATTTGGTCGATTGAAATCATGCTTTAATTATATAGGATTAAGCATAATTCCTCGATTCTGGATAGATAAGGTTTAATTCTACAATCAGGTGGATGCCGAATTCTTGATTCAAATCAACACGATTTATGTATTAAGGGTATATATTAACGGTGGGGTACGAGGAACAAAGAAGCAACTGAAGTTCATTTTATGGCTTCGGAACAGCAGTTAACTACAAATAAAAATAAGAGAGGATCACCGTTTATGAATAGCTTACTTTTTTTATTAGGCTTGCTAATATCGGCAAGTGCATTTGCGGGCGCACGCACAGGTCATCATGGCGATTTTATTGTTACCTGCCACCCGCCAAAATTTATGCAAGAAAAGCCGCTCGACAATGCCCAAGTTAGCTCGTTTCAAGAATTCGAGTTTATGACTTCAGACAATACCGATGGTAAGACCATTAAGGTGTGGGTGAATAATAAATTGCTTGATGTTGCGATAGTGCCGCTTGCTAGCGGGCATTACCGCGTCAAAGGCAAGTTGCCAGAACCCTTGTTGGAAGGTAAGGCGTGGATTAAAGTGACTTCCGAAAGCAATGACGGTTGCAATGCTTTACGGGCGTGGAATGTTTATATCAAAAAATAAGGTATCAGGCTAAAGCTGGAAAGTTGTCGCTTACGCGACGATAATTTTGAATGCCAGTTCCCGCACTGGCAGGCGAGATGCTTTCTTTTGCTTCGCCAAAAGAAAGTATCCAAAGAAAAGGCGACCCGGATGCCGCTTGCTTCCTGCGTTCCTCAGTTTTGACGGGGGCTGCCGGAAGAAGGGACTTCCTGTCCCTCCGGCAACGTGCGGCATCCTTGCCGCACCCCTAACGGGCTGTTCCCGACAAATGCTCCGATGCTCAGCGCGGCATATGGGATATGGCAGGTAATTGTAAGTAGGGGTGAACTTGTGAACCCCAACAAGTAAGCTAGCTCCCCATTTTGGTGGTTCGTTCCTTACCCCACCGTACTATTCTCTATTCGGGAAATGCCAATATAACTGGGGGATTTATAAAATTCGGATTAAAGTCAACTTCACCTAGAGGATGTTTAGGTAGTTCTGGCAATGATATGGAACTAACCAATTGTTCTGACTCAGAAATACCCAAAAGCAATTGATCGAAGAATTGAGGAAGGTTATTTTCTCCGGCTTCAATGATCCGAGAACACAAACGAATTGACTGTCGTATAAACTCGGCAAAATTATAAACCTCCTCGCTTAGAAGTTTTTCGTCCGTAATTATCTTTTTAATTTTTTTATCTTCAGACTCCCGATCACCATGCACCACTTCGCTACGTAGGCTATATATAAATGAGATCCACTTGGACGTCTCAGTACGTTTATCAGGCGAGGCAAACAATCGTGCTGCTCTCATTTTAAGGCGATAAGTCAAAACCTCTTTTTCGGAAGATTTAAGAAAAAGTGATTCTGCCGCTATTGCTAGATCAACCAACCTATCTTTTGCGTTGTTCCGTTTCATCGCCATGTCGTATCGATTCAAGGCGACCCCAAGTGGACTGTTTTCACTTTTAAGGATTGAAGCAAAATACTTCGCTTCTTCCAAATGTAAATCGGTAAATGCAGCACAACCTATTCGATAATTGATGTATGGGGGCATCCACCACCTTGTTCTATTCCCAAATACCGATCCGTGTGTTTGATTAAACACGGGATTGAAAACAAGACCTTTCTGAATAGAGCCAATCGCATGAACCTCCGATTCAGCTGCGAGGCGTATGGCTTGTACCACCTGCATCGTGGGTTCTTCATTACACTGTACATCGTCAGTTATTGTTGCCCGACTCCTGCGATCCTGCTTTAGAATGATCGCGTGGCTGTGCCACGCCGGAATTCTAGTTCCCCAGGGAACTTGTTCAATAAACCAGAAATTATCAATATATGCTTCGGGAAAAATGGTGCAATCTCCCAGATCAAACTTATCGATGGGTCCAAAGGTCACAGTGAGAACGGTGAAGTAGCCCTCGATAGCGTCAATTATCATGCTACCTATAACCTCTGGTGTTAATTTACGTTTAAAGAGGTCGGGATAGCTCGCCGCCACCACAATTGAGTGCAGAAATGAAGCTCTAATTTGCTCAGATTGTTCCGAGCCTGTCAGAGCCGGAGGGAATTCAGAGAGAATTTGATCGGCTAGAGCGTGGAGCCTTGGATTTTCGATTGCTTTACTTATCAGTCCCATTTCGTCGAAGTTGGGGAATGTACCCATCGTAAACGCATGGCCCCACACACGAGATTCTGAAATATTTTCAATGGTAGCCTCCAAAATCTTTAGAATTTCCGATGTACATTCGTTGATTGAGTCTTTGTTCATGTGTTCATCTCAGATGGGTAGCTCAGTTGAGGTGAGGTACAAACCCCAGCAATTATAATGGCCAAGGTCATGTTGGGGTTCACAAGTTCGCCCCAAACTACGATTACCCGCCTATTCCCGTATGCCGCGCCGAGCATCGGAGCATTTATCGGGAATCGCCCGTTAGGGGTGCGGCAGGGACGCCGCACGTTGTCAAAGGGACAGGAGTCCCTTTTGACAACCCCTGGTAAATGCGAGTAGCGCAGGAAGCAAGCGGCATCGGGCGGATTTCTTTTGGATACTTTTCTTTGTCCGTGCAAAGAAAAATATCTCGTCCGTGGGTACGAGAACCCACATTATAATAACTGTCGCGTTAGCGACACTTTAATTAATACACCCCTCACCCTAACCCTCTCTCACAAGGGGAGAGGGGACAAAATGGGATTCCGGCAAGCGGCACAAGTTCCTACTTGCTTGCCGCACTTCCGCCATCCTTGGCGGTCGTCCATACCTGACTGACAGTTATAATCTATAACTACTTCACCCTCATCCCCGCTACCGCCCCCTCATCAGGACTTAACACAAAAATATCCTTCCCGCCCGGCCCTGCCACTAACACCATACCTTCTGAATTGCCAAAACGCATTTTCCGTGGTGCAAGATTGGCTAATACTAAAGTCAAACGGCCTTCCAATTCTTCCGGTTTGTAAGCGGATTTGATGCCAGCAAACACAGTGCGGCATTCGTCGCCAATATCAACGGTCAGTTTCAGTAATTTATCTGCTTCCGGTACTGATTCCGCCTTGATAATCTTGGCGATACGTAAATCCAGTTTGGCGAAGTCGTCGATTTGTATGGTGTCGGCGATGGGTTCAAATTGTTTAGCTTTTGGCTCGGGCTTGGATTTGTCGCTGGTTTTTTCCAGATTTTCTTTCGATGCGTCGATGATTGCCGCGATTTTGTCGGCTTCAACCCGTGTCATCAGCGGTTTGAATTCATTGATGGCATGGCCTTTTAATGGCTGCAATCCTGCAACCCAGTTTTGGCTTTCAATCGCCAAAAACTGTTCAGCTTCCTTAACCAACGCTGGTAGCACGGGTTTTAAATAAGCCGTTAAAACACGAAACAAGTTAAGTCCCATTGAACACACATCATGTAATTCTTGATCTTTGCCTTCTTCCTTGGCGAGCAACCAGGGTTTTTTTTCGTCGATATACTGGTTGGCCTTGTCTGCCAACGCCATGATCTCACGCATGGCTTTGGCGAATTCCCGCGTTTCGTACAATTCGGCAATGCTTTCGTTGACGTTGATAAAATCCGCAAATAATGCCGGTTCTGAACAGTTTTCAGATAAGCGGTTGGCAAAGCGTTTGCTGATAAAACCGCTGCATCGGCTGGCAATATTGACAACTTTGCCGACCAAATCAGAGTTAACCCGTTGGCTAAAATCATCGAAATTAAGGTCAATATCATCCACCCCAGCGCTGAGTTTGGCGGCAAAATAATAACGTAGATATTCCGGGTTAAGATGATCCAAATAGGTTCTGGCTGTAATGAAAGTGCCACGGGATTTAGACATTTTTTCGCCATTCACGGTTAAAAAGCCGTGCGCAAAAATCGCGCTGGGTGTCCTGAACTGCGCTCCGGTCAGCATGGCCGGCCAGAATAGGGCGTGAAAATAGATAATGTCTTTGCCTATAAAATGGTAAAGTTCAGTGTTGCTGTCTTTGCGCCAAAACTCATCAAAATCCAGCCCTTGCTTATCGCAGAGATTTTTGAAGCTCGCCATATAACCAATCGGCGCATCCAGCCAGACGTAAAAATATTTGCCCGGCGCATCGGGTATTTCAAACCCGAAATACGGTGCGTCGCGGCTTATATCCCATTGTTGCAAGCCGCCGTCCAACCACTCTGCCAATTTATTGGTGACTTCGGGCTGTAAATGCCCGGCATTAGTCCAATCACGTAGCATATCCTTAAAATTTTCCAGATTGAAAAAGTAATGCACGGAATCTTTCGGAACGGGTTTTGCGCCTGAAATAGCCGACACGGCATTTTTTAGCTCGGTAGGGGAATACGTCGAGCCGCACACTTCGCAGCCGTCGCCGTATTGCTCCAGCGCACCACATTTCGGGCAGTCACCCTTGATAAAGCGGTCAGCCAAGAACATCTTCTTGACCGGATCATAGCCCTGGGTGATGGTGCGTGAATTGATATGCCCGGCATCGCGTAGCCGTTCGTAAATTAACGAGGAAAACACCTTGTTTTCTTCGGAATGGGTGCTGTGATAATTGTCGAATGCTACGCCGAATTCGCCGAAATCTGCCAGATGCTCTTTACCCACTTGGGCAATAAGTTCTTCAGGACTAATACCTTCTCGGTCGGCTTTGAGCATAATCGGCGTGCCGTGGGTATCATCTGCACATACGTAATAACACAGGTTGCCGCGTTGCTTCTGAAAACGCACCCAAATATCGGTCTGTATATATTCGACTAAATGACCGATATGGATCGGGCCGTTGGCATAAGGTAAGGCGCTGGTAACCAGGATTTTTCTAGTGGACATGATGGGGTTAGTAAACAGGTCAAAAACAAAAAGGCATTATGTCATAAACGGGCGCTTGTTGGCATATTGGGAAGCCATGCGGCATGGAGCATTGATTTGCTGTAAAATGGCACGGACAGGGTGATTGTTACATAATGACTTAAACGCTTTGCGTGGCAACACACTAATCCAAGCATAACCACAATGCCGATGAGTTTAAGGGAGTGAGCTCCCTCTCCTCGCGGGAGAGGGCTGGGGTGAGGGGATTTCAAAAGATTGTGCTATTAATTTCCCCTCATCCTAACCTTCTCCCTCGAGGGAGAAGGGACTAAATCCGCATTACCTAATAGCATTGAGCATAACTCCAGGACTATAACGTGACCGACATTGTTAAAACCGACGTAGAAAACGCCCTTAAAACCATAATCGACCCAAACCACGGTCTCGACCTTGTTTCCGCGAAATCGGTAAAATCGATAGCCATTGAAAACAATGCCGTCACTGTCAAAATAGAACTGGGTTATCCGGCCTTAAGCTATCACGAGGAATTGAAAACGGCTGTTGAACAACAACTTAAAACCCTTGCCGATATTGGCGCTACCGTTGAAGTCTCCACCAAAATCATCTCCCACGCCGTACAGCAAGCCCTAAAACCCCAACCCAACATCAAAAACATTATCGCGGTAGCTTCGGGCAAGGGCGGGGTTGGCAAATCCACCACCGCCGTCAATCTGGCGTTGGCGTTGGCGGCGGAAGGCGCGAATGTCGGCATCCTGGATGCGGATATTTATGGCCCAAGCATTCCCACCATGCTAGGCCTGTCCGGTTATCCAGAAAGTCGCGACAACAAGACCATGATGCCCAAGATTGCCTACAACATCCAAACCATGTCAATCGGCTATCTGGTGGATGCCGGCCAGGCCATGATCTGGCGCGGCCCCATGGTCACCAATGCCTTACAGCAATTGCTCAGGGATACCAATTGGGACAATGTCGATTACTTGATTGTGGACCTGCCACCCGGCACCGGCGACATCCAGTTGACCTTATCGCAACAGATTCCCGTAAGCGGCGCGATTATCGTCACTACGCCGCAAGACATCGCCCTGATCGATGCCCAGCGCGGCTTAGGCATGTTCCAAAAAGTCAATGTGCCCGTGTTGGGCATCGTCGAAAACATGAGCATGCACATTTGCAGCAACTGCGGCCATAGCGAACCCATCTTTGGGACAGGCGGCGGCATGGCGATGGCGGAAACCAACCATGTCGATTTCCTCGGCGCACTGCCGCTGGACATCAACATCCGCATCCAGGCCGATTCCGGCCAACCCACGGTTGCCGCTGACCCAGACAGCCCGGCCGCGCAAATGTACAAAACTATTGCCCGTAAAGCGACGGCAAAATTGGCGTTGAAGGCGAAGGATTTCAGCACCCGCTTTCCTAATATTGTTATACAAAATACTTGACATATTGTTGGGGTTCGCAATCTCACCCCAACTGCGTTTTAAATTTCGTTTTTTGAGGAGTCCTTAATGGCAGACTGTAATCAAGTCAACTGGTTGTTAGAGATCATCAAAATAGTGCCTACTTTTATTGTGGGGCTTATCGCTGTTCGCATCGCTTGGAAGCAGGGTGATATTGCCCAAGAACAACGCAACATCGCCGAAGCAAAATTAAATCTCGATCTGTTCACGCGGAGGCTTGCAATTTTTACGGAGACGTGGGAAACGGCATCTAACGTGGTTCAAAGTAGTGATCCCATGCCACCACCGCCTAGCATGACGAATTTGTTACCCGAAGCATCGTTTCTGTTTGGTGCCGAAGTTGAAGCATATATGAACGAATTGGCGAATAATATGAGCAAGTTAGCCGCCATGCGAAGAGCCAGAGGTAACAATAATCCCGATTCTGCCAATAAAATTGATGAAATTGATCTTGAAAAGTGGATTAACAACGCGGCTAAAGAGGGCATTCGCAATATTTTCAGCCCCTATCTGAACTTTTCAAAGTGGCGCTGATTTTTTGTTGCGGAAAAAAGGTCATAAAGCGTATAAACGTAAGGTGAATTAGGTTGGCAAACATACGGCCTATCTGTCTTGATTGTACTTTTGGCCTAGTCGTAATCCACCATAATTGTGACCGTCTATATGGTGGATACGACGCGCGGGAACTCTTTACTTGCATAAAGATTGGATGACGCGCGCGTCTAATCCACCCTACTGCACTTAATTTTGGAAGTCTATGATTGAGAAAATTTATTATCTTATCTTTTTGCCAATCTTCATATGGTTGCTACTTGGCAGCTATAAAGAATTTAAAAATGATTACGGCATAGATAATGATTCAGAGTTTCTTTCCAAAATGTGTTGGTTGTTAATGGTACTTTACGGGGCTATAACGCTTTTTATGATGGCGTTTTTCAATACTTCAATAGTCTTAAATATAAAACATTGGTAAGAGCTATAGGGCATTAGGTTGGGCTGAATGTAATGATGCCCAACATAAACGAAGCCTTTAACATTGGGGTTCGCGCACTCACCCCAACCTACACAATAATATCGCTGTACAAAACAAAATATAAAAATATATTATAAATCAATAATATACTTCTCATTAGCATCAAATCAGCACGTAGGCTGGGTTGGTAAACCCAGCAATCCTTGGTCGCTACGCTGGGTTTCGTACCTCTACCCAGCCTACACGTTAATATTGATGCACAAACCACCAACATAAAATTTATTCTAAAACAATAAGCTACTAATCATGAGCCTCAAATCAGACAAATGGATACGCCGTATGGCGCGAGCACGTAGGCTGGGTTGGTAAACCCAGCAATCCTTCGTCGCTACGCTGGGTTTCGTACCTCAACCCAGCCTACACGTTGATATTGATATACAAAACACCTAACATAAAAATTTATTCTAAAACAAAGTGAAGAAACCATCCATAAATCCTCGCCAAATGCCGTTCGCGTTACGCGACCTGCTCCTTAATGATCGGATTTATTGTCATATCGATTATGATTGTTGATAATGTCTGCGTTGATGTTTTTGCTAAAAACTACTTGGATTCAAGATAAACCCCATGGATAAGCTGCAAGCTTACGTAGAGTCTTTCATCGCATCATTGCGATCAACCGATACGCTTTACGAAATTCTACGCAAATTAACCCTGTTTTTCACAAGTTTTCCACTGGATGACGTTAAAGCCATTCTTACGGCTACGGCTACCAGCTTTGCCTTGATCCTAGTTGCTGAGATGGGTGATAAAAGCCAATTGGTTTGTATGGCCTTGGCCGCAAAACATAGGCCTTTACCTGTCGTTTTTGGTGCACTTAGGGCCGTAGGTTGGGCTGAATGTAATGATGCCCAACATAAACGAAGCCTTTAACGTTGGGGTTCGTACCTCACCCCAACCTACATGATAATTCGTTATACAATATATCCAACGTAAAAATTATTCCTAAAACACTAAGCTACAACTCATGAGCATCAAATCAGACAAATGGATACGCCGGATGGCGCAGCAACACGGCATGATCGAACCGTTTGAATCCGGGCAAGTACGCGATTCCGAACAAGGCCGGGTGATTTCTTACGGCACATCAAGCTACGGCTATGACGTGCGCTGTTCGGACGAATTCAAAATTTTCACCAACATCAATTCGGCGGTGGTCGATCCTAAAAATTTTGACCCGAACAGCTTTGTGGATGTCAAAGCCGATGTGTGCATTATTCCGCCCAACTCCTTCGCCTTGGCGCGGACGGTGGAGTTTTTTCGCATACCCCGCGATGTGTTGACGATATGCCTGGGCAAATCGACTTATGCCCGTTGCGGGATTATCGTGAATGTCACGCCGTTGGAGCCGGAATGGGAAGGCCACGTCACCCTGGAGTTTTCCAATACCACCACGCTACCGGCAAAAATCTATGCCAATGAAGGCGTTGCCCAAATGCTGTTTTTTGGCAGCGATGAGGTGTGCGAAACTTCTTATAAAGACCGGGGCGGTAAATATCAGGGGCAGACAGGTGTGACTTTGCCGAAAGCTTAATCACGTATGAAACAATCCCCTTTCGACCCTGAGCGATTTTTTAAAAGTGCCTGCTTATTTGAAGCCGCGCTTATTTTGGTCGCTATCGTGTTAGGTTGGTTAAGCGGGATCAATCCGTTTGCCACTTTGCACTATTCCGAAAGTGCTATCATCTTTGGCATCTTGGGAACAATTCCCTTATTTCTGCTGTTTTTGCTTCTGGAACAACTCACATCCGAATCTGTCGTTACCATCCGACGTTTTCTACTGGAAACCTTGGGGCCTGCTTTGCACCGCTATCATTGGGCTGATTTGTTCATCTTGGCGGCGATAGCGGGCATATCCGAAGAAATCCTGTTTCGCGGCGTAATCCAACCGTGGATGGAATCATCATGGGGAGTTACCGCCGGGCTGATCGGCAGTAACATCCTCTTTGGGCTGGTACATGCCATCACACCGCTCTATACCGTCCTGGCAACCCTGGTGGGCATTTACTTGGGGCTTGCCCTGGATATTGGCGGCGACAGGAATCTATTAACCCCCATTATCATCCACGGGCTGTATGATTTTCTGGCATTTCTGGCACTGATGCGGAGTTATCGGGCAAGCTTGCCTACACAAGATCATTTGAACGACCGCTGAAACCATCCCTGCGATTTGTTATCGTTTGCTTGTGGGCTTCAACAAAATCTAATTTCACTAAAAAAACTGTGTGATATGACACACCTACTGTGGCATATCACACAGTTTTTTCTGTAAGCCTTGTCTCATGTGGGTTTCAGCGGTAGCAAAATTTAATTAAACTGTGTCATATCACACACTTTTTGACTTTAGCTTAAATCCAGACGGATTGGGCAGTCGTTTTCCCGTCCTTTTGTCGGTTTTTTGCTTGCTATGCAGATGAATTAAATATCAGGAAAAATTAATAATATTATTATATATCAATTATTTATGTATATTTAAAAAGTATTTTTGTAATAGTGAGAAAGAATCCGAAGTGGCCTGTAAAAAAAGCTAAATAATATGGCATAAATAATGCTGCATTTAACATTGGTTCGGATTTTGAATCCGCCCTATTAAATAATACCCTAAATCCACACTTGGTTTTGCTAGCGAGCGTTTTGTCTAGTAATATGGCGCGTTCAAAATTGGTGAGGATTAATTTGGTGACAGTGTGATGTTTGAGTTCCGTCGCAACTGTTTCCAATCAATTCAATAAGCATACCCGTAGGATTAGTTATGAATAAATCGAATAAATTACTTTTAGTAACGGCAACAATGTCCGTATTAACGACACACAGCGCCATTGTTTCAGCCGACCACGGGTCTTTGGGCTTTGGTATTGGCACGGCATCGCCCATTATCACCCAAACCGGTGTAACGCTGCCAATTGGCATGTGGGCTGGCGGGATAATCACGCAATTTAGCAACTTCGATAGCGCATCGGATCAAAAGCTACTTAGTTTAAAGAATAATGCTGTTGACGATGCCCACGGTGATGTCCACAGCGTGAACACTTTGCTGATACCGTCAGTGTTTGCCGCTTACGGGATTACCGACGATTTGACGCTAGGCCTTAGAGTTCCGTATGTGCTGCGTTCCGGTGTGCGTTCACCACAGGATACCGACCCTTCCCTTGCTGTCGATAAACTAGGCGATCCCAGCGGATTTGGGGATGTTTCTTTCTTTGGGCAATATCGCTTCTTTCACAGTGCCGATAATCTAAACCATGCCTCCTTAGTTGTAGCACTCAAAACTCCAACGGGGCGAACAGGTGTACAGACCAATCAGGGCGGTAATTTTGAAACGCATCATCAACCCGGTGGCGGCGCATGGAGCCCCTCTTTTGGGCTTTCTTTCACCCGAGCAATGGGAAGTTTTTCTTTTGACACCAGCGTTCTTTATACCGTAGCAACCACTGGGGCGCAAAAAACCGACCTCGGCGATATTTTTGGTTATAACTTTGCGCTGTCTTATGCATTCGGCGCACCTGCCCGAAATAACTTTTTCTCGTCCAGCAATAATGCGCCGTGGACGGCTGTTCTGGAACTTAACGGCGAATGGCAGGACTACCAAAAGACTGCAGGCGTGATTGATCCTAACTCGGGCGGCAATACCGTATTCATTTCTCCAGGTATCCGCTATTCGGGTGGTAAAAGCTGGAATACCGCCTTGTCAATTGGCGCACCCATCATCAAGGATACCAACGGCTACCAAACCGACCCGGATTACCGGATTACTTACCGGTTTGTAGCGGTTTTTTAGGGCTTTTTATTGATTCGGCCTTATGAAGATTTAACTTCCGTTCGCCTTGAGCCTGTCGAAAGGCTTATGTGTTTCGACAGCTCACCACGAACGGAGTCTACACAAACCGTTCGTCCTGAGCTTGTCGAAGGAAGCTTGTCGAAGGACTTAACCAGCTATTTCTTAAGCAGCAACAATTACAGATTTAAAGATTACCCAATGAAAAAAACAGCCGTCCACCACTCAGTTGTAAGCGTTCAGAAAGGATTTTTCAGTCGATTACTTGAATGTATCGGTCAACTATTGAAATGCTTATTATTGGTAGGAGTGGCATTACCGTTGATTTCTGCTTGTAGCCATTCAAACCAAGCTCACTTAGATGTTGGCACAGCCAATTACAATCATTATCCTGACGGCGGCGGTTTGTTCGTTTCTGCTGCTTTTGGTCCTGATGGTCGCTTATGGCGTGTAGTGCCGGAAAAGCACCATATTTATGTCGATGTGTCGGGCGATTTGGGCCTTACCTTCAACGCCCCTGTACTGGTCAACAGTGAAGCACAACCGATCAAGGTCAGTGGTGAAAATAGGCCAGGTATCATCGTTGACCGCTCTGGACGCATCTACGTGATTTATGCAGCAGAAAGCACCCAGCCCGTGGCCTTATTTTATAGTGTCTCCAAAGATAAAGGCCTCAGTTTTTCAACACCAATACCATTAAGCGACAAAGCCGCTGATGCCAATACGTTTCAAGGCCGATTTGGGGTGGATCGTGAGGGTAAGGTTTATGCCTTTTGGCATGACGAACGCAACCGCACCGATTGGCGACAATCAGGAAACGCGATCTATTACACGACTATAGACGGGAACAGTGGTCTGAGTGCCCCTGCCCAAAAGCTTTCCGATACCCTGTGCGATTGCTGCCGGATTGCCACCGCTTTTGATAAGGATAACCAAGCAGTCCTGTTTACGCGCTTTATTTATCCGGTCGGTATCCGTGACCATGGTTTATTAAGGACTCAAGCTAATAACAAGGAGCCGCTGACTTGGCGCGTCACTTTCGACGACTGGATTATCGAGGGTTGCCCAGAACATGGCCCAGCAATTTCCATCAGTGATGACGATAGATATCATATCGCCTGGTTTACCCAGGGTAGTGTCCGGCAAGGTTTGTTTTATGCTTATTCGGACGATGAAGGGCAACATTTTTCAAAACCCTTGGCATTCGGTGAGTTGAAAAATCTGCCTAGCCATCCCGACATAAGGGCGCAAGGCAAACACATCATCCTGACCTGGACAGAATTCGACGGCAACCAAACACAGCTTAAGGTGATGCACTCAAACGATGGCGGCGAGACTTGGTTACCACCCAAGATTGTTGCAAAACTCAGTGCAGATGCAGACTTTCCGTTTTTGCTCAGTAATCATCAGGGCGTTTTTGTTTCGTGGAATAGCAGGGCTGAGGGGTATCAATTAATTCCTTTGAATTGATTCAACAACGAAACCCAGACTTCGTGGATGATTTGAGGTAGAGACGCAAAATCTTGCGTTTCCCAAATCTTGCGTCTCTACGAGCCTGACTTAGCCAACTCCACCAAAAATTCACGGCATTTAGCTTGAAAAATCCGCGTGTTTGCTGGCCCCATGCGTATCATCTGTTTTTGGACTGGACTCAGCGCTTCCAACTTTGCATCGGCAAATTTGTACAAAACAGACGGCCTGACCAGGGCAGCTTGCCCTTCAATTGCAGGGGTTGCGAGTATTTCACCTGCCGCTTTTTTGATGACACTTTCTAAAGTGATGTCCTGCGGATAGCTGAATTCTGCAAACACCTGCAACAGCAACGGCCTGAGTTTTTGGTAAAGCGCCGCTGCCGCTTTGGCATCAATAGCCTGAATGGTTTGTGCGATATTGTTGTAGCGATGAAAACTTTTAGGCGCAAAAGTCAGGCCATTTTCACCTTGTTCTACGGCAAATGACTCCTCTAACCGAAGAAAACTCATGTGATTGCCAATGCGTGAACCTTGGGCGAAATCATTGGCAATCACCACGTACTTCCTGATTAACTGGTCGGCCTTAAGCCATTGGTCAAGCCCTGGCGAAATATTGAGCAGTGCTTGCCGCACAAAATTGTCGCTGCTTAATAAATCTGGCAACCCGGATTGTTGAATTGAAGATTGAGTATCGTTATTAGCCAGGGCTTCCGGTGCTGCGGGTAGGAATTCGAGCTGTTCATCTGCTGGAGATTGCACCTCGTCAGGAAATTCTTCTGGAACTGCTATATCCTTAGATGCAGTATTATCAGAAACCGTTGTTTCTGCTTCTTTAAGATTCTTGAAATTTTCCATAACATAATACGTACCACTGACTCCAATAAGCAGGGAAATCAGGATAGCCATAATAAAAGTCGTGTTATTGGATTTTTTGTCCCTGTTTCTATCGTAACGACTCATGTTGTATTAAGACCTTCTTTCTGTTGTGGGTTACAATTGTATTTTAGGCGAAAGGCAAAAGTCCGCCGTTTTGAGCCTTAGTAATTTTTGCACACTACGATGAATAGCGCCCATTAAACTAACTATCAGCACAAAAATATAAACCTTGTACAACGAATACTTTCATTTTAGCGAGCTGCCGTTTTCAATCGCGCCAGACCCGCATTTTATGTTCATGAGCACCCGTCATCAGGAAGGTTTGGCACACCTGTTGTACGGCATCAATCATGGCGGCGGCTTTGTCGCCTTGACGGGCGAAGTCGGCACGGGTAAGACCACATTATGCCACTGTTTGTTGCAGCAACTGCCAGAAAACATTGATATTGCCCTCATCTTAAATCCTAAGCTGAATGCCATCGAATTATTGGCAACGATCTGCGATGAATTAAGGATAAGTTACGACAAAAATCAGCATACCTTAAAGAACCTTATTGATGCATTAAACCAGCATCTACTCACCGCCCATGCCAATGCCAGGCGTACTATCCTGATCATTGATGAAGCCCAGAACCTGAGCCTGGAGGTCTTGGAACAAGTCCGCCTGCTGACTAACCTTGAAACCACTAAAACAAAGTTACTGCAAATCATCCTGGTCGGTCAACCAGAACTGAAAGACTTATTAAACCGCCGCGAGTTACGTCAATTAAATCAACGTATTACTGCCCGTTATCATCTACTGCCCCTATCGTTGGCGGAAACTCGCACCTATATTCGTCATCGCTTGATGGTGTGCAAAGGCGATCCCGACCTATTCAAGGAAAGTGCAATCACCAAAATATTTCAATTTTCCAAGGGCATTCCACGGATTATCAATATTATTTGTCATTGCGCCTTGCTAGGGGCTTATTCATCCGAAACGCGTGTCATCACACCGCCTATCATTAAACGCGCCGCTAAAGAAACGCTGGCGTTTACAAATGACTCACCATCATGGTTAAAACCTTTATTGGCAATGTTGGTATTTAGTTGTCTCGCCGTTGGACTGTATTACCGAAATTATCAAGTAAACGACTCAACGCTGCCCAAATCTAAAACGATCTTATCGGGAAAATTTCCTGTGAAAGTTGCTATTAAACCACTTACACCGATCAAGGTTGCACCGGTAGTTGCCAAACTTGAACCTGTTACTGACACTAAGCCCTTTAGCTCATGGTTAGATAATCCAGGGCTTACCTTGGATGCGGGAATAAGCAACGCGCTTAAACTGTGGGGAAAAGAAATCCCTGCCAATCAACAAGTAGACTGTGATTATGCCAAAAAAACAGGCTTGAACTGCCTATTTAACAACGGTAATTGGAAAGACCTGCTGGCATACGATCGTCCGGTTGTGTTGGAGTTTTCGTTATCTCCAGGGATAAAACGCTATGCGTTATTGACGGCAATAAAAGACGGGCAACCTACCCTCACCTTCGACAGCAATGTGACTTTTCCGTTGGCAGATGTACTGAGTTTTTGGGATGGTTATTACGTATTGCTCCGGCAATCGCCCAGACCTGCAATGAAAGCAATTTATCCGGGACAATCCTCCCCAAATGTAGAATGGTTACGCCAACAATTGGCTGCAGTTGACGGTGTAAGCCAAGAGACCAAACAGCCCCAATTTTTTGATGCCGACTTGAAAACACGGGTCATTAATTTTCAACAGGCACACCATCTAACACCGGATGGCAAAGTAGGTGCCCAAACGATTTTTTACCTTGATAATGCAACCGGCGCAAAGGGTTCGCCGCACTTAAAACAGGACTGATGTACTATGTCATATATCCTTGATGCCCTACGCAAATCCGAACAACAGCGGCAAGCCACCCAGCCTGATACCGTTACGGACAGAATACTGGTCAATCCTCCACAGCCTAAACAAAAACCGGCCAAGTGGATAGCTGCACTGATTATTGGCAATTTGCTGGTTATCACTTATTTATTCTGGTTTTTCACTCAAAAATCCCCTACGGAACAGCAACAAAAGGTTGTGGACAATGCAAGCAAGCAACTTCTACCATCAACCACTGCAAAGCTGCATTTACCGCCAGTGCTTACATCTGAGAGCAGAACTACCCAAAAGCCTGATCAATCGTTAGCTAAACAGACCGAGCCAAAACCGCCTGCGCCTTCTATTGCCCAACTCATCGAAGCAAGAAAAATGGCCGAAATCGAGCGTCCCATTAAACAGATTCCAGAAAAAAAACCACTAGCTGTTAAAAAAGAACTTCCTAAACGTATTGCAACAGCCCCAACAATTCGACCTGAACCTTCCGACACAATGCCGGAAAAACCAGCAGCTTTACCGCAAAAAAAAGGCATACTTGCCTTGGATGACCTGCCTTATGAAATCCGTAATACCTTACCCAACCTAAGTATCAACGTGTTTAGCTATGCCCATCAGCCTGAAGACCGATTTGTGATTATCGACATGGTCAAATACAAGACGGGGCAACTCATTAAGGGCTCGGTAAAACTCAAAGAAATTTTGCCTAACAGCATCGTCTTGCAATACGGTAGCGACACGTTTAGGATTGAAAGACCTTAAGGAAGTTGATTTCGTTCATGGTTCGACTAGCCCACCACGAACGAAATCAACCCATTACCGTTCGTCCTGAGCCTGTCGAAGGAAGCCTGTCGAAGGACTTATCCAAAGATTCCTTAGGCAATCTGCATGACACCCGCCGTCATGATACCGACAAGAACCAATTTGGTGCGCAATTTATACCGTGCTTCTTCATTTCCGAACCGATGTTTAAAATAAAGCAGCAGGATTGTCAGCAGAAAGGTATAACCCGGAACCGTAGTTTCCATGGCAGATGCCAATGTAGGCGAACCTAAATCGATGGCACGTTGGCTCAGGAATAAGGCAATCACATTGGCCACTTCTATACCTAGGAAAAGCGGCGCCAAGGGCTTTAGCTTAGGAAGATTGTCACTAAATGCCTTGCGGACACTGGGTACTACCAAAAGCGGCAACACACCGCTTAGCACAACACCCATAATGATAAACATGAAACTAATTAAGAACGTACTGTGCATGAACACGTACTTTTCAATCAGTATGGCAGCTACTTGAGCCATAGATGCCGTTAACATCAATACAATCGAATCACAATTGCCCTGCCGAGAGACATCTATGAGACAAAAACAAATAGAGGCAAGCACCAACACGCCAATAGTAATGTAATGCCATGGCTGCAACACATCGCCTATCAAAAAATAACTCGCTAACGGCAACAGTGTGGGTGTGAAATTTCCATACGCTGCCACGATGCCCGCTTCAGTTTTTTCCAACGCCTGAAAATAAAACCCTTGACCCAATTGGATAAGCCCCCCAGCGAGCAAAGCCAAAGCGATAATATGCCAATCAGGTAACAACCAATCTACGCAAGGCAACAAAAACAACCCTACCAATGCTATAACCGCTGTAGCCAAAGAGCTCGTGATAACCCCCATCCAGGGCCGATCAAACACATTGCCGACACAATGGCTGTCGAGAATATGAATTAACGCCCAGAAAGGCGGGCCAAGCAGTGCGTAAAAAAGCCACATAAATTTTAATTCCTCACATTTAATTTTCAGTACGGTGGCGACATACCCCGCAAACTGTCTTGTTCTGTTTTAGCAAAATAAATTAGTCGGTTATCGAGCTAGAAAAACATCAACCTTTAATGCCTTAAAGAGCCTTGAAAATTCTAAAAATGATTTTGTTCACACTAAAAGTGTAGATTAGCTCACAAAAATTTCTCAAATTATTCTAAATTTGTGATCACTCTCACAAATCCGAAAAATACCCACTCTTTATCCCTTTACAAAATAAAAATACAGCCTGTATGCTAAGCGGTTAACGTTTGGTAAACAATAAGTAGAATCACCTACTCTGGATGGGTAACCTGTAATTTTTTGAGGGTAATTCCGCAGTTGTTTTTGATTGTCAGCCGCAAAATATCGTCGGTTTGATAACTTAAAGTTTTTTCACTGACATACGCTTGATCTAACATCCCTAAGAAATATCAGCTATATTTGATTTAACTAAACAAAACAATGCGGTCATGAAGTTTTTCACATTTCCCTATTTATTCAGCTTGATTTTTCTGTTTCAGACTCCAGCTTTCGCCCAGGATGCCGTACCTACATCAGCAGCGTTATCAAAAAGCGGTGACGAGTTGTTGTTCCAAGACATCCCCACGATTTCTACCGCCTCAAAATATGAGCAAAAAGTATCCAAGGCACCCGCCTCTATCAGCATTGTGACGGCGGATGAGATAAAAAAATGGGGTTACCGGAATTTTGGCGACATCATGGCAAGCCTTAAGGGGTTTTATAGCACCAATGACCGTAATTACGGTTATGTCGGTTCCCGTGGCTTCGGCCTGCCATCAGATTACAATTCCCGTTTACTGTTGCTGGTTGATGGGCATCGGTACAACGATAATATTTTTGAATCTTTCTACACCGACGAAGGTTTTCCGGTTGACGTGGACATTATCGAGCGCGTGGAAGTGGTGCGTGGCCCCAGTTCCTCCTTGTACGGCACCAATGCTTTTTTTGGCGTCATCAATGTCATTACCAAACGGGGGCGGGACCTGGGAGGCGCGAATATCAAATCCTCTTATGGCAGCTTTAACGCCACTAAAACAAGCGTGAGCGCTGGGAAACGGTTTAGTAACGGCATAGAAGCATTCCTCAACGGCAGCTTCTATAACAGTGATGGCAACGATCATTTGTTTTCCAAGGAGTTTGTCAACCCTTCGGCAAATAATGGCCTGCCAACCAATGGCGGTTTTTACAACCATAACGATGGCGAGCAGGCAAAAAAACTCATGGGTAAAGTAACCTATGGCGACTTTACCCTGGAAGCATTATTGGTCAGCCGAAAAAAAAATATCCCTACCGCACCTTTCGGTACGGTATTTAATGACCCCAACACCAACACGGTCGATCAAGCCTATTATTATGAACTCAAGTATGACCACACGTTTGACAACCAGTTGAATGTCCAATCCCGGGTTTCCTACAACTACTACGACTATGCCGGCCTTTACCCATTCCTTGATCAAAATACGGGCAATATCGTCAACAACAATGATTTTGTCCGTGGGCAGTGGTGGCGCGGCAGCCTCGAAGCCACCAAAATCTTTTGGAGCGACCACAAGGTCACTTTTGGCGGTGAGTTCCAACATGATTACGACCAATTCCAGACTAACTTTAATCAACTGGGCAATTCGGTAACCGATACCCAGGTATCAAAAACAGGCTCCTATCGATATGCGTTTTATGCCCAGGATGAATATAGCATTACCGATAACTTGGCGTTAAACGCGGGTGTCCGATACGATTTTTTCAGTATTTTTGGCGATACCGTTAACCCGCGCCTAGGGCTCATCTACAACCCCTGGAAAGCGACTACCTTCAAGCTCCTGTATGGCACTGCGTTTCGGGCACCCAACCAATTTGAAATCCACGGCATCCTCGCGGGCCTTGAGGTAAACCAAAATTTAAAGCCCGAAAATCTGGAAACGACAGAGTTTATCGTGGAACATTATTTCAATGCACACCTGCGGGGGGAGTTCAATCTTTTCCACACAAAAGTCAATAACATCATATCCCCAGTTAAAATCGATGCAATTACCTCTCGAAACCAAAACGTGGGTAATGTCAACTCCAACGGCGTCGAATTACAACTGGAGGATAGCTGGGACAACGGCTTTCAGGCACGACTCAGTTACTCCTGGCAGGACACCGAATATGTTATCCAAGATACCCGTTTGCCCAACTCCCCTGAACACATGGTCAAGCTCAATCTGATTGCGCCGCTATGGAAAGATAAGGTATTTCTTGGCTTTGAGAACCGCTATATGAGCGGAAGGAAAGTCCAGCCAAAAGATATCGGCCACCCGTTTGGGAAAGTTGGTGACAATGTCATCAGTAACCTGACCGTGTTTACTAGAAACTGGGTAAAAGGACTGGAATTGTCGGCGGGTGCTTATAACCTATTTGACGAACGCTATTTCGACCCGGGATCGACCGACCACATACAAATTGGTATACAACAGGATGGTTTAACGTTTCGGATGAAGGCTAGTATGGATTTCTAATCTGTTACTTTTGTCACAATAAAGATTATTAATAACTTAATTATACCAAGACGATCCAGTGTTATTTAGCATTCAATTGATTCTTAACTGCGCCCTAAGTATTTGTACTAATTGCAGAACTGAGGGGCAAACATTAAGCTGTGACGTTTCAGCCGGATCACACTGCCTTCGTTTTATGCACTTTAATTTTTCAACACACAAAAGGTTGATCATTACCCTCATTTTCTTTTGCGTGTGGGCAAACCCTGTGTTTGCGGAAAAAACCGCACATATTTTGATCGTAGCCAACTCGAATGAGAATCCTTTTCAAGAGGCGACCATTGGCTTTAAAGTACAAGTTTCTGCACACGCCAAGATTAAATTTACTGAGCTAACGCTGGCGCAGTCAAAATCACCAGATGCCAAGGAAATAGAACACATCAAACCCGACTTGATCTACGCCTTGGGCGGCGAAGCAACGAAATGGGCCAGCCTGCAAACGTCCCGCATCCCCATCGTTGCGACCATGGTGCTTAAAGACGATGTATTCAAGCAGTCGGCTAATATGACCGGGGTGAGTCTAGGTTATTCGTTAAAAATCCAATTTCAGTGGCTGAAACTATTTTTCCCCCAGAAAAAAACGGTCGCCATATTATTTAATCCGGCTGAGAATGCCGCTACCGTCCAGGATGCCAAACAAATAAGCCAACAAAGCGGATTTAACCTGGTCGCCATACCGGTTGAATCGCCCAAGGAATTACCTTATGCCCTAGAACAGTTGGCCAACAATGTCGAAATACTTCTGGCCATCCCTGACGAAACGGTGATGTCCGTTAACACGGCAAAGGAGGTGTTACTGGCTTCTTTCAGAAATAAGGTGCCTTTGATTGGCCTGTCTGACAACTGGGTCAAATCCGGGGCATTTTACGCGCTGTCTTGGGATTATAAAGATCTAGGCCAACAATGTGCCGGTCTGGCGCAGAAGATATTGAACGGCTCGCCCGCGCAAACACTACCAGCTGAACATCCGCGCAAAATTACTTATACTTTTAATGCCAAAGTTGCTGAACAAATGAATATGGAAATCCCTGAAGACCTGCTTATAAACGCCAAAACAGTATTTAATTAGAAATTTAAGGCTTTAAAGGAATCTCTGAACAAGTTTATTCCGCTCATGGTTCGAGACAAGGCTCTCCGGGTGCGTCAAAGGGCGCACCACGAACGGAATCAACCCATTGCCGTCCATCCTGAGCCTGTCGAAGGACTTCTTCAAAGATTCCTAAAGTTGATTATTGAATATAATGTCATGAATGTCCCTTATAATAAATACTGCAAGACTACGCCGATCTGGCGCGTGAAGACATCCTCGCCAGTCTCGTTTTTGCTGCACATTTAACGCAACGCAGGTGCAACCCTCGTCCCGCGTAAAATATTTCTCAGTAAGAGGTAAAAATGAATATTGCAGAACATAAATTAAATTTAATTCGTCAAATTGATCAATTACCGGAAGAATCCTTGATTGAATTGGAAAAGTTAATTTCACAATTGCGAGACCACAAGAAAACCGCATTAAAGCGGAAATTTGGCTGCATGAAAGGCTTAGTTGTTTCGATGGCAGATGATTTTGACGCGCCGTTAGCTGATTTTAACGAGTACATGTAATGGCGTATTTGCTGGATACCCATGCTTTGATTTGGTTTTTAGAAGGAGATGAGGGCGTAGGGCGGATTAGGCGCACAAACAGTTTAACATCAAGATAAGTAAGGAGTTTGCGTGCGTCGTAATCCGCCGTATGAAAGTGGCGCATAGCATTCGGCGGATTACGCCGCGCCTAAACTTAAGTGGCAAATCAAAACCCAACCAAGTTGCGCGGCTAATCCACCCTACGGCAAGCAATTTTTACCCGACGTACGCGGTGCTTATAAACGCCAAAACAGTATTTAATTAGAAATTTAAGGCTTTAAGAGAACTCTGAACAAGTCGGATAAGGTAAGCAGGTTTTTTTGCCCACTCTGTTCTAGCATTTGCGGTATTCCGC
>Ga0302321_100000568_pt1 | contig 32110 bp, 23 predicted proteins | sample Fen_T0_1_FD_202505 | JGI IMG/M metagenome (GOLD analysis project Ga0302321, IMG submission 202505) | Peat permafrost microbial communities from Stordalen Mire near Abisko, Sweden - Fen_T0_1 | ecosystem: Environmental > Terrestrial > Soil > Wetlands > Permafrost | place: Sweden: Abisko... | reverse complement strand
TGGGGTCGCTGGAGGCGGCGGAGTCAGGCCACCGGCCGGCGGCTGGGGCTCGGGCAGCCCTTCGGGAGGGGTCACATCGGACATCGCAGGTCTCCATCTCCTCGACGGACAGTGCCGACCCTAACGATTCGAGGCGTTTCCCGGTCGCGACACCCCGTCGGTCGGCGGTTCAAGCAGACTCGACCCGGCACGTCCGCCCTTGGCGACGCGCGCGCCAGGGCCTGGATTAGCCTGACCACGACCGATCGATCGGTGTCGGACGGGAACGTCGAACGGGGTGGTCGTGCCGTCGCTGGGGTTCGTGGTCCTGCTCCTCCTGGCCCTCGCCGGGCCGCTGGTTGGCCTGCTGGGACTCCCAGGCCGAGCTGCTGCCGCGGCGGTGCCCCGTCCGAACATCGTCGTGATCATGACCGACGACCAGCGCCCCGGGACGCTCGAGACCATGCCCACCGTTCAGGCGCAGCTGCGCCAGCTGGGTGAGCGCTTCGACGGCGTCGTCCCCACCGCCTTGTGCGCGCCGTCGCGAGTCTCGTTCCTGACCGGAAAGTTCGCGCACACCACTGGCGTGTACGCCAACGGTGGGGCAACCGGTGGATGGCCGGCGTTCCATGCGTCCGGCTACGAAGACCACACCGTGGCCACTGCTCTCGAGGGTGCCGGTTACCGCACCGGGCTCGTGGGCAAGTACCTGAACTACTGGGGCCAGGCGCCTGCAGGGTTCGTGCCACCGGGCTGGGACGTGTTCCGGGCGATCGATTCGTCGAGGGGGCAGGGCGCGGGTGCCTACTACAACTACCTGCTCCGAGGCACCGGACCCACGGAGACCTTCGGATCGGCCACTCAGGACTACTCCACCGATGTCCTGGCTCAGCGCGCGGAGGACTTCGTCACCTCCACTCCGTCTGATCAACCGCTGTTTCTCATGTTCACACCTTCTGCCCCGCACTCGCCGTTCACTCCCGCACCCCGTGACGAACAACTCCTGCTGAAGACGCCCTGGGTGCGGGATCCGGCCATGAACGAAGCAGACATGCGCGACAAACCTGCGTTCATGCAGAACCGTCCAGCAGTCAGACGAGCCGCGATCACCCGCATGCACAATCGGACGCTACGGACGCTGGCCGCCGTCGATGACGCCGTGGCCGGCATCATCTCTGCATTGGGCACCCGCGCCGAGAACACCCTGTTCGTCTTCACGTCGGACAACGGATACCTGTGGGGTGAGCATCGGCTCGTGGGCAAGGATCGACCCTACGAGTGGTCCTCCGGGGTGCCGCTGATCATGCGCTGGGACGGGCACATCGCGCCCGGTTCCAACGGTGGGCTGGCTGCGGCCAACATCGACGTGACGGCGACGATCCTCGAGGCGGCAGGGGCGACTGCCGGCCTCGACGTGGAGGGCCAGTCGGTTCTGACCACGAACCGGCGAGGTCTCCTGCTGGAGGGAACCGCCACCGGCCGATTCCCGGCCTACTGCGGTTGGCGGACCCACCGCGAGTCGTTCGTCGAGAACTCCGACGGCCTCGGGCGGGAGCTGTACGACTTCTCGTCCGACCCCTACGAGCTCGTCAACGTGGCGAGCCGAAGCCGTGAGCTCGACACCGTGAGCAAGCTCCGGGCCCAGGCTCGCCTCGCCTGTTCGCCGGTGCCACCGGGCTTCGCCTGGTGATCACCGGGCCGATCCGGCTAGCTCCTGTCGGGCTCTCAGCGGGGTCCGTTGGATCCCGTCCCCGTCGAAATTGCCTGGGTCCAGCCACTTCTCGAAGGCTTCCTTGATCGCGGGCCAGCCCTGGTCGATCACCGCGAACCAGGCGGTGTCGCGGTTGCGTCCCTTGACCACGGAGCTCTGACGGAAAGTGCCCTCGTAGGCGAATCCGAGCCGGGTCGCCGCAGTCTTGGAGGGCGCATTCAGGTCGTTGCACTTCCACTCGTAACGCCGGTAACCGAGCTCGTCGAACACGCGGCTCATCATCAGGTACATCGCCTCAGTGCCGGCTCGACGCCGTTGGAGCAGTGGTGAGAAGTTGATATGACCGACCTCGATCGACCCGGCGCTGGCGTCGATCCGCAGATAGCTGGCCACCCCCAGGGCGCGTTGCGTCTCCTGGTCGACCACGGCGAAGAACATCGGGTCCGACCTGCTCGCGACGTCGTCGACCCAGTTGCGGTACGACTTCAGGTCGGCGAACGGTCCGTACGGCAGGTACGTCCAATTCGCGCCCACGACGTCGTGGCCGTTCGCCTCGAACAGCGACGACGCATGCGCTGACGGGTCCAACGGCTCGACCCGACAGAACCGGCCGGTCATGACGGCCGCGTCAGGCACCGCCGCAGACTGCCAGCCCGGGACGGAGACTCCCACCGGCTGTCCGAGCTCGTTGACCTCCGAAGTCACGAGGTCGAGCGTAACGACGACCGCCGTCCAGTTGGCCAACAGCGCGTGGTCAGCGGCCCCGTTGGCTCCGTCACGACGATCGCAAGAGGAACTGGAACTCCCCAGGCACCCGCTACGACGCGATCGCGGTGTGCATCTCCCACGCGAGGACCTCCGACGAGGCAGACGCGATCTCCATGTAGCGGTGGGGACGCGGGCGATGAGCTCGGTCACCGAATGGTGGCAGCGTCCGGTTCGTCCGGATGGCGAGACGGCCCCATGGGGTCGGGCGACGACAGTTTCCCCGGCCGAACCGCTGACCGTGCGGAGGATCTGCGGGTCAATGCCGGGGCCGACGGCCAAATCTTTGGCCCGCGTCCCTCACCAGCCGCCCGATCCACGTTTCGGGGTCGTAAATTCTTCGTCCGGCAGGGGTCATCGATTCGACATCGATGCCCTGCGCTGGTTACGTTCGCCGCTCCCAACCGCCGCCTTCGACGACGACGGGATGGCACCGTGCGACACAGCAAGCACCAGGAATCGGGTCTGTACGACCCGGCGAACGAACACGATTCGTGCGGTGTGGCGTTCGTGGTGAACGTGCGCGGTGAGGCGAGCCACGGCATCGTGTCGGACGCGCTCGTGGCGCTGCGCAACCTCAAGCATCGTGGTGCCTCGGGTGCTGATGCCGATTCCGGCGACGGCGCGGGCCTGCTGGTCCGGGTCCCCGACGCGTTCCTGCGGTCGGTGGTTCCGTTTGATCTTCCGGACGCCGGACGCTATGTCGTCGGGACCGCGTTCGTCGACCGACCAGCCGATGCGCGACGCATCGCCGAGGTCGAGGGTGTCGTTCGCCGGATCGCCATGGCTGAGGGGCTCGACGTGCTCGGCTGGCGTCGGGTTCCGGTGGTCGAAGGGATGCTCGGGGCGGAGGCCGCGGACTCGCGTCCGGAGATGCGGCAGGTCTTCTTGTTCGGGCCGAAGGGAGAGGCGGGTATCGCCTTGGACCGCCGGGCATGGCGGCTTCGGCGACGGGCCGAGCGCGAGGCTGGGGTGTACTTCGCCTCCTTGTCTGCGCGCACGCTCGTCTACAAGGGGATGCTGACCTCCCTTCAGCTCGAACCGTTCTTCCTGGACCTGTCGGACCCGACATTTGCCAGCGCCATCGCGCTCGTGCACTCGCGCTTCTCGACCAACACCTTCCCGTCCTGGCCACTGGCCCAGCCGTTCCGCCTCATCGCCCACAACGGCGAGATCAACACCGTTCGCGGGAACCGCAACTGGATGCAGGCGCGCGAGTCGCTGTTGGCCGGCCCGCCGCTGGGCGACGACGTGGGCGCGGTCACCCCGATCTGCACGCCCGGGGCCAGCGACTCCGCGTCCTTCGACGAGGTGCTCGAGACGCTCCACCTCGGCGGCCGGACCGTCCCACACGCGATGCTGATGATGATCCCCGAGGCCTGGGAGAACCACGACGGACTGGACGAGCAGCGACGAGCCTTCTACCAGTTCCACGCCACGCTCATGGAGCCGTGGGACGGGCCGGCCGCGGTCTCGTTCACCGATGGAACGGTCGTGGGTTCGGTTCTCGACCGCAACGGCCTGCGCCCGGGCCGCTGGTGGGCCACCGACGACGACCGGGTCGTCTTCGCCAGTGAGGTGGGAGTCCTGGATCTTCCGGCCGAACGGATCATCGCCAAAGGACGCCTGCAGCCGGGCCGCATGTTGCTGATCGACACCGAGGCCGGAGGCCTGCTCGACGACGACGAGGTGAAGGCTCAGCTGGCTGCCGCGCAGCCCTACGGCGAATGGGTGTCGAGGGGGGTCGTGGACCTGCGCGACCTCCCCGAGCGAGAGCACGTGCTGCACACCCACGCCAGCGTGGTGCGGCGCCAGTGCACGTTCGGCTACACCGAGGAAGAGCTCCGGCTCGTTCTGGCGCCGATGGCTCGTGACGGGGCAGAGGCCCTCGGCTCGATGGGCACCGACACGCCCATCGCCGTGCTGTCCGAGCGGCCGCGCCTGCTGTTCGACTACTTCGCGCAGACGTTCGCCCAGGTGACGAATCCGCCCCTGGACGCAATCCGCGAGGAACTGGTCACCTCCTTGGAGACGTTCGTCGGACCGGAGCGGAACCTGCTCTCGGAGGGACCGGAGGCGTGCCGTCAGGTCCGGGTCTCGTTCCCTGTGATCGACAACGACGAGCTCGCGAAGCTGCTGCACATCAACGACGACGACGACCGCCCCAGCTTCATGGCTGCCAAGGTCGTCGGGCTGTATGTCGTGGCCGGCGGAGCCGCAGCGCTGGACCGACGACTCGAGGAACTGTGTGCGGAGGTCTCGGAGCTGATCGAGGCCGGCGTCCGCTTCGTGGTGCTCTCGGACCGGGACTCCGACGCGCTCCGTGCGCCGATCCCGTCGCTTCTGCTGACCGCGGCTGTGCACCAGCATCTCGTCCGGACGAGGCAGCGCACCCAGGTCTCGCTGCTCGTCGAAGCGGGCGACGTCCGCGAGGTCCACCACGTCGCGCTGCTGATCGGCTATGGAGCAGCCGCGGTCAATCCCTACCTGGCCATGGAGACCGTGGAGGACCTCGTCCGCGAGGGGGTCGTCACGGGGCAGACGTCAGAGGAGGCTGTGCAGCACCTCGTGAAGGCGCTGGGCAAGGGTCTGCTGAAGGTGATGTCCAAGATGGGCGTCTCGACGGTGGCGTCGTACCGCGGGGCCCAGCTGTTCGAGGCAGTGGGGCTGTCCCGCGAGTTCGTCGACCGGTGGTTCACCGGGACGTCCTCGCCGTTGGGTGGGGTCGGTCTCGACGAGGTCGCCGCCGAGGTTGCGGCCCGGCATGCGGTCGCCTATCCGCAGTCGGGCCGGGCGACGCCGCATCGCCGCCTCCCGATCGGGGGGGAGTACCAGTGGCGCCGCGAAGGCGAGATCCACCTGTTCGACCCCGAGACGGTCTTTCGGCTGCAGCACGCTACGAGGGAGCGGCGCTACGACCTCTTCCGCGCGTACTCGCGACGCGTCGACGAACAATGCGAACGGCTGAAGACTCTGCGGGGGCTCCTGCGTCTGCGGGAGGGCGAACAACCGCCGGTGCCCTTGGAAGAGGTGGAACCGGTCGAGGAGATCCTGCACCGGTTCTCGACCGGTGCCATGTCCTTCGGCTCCATCTCCGCCGAGGCGCACGAGACGCTCGCCGTCGCGATGAACGCCATGGGTGCCCGGTCGAACTCCGGCGAGGGTGGGGAGTCGGTCGAGCGGCTCCGCGACCCCGCACGTCGGTCGGCGATCAAGCAGGTGGCCAGTGCCCGCTTCGGGGTCACGAGCGAGTATCTGGTGAGTGCCACCGACCTGCAGATCAAGATCGCGCAAGGAGCCAAGCCCGGAGAAGGGGGGCAGCTGCCCGGGCACAAGGTGTACCCGTGGATCGCCGACACCCGACACTCGACGCCGGGCGTCGGGCTGATCTCCCCGCCGCCGCACCACGACATCTACTCGATCGAGGACCTGGCCCAGTTGGTCCACGACCTGAAGTGCGCCAACCGCGAGGCCCGAATCCACGTCAAGCTCGTGTCCGAGATCGGGGTCGGGACGGTGGCCGCAGGTGTGGCCAAGGCCCATGCGGACGTGGTTCTGATCTCCGGCCATGACGGTGGCACCGGTGCCGCGCCTCTGACCAGCCTCAAACACGCGGGCACGCCGTGGGAGCTCGGCCTCGCCGAGACCCAGCAGACCCTGGTGCGCAACCGTCTCCGTGACCGGATCGTCGTGCAGGTCGACGGGCAGCTGCGAACCGGGCGTGACGTCGTCATCGCGGCCTTGCTCGGCGCCGAAGAGTTCGGATTCGCTACGGCCCCGTTGGTGGTGATGGGGTGCGTGATGATGCGGGTCTGCCACCTCGACACCTGTCCGGTCGGAATCGCGACGCAGGATCCGCTGCTGCGCGAACGGTTCACGGGCCGGCCCGAGTTCGTGCGGACTTTCTTCGAGTACATCGCGGAGGAGGTGCGGGAACTGCTCGGGGCACTTGGTCTGCGCAGTCTCGACGAGGCAGTCGGCCGGGTCGACCTGCTCGACGCGGTCGATGCGGTCGACCATTGGAAGGCGTCGAAGCTCGACCTGCGCCCGCTTCTTGCCGACGGTGCGCGTGACGTCGACGGCGCCCGCCGGTGTCTCGTCGGCCAGGACCACGGTCTCGACAAGCACCTGGACCACCAGCTGCTCGCAGCCGCCCGTGACTGCCTCGACCACGCCGAACCACTTCGGCTGACGCTGGCGGTTCACAACGTGGACCGATCCGTCGGCGCGATGCTGGGTTCAGAGATCACGCGCCGTCACGGCGGTGGAGGTCTGCCCGACGACACGGTCGACATCACGTTCGTCGGGTCGGCCGGTCAGTCGTTCGGCGCCTTCCTCCCTCGCGGAGTGACCTTCCGCTTGCAGGGTGACGCGAACGACTACGTCGGGAAGGGACTATCTGGTGGCACGATCGTGCTCCGTCCCGAGCCCGGGTCGTCGTTTCGTGCCGAGCACAACGTCATTGCGGGCAACGTGCTCCTGTACGGAGCGACGTCCGGCAATGCCTTCATCCGGGGGTTGGTCGGCGAACGGTTCGCGGTGCGCAACTCAGGCGCGATCGCCGTGGTCGAGGGCACCGGTGACCATGCCTGCGAGTACATGACCGGTGGGCGAGTGGTCGTGCTGGGGCCGACCGGTCGCAACGTGGGTGCCGGGATGAGCGGTGGTCTGATGTTCGTGCTCGACCTCGAGCCGGGGCGGGTGAACCCGATCGACGTGGATCTCCAGCCGGTGGACGACGCGCACGCTGAATGGCTGTACGAAGTCGTCGGACGACATGCCGGCACCACCGGCTCGGTGCTGGCGGAGCGGCTGCTGGCCGACTGGTCGGCCAGCCGGCCACGCTTCACGATGATCGTGCCGCGCGAGTACCGGCGCGCCCTGGCCGAGATCGATGCAGGCACGGTGGCGCCGTTGGGTGGGTCCGGTGCCTGATCCGCGTGGCTTCCTCACGACACCGCGGGCCGTCGCGTCCAGCCGACCGGTGGACGTGCGGATCCAGGACTGGCACGACGTCCACGAGCCGATGCCGCTCACCGGTGTAGCAGCACAGGCTGGACGGTGCATGGACTGCGGAGTGGCGTTCTGCCACAGCGGCTGTCCGTTGGGAAACCTGATCCCGGAGTGGAACGACATGGTCTGGCGCGACGACTGGCGAAGCGCATCTGAACGGCTGCACGCGACGAACAACTTCCCGGAGTTCACCGGGCGGGTGTGTCCTGCTCCGTGCGAGGCCGCGTGCGTCGTCGGGATCGCCGGTGAGCCGGTGGCGATCAAGCAGGTCGAGGAGACGGTGGCCGACACCGCGTGGGACCACGGGTGGGTGCTGCCCCTGCCGCCTTCGCGGTTGACCGAGCGAACGATTGTCGTGGTTGGCAGCGGACCGGCTGGGTTGGCCGCTGCGCAGCAACTGACCCGGGCCGGCCACACGGTCGTCGTCCTGGAGCGGGATGACCGGATCGGTGGGTTGCTGCGCTATGGGATCCCCGAGTTCAAGCTCGCGAAGCACCTGGTCGACCGTCGGGTCGAACAGATGTCAGCCGAGGGAACGCGGTTCCGGACCGGGACCACCGTCGGGACCGACGTCGATGTCGCGGAGCTGCGTCGACGTTTCGACGCCGTGGTCATTGCCGTCGGTGCCACCGTCGCTCGCGACCTCGAGGTGGAGGGCCGTGAGCTCGCGGGCGTGCACCAGGCGATGGAGTACCTGCCCCTGGCCACCCGGGTTCGGGTCGGTGATCTCGAGCGGTCGCCCATCGACGCGCGCGGGAGCCACGTCGTCGTGATCGGCGGTGGAGACACCGGCTCGGACTGCGTCGGCACCGCCCATCGGCAGGGGGCGGCTTCGGTCACGCAGCTGGAGATCCTGCCGATGCCGCCACGGGAGCGGTCGGCATCCACCCCGTGGCCGACCTGGCCGCTGACGCTGCGCACCTCGTCGTCGCACGAGGAGGGTGGGGAACGCGCCTTCGCGGTCAGCACCCAGCGACTGGTCGGCGACCGCGCCGGTCGGGTCCGCGCTCTGCAGTTGACCGAGGTCGAGCGCAACGGATCCGGGTTCGTCCCCGTTCCGGGGACCGAGCGTGAGCTGCCGGCCGACCTCGTCCTGCTGGCGCTGGGCTTCTCCGGCCCGGAGCCGGCCTTGGCCGAGGCGTTCGGCCTCCCGCTCGACGCGCGGGGGGCGATCCAACGCGACGAGGGCTTCGCCACCGACGTGAGCGGGGTCTTCGTGGCCGGTGACGCGGGTCGCGGTCAGTCACTCGTGGTGTGGGCGATCGCTGAAGGTCGCGCGTGCGCAGCATCGGTCGATCGATGGCTGTCGGGCTCGACCAACTTGCCCGGACCGACCACCGCCGGCGACCGTCCGATGAATGCGTGACATGTAACACACACGTCACGTGGGGCGCGCTTTCGTCACCGCGACGAAACGTACGAAGGCACCACCGGTAACACAGGGTGCCGAGTCTTCTCTCGACACGAGAGGAGGCCCCCTATGGCCCACATCAGTCCCGGCGATACCGCGTGGTTGCTCGTCAGTGCCGCCATGGTCTTGCTCATGACGCCAGCTCTGGCGTTCTTCTACGGCGGCATGGTTCGCGCCAGCAGCGTGCTGAACATGATGCTGATGAACTTCGGTGCGATCGCAGTCGTCGCCGTCCTGTGGGTGCTGGTCGGGTACTCCATGGCTTTCGGCAACGACGTGGGCTTCGGCCTCCTCGGGGATCCCATGCAGTTCCTCGGCCTGAAGGGACTGATGTCGCCCGACGCTGTGGTGGGGACGGTGCCGGCGCTGGCATTCGTCGGCTTCCAAGCCGTCTTCGCGATCATTGCGGTGGCACTCACCAGCGGGGCGATCGCAGACCGGGCCCGCTTCGCTGCCTGGATCGTCTTCGCCTCGTTGTGGGCCCTGCTCGTCTACTTCCCCGTCGCCCACTGGGTCTTCGCCTTCGACGGCGTCACCGCCACGAAGGGCGGCTGGATCGCCACCACCCTGGGGGCCATCGACTTCGCCGGCGGGACCGCGGTGCACATCAACGCCGGCGCCGCCGGCCTGGCTTTGGCGATCGTGCTCGGGCGACGGATCGGGTTCGGCAAGAACAACATGCGTCCGCACAGCGTGCCGTTCGTCATGTTGGGCGCGGGCCTGCTGTGGTTCGGGTGGTTCGGGTTCAACGCCGGGTCCGCGGTGGCGGCGAACACGACCGCCGCCGTCGCCTGGATCAACACCCTCGTTGCGACCGGCGCTGCCTGCCTCGCCTGGTTGGTCGTCGAGCAGGTCCGCGAGAGTCGGATGACGGCCGTTGGAGCCTGCAGCGGGATCGTGGCCGGACTCGTCGCGATCACCCCGGCCTGCGCGGCGGTCAGCCCGCTGGGCGCCATCGTCATCGGTGTCGCGGCTGGTGTCGCGTGTGCGCTGGCGATCGAGTGGAAGTTCCGCCTGGGGTACGACGACTCCCTCGACGTGGTCGGCGTCCACCTCGTCGGCGGTCTCGTGGGCTGCTTGATGATCGGTCTGGTGGCCACCGAAGCGGCGCCCAGCGGAGTGTCCGGTCTGTTCTACGGCGGAGGTCTGGCTCTGCTCGGCAAGCAGGCGATCGCCTGCGCGGCTGTGCTCACCTACTCGCTGGTCATGACGCTCATCATCGCGAAGGTGGTCGACATGCTGGTCGGCTTCCGTGCCCACGAGGAGCACGAGCTGCTCGGTCTCGACCTGGCCCTGCACGGCGAGCGGGCTTACGAGCTCGATGCGACAGACATGCGGACGTGGGTCGAGCCCAGCCCGAGGCCGGTGGGTGAGGAGACCCCAGTCGGTTGACCCCGGTGTCGGGGCCCGGCGGCGCGCGTGCCCCCGGGCCACGCCCTGTGAGAACCTCGCGCGGTGACGACTGACCGGGGCCGTACCGAAGTTGTCGTGATCGGTGCCGGCTTCTCCGGGCTTGCGGCCGCCCGGCGACTTCGTGACTTCGGGGTCGAGGTCGTCGTGCTCGAGGCCTCCGACCGGGTCGGTGGTCGGACCGACACCACCCATGAGTTCTGGAGTCGGTCGGGACCAGCGTGGTTGGAGCTCGGCGGGCAGTGGTCGGGTCCGGGGCAGCCTCGTCTGCTCGCCCTCGCCGACGAGTTCGGTGTCACGACGTTCGCGACCCCGACGGCCGGCGTCGACCTCATGATCGGTGACGGACGCCGCTTCCCTGCCGCCGAAGACCCGTCGGCCGCCGCGACTCTCGAGACGGTTCGTCGGCTGGACGAGCTGTCCGCGACGGTGCCGTCGGACCGACCCTGGACGGCTCCCGACGCCGCATTGCTGGACGAGCAGACCCTGGACGTCTGGCTCGGTCGCGAGGTCCACGACGTGCTCGCGCGTCGGCACCTCACCCTCGTGCTGGAGGAGCTCATGACGGCACCGGCGCACGAGCTGTCGATGTTGACTCTGCTGCACAGCGCGCGGACGTCTGGGTCGTTGAGCGCGGCAGTCGGTGTGGAAGGCGGGGCGCAGGAGCTGCGCTTCATGGGCGGAGTCCATCAGCTGGCCGAGCGGTTGGCCGAGGAGCTCGGTGACGCAGTTCACCTGCGGCAGCCCGTCACCAGCATCGCCGTGGACGGCTCGGTGACCGTGGCGGGCCCGACCGCGACGCTGAGCGCGGAACGCGTCGTCGTCGCGCTGGCACCGAGCCAAGCGCGCCGGATCTCGTTCGCCCCAGCCCTACCGCCGTCACGCCTTGCGCTACACGAACAGATGCGCCTGGGTTCGGTGATCAAGGTCAATGCCGTCTACGAGCGGCCGTTCTGGCGCGACGACGGGTGGTCAGGGCTGGTCGTGGACCTCGACGGTCCCATGGGGTACGGGGTCGACAACTCGTCCCCGGACGTTGATGCCGGCGTTTTGGTGTCCTTCTTCGCCGGTGCGGCTGCCCGCAGGTTCTCCGACTCCACTCTCGGCGCCGGGGCTCAGCGGCAGCGTCGCCGAGCGTTCCTGGAACGCGCCGTCGAGTGGTTCGGCCCCGACGCGGCCGCTCCCCTGCACTACGTGGATCGGGACTGGGCCGGACAGCCGTGGGTCGGCGGAGGCTACTCGGGCGTGATGCCACCGGGGGCATGGTTGTCATGCGGCCCTGCGCTGCGTCCCGCGGTGGGCCCGGTGCACTGGGCCGGATCGGAGACGGCCACCGCCTGGACGGGGTACATCGAGGGTGCTCTGGAGGCCGGCGAGCGCGCGGCCGACGAGGTGGTGGCGGCCCGGTCCGGGTGACCGGTCTGGGCGCCGTTCAGGGTCGGCGCGGGCGTCGGGCGATCTCGCCGGCCAGGCCGACCAACCCGTCGAGGGCGGCCTGAAGCAGATCGCTATCGGTGGCGGCTGCGGTGTCCACGCCGCTCCGGCGCCCGAGCCGGCTGCCACCGACCGGTTCGGTGCTCGGCAGCCGTAGCTCATCGAGATCACCGACGATCCTCGGCGCAACGGATTCGATCGCGTCGATTTGCCATTCGGCGCTGCGACGGGCCCACGCCAAGTACTTGTCCGGCAGGACCAGGACCGGCTCGGCGGCTCGTCGGGCCGGGAGCACGCGCTTGGCGAGCCGGACCTTGAGGGCCCGTCGCGTCGCCCAGGGCAGCTTGCGCTCCTTGGCCATCACGTTGACCTGGCGCATGAGCTCGGCCGAGGTTGCGCCCAGCGACTCGTTCGCCGGTGCGGTGGTGTCGAAGCCCGACGGGTCCAGTCCGACGGCTTCGCCGAACCGTCGCCACAACAGCGTGGGGTCACTGCCGGCTGGTGGCACGGTCACGACGGTCAGGTTGGCCGCTGGTACGAAGGGTGCCCAGGTCCGCAGGATGTGTCCGAGGTCCTGGGCCGCCCACAGGATCCGTGCGACCGGCAGCGTTCTGGAACGCGTGGCGGACGCCGTCGCCAGGAACCGCTCGTAGGTCGTCGTTCCTCCGTTCTGCATCGACTCCTGCCACTGTGCGGGGATCACGCGTCCGAGGTCACGGGCGGTGAGCACGACCTGCACCGGGTTCGGGCCGAAGGACTCGACTGCGCGGCGGGCGGCTGCGGCGTCAGCCATGGCGAGCGTCTCCATCGAGATGATGACCGAAGAGCCCTCGAACGCGAGCACTTCGTCGACGAGCCGCTGCCAGGCTCCGGGGCTGTCCGGCTTGCCCTTCGGTCGACGACCGACGAGGTCCTCGGCCGCGATCACCTGATGGTGCCAACGCGGGCCAGGGAACAGGACGCCGCGAGCCTGCAGGACGTCTCGATTTCGGCCGAGCACTTCCTGCAGGTACGTGGTGCCGCTCTTCATCGCGCCGATGTGCAGGTGCACCGTGGGCATCGACTCTCCTGCTCACCCGTCGCCATCCGGCGCGGACCTCGAGGCGCGAACTCGGACGTTCGGATGCTCAGCGTACGGCGTCGTCGGTGCCAGCCCGTGCGCACCGATGGCCGTAGGGTGAACGCATGTCCACCCACGTCGGGTCCCAGGCCGCTCACGGTCGGCGTGGCGGTCGGACCGCTGCTCTCGTCGGGTTGTTGGGCGCCGGGCTCCTGGTCGCCGGAGTCGCCACCTGGACGAGCGCATCGGCGGCCGCTCCGGCCGGCGCCGGCACGTCCCGGTTCACGGTGACCCTGGTCGCGCGGCAGTGCCCCAGCTACGCCGACATCATGGCCAACCGAGCGCGCAACAACATCCAGGAGAGCCTTCAGGACCTTGGGCCGGACACGTTGTACTCAGCCGGACAGCCGGTCAAGCCGGAGGTCGAGGATCAACAGGCGACCTCCCAGCGGGTCTGTGATCCGCTGGAGAACTTCCGCTTCCAGCTGGGAACCGGGATCACGGCGCGCGCGGTCGACAACCTGAGCATCGTCACGAACCCCTACCCGGCGACCGGCCGGACGCAGGCGTCGGTGCCGTTGCTCGACGACCAAGGCCAACCGGTTCCCGGCCAGCAGGTCAAGGGAGCGGTCACGATCACGCTCACCGATCAGCAGGCCAACCTGGCCGCACAGAGCAGTCGGTTGTGGGTCCAAGGGGGCACCACGGCCAACCCGCTGCTGAACGGTGTGATCGACCCACCGATCGGATTCGGGGCCTTGCGCTGCGCCATCGACAATCTCAACGGCGACAACGTCGAGTGGATCGGCTATCCCAGCGGCGTGACGCACGTCTTCTGCTACTACTTCGCCGTCGTGCCGCCTCCCCAGGCGGCGACGCTCGTGGTCCGAAAAGACGTGACGGGCGGACCGGTCAACCGTCCCTTCGCCTTCGCCGGCAACGTGTCGTACGTGCCGAGCGGCACCCCTCGCGAACCCGACGACAACCCCTTCACGGTGCCGGTGAGCGGAACCACCGGTTCGACCTCGTTCATCCGTGCAGCGGGCGTCCCGTGGACGTTCTACGAGCCACCGGACCCGGACTTCGCCCAGACGTCGGTGGTTTGCAGCAGCACCGGAGGGGGCAGCACCTGGACGGTGCCGCCAACCGTCGACGCGGCGCACCCGGTGCGGGTGACGATGGCGGCCGGCGAGACGGTCACCTGCGGGTTCACGGACGCGCCGAACGTTGCCGGCCTGCGGCTGGAGAAGGTGACCGACGAAGGGGTGGGAACCTTCGACCTCACGGCGACCAGCCCCGCCGGCACCAACGCGGTGACGCAGACGGTGACCACGGTCGAGCCGGGTCGGGCGGTGGCCGGCCCGTCGATCACCGGACCGTCGGGAACGTTCGGCGCGGAGGAGGACCTCCCGGCCGGGGACGACCCCAACGCGTGGAAGATCTCGCGGGTCTCGTGCAACGGCACCGACCTCACTCCGACCCCGGTGATCGGGCAGCAGACCACCGGCCCGATCCCGCCCGGCGGCAACGTGCTCTGCACGGTGTACGACGCCCCCCAGGGCGAGATCCATGTCACCAAGGTGACCCACGGGGGTACCGGCCGGTTCGGCTTCGAGATCCAGCCACTGGGCGGCTACCCGCTCGACGGTCCCGACGGTGGCGTCGGCCTGTCGGCCACTACCACGGCGGCGGGCGTCCCGGCGGCGGCGCAGGAGATCGGCCTGGGGACGTCCACGGGTCTGCCGTTCCAGCGCTACTCGATCGTCGAGACCCTGCCGGATCCGACGGTGCACGGTTCCTGGCGGCTGACCTCGTTCACCTGCACGGGCGCGAACGACCGTCCGATCTCGGTCGACGGAGACCCGTCCGGGGTCGTCGTGCCGCTGACTCCGGCTGATCCGGTCGCTCGTTGTCGGGCTGTCGACGAGTTCGTCCCGGCGGCCACGCTCGACGTCGTGAAGTCCGTCGTCGGCGACCCGACCGGACGCACCGCGGTCCACATCGCGGTCCAGTGCAACAACGCCCAGAATGCCCAACTCACAGCGCCCGCCGGCGACCCAGGACCCTTCCGCCTGCCGGCGCCGCTGCGGTTCTACGACTTCCTCGACGCGTCGGGATCGCCGACGCTTCAATGCCGGGTGCGCGAGACCGCTGACGGCGCAGCTCCCGGAGGTTCGGTGGACACCTCGATCGAGGTGGTGGTCGACGGGGCCGTCACTTCGACGGTGAACGCCGACAACGTCCTGGTCGCTCCAGAACCCGGGCAGGAAGTCGTGGTCCGGGTGACCAACCGGTACGCGCCGCGAACCGTCGCGCCGACTCCGACTCCGACTCCGACACCGGGTCCGCCGGCGGGTGGCGGCTCAGGATCCGGTGGACCAGGCTCGTTGCCAGGCACCGGCGCCGGCAGCTGGCCCGCGGCCGGTCTGCTGGCGATCGCGATGATCGGGCTCGGGGTGGCTCTGGTGCTCGCCACCCGACGGACTCACAAGGTGGCGGTCCGCCCCTGAAGGGTCACGCGCAGCTCGGCCGGCGCCCGGAACTCCCACCCGCGGAAGCGGATCGTCGTTGCCGGTTCGGCGCACACCTGCGGAAACCGCTCGAGCAGCACGGTGAGCGCGATCCGCATCTGGTGCCGCGCGAACGAGTGGCCCGAGCAGAAGTGCTTGCCGAAGCCGAAGGCGGCCATGCCCTTGCCGGGTCGGTGAAGGTCGAAGCGGTCGGGGTCGGTGAACACGGCATCGTCTCGGTTGGCCGATCCGAGGACCGCCGAGACCGAGGCTCCAGCAGGAATCGTCACCCCACCCAGGGCGACGTCGCGCGCGGCCGTCCGTAGCTGCGTGCCGATGGGCGCCACCCACCGCAACCCCTCGTCGACCGCGGCAGTGAGAGTGGCGGTTGGGTCGGTGCCCACTTCGGCAAGCTGGTCCGGCTCGGCGAACAGGCCGGCCAGCACGGTCCCGGCGGCGTGACCCGGCTCCTGCATCCCGCCCAGGATCGCCACCTTCAGGGACGGGAGCACGAAGTCGATGCTGCGCGGGCATCCAGGCTCGGTATCGGCGTGCAGCAGGTGCGACATCGTCGAGTCGTCGGGATGGTCGGTGAGGCGCTCCATCCGTGGGATGACCACGCCGTCGATCTCGGCGCAGACCGTGTCGGCTGCAGTCTGCTTGTCCGCATCGCGCTCGTAGTTGGTGGCGCCGAGGTTCATCCCGTGGAACCAGCGGCGCAGCGTGTCGGCGTCGAGATCCCCAAGGCCGAGGACTTCGGCCAGACTGCGGACCGAGATCGGTTCGAAGTACTCGGCCATGAGCTCGGCCTCGCCCTGAGACGTCAGTCGCTCGGCCAGCTCCTCGGCGATCGGACGCACGAGGGCGTCGATGTACGCCTCGACGCGGCGCGGCCGGAACTTGCCGTCGAAGCTGCGCCGCAACTCGTGGTGGACGGCACCGTCCACCGTGATCACGGTCGGCGTCCCGAAGGTGCGCTCCACCGGTGAGTCGCCGTGCTCGGCCGGGAAGAGGTCCGGGTGCTCGCCGACGAACTCGACGTCGGCGTACCGGGTCACGAACCAGGTGTCCACGGCTGGGACGTAACAGACCGGGGCGTCTGCGCGCAGCCGGGCGTAGACCGGGTACGGATCAGTCTCGAGCTCGTCGACCGAGACGTGCGCGATCGCCGGCGTCACGGCTCACCTCCGGATCTCATCGGGCACCAGCCTCGACGAAGGCCCGGACGATGCCTCGTTGCCCTGGGTCGTCCGGCGTGTCCTCAGGGTGCCACTGCACGCCGAGGAACCAGCCGGTCGTGGTGTTGCTCGTGACCGCCTCGACCGTGCCGTCGTCGGCTCGGCACACGGTCTCGAGGGTTGCGGCCGTCCGGTCGATTCGTTGGTGGTGGTAGCAGGACACCTCGAAGCGCTCGGGCAGTTGGATCCCCGGTGGCCAGCGGCGCCCGCCGGAGACGTGGTGGACGACTTCGCGGTGCGGGGTCGCCATGTGTTGTTCCAGGCTGCCCCCCAGGGCGACGTTGACGACGTGCAGTCCCCGGCACACCGCCAACAGCGGAACGCCCGCGGCCAATGCCCAATTCGCAACGGCGAGATCGACTTCGTCCTGCACCCGGTCCACGTCGTAGACGTGCTCGGACGTGACCGCCTCGCCGTACCGCGTCGGGTCCAGATCCCCACCCCCCGGCAGCAGCACGGCATCAGCGAAGGACAGCCGGTCGGCCACCTGGCCCTGGGTCACCTCGGCAGCATCGGGCCAGGGGAGGAAGGTGACCGGTTCCCCGCCCGCGGCGTAGACCATCTCCAGGAGCGCGCGGGCCGTGACCACGGCGCGGTAGCGCAGGGCTGTCGCGCCGGCCGAGAAGCGCCCGGGGACGGCGATCAGGGGCCGACGGGTCACGCCGCACTGACTCGCACGGGAAACTGCTTGATGCCGTGGATGAAGTTGGAGCGCACGTGCTCGATCGTTCCGTCGAGCTCCACCCGAACGCCTCGCCGAAGGATCTCCTCGATCATGATCCGAACCTCCAGCCGGGCGAGTTGGTTGCCCAGGCAGAAGTGAGGCCCACCCTTGCCGAACGTGACGTGGTCGTTGTTCGCGCGCTCGATGTCGAAGACGTCAGGGGCGTCGAACACCGACTCGTCGCGGTTGCCTGACGCGTACCACATGACGACCTTGTCGCCCGCCCGGATCTGTTGGTCGTGCAGCTCGTGGTCCCGCGTAGCCGTGCGGCGGAAGTGGTAGACCGGTGACGCCCACCGCAGGAACTCCTCGACCGCGACCGGCAGCAGCTCTGGTCTCACGCGCAGCTGCTCCATGGCCTCTGGGTGCTCGATCAGGGCACGCATCGTGTGCGACAGCGTGTGCCGTGTCGTCTCGTTGCCGGCGGCGACCAGTAGCAGGAAGTAGGTGTGGAAGTCGCGCTCGGACAGCGGAATCCCGTCCTCCGGTGTCTGGTTCACCAGCTTGCTCACGAGGTCGGTTCCGTCGCCGCCTTTGCGTTCCCGGGCGAGGGAGTCACCGTAGGCGAAGACCTCCAGTGCCGCGGGAGATCGGAAGGGCAGGTCGCGGTACTGCTCACTCTCCTTGCTGCCGAGAAGTACGTCGGCATAGTCGGGATCGGTGTTTCCGACCAGCCGGTTGCTCCACTTGATGAACTGGTCGCCCATCTCGTCGGGCACGTCCATCAAGCGGACCAGCACGCGGATCGGGTAGTCGGCACTGACAGCCTTCACGAAGTCGAACTCTCCCTGTGCGAACGCCGCATCGAGCGTGGTGGCGGTGAGCCCACGCAGGAACGTCTCGTAGCCGGCGAGGCTGCGCGCGGTGAAATCGCGTTGCAGGAGTCGGCGAAGTGCCCAGTGGCGAGCGCCGTCAGTCTCCAGCATCGACTTGCGCATCTCCAGCTGTGCGTCGTCGAGCTCCTCCAGGTTGACCGCACCCTGCTCGGACGAGTACGTCGCGTCGTCCCGGCCCACGGCGACGATGTCCGCCTGACGGGTGAGCGACCAGAACCCGCGGTTGGGGGCGGGCTCGGGGTTCCAGTGGACCGGGCTCTGCTCGCGCAGCACGCGAAAGGAATCCCAAGGGGCACCGGGCGCGAAGAGCCCGAGGTCGGAGAGGTCCACGTCGTCAGGGGTCACGAACGGCTCCTTGTCACAGGTGGTAGGCGTACTCGCGGAACTCCCAGTCGGTGACGTACCGCTCGAACCGCTCCACCTCGTTGCGCTTGTACTGCAGGAAGGACGTGACGAAGTAGCTGCCCAGCACCTCGGCCAGACCGCGGTCGGCCTCGAGCGCGTCCAGGGCTGCGGTCAGGGTCATGGGTAGTACCGGAGCAGACTCGGGGTCGTACCCGTATCCCTCGAGTGGCGACGGTGGGTCCAGCTTGTCTCGGATCCCTACGTAGATCGCGGCCGCAACGGCGGCGATCGCGAGGTAGGGGTTCGCCGTGGCGTCGCCGAGCCGCACCTCCATGCGGGCACCGGAACCGCGCTCCGGCGGGATCCGGACCATCGCACTTCGGTTGTCCAGACCCCAGTCGATCAACCAGGGCGCGAGCGTGTCGGGGCCGAACCGCTTGTAGGAGTTGATCGTCGGGTTCAGGATCGCGGCCAGTGCGGGGGCGTGCGCGAGGATGCCGGCGATCGCGTGGCGCGCGTTGTCGGAGAGCTCGTCCTGGCCGTCGGGGTCCCCGAACACGTTCTGGCCGGTCTGGTCACCCAGCGACACGTGCAGATGGAACCCGGAGCCACCTTCGTCGTTGAAGGGCTTGGCCATGAACGTGGCCAGCAGGCCCTCGTGGCGCGCGATCTCCTGCACGGCGGACTTCATGCGGAACGCGCGATCCGCTGCATCGACCAGCTCGGAGTGGTTCAAGTTGATCTCGAACTGTCCGGGGCTGAACTCGTGGTTGGCCGCTGTCACCTGAAGGTTGGCGTCGCGCAGGTGTCGCAGGGTCTGGAGCAGGATGCCTCGAGGATCGCCCTTGCGCCCCACGACGTACACGTTGCCCGGTTCGTCGGAGTAGCGGCGGTACCCGCCGGTCGACGACGTGGGGTCCGGCTCGCACAGGAAGTACTCGAGCTCCGGACCGACCACTGCCGTCAGGCCGAGGTCGCCAAGCAGCCCGGCGACCCGACGCACCACCGTCCGCGGCGACTCCGGAGCTGCCTGGCCGTCGGGGAGGAATGCGTCGCCGATGCACCACAGGGTTCCGGGTTCCCACGGCATGGGCGTCAGGGTCGAGAAGTCGGGTCGAACCGAGATGTCGGGCAGACCGGCTTCGATCCCGCCCTGGATGGGGACGACGTCGCCCATGGGAGAGGTGTGGAACGCGGCCCGGCAGAACGCGATCCCGTGGCCGGCGGCGGTGTGCAGCTCGTCCACCAGGACGTCGCGGCCGCGGTCGACGCCGATCATGTCCGAGTACGAGACCCGCACGACGTCCACGTCCTGGGCCCGGAGGCGCTCGATCAGCTGGGCGATGTCCACGTCCTGGTTGGCCACGGCTGCTCCTGTCAGACTCGTTTGGACCCGAACCATAGTGATCCCGGTCGCGCGGCACAAGGGTTTCCCCCGGGCCATCGAGCGACGATGCTGTGCTCGGCCAGATGACGCAAGACCCGGATCCCGGAGGCTCCTATGCCGGCGCCCAGACTCCTCCTCGTCCTCAGTGAGAACTGGACCATCACGTCGGCGCGCGACCTGCCCGGCCTGGTCCGGATCGCCGCCGAGGCCGAGCAGGCGGGGGTCGACGCGGTGATGCTCAGCGAGCACGTCGTGCTGGGACCGGCTGCCGGGAGCGACGGCGTCATGACCAACCCGCGCGACTATGCGATGCCCGGGAACCAGGAACCGGACATGCCGTGGCCCAGCTCGATCGTGCTCCTGTCCGCCATCGCCCAGGCGACCGAACGGCTGCGCCTGGTGGCCGGAGCCATCATCGCCCCACTCCGGCACCCGCTGCTCCTGGCCCGCGAGCTCGGCACCCTCGACCTGCTCTCGCAAGGACGCCTGGTCGTGATCCCGACCGTGAGCTGGCACGAGGAGGAGTACGCCGCCCTCGGGGTGCCGTTCGGGCAGCGCGGCGCGATCCTGGACGAGCAGCTGGAGGTCCTCGAACGCGCCTGGGCGCCCGGACCGTTCAGCTATGCGGGGCGGTTCTTCCGCTTCGACGATGTCTGGATGGAACCGCGAGCGTTCCGACCGGATGGTCCGGTGCTGTGGTTCGGCGGGCAGCGGATGCACCCGCCGCTGCTGCGGAGGCTGGTCAGGTACGGGCAGGGCTTCAATCCCTTGGGGCGGCCCAGCGACGACGACCTCGCCCGGCTGCGGCGTGGTCTGCTCGACGCCGGGCGTGACCCGTCGCAGATGGAGATGGTCGGGGGGATCCGCGGCACGTTCCCCGATCCGGTCGGTCCCGCCGATCTCGACGCCGCCCTCGAGTCCGTGCCCGAACAGGTGCAGCGCGGCTTCACGACCATCTGCTTCAAACCGTCGATGTACATCGACGACGCGCGCGAGGTGGGCGCGCTGTGTCGCACGATCGCCGCGAAGCTCGGGGCCCTGACCGGCTGATCGACCGACCTCGTGTTCGGCCTTCACACTTCGTGGACCACCGGCTAGCCTTCGTACGGATCCGAACGAATGGAGCGTCTCCCGTGAGCGACCTGTCTGGTTTCGTGCCACCGTTCACCACATCCGGCCGATCAGCCCTGGTGCCGCCACCACCGTGGCACTACTCCGGTGATCTCCTCACCGTCGAGTACCGCACCGACCCGGAGCGAGTGGCCGCTCTTCTCCCGGGCGGCATCGACGTCGCCCCCGACGACCCGGGAGCGGTCGCGCTGATCTGGGCCGACTGGCAGTCGTGTTCTGGTGGTGGCGAGGAGCTGCTGGACCCGGCGCGCTCCCAGTACAAGGAGGCCTTCGCGGTGGTCCGGTGCCAGTACGAGGGCGTCACCTACTCGCGGTGCGTCCTCATCTGGGTGACCACCGACTTCGCCATCGGGCGAGGCCTGCACCAGGGCTATCCGAAGAAGTTCGGATCGATCCACATGACCCGTCCGGTCGGCTACGGACGGGCTGGGCCGCGCCTGGAACCGGGTGGCCGGTTCGGTGCCTCGCTGGCCGCGTACGACCATCGACTGGCCACGGCCCGGATCACCTTGACCGGCGTCAGCGAGACCAACGGGTTCGTCAACGCGTTGCCGATGCTGCACAGCCGCCAGGTGCGCGCGATCGAGCGCGACGGGGGTCTGGCGCTGGACGAGCTCGTGACCATGGGTGGCTACGACCCCGACCTGGGCCCGGCCTGGACCGCCGACGCCGAGCTGGAGCTCGCCGACTCACCGTGGGACGAGCTGGCATCGGTGCTGCCGGTCCGTGAGGTGCTCGGCGGCTACTACCGTCAGGTCGGTGTCAGCTGGAACGGTGGCCGAACCGTGACGCGACGCGCTGTCGGCTGAGCCAGCCCCCGGGCTCCGGAGTCACGACGTGCGCGTCGTGACTGCCACGGGCATCCGCTTCACGCCGTTGACGAAGTTCGACCGAACCCGCTCCACGGAACCGTCGAGCCGGGCGCTGTCGACCCGGGCCACCAGCTCCTCCAGGGTGACGCGCAGCTCCATCTTGGCCAGGAAGGAACCCATACAGAAGTGGGGACCGCCCTTGCCGAACGTCAACAGGTCGACCGCCGGCCGATCGAGGTCGATCTGGTCGGCGTGGTCGATCACCCGCTCGTCGCGGTTGCCCGACGGGAACCAGAGCGCGACCTTGTCGCCTGCCTTGATCGACGCCCCGGCCAGGTCGACGTCGACCGTTGCGGTCCGCCGCATGTGCAGCACCGGCGGACCCCAGCGCAGCAGCTCGTCGAGTGCCGGCCCGGTGAGGAGGTGGGGCTGCTCCTGGAGCCGCGCGAGCACATCCGCGTGCTCGATCAAGGTCAGCATGGCCAGCGTGATGGCTTGCCGAGTCGTCTCCTGTCCGGCCAGCGCCAGCAGCAGGAAGTAGTTGTCGAGGTCCTGCTGCGACAGCGGTTCGCCGTCGATCTCGGCCTCGACCAGGCGGGTGATCACGTCGCCCGTCGGGCGTGCCCGCCGCTCGGCCTGGATGGTGCGGCCGTACTCGAAGACCTCGATGGCGGCCGGGGACCGGAACGGGACGAGCCGGAACTCCTCGCTCTCCTGGCTCCCCATGAGCACGTCGGCCAGCTCAGGGTCGGTGTGACCGACGAGGCGGTCACCCCAGCTGGTCAGCTGGGTGCGGTCCTCGTCCGGGACGGCGAGCAGCCGACACAGGACCCGTACGGGGATCTCGCTCGAGACCGCCTCGACGAAGTCGAACTGTCCGAGTGCAAGTGCGCGGTCGAGTGCCGTCGCGACGACGCCTCTGAGGAAGGTCTCGTACCCGTTGATCACTCGTGGGACGAACGCTCCGGCCGCGATCTTGCGCAGCTCGGCATGTCGGGGTGGGTCGGTGTCGATCAGCGCCGTCCGCACCCGCAGCTGGTCGTCGTCGAGCTCTTCCAGGGACACTCCTCGACTGGACGTGAACGTCTCCCAGTCGCGGCTGGCCGTCACGATGTCGGCGTGCCGCGTGAGCGACCAGAAGCCGGAGTGTGGTTCGTCCTCCGGGGTCCAGGCCACCGGCTCGTCGTCGCGAAGCTGGGCGAACAGCGCCCACGGAGGGCCGGCGGCGAACGTGTCCGGATCCGCCAGTGGGGCGGCCAAGTGGTCGTTCAGGGTTGACGTCATCGCTGGTGCCCTCGCTCGAGTCGCAAGTTGTTCGTTGCCAAACGTTCTGGCGCGGGGAATGCTAGGGGCATTCCGGCGCGGACGGAAGGTCCATGGGTCGAGGAGGTTGACGGATGCGCGTGCTGTTCGTCCAGCAGGACCATGTCTCGCCCCCGGGTCCAGTCGGTGAGGCGTTCGTCGAGCGTGGCTACGACGTCGACGAGTTCCTGGTCGTCCCCGCGGAGCAGTTCCACAAACCTTGCGTCACCGTTGTGTTTCCTGACCCTCGCGACTACGACGTGGTCGTCCCGATGGGGGCGCCATGGTCGGTGTACGACGACGACGCGGTCGGCACCTGGGTCAAGGACGAGATCGAGTTCGTCCGAGAGGCGCACGACGCGCACATCCCGGTCCTGGGGATCTGCTTCGGCGGCCAGGTGCTCGCGGTGGCCCTGGGTGGCGACGTGGTTCCGGCCGATCGGGCCGAGGTCGGCTGGCGGTCGGTGACCACCCAGCGCCCAGGGCTCGTCGAGCCCGGACCATGGTTCCAGTGGCATGCCGACCGGTGGGTCCTGCCTCCCGGCATCGAGCCCTTCGCGCACACCCCGGACGCCGAGCAGGCCTTCGTCGTCGGGTCGTCGCTGGGCCTGCAGTTCCATCCTGAGCTGACCCCCGACATGCTTCGCGGATGGCTGGCCCACGGCGGAGCCGAACATGCGCGCTCACTTGGCCTGGACCCGCAGCTCCTCGTCGACGAGACGGAGGCGACCGCGGCTGCTGCGGCGCAGCGCGCCCGCCGGCTCGTCCATCGGTTCCTCGATCAGGTCGCCGGACACCGGAAGTAGGGTCCACACGTGGCGATCGCCCGCTCCCCCCGCGTCCCCTTGTCGGCCCCTGGACCGGCGGGTGCGGACACCTGTCACCCCGAGGCATGTCCCTGTCTCGGCGGTCCCTGCACGCTGAGTCGCGTCGCCCGCTCGGTCGCACGAAAGGAAGGCACCATGGCCGGCCAACACACCCTCGACGAGACTGAACGTGAGGTCAGCGCACGGTTGGCCGGGCTGCCGATCGACCTGGCTGCGATGGCTGCCGTGAGCAACCTGTACCGGGCGGCCGGCGCCATCCGTAACCACTTCGAGCGTTCGGTGCTGGCGCCGCACGACCTGACCTGGACCGGATGGGTCGTGCTCTGGGTGGTGTGGATCTGGTCCGACGTCGAGGCCCGACACGTCGCGGCCGAGGCGGGCATCTCCAAGGGGACGCTGACCGGGGTGGCGACGACGCTGGAGACTCGCGGACTGCTCTCGCGTCGTACCCACCCCCTCGACGCGCGTCGGGTGCTCCTCTCGCTGACTCCCTCGGGTCGACGGCTGATGACGAAGCTCTTCCCGCTGTTCAACGCCCAAGAAGCGCACGTGATCCGCGGCCTCACCACCCGGGAGACGAAGGTCATGACCACGGCCCTTCGCAAGATCGTCATGGGGCTGGAGGAACCGACCGAACAGCCCGTCAACGCCGGTTCTTGACGCCTTCTTCTCCCAAAGATATGTTCGGCCCCGAACGATTCTGGCCGGGCTCTCCCGATCCGTTGTCGTCCACCACAAGGGGAGACCTATGACGACCGCGACAGTCGCCGGAGTCGACGTCGACACGCGCCACTGGATCGGTGGACGGCGAGTGCCCTCGGCGTCGACCTTCGACGACGTCTCACCGATCGACGAGGAGATCATCGCCCAGGTCGCTGCGGGAACCGTCGACGAGGCGGCCGCCGCGGTTGGTGCGGCTGCCGCTGCCTTCCCCGACTGGGCTGCCACCTCGCTGAAGGATCGCGCGCGCATCCTGCACGCGGTCGCCGACGGCGTCGAGGCGCGGCTCGAGGATCTCGCGCAGGTCGAGACGCGGGACAACGGGTCGCTGATCCGGTCGCACCGACGTGGCGTGATGCCGCGGGTCGCGCACAACTTCCGGTACTTCGCCGATCACCTGTTGCAGCTTCACCACGACGACTTCCAGACGCGAGGGCATCGCAACCACGTCTCATGGGACCCGGCTGGCGTCACGGCGGTCGTCACGCCGTGGAACGCGCCACTCATGCTGGCCACGTGGCGGATCGCACCCGCGCTCGCGGCCGGGAACACCGTGGTCGCCAAGCCGCCGGAGTGGGCGCCGCTGACCGCGTCGTTGCTGGCCGACATCACCGCGGAGGCAGGACTCCCCGCCGGAGTGTTCAACGTGGTCCAGGGGCTCGGTGCCGATGCCGGTGCCCCGTTGGTCGCTGACCCGCGCGTTCGTCGGATCAGCTTCACCGGGTCGGTGCCGACCGCCCGGTCGATCGGGACAGCCGCTGCGGCCAACGTCACGCCGGTCTCCTTCGAACTCGGCGGGAAGTCGCCACTGCTGGTCTTCGAGGATGCCGACCTCCAGCTCGCCGTGGACCTCGCCATCGAGCAGTACGACAACACCGGTCAGGTGTGTCTGGCTGCCGTGCGGCTGCTCGTCCACGACTCGCTGGTCGACGACTTCACTCATGCGTTCTTGACCCGCGCGGCCGCGATCAACCAGGGCGACCCTCGCGACGAGACCACCGACATCGGCCCGTTGATCAGCCGTCGCCACTTCGAACGGGTCGACGGATTCGTGCAACGGGCCAAGAGCGAAGGTGCGGTGGCCCTTCTCGGTGGTGGCCCGAACGAGCAGCTCGGCGGCCTCTACTACCGCCCGACCCTGTTCATCGATGCCGGCCCGGGCAGCGAGATCCTCCGCGATGAGGTGTTCGGCCCGGTCCTGACGTTGCAGACCTTCAAGACCGAGGCGCAGGCGGTGGCGATGGCCAACGAGACGCGCTATGGGCTGGCGGCCACGCTGGTGACCGGCAGCCCCGAGCGCGCCGAACGCGTCAGCGCCCAGCTGTCGGCGGGCACGGTCTGGGTCAACTGCTTCTTCGTCCGCGACCTGAGCGCCCCCTTCGGGGGCAACGGTGAGTCCGGGATCGGCCGCGAAGGTGGAACCTGGAGCTTCGACTTCTACTGCGACGTCAAGAACAGCGTCTTCTCGCCGAAGGGATGGAGCGGCCATGGGTGAAGTCGTCGGCGCCGGCTTGCTGGCGCACGTCCCCACGATCATGCTGCCTGAGAGCGAGCGCCTTGCCCTGAACGAGGGCAAGGAGATCACGCTCGTCCCAGGGTTGCGTCAGCTGCGCCGCGACGTCTTCGAGACGTTGGACTACGACACCGTCGTGGTCTTGGACTCGCACTGGTTCACCACGGTGGAGTTCGTGGTCACGGCGCAGGATCGGCGGGCCGGGCTGTTCACGGCTGAGGAGCTCCCGCGGGGCATGTGCCGGATCCCCTATGACTGGCGGGGCGACCCCGAGCTGGCGTGGGCGATGGCCGAGCTCGGTCAGGAGCACGGAACGTGGGTCACGGCGATCGACGACCAGTACCTCCCCATGTACTACGCGACCTTGAACCTGTGGAAGTTCCTGGGCGAGGGGCTGGACAAGCGCTGGATCTCGGTGAGCGTGGCCCAGACCGGCGAGACGGAGGACTTCCTGCGGGCCGGACGAGCCCTCGGCGAGGCGATCGAGCGGACCGACCGCAAGGTGCTGCTCGTGGCGTCCGGCGCCTTGTCGCACACCTTCTGGAAGCTGCGGGAGCTGCGCGACCACGAGGCCAGCGACCCGGTGCACATCCGCACGCCGGAGGCCTACGCCGCCGACCTGGAGCGGATCGACTGGTTCAAGGCCGGTGACCACGCCCGCGTGCTCGACACCATGGGCGAGTTCATGACGTTTCGTCCGGAGGCCATGTTCGCCCACTACCTGATCATGATCGGCGCACTCGGGGAACGCGACGTGGTTGCGGCGGGCAGGCAGTACGGCGAGTACGAGAACTCGATCGGCACCGGTCAGGTGCACCTGTGGTTCGACCGACCGGCCGCCGGCTGGACGACGAACGCCGACGTCCCCGCCTGACGCCTCAGACCGGCAGACCCGAGGAGGGCCACGTGGCCGAGTACCGACGCATCCTGCTCGACGGCGCCGTCGTGCAGGTCCGCCGCGAGGGCGACGAGCTGGTGGCGGCCGACGGCCGCGTGGTCGGCGTCGACGAGGCGGTTCACCTGCCCCCGGTGGAACCCACCAAGATCGTCGCAGTGCACCTGAACCACATCAGCCGGGTCACGGAGTTCCAGATCAGCCTGCCGTCGACGCCGACGTACTTCCACAAGCCGGTGTCGTCGTTGAACGCGCACAAGGGCGCGGTGGTTCGCCCGGAGCGTTGCAAGTGGCTCAACTACGAGGGTGAGGTGGCCATCGTCATCGGTCGAACCGCACGCAACATCTCACCGGAGCAGGCCGGTGGTTACATCGCCGGCTACACCGTGGCCAACGACTACGGGCTGCATGATTTCCGCGACACCGACGCCGGGTCGATGCTGCGAGTCAAGGGTTCGGACACCCTGTGTCCCCTCGGGCCGGGACTGGTCACCGACTGGGACTACCACGGGAAGGTTCTGCGCACCTATGTCAACGGCGAGGTGCGGCAGGACGGCAACACAGCCGAGATGACCTGGGACATGCACTACCTGGTCGCCGACATCGCCCGCACGATCACGCTAGTGCCCGGCGACGTCCTGCTGTCGGGGACGCCTGCGAACTCGCGCACGGTCTATCCCGGCGACGTGGTCGACGTCGAGGTCGAAGGACTCGGTCGGCTCAGCAACCACATCGTCAGTGGGCCCGTCCCGATCCGTGACGACGTGGGGGCACAACCGACGGAGTCCGAGGAGGTCCTGTCCACCGCGCTCGGCGGCGACTGGGAGTTCCGGGGGGTCCGGGCGCCCCAGCGCGGCTAGGGAACAATCAGCGATCACGAATCGGAGGGCTTGATGAAGGTCGTCGTCGACATGGACAAGTGCCAGGACCACGGGCAGTGTGCGTTCGCCGCCCCGGAGGTGTTCCTGATCGATCCCGGCACGAGCAAGCTCGTCGTCCTCCAGGACGAGCCGGACGAGGCGTTCCGCGACCAGGTCGAGGAAGCGGCCGACGTCTGTCCCGTCCAGGCGATCACGATCGAGGACTGAGCTCATGCAGCGTGTGGTCGTCGTTGGTGCGGGCATGGGTGGACTGCGCGCCGCCGAAGCTGTGCGCAAGGCCGGGTACTCCGACGAGCTCGTCCTCGCCGGTGCCGAGACGCACATGCCGTACAACCGACCGCCGCTGTCCAAGGAGGTGCTGGCCACCGAGGTCGAGCACGAGAAGGTGGCGTTCCCGTTGCGGGCCGTGCTCGGCGATGTCCAGTGGCGGCTCGGCGCCGCGGCCAGCGGGCTGGATCTCGGGGCCGCGTCCGTCACCTTGGCCGACGGCGGCCAGCTCGATTACGACGGGCTCGTGATCGCCACCGGACTCCGACCACGTCGGCTCGATCTGTCGGGCCCTCCACCCACCCCCCAGGCCGGAAGGCACGCGGTCCGCACCCTGGACGACGCCGCCGCCCTGCGCAAGGACCTGCAGCCCGGCGCGCGCGTGGTCGTCCTCGGAGCCGGGTTCATCGGCTGTGAGGTGGCGGCCACCGCCCGTCTCCTGGGCTGTGACGTGGTGTGCGTCGCGATCGACCCGTATCCCATGGTCCGGCCCCTCGGCCGGGTGCTCGGCGCCGAGATGCAGCGCCGACACGAGGCGAAGGGGGTGCAGTTCCGGCTCGGCACCGGGATCGTCGCCTTCCACGGTGACGACCACGTGACGGGGGTGGAGCTGTCGGAGGGAACTGTCGTCCCCGCTGATGTCGTGGTGGAGGCGATCAGCAGCCACTGCAACACCGAATGGCTGGCCGGCTCGGGGATCGACATCAGCGACGGGGTGCTGTGCGACAACACGCTTCGTGCCGTTCGCGGCGACGGCGGGCCGGTCGAAGGCGTCCATGTCGTGGGCGACCTGGCCCGGTTCCCGAACCCGCTCTTCGACGACGTGCCGCGTCGTGTGGAGCACTGGAACATCCCCACCGAGACCGGCAAGCGGGTGGGTCCGGCTCTGGCCGGCTACCTGCGCGGCGAAGGCTACGACGCGGCCGTTGACACCCCGTTCGCGCCGCTGCCCGCCTTCTGGTCCGACCAGTACGACATCCGGCTGCAGTCCTACGGCGCACTCGGCCTGGCCGACGAGGACGGGATCGAGATCCTCGAGGGAGACATCACCGACGAGGTCGTCGTCGGCTACCGCCGCGGTGACGTCCTCGTCGGCGTGGCCGGCCTCGGCATGCTGCCCAGGGTCAACAGCTACCGCGCGGTAATCGGACATTCCTGGCCGGAGACCTGACCTGGTCGGGTCGCGCATCTGTTCAGTCACGTCTTCGCGGGAAGTGCTTGACAAGCGGCACGAATGTCGGGAGCCTCTGCCTACTCAATCGTTCGGCTCCGTACGAAACCAGAATCCCTCATCTGGAGACCCGCATGGACCAGCTGCAACCAGCCCCCCCAGAAACCGCCGAGACCGCGCTGCACAAGGGTCGCCTCGGCGTCGCCGGGATCGTCTTCTTCGTCGTGGCGGCTGCGGCGCCCCTGGTCGGAATGACCGGAGCCGTCCCTGTCGCGATCGTGCTCGGCAACGGTGCTGCTGTTCCGGGCGCCTACGTGGTCGTGGGTATCACGCTCCTGTTGTTCAGTGTGGGGTACGCGACGATGAGCCATCACGTCACGAACACTGGCGCCTTCTTCGCATACGTCGGTCGAGGACTCGGCATCGGGCCGGGTGTCGGTAGCGCGTTCGTCTCGCTCACCGCCTACCTCGCGGTGCAGCTGGCCATCTACGGCTTCTTCGGGGCGGTCGCGTCGGGGGAGATCGCGGACAAGCTCAGCATCTCCTGGCCCTGGTACGTCTGGAGCCTCATCGCCTGGGCCGGAGTCACGGCGCTGTCGCTGTTCAGCGTCGATGTCGGGGCCAAGGTCCTGGGCGTGTTCATGTCGCTCGAGGTCCTCTGCCTCGCGGTCATGTCGCTCGCGGTCATCTTCACCGGCGGCGGTCCCGACGGGTTCGACCTCGCGGCCTCGTTCGCCCCGTCGAACATCCTGGTCGGTGGTCTGACCGGATCGGCGGGCATCGCCCTGGCGTTCGCATTCGCTTCGTACATCGGGTTCGAGGCCACGGCGATCTACGGCGAGGAGTCCAAGGACCCCAAGCGCTCGGTGCCGATCGCGACCTACGTAGCGGTCATCTTGATCACGGTGCTCTTCGGGCTGTCGACGTTCGCCATCGTCACTGCGCTCGGTTCCACACAGGTCGTCGACCAAGTGGTGAAGATCGCCGGCGACGACCTATCCAACCCGGCGGCCGTGGTGTTCACGGTGGCGCAGCAGTCCGTCGGCGACTGGCTCGGGTCCTGGGCGGGTTCGCTGGTGTCGAACACCATGCAGTGGTTGGTGCTCAGCAGCTTGGTGGCCGGTCTTCTGGCCTTCCAGAACTCGGCGGCCCGGTACTTGTACTCGATGGGCCGCGCCGGTGTCCTACCCACTGCCCTCGACCGGGTCAACAAGTTCGGTGCGCCTCAGGTGGCGACCCTGGCCACGTCGGTCATCGCCGGAATCGTCATCGTGATCTTCTGGGTGACCAACAGCAACCCCGTGACCCAGCTCTTCTACTGGTTCAGCGGTCTGGCGGTCGTGGCGATCGTTCTCGTCGAGGCGCTGGTCTGTGTCGCCGTCATCGCGTACTTCCGGCGGACGAGGGACGACACCAGGATCTGGCACACGCTGGTCGCCCCAGTGCTGGCGCTCATCGGCCTCGCGCTCGGTGAGTACCTGCTGATGTCCCGGTTCGGTCTGCTCGCCGGGACGGTCACCAATCCGGAGGACGCCATGACGGCGTGGAAGCTCAACCCCCTCGGTTGGTTCCTGATCCTCTTGCCCTTCCTGATGTTCGCGTTCGGGTGGCTGGTTGGCCTCCTGCGCCGGACCGGTGAGAACGAAGACGCGGTCAAGGACCTCGTCACCTGATCCATCCGGCGTCGTAGTCTCGGCGGGTGACCGCAACCCTGGTGGCCCGCGGGCTGGGTGCGGCGCACGCCGACCGCACGCTGTTCACCGGACTCGACCTCGTCGTCGGGTCCGGTGACGTCGTCGGGCTCGTCGGGGCCAACGGAGCGGGCAAGTCGACCCTCTTGCGTCTCCTGGCGGGCATCGACCAACCCGGCGACGGCTCGATCGCCGTCAACCCACCCGCGGCGACCGTCGGCTACCTGGCACAGGAGCCGGACCGACGCCCTGCCGAGTCGGTCGGCGACTTCCTGGCCCGGCGAACCGGCGTCGACGAGGCGAGCGCCGAGATGGACGCTGCGGCCCACGCGCTCGCCGCGGGGGAGCGGGACGCTGACGACCGGTATGCGCTGGCGCTCGAGCGGTGGTTGGCGCTGGGGGGCGCTGATCTCGCGGACCGGGCGGGGCAGGTTCTCGCCGATCTGGGCCTCGACGTGGACCTGACGCGCGCGACCCTGGCCCTGTCGGGCGGCCAGGCGGCCCGACTCGGACTGGCAGCCCTGCTCCTGAGCCGCTACGACGTCCTGCTGCTCGACGAGCCGACCAACGACCTCGACCTCGACGGTCTCGAACGACTGGAGCGGTTCGTCACGGGACTTCGTACGCCCGCCGTCATCGTCAGCCACGACCGTGAGTTCCTGGCTCGAACGATCACCAGAGTGGTCGAGCTCGACCCCGTCCAACAGGCCGTCAACGTGTACGGCGGTGGCTACGAGGCGTACCTCGAGGAACGTGAGGTGGCGCGCCGACACGCCCGCGAGGCCTATGACGAGTACGCGGGCACGGTGTCGTCGCTGCGGGACCGCATGCAGACGCAACGCACCTGGCTGGACAAGGGCGTGCGCAACGCGGTGCGCAAGCAGCCCGACAACGACAAGATCGGGCGCAAGTTCCGGACCGAGCAGACCGAGAAGCAGGCCAGCAAGGTCCGGCAGACCCAGCGGCTGATCGAACGGCTCGATGTGGTCGACGAGCCGCGCAAGGAGTGGCAGCTGCAGATGTCGATCGCCGCAGCCGACCGCTCGGGCTCAGTGGTGGCGGTCCTTCGCGACGCGG
>Ga0302321_100000566_pt1 | contig 32139 bp, 27 predicted proteins | sample Fen_T0_1_FD_202505 | JGI IMG/M metagenome (GOLD analysis project Ga0302321, IMG submission 202505) | Peat permafrost microbial communities from Stordalen Mire near Abisko, Sweden - Fen_T0_1 | ecosystem: Environmental > Terrestrial > Soil > Wetlands > Permafrost | place: Sweden: Abisko... | reverse complement strand
CATCACCCCGACGACGTGCGCCTACCCGACCGGGGCGAGCAACAGCACGGTGACCGCCGTCGCGGCGAAGTACTTCCGGGCGTGCCGGAGCACGCAGGCGGGCCAGAACACCGGCAGCAACCTCTCCTTGTACACCCTGGTCACCTACTACGTGCAGACCTCCACCACAGCGGCGGACGTCGCCGCGGCGGCAGCGGCGGCCAAGGCCAACAACACCTGGGTGATCTTCGTCTACCACGGCGTGGGATCGATCGGGAGCAGCGACGACGTCAGCACCGCGACCCTGGAGTCACACGTGGCGGCGCTGAAGGCCGCCGGGATCTCGATCCAGACGGTCAGCTCGGCGCTGGCGACCTACGGCAAGTGATCCGGCGTCCGCGGCCCGCCGGGTGACCGGCCGGCCGCGGTGACGGTGACGTGGTGAAGGGCGGGGATCGGATCGCGATCCCCGCCCTTCGTCACGTCCAGGTCCGGGCCGACAGCTCAGGACCCCGTCGCCGACGCCATCGAACCCGCCCGCCGTCCCCGGACCCTGATCACGGGCGATCGGCGCGATTCACGACCGGCCCACCGTCGCGAACTGCGCCACGCAGCCCGCCGCTGGGACCCCACCACGTCCGCACGCCGCGGGCGTTCAGGACCCCGTCGACTGGACGACCGGCGGCTTGTGCACGATGCGCGCCGGCGCCGGACGCGTCGTCGTGGCCCGGCTCGCGGTCCGGACCTTCGCGGAGACGACAGCGGCGGAGGCGTCGACCGACGGCCGATGGGTGACCGCCGCGGCGGCCGTGGGAGCAGGGGTCGCCGCACCGGCCGGTCGGAGGGTGGCCCGGAAGGTCGGCGACGGCACCGGGCCGGCATCGTCCTGCAGCACGACCCGTGCCTCGCCGGCCTGCGGGTCCGCGACGGACAGGCCCAGCGCCATGGCTAGACCCCCGGCGGCGAACCCGCCCGCCGCGACGGCCAGCGTGCCCAGGGCCCGGTACCGCGTCGAGGATCGCGTCAGTCGCATGCCGCCAGCATCGTGGGGCCCGCGTTAAGCGCTGGTCCGGCGCAGGTATACGCCAGGTCAACGGCCGAGCGCAGCCCAGGTGGCCGGATCCACGACGCCGGTGACCGGCAGGCCGCGACCGGTCTGGAAGGCCGCGACCGCGGTGCGCGTGACCGGTCCGAACCAGCCGCTGACGGGCGTGACGTGCAGCGCCCGCTGGACCACCAGCACCGCCTCCCCCGTCGACCCGTACGACAGCGCCGGTCGCGCGGAGGCCGGCGCGGGAGCCGCCGCGGACGCCGACCCGCCGGCTGTCACCGGCCCGGACGCGCCGCCGGACCCGGAAGCGCCTGCCGCCCCCGGGGCCGCCCCAGAGGCCGCCCCAGGAGTCGGTGCAGGGCTCGACGCCGGCGCGGCGGCCAGCAGCGCCCGCCACATCGCGGCGTCCACCTGGTGGCCGGCGGGCAGCCCGTGCGCCACCCGGAACGCCGCGGCTGCGGCCGCCGTGAGGTCACCGAACTGGCCGTCGGCGGTGACGCCGAGCGCGGCCTGCAGCGCGCCGACCACCGGACCGGTCGAGCCCGGCCCCACCGTCGCCCCGGAGTACCGCACCAGCGCCGCCGTCACCGCCGAGGTCCCGGCGCGGGCGGCGATGGCCCCGTACGAGGGGCACGGCACGCCGTTCGGACCGCTGTACGGCGCGGCCCAGTTCAGGTCCGCCGGCCGGCAGGGGCCGTAGTCGGTGGGGGCGACGTGACCGGTCCAGAACGACGTCCGGCCCGACGCACCCGCCCAGGACAGCGAGAGGTGCACGTGGTTGCGGTGGCAGCTGGTGTCCCACCCGGCGTCCGGGTGCGCCGCGCAGGTCGAGTACGGCCGCCAGCCGGACGCCGCCGCGTACGAGCCCCAGATCCGGTTGTTCCAGATCACGTACATGAGGCCGAGCCGGCGGGCGTTCGCGAACGCGTGCCCGGCGGCGTCCGGGGCCAGCAGCCAGCCGACGAGCGCCTCCGCCCGGGCAGCTCCCTGCGGGTCGCGCACCGAGGTCATCCAGTCGACCGCCCGCCCCTCGTAGTGCTCGCTGGCGATGCCGTCCGCGCCGCACGCCCGGCCGATCCCGGCCGACGTCCCGGGGTAGGTCGCCAGCAGCAACGCGCTCAGCGCGGTCGCTCCCGGCAGGGGCCGGGGGTCGCACGAGACCTGCTTGAGGTAGGGCGACGGGTCCTCCACCCCGGCGGGCAGACCGGCCGGCTCGGCCGGCACCGCCGCCGGAGGCGGGGAGGTGACGACGTCCGCCGCGACCGAGGCCCCCAGAGTGGCGGCCGATGCCGTGCCCGTACCGCCCAGCACCAGCGCGGCCGCCACCAGCACGGTCGCCCCGCGCCGGCCACCCACCGCCCGCCACCGGGCGGACCGGGCAGCGGTGGGCCGGGCAGGGACGCCGAACTGGAGGCGGGAGCTGGGACGCACGGGCACGGGCACGGCGACTCCTTGCGCGGCGGGAGTCCGCCTCGCAGGACCGGAGGCGGATTCGTGCCCTCACGAGGTCGACGCTGCGCCGGGGTCGCTTGAGCGCGCGACCCGCATGTCGCCCCGACGGGTGCCCGCACACCGGGTGACACCCTTCCGGTCGACGGCGGAGCGGTGAACGTGCGACGGCAAACGGGTGATCATCCGCCGGCACGCAGGCTCGCACCCGACGGGCCGGTGTCCCAGGGCGACGGTTGTGTTACGACCAGGGACCGAGCGGGCATTCGGGACCCGGCGCACACGGATGAGCCGATAGCGTTCTGCTATCGGCCGGTCCGCTCCGACGGCACCTGGCGAACCACCTTCTCGCGGCGTCGCCCGCTCGCCCGCGCCGGCGGCGGCGGCCCGCAGCGACGACAAGGAGCGACGTGGACAAGCGCACGCTGGACGACGGCACGGTGATCGTGGGCTTCGAGCTCCCCGAGGCGGTCGCGGCGACGACCGTGAGCGTCGTGGGCGACTTCAACGGCTGGACGGCGCAGGTGCACCCGCTCGACCGCGTGGACGGCGGCTTCCGCGCAGAGATCGCACTGCCCGCGGGCGACCGGTTGCGGTTCCGGTACCTGCTGGACGGCGGCCGCTGGGAGAACGACTGGGCGGCCGACGACTACGTCCCCAACGAGTTCGGCCAGGACGACTCCGTCGTCGACCTCACCAACCCGCGCGGCCTGCAGCTCCCCGCCCTCACCGACGCGGCGCCGTCCGACGCCCCGGCCGAGCAGGCCGAGGCCGAGCCGGAGGCCACCGAGGCCGGACCGGATGCCACCGACGCCGGGGAGCCCGCCCGCGAGCCCGGCCGGCTGCGTCGCTGGTGGCGGCGCCTCGTCGCGCGACGTCCCCGCCACAAGGGTTCCGCCGACGCCACCCCCGACGCCGACGCACAGGCGGACGTCGACCCGGTCGCCGCCGAGGTCCCCGAGTCCGAGCTCGTCGCCGCCGGCTGACCGCCGCCTCAGCGCGCCAGGAGGGCCTTCAACCAGCGCAGCTGGCGCTGCACCTGGAGCGCCTCGCCGCCCTCGTGGTGGTTGAACGGGTACGCGTGCAGCTCGGTCGGCGGCCGGGCGTCGCCGAGCCGGGAGCCGTACGCGTTACGAGCGGCGAAGGCGGTCCGCGGCGGGCAGACGGTGTCGCGCAGGCCCACGCCGAAGTGCGCCGGGGCCGTCGCCCGGCGCGCGAAGGACACCCCGTCCACGTACGACAGGGTGCGCCGCACCGCCGCCTCCGCGTCCCGGTACACCGACAGGAACGTGACGATCTCCCCGTACGGGGCCTGGTCGGTGAGCTCGACTGCGCGCTGCAGGTCGCACAGGAGCGGCGCCGTGGCGATCACGCCCGCCAGGTCCGGCACGAGCCCGGCTGCGGCGAGCGCCAGCCCGCCCCCCTGGCTGTTGCCTGCCACCACGACGCGGGTGGGGTCCACGCCCTCCAGCACGCGGACCGCCGTCACCGCCCGGACGGCGTCCGTCACCAGCCGGCGGTAGTAGTAGGTCTCCGGGTCGAGGATCCCGCGGACGATCGGGCCGGGGCCGCCGAGGGCGCCGTCGTGCGGGTCCGGGGTGTCACCGCCGTTGCCGTACTGGCCCCCCTGCCCGCGGCTGTCCATGAGCAGGTGCGCGTAACCGGCCGCCGACCAGGTGAGCCGCTCGTGCGGCAGGCCACGCCCCCGCCCGTACCCCAGGTACTCCACGACGGCGGGCAGCGGGGAGTCGGCCCCGGCCGGCAGCGTGAACCACGCCCGCACCGGGTCGCCGCCGAACCCGGCGAACGTCACGTCCCAGCAGCGCAGCAGGCTCAGGTCGGCCGGGCCAGGGCGCACGTCCACGAGCACCGGACGGGTGCCCGCGTCAGCCAGGGTCCGGGCCCAGAAGGCGTCGAGGTCCACCGGCTCCGCGACGTCCGGGGCGTACCGGTCCATCTGGTCGCGCGGCAGGTCGAACAGGGGCATGCGTCCTCACAGGGGATCCGGCCGGGCGCGCGGCCCGGGCCGCCGGTCAGGGGTGCGCCGGGGCCGCGGCGGTGCTCTCCCGGACGATCAGCTCGGTCGCCAGGTCGATCCGGGTGCTCTGCGGCTTCTCGCCGCGCGCCAGGGCGAGGAGCATCCGCGTAGCGGCCCCCGCCATCTCCCGCAGGGGCTGACGGACCGTCGTCAGCGAGGGCCCGACCCACTCGGCGAGGGGCAGGTCGTCGTACCCGACGACCGACAGGTCCCTCGGGACCGACAGGCCGAGCTGCCGCGCGGCCCGCAGGACGCCGAGCGCCTGCATGTCCGATCCCGCGAAGATCGCGGTGGGCCGGTCCGGACGGTCGAGCAGCTCGCAGCCGTGCCGGAACCCGGCGTCCAGGTGGAAGTTGCCGTGCCGCACGAGCTCCGGGTCGACGGGGAGGTCCGCCTCCTCGTGGGCGGAGCGGTACCCGGCGATCCGGGCGCGGCTGCACAGCACGTCCGTCGGCCCGGCGATGATCGCCACCCGCCGGTGCCCGAGCTCCAGCAGGTGCCTGGTGGCGACCAGCCCGCCGCTCCAGTTGTTCGACCCCACGGTCGGCACGGACGGCGAGGTCGTCCCGTCGGTGTCGATGAGGACGAACGGGATGGACCGGCTCGCGAGGAGCCGCTGCTGGGCCTCGGAGAGGTTGGACAGGACGAACAGGACGCCCGTCGGACGCCGGGCGAGGACGCCCTCCAGCCACTGCTGCGGCGGCCGGTGCCGCCCGCCGAGCTGGGTGAGGATCATGTCGACGCCCTCGGCCGCCGTGACGGCGTGGACGCCGATGATGATCTGCATGGCCCAGACCGACTCGAACTCGTGGAAGACCAGGTCGACCTGCTGCAACCCGGTCGGCTCCCGCCGGTAGCGGCGGATATAGCTGTGCCGCTCGAGGCTCGCCTCCACCCGGGCTCGCGTCGCCGGCGCGACGTCGGAGCGCCCGTTGAGCACCTTCGACACCGTGGTGACGGACACCCCGGTCTCCTCGGCGATCCGCGCGATCGTCGCCGGCCCGGTGCTGCCCGGGGTCGATGGTGAGGCAGCCATCGAAAGCCTTCCACTACGTCGCCGATAGTTTCGACGCCGACCATAGCATCACCCTGCAAGGGTTACGGCCGTGACCGGATCGATACCGTCGCTCCCCCGACCGCGCACGCCTCCCACCTGAGGATTTGGCAGCCGACGTCCCCACCGGTCACGGCGCTGGACATCCGGGACGAGTGGGGTCTTGACGCACACATTCAGGACCTTTAACTTCCTGCACAAGTACCGGTGCTTGGACCGCAACTTTCGGCCAGTTCATCGGGCACAGGCGTCACGGCACCACCGTGACCGGACCACGCAGGGGTGGCATGCGCACGCATCCGGCCGAGGAGCTCGTGCCATGACGGCCGGCACGGCACCGCCCGCGGTCGTCGGCGAGGGGCCCCTGCCCGCCGACCGCCCGCCTCGGCGTCGGGACGGCATCCCGAAGGTGACCTGGGCCCGGGCGCTGCGGCGGGACTGGCAGCTCTACTCGCTCGCGGTCCTTCCGCTCGCCTTCTTCGGCGTCTTCCGGTACCTGCCCATGATCGGCAACGTGATCGCCTTCCGGCGGTTCCAGCCGGGCGGCAACATCCTCGGCGAGTACTGGGTGGGCCTGCGCTACTTCCGGCGCTTCCTCGGCGACGAGACCTTCTGGCACGTCTTCACCAACACCCTCGTGCTGGGGTTCCTCACGCTCCTCGTCACCTTCCCGCTGCCCGTCGTCCTCGCCCTGCTGCTCAACGAGCTGACCTCGCGGCGGCTCAAGCGGTTCGTGCAGTCGGTGTCCTACCTGCCGCACTTCATGTCCGTCGTGATCGTGGCCGGCATGCTCAACCAGCTGCTCGCCACGGACGGCGTGGTGAACCAGGCCCTGCGGGCGCTCGGTGCGCACGCCGTCCCGTTCCTGCAGCGACCGGAGTGGTTCCGGACGATCTACGTGTCGTCCGAGGCGTGGCAGACGGTGGGCTGGGGAACGATCCTCTACCTCGCGGCCCTGACCACGATCGACTCCGACCTCTACGAGGCCGCCCGCATCGACGGTGCGAACCGGTGGCAGCAGACGTGGCACGTCACGCTGCCCGGCATCCGCCCGACGATGATGACGCTGCTCATCCTCAACACCGGCACGTTCATGGCGGTCGGCTTCGAGAAGATCCTGCTGATCTACAACCCGCTGACCTATTCCACCGCGGACGTGATCTCCACCTACCTCTACCGGGTCGGCGTCGTCTCGAACAACTTCAGCTACGCGGCGGCCATCGGGCTCCTGGAGTCCGTCATCGGCCTCGTCCTGATCTTCGGGACCAACGCGATCTCCCGCCGGGCCGTGGGGACGAGCCTGTGGTGACCGTCGACACCCCCGCGCGCCCGCCGGCGCTCCCCCGCACCCGCGGCCCGCGCCGGACCCGTGGCTACAAGATCTTCATGGGGTTCAACGCGGTGGCCCTGACCGCCGTCGTCGTGGTGACGCTGTACCCGTTCGTGAACATCGTGGCCCGCTCGTTCAGCAGCGAGTTCTACATCACGACGGGCCAGGTGAACCTGGTCCCGCGCGGGTTCACGACCGGCACCTACCGCCTGGTCATGTCGGACCCGATGTTCTGGATCAACTACCGGAACACCCTCTACTACACGGCCGTCTGCACCGCGATCTCGATCGTCCTCACGACGTGCTACGCCTACGTGCTCTCCAAGCACCGGCTCAAGGGCCATCGGGCGCTGGTCCTCGTCGCCGTCTTCACGATGTTCTTCAACGGCGGGCTCATCCCCAACTACGTGCTCGTCACGAGCCTGGGCCTGAAGAACTCGGTCTGGGCGCTGGCCCTGCCGAACGCCATCAGCGTCTTCAACCTGCTCGTGATGAAGGCCTTCTTCGAGAGCCTCCCCACTGAACTGGAGGAGGCGGCGGCGATCGACGGGCTGGGTACGTACGGGATTCTCCGGCGGGTCGTGCTGCCGCTGTCCAAGGCGGTCCTGGCGACGATGCTGCTGTTCTACGCCGTCACGTTCTGGAACTCCTGGTTCGGCGCCTTCCTCTACATGGACAAGCAGGAACTGTTCCCGATCACGGTGTACCTGCGGAACATGATCGCCTCGGCGTCCGACGCCAGTTCGCTCGGGGCGTCGGTCGGCGATTCCACGCAGCTGGCCGCGAGCATCCAGGCGGTGACGATGGTTCTCACCATCCTGCCCATCGCGGCGGTCTACCCCTTCGTCCAACGCTATTTCGTGTCCGGAGTCATGCTCGGCGCGGTCAAGGGGTGAGGGCCGAGGGGTGGTACCCGCACCGGCCGGGTGCACGAGTTTCCCACACTGTCGTGAGAATCGAGAGGACGACCATGTTGGCAAGATCCGCAAGACTCGCGGCGGTGACCGCGGTGGGGGCGCTGAGCCTTGCGCTCGGGGCCTGCAGCACCGGTAGCGACCCGGGCCCGGCCGGCAGTTCGGGCGAGGTGTCGAAGAACCGTGCCGGCGCGATGGAGGGCTTCGCCGTCGGGCAGCAGTTCAAGGCGACGGCGCCGCTCACGTTCAGCATCCTCTACAGCAACCACACGTTCTACCCGGAGAAGAAGGACTGGCTGTTCTGGTCCGAGCTGACCAAGCGCACCGGCGTCACGCTCGATCCCACCGTCGTGCCCGCGAGCGACTACCCGAACAAGCGCAGCCTCCTCGTCGGCGCCGGCAACGCGCCCTTGATCATCCCCAAGACGTATCCCGGCCAGGAGACGCAGTTCGTGTCGTCCGGCGCGATCCTGCCCGTGAGCGACTACCTCGACCTCATGCCGAACCTGCAGGACAAGGTGAAGAAGTGGGGCCTGCAGCCCCAGCTCGACACCCTGCGGCAGTCCAACGGGAAGTTCTATGTTCTCCCGGGCCTCCACGAGGACGTCTGGGAGGACTACACGCTGGCCTTCCGCACCGACGTCCTCAAGGAACTGAACCTGACGGCGCCCAAGACCTGGGACGACGTCCACGCCGCCCTCACGGCGATGAAGAAGGCCCACCCGAACACCTTCCCGCTGTCCGACCGGTGGGGCACCCACCCCGACTGGCCGGCGGGCGCGCTGTTCCAGATCCTCGGGAACGCCTTCGGCACGCAGTCCGGCTGGACATACCACAACGAGACGTGGGACGCGACCGCGAAGAAGTACGTCGTCACCGGCGCCATGCCCGGGTACAAGCAGATGGTGACGTACCTGGCCGGCCTGGTGAAGGAGGGCCTGGTCGACCCGGAGAGCTTCACCCAGACCGACGACCAGGCCAAGCAGAAGTTCGCCAACAGCCAGTCGTTCGTCATCAGCACGAACGCCCAGACGCTGGTCAACGAATTGCGGCCGACCATCGGGAAGGTCAACCCGAACGCCGTCGTGGCCAAGATCCCGGTACCGCTCGGGCCCGCAGGCGAGATCAAGGGCTGGTCCCGCATGGAGAACGGCATCATGATCTCCAGCAAGGCCAAGGACAACCCGAACTTCGTCGCCATGATGCAGTTCATCGACTGGCTCTGGTACTCGGACGCCGGCCAGGAGTTCGCCAAGTGGGGCGTGCCGGGCACCACGTTCAGCAAGGACGCCTCCGGCAAGCGCATCCTGAACCCGGACGTCGACTTCGTCGGGCTGAATCCCAAGGGCACCAAGCACCTGCAGAAGGACTTCGGGTTCCAGAACGGCGTCTTCACGTACGGCGGCACGACGGAGCTGCTCAACTCCACCTTCTCGCCGGAGGAGCAGGAGTTCCAGCAGGTGATGAACGCGCGCAAGTCCGTGGCCGTGCCTGCGCCGCACCCCTACACCGCCGACGAGCAGGAGCAGATCGGCCTGTGGGAGACCCCGCTCAAGGACTTCGTCAAGCAGCAGACGCTGCGGTTCGTGCTCGGCCAGCGCGACCTCGGCACGTGGGACGCGTACGTGTCCGAGCTCAACGGCAAGGGCGCCCAGGAGTACGTCGACCTGGTGAACAAGGCCACCGAGCGGTACGCCAAGGAACACTCCTGACCGCTCCGACCCGCTGATCGACTGATCCGCTGATCCACTGATCCGCGATCCGGCCGTACCCGCTCGGGGGGTGCGGCCGGATCGCCAGGCCCTGCCTACGACCAGGAGCGATGATGACCACCGTGCCGACGTCGCAGCGCACCTTCGGGGAGGGTCCGCTCTCGCGGGTGACGGCCCTGGTCCACACCCACCTCGTGGTGGAGGCGCTGCTGGTCCTCACGACGGCGCCCACCCTCGTCGCGCTGACCCTGCTGCGGCGGGACGCGAGCAACGTGCCGCTGGCCGCGCTGGCCGCCGTCCCGGTGGGCCCGGCGCTCGCTGCCGCGCTCGGCGCGCTGCGCCGCCCCCGCGACATCGCGGACCTGCGGCCCTTCGCGACCTTCTGGCGGAGCTACCGCCGGGACGCCCCGCAGGTCCTGGCGCTGTGGGTACCGGCACTGGTGGTGCTGACGATCATCGGCGTGAACCTCACGCACCTGGACGCCGCCGGCGTGCCGCGCGCGTGGGCGGTGGCGCTGGCGGCGATCGGCGTGGTGACCGTGCTCTGGGCGGTGAACGTGATCGTCATCGCCTCGGGCTTCGCCTTCCGCGCCCGGGACGTCGCGCGGCTGGCCTGGTTCTGCCTGGTGGCGACACCCGGCGTCACCCTGGGCACGACCGGGGTCCTGCTGATGGCGGGCGTGCTCGTCGTGGTGACGTCGGAGGCGGTGCTCGTGCTCGCGGGCTCGGTCGTCGCGGCGCTCCTGCTGCTGGTGAGCCGCCCGCTGGCCGAGCGGATCCAGCGGGACTTCGTGGCGTGAGCGTTGCCCGCATGGGCCTCGCCGTGATCATGGACTTCAGCGGCCGGCGGAAGTCCATGATCACGGCGAGGTTCATGATCACGGCGAAGTCCGGGTGGGTCAGGGGATGACGCGGCCTTGCGGGTCCTGGACGCCGGACTTGCGGTAGAAGTACGTCGTCAGCTGGTCACGCCACTCGGCCGCGGACCGCGCCTGCTCCTGCAGAAGTTCGCGCACCCGGGCGTGTAGCGGCGGGCCGACCGCCTCCGCGGTGCCGGGCCGCTCCCAGCACGCGGCCAGCTCGGCGGCCTCCTGCGCCCCCTCGACGTGGGTGTCGTAGAGGTGCTGGACGACACTGCGGCCGTCGTGGAGGCGGTGCCCGTACGGCACGTGGTGGAAGAAGAGGAGCAGCTCGTCCGGGCAGCACTCGAGGGACTCGTAGGTCTGTGACCAGGGCGCCGGGTAGCGGCCGGCGAAGCCGGTGCCGGTGGCCACGGTGCGGTCCACGCCCACGCCGTCCCGGTCGGCGAAGTGGTACGTCCCCCACGGCGTGTACTCGTACCCGTCGACGTCGGGGCCGTAGTGGTCGCCGGGCCGGACCATGAAGCCGACCCCCAGCGGCGCCGTGTACTTCTCGTAGCGCAGCCACGAGCCGTCCATCATCGCGTGCAGGGTCTCCCGCAGCGGGCCGTCGTCCGGCGCCGTCGGGAAGGTGAGGTCGATCCACTCGTCGAGGACGGCGGCCGGCTCCAGCCCGGGGTCCCAGGCGAGCCGGCCGAAGGCGTAGAGGTTCGCCTGGGCGAGCGGGTGACCGGTCCAGAACGGGTCGTCGCCGGCGTTCGACACCGCCACCAGGCTGCCGGCACCGGCCCCGCCGCGACCCTCACCGGCCGCGATGCCGGCCACCGTCGACCCCGCGTCACCGGTGAAGCGGAACCCCAGCACCTCCCGCCACATCGGCGCGAGATAGCAGACGTGGCGCTGCTGGCCGGTGTACTCCTGCGTCACCTGCAGCTCGACGGCGAGCCGGGTGCGCGGCATCGCACCGATCACGGGCGACACCGGTTCGCGCACCTGGAAGTCGATCGGGCCGTGCTTGACCTGCACCACGACGTTGTCGCGGAACTGCCCGTCGAGCGGGGCGAAGTGGTCGTACGCGGCATTGGCGCGATCCGTCGTCCGGTCACGCCAGTCCTGCCGGTGGTTGTAGACGAAGGCGCGCCAGTGGACGACGCCCCCGTACGGCGCGAGGGCATCGGCGAGCACGTTGGCCCCGTCCGCGTGGGTGCGCCCGTACCCGAACGGGCCCGGCTGCCCCTCGGAGTCGGCCTTAACGACGAACCCGCCGAAGTCCGGGACGGCCCGGTGCACCGAGGCCGCGACGTCCTGCCACCACTGCCGCACCGCCGGGTCGAGCGGGTCGGCGGTGTCGAGCCCGCCCACCACGACGGGCGCGGCGAAGCTCACCGAGAGGTGGGTGCGGATGCCGTAGGGCCGCAGTTGCGCGGCGATCGCGACGACGTCGCCCAGGCGGTCGGTGAGCAGGCGCGCCTCGGTGGCGTGCACGTTGACGTTGTTGATCGCGACGGCATTCACGCCGGCCGCGGCGAGGAGGCGCGCGTAGTCCCGGACCCGGCCCAGGTCCGGCCGGAGCCGGCCCGCCGTCCAGAACAGCGACCCGCCCGCGTAGCCGCGCTCGACCTGACCCATCACCGGATGGACGTCGACGTTGTCCCAGTGGTCGAGCATGCGGCGACGAAGGAGCGGCCGGTACGGCCCGCCGAGGGCGTCGGGGCCGGCGAACGCGCCGTCCGTGAAGGCCCGGCGACCGAGCCGGACGACGTGGAAGAGGCCGTGCAGCAGGCCGGCGCCGTCCTCCGCCCGGACGCGGGTGCAGCCGTCGGCGCGCTCCAGGACGTACCCCTCGCTGCCGGTCGCCGCCGTCGGGACCAGCTCGAGCACCAGCCCGGCGGCCGGCAGCCCGGCGCTGTCTGGCCCGTCGCCGCCCGCGCCCGACGGCACACGCCGGCTCGACCCGCCGAACCGGTCGCACGCCTGCGCGACCTCGCCCGCCACCGTGTCGACCAGCGGCCCCGACCCGACGACCAGCACCGACCGCTCGCCGATCCACCGGAACGCCTCCGCCGGCAGCCACGCCGGATGCACGTCCGCCCGTACCCCTGCCGTCACGGCGAATCCCCCGATGGCGCGCGAATGTCGCGTCCAGCCTAGGGCGTCGCGACCGTCAGCCGCCCGCCACCGACGGCAGGACGAGGACGACGTCGCCCGCCCGCACCGGCGTCGCCAGCCCCTGCGCCCAGCGGACGTCGTCCGGCCCGACGAACACGTTGACGTGGCGCCGAAGGACGCCGGTCTCGTCCCGCAGCCGGCGGTCCAGGCGCGGCCAGCCCGCGCCCACCGCGTCCAGCAGGTCGGCGACGGTCCGCACCCGGGCGGCGTCCACGTGGTGCACGGGCCGGCCGCCCGCGTCGTCGGCCAGCAGCCCGGGCAGCCGCAGCTCGACGACGCCGGCGCCGTCCACACCGGCCACCCCGCCGCTCCCGCCGGCAGGCGCGGTCACGCCGCCCCCGACGGCAGGTGCACGCCGCGCACCCCCAGGACGTCGGGCAGGTGGGCCGCCACCTGCTCGAAGGTGTCACCGTCGTCGGTGCTCGCGTAGACACAGCCGTCGCGCGTGCCGAAGGCGACGAGCGCGGACTCGTCGGGGCCGCGGTCGACCACGGTGGCGGCGTCGCGCAGCACGACGGTCCAGGCGCCGTCCGGCAGCCCCGCGGCGCACTCCTTCCAGCTCTCGCCCGCGTCCTCGGTCCGGTAGACGCGCAGCCGGCCCCCGGGCGGCACGCGCCGCGCGTCGGCCTCCAGCGGCACCACCCACGCCACGCCCGGGCGGCGCGGGTGCGCCAGCATGACGAACCCGAAGTCGCTCGGCAGGCCCGCCGCGATCGACGTCCAGTCGGTGCCGCCGTCGTCGCTGCGGTACACGCCGTGGTGGTTCTGCGCGTAGAGCCGCTGCGGCCCGGCCGCGTCGGCGGCCACCTTGTGGACGCACTGGCCGAACTCCGGCTGCGGGTCCGGCAGGAAGTACGCGCTGATCCCGCGGTTGCTCGGCGACCACGACTCCCCGCCGTCGTGCGTTCGGTAGACGCCGCCGGTGCTCATCGCGACGAGCACCCGGGCGCCGTCGTCCGCGTCGGTGACGACGGTGTGGACGGCGGCTCCCCCGAAGCCCGGTGCCCACCGCGGCCGGTGCGGGTGGTCCCACAGGCCCCGGACCAGCTCGAACGTCACCCCGGCATCGGCACTGCGCCACAGCGACGTCGGCTCGCACCCGGCGTAGACGACCCCCGGCCGGGCCGGGTCGGCCTGCAGTTGCCAGACGCGGGCGAGCGCCGCGCCGGTGTCCGGAGGGAACCGGATCGAGCCGTGGTCGGTCTCCTGCCAGGTGGCGCCCAGGTCGTCGGAGCGCGCGACCGTGGGGCCCCAGTGCTCGCTGCGGACGCCGGCCAGCAGGCGGGGCGGGCCCTCGGCGTCGGGCGCTCCGGGGACGACGCCGACCGCCGGCACCTCGTCGGTGCCGAGGAGCGGGCCTTCGACCTGCCATCGGTCGGCACCGGGCCGGGAGGGGGCGGACGGGTACGACGGGGTGGCCGGGCGCGCCAGGAACAGGCCCTTGCGCGTCCCGACGAGAAGAAGGGTGGACATGCCGACCTAGTCAACTCGCTCCGGGCGGCGACGTCGACGCCGTCCGGCGATCCGTGCCGCGCCGGTGGCGCTGCCACCTCCGGCGGACGCTGATCCTCTAGGCTCGACGGTCATGGCGAGGTACTTCGACGTGCATCCCGAGAATCCCCAGCCGCGGGCGATCACGCAGGTCGTCGAGCTCGTACGGCAGGGCGGGCTCGTCGCCTACCCGACGGACTCGTGCTACGCCTTCGGCTGCCAGCTCGGCAACCGCGAGGGGCTGGAGCGGATCCGGCTGATCCGCCACCTCGGCGACAAGCACCACTTCACCCTCGTCTGCCGCGACTTCGCGCAGCTGGGGCAGTTCGTGCAGGTGAACAACGCGGTGTTCCGGCTGGTGAAGGCCTCGACGCCGGGCAGCTACACGTTCATCCTGCCGGCGACGAAGGAGGTGCCACGGCGCCTGCTGCACCCCCGCAAGCACACCGTCGGCGTCCGGATCCCCGCGCACACCGCGGCCCAGGCCGTCCTCACCGAGCTCGGCGAGCCGCTGCTCTCCAGCACGCTCCTGCTGCCGGGGCACGAGGAGCCACTCACGCAGGGCTGGGAGATCAAGGAGGAGCTCGACCACCTCGTCGACGGCATCCTCGACTCCGGGGACTGCGGCGTCGAGCCCACCACCGTCGTCGACCTCTCCGGCGAGACGCCCGAGATCCTGCGGCGCGGAGCCGGGGACACCTCGCGCTTCGAGTGACGCCGGGCCCTGCTCGCAGGACGGCTGAGAACGGCTCGCAGGACTGCTCAGAGGAAGAGGACCCGGTTGCGCACGCTGCCCTCGATCCGCCCGGTCGCCGCGGCGGCGGCGGTGACGAGCCGGACGCGACCCGAGACGCTGAGTACGTCGGGCAGGCACAGGAACAGGCGCACCCAGCCGGCGATCACAGTCCGCAACCGCCGGCGCGGGACGCCCAGCGCCAGGTGCTTGGCGTACACGGCGGCCTCCCAGCGCCCGTAGGACCGCTCCTGCCGCCAGATGCCGGGCAGGTCGCCGCGGTAGCGGTAGTGGACGACGGCGTCCGCCACGAACGTCGGCGTGTACCCGGCGTACTGCAGGCGCCAGGAGAGGTCGAGGTCCTCCAGGCACTCCAGCGTCTCGTCGCACCCGCCGACGGCGAGGTACGCGTCCCGGCGGACGCCGAAGCCGGCCCCCACGACGAACGGGCGGTGCCGCATCAGGGTGGCGAGCCCGCGCTCCTGCATCGGGACCCGGCGCAGCTGCAGCCACGGCGGGTTGAGCCGCCGGCTGTCGAGCCGGGCCCCGGCGAACGCGTGCCGGGCCAGCGCCGCGCCCATCGCCGTCAGGTACCCCGGGGCCACCACGTCGTCGTTGTCGAGGGTGACGAGGGCGTCCCCGCGGGACGCCGCGACGCCGACGTTCACGGCGTGCGGACGCCCGCGCCGCTCGGTCGCCGGGACGACGCGCAGCGGCAACAGGCCGCTGAACCGCGCCAGGACCGCCGGGGTGTGGTCCGTCGAACCGTTGTCGACGACGATGACTTCCCACCACTGGTCGTAACGCTGCGTACTCAGTGCCTCGAGCTGCTCGGCGAGCTGGTCCGCCCGGTCCAGGGTGGGGATGACCACGGAGAGCCGCGCGAGCTCGTGGGCCGGCGGCGCGATCGGCGGCACGGTGACGTCGTCCAGCACGGGCTCACTCCATCCACGAGGTGGTGCCGCACCACGTCTCTCAGCTGTCGCAGCTGTGGCACGCGTCCTCGCGAGGCCTGGAGCAGTGCCGGCAGAGCGAGGATAGCTTGACCGACTTTCGCCGTTCTCGCAGGTCGAATGGAGATCCGCCGTTCGCGGGACGGCCCTCAGCGACTCGCCCGATGCGCTCGCAGGGCGCGCGTGGGCGGTCCGGTGAGGACGTACAGCGTGATGAGCAGCCAGCAGCCGCCGCCCAGCGCGCCGAACACGACGTCGCTCGGGTAGTGCATGCCGCGGTAGATCCGGCTCACCCCGACGATGAACGGCACCACGCAGAAGACCACCGCCAGCGGCACGGCGATCGCACGCCTGACTCCGCTGCGTAGCAGCAGGACGGCGAAGCCGACGTACAGCGCGACCGCGGCCGCGGTGTGGCCGGAGGGGAAGCTCGACGTGGGCGGCGCCGGGTCGAGGTGCGGCACCGGCGGCCGCGCCCGCTGCACGGTGGCGGTGACGAGCACGAAGACGAACAGCTCGCCGAGGATGGCGACGAGCACGGTCGCGGCGTCCCAGCGCCGGCGCAGGACGAGCAGCACCGACACCACCACGATCGTCAGGCAGATCGCGGTCACGGTGTCGGAGAGCATCGTGCCGACGTGCGTGAGCCGGTCCAGCTCCGGCGTGCGCCGGGCGAAGAACCAGCGGCTGACGCGGGTGTCGCCGCGCACGACGGACGAGCCGAGCGAGGTGTGCGTGATCAGCTGCCCGACGGCGGACAGCGCCGCCCACAGGAGCGCGCCGCCCAGCACCAGGACGCCGGCCGGGGTGCCCCAGCGCCGCCACGCCGAGTCCCCGGACGCCGACCCGCCGTGGGCGGGTCCGCCGGTCGCCGGCGACCCGTCGTCCGTTCTGCGGATCCCGGTCGTGACCGCGTCCGCACGCCCGACCCGACCGGCACGATCAGGGGCACCGCCGGTGACGACCATCGCACTCTCCTAGGGGTTCGGATCACGAGAGCCCGAGCGGGCTCGATGATCGTGTGCTTGCCGCCAGTACCCCGGAGGTCCGGCTTCAAACGGAGCCGGTGCGGCTCACGTCTCACGGCGGTTCCGAAACGCGGCGGTAACCTGGGAGCGGGTGGCAGGAGAGTGGGATGGTCGTGCTGATCGACGCCGCGGACGGGCGACTGGTCGTCGTCCGGCCCTCGCGCGCGGACCGGCTCTACGCCCGGTTCTTCGCCGCCCGCTGCGATCATCGGCTGGCCGGCGGCGAGACCCCCGAGAGCGACGTCCGGCTCGCGCTCCGGGCCCAGCGCCTGGTGCGGGCCGACACCCGCCGCTGGCTGGCGCGGAGCCTGCAGCGGCTGCTGGCGGAGGCCAGCACGCCGGCACGCCTCGGCGGGATGCCTGCGCTGACGCCGGAGTGCCGGCGCCGCCTGACGGAGTCGGCCGAGGCGGTCAACCACGTCATCCGGGAGCTGGAGCGGCCCGCTCCCCTCGCCGGCCAGGGCGTCGCGGCGCTCTGCGTCCTGCTGCGCGACGGCCGCGGACCGCTCTACGGGCGCGGCTCCGGGCCCGAGCTCCGCCGCCGGCTCGACGAGGTCCAGCGGGAGCTGCTGCCGCTCAGCATGTGGTGACGCGCGAGCGCGCGGTCACCCTTCGGGCGGGGCCTGCGGGGCTGGCGGGCCGGGCGGCCCGGCGCGGAGCCGGGCCAGCTCCTCGAGCGCGCGCGGATGACCCGCGGCCGCGAGGGTGAACAGGACGGCGGTGTTCCCCTCGGCGACGGCCTGGTCGAGGTAGGCGTCGACGTCGGCGGCGGTGCCACCCGGACGGCCGCCCACCTCGCCACCGGGATCTGCGGCCGGGTCGTCGCGGAGCCGGGCGAGCCGGGCGAGGGCCATCAGGTCGCCGGCCATCGCCGCCTGCTCGTAGAGGCGCTCCGCCCCGTCGAGGTTGCCCGCCTCCTCGCGCAGGACGGCGCGCCACCGGGCGGCGTCGGCCGGCTCGGGCACCGTCACGGGCCACGGCGCCGCCGACGGCTGCCAGCGCGGGACCGCACCTGACGGCGGGTCCGGGCGGTCGGCCGGTGCGGGCTCGCGCTCCGGCTCGGCGTCCAGCTCCAGCTCGAGGTCCGGCTCCGGCTCGACGACCGCCGCGACGTCGGGCTCGACGACGTCGGCGTGGCGGGCGGGCTCGACGTCCGCCACCGGACCGGCCACCGGCACCGGGCCCGCCGCGGGCTCCCGGTCGGGCCGCGGCGACGCGACGTCGACGGTCGGTGCCGGCCGGATCACCGCGGGGACGATCGGCGCTGCCGGGCCAGCGGTCGCGGACGTGGCGACCGGTGCCGGCGTCGCGGCGGACGTCGTCCGCGCCGGACCCGCCGGCAGCACCAGGACGGTCGCCGCGCGCAGCAGGGCCTGCGCCTGGACGTCGGTCGCCGGACCGCCGGACGCGCCCGGCCGGGTCAGCCGGTACCGGGCCGCCGGGAGCGGGTCGAACTCCGCCAGGACCAGCAGCGGGCGCAGCCGCTCGTCGACGAGCGCGCCGCGCAGGGCGGCGGCGGCCTCGGTCGCCACGGCGGCGTCCGGCCCCAGCACGAAGCGGGCGAGGGACGGCAGGCGCACGACCGTCCAGGGGTGCACCCCGCCGGGGCCGCCGCCCGCACGCAGCCCGGCGACCAGGTGCTCGGGGCGGGTCGGCGTCCAGGTGTGCCACCAGGGACCGCCGGCCCGATCGAGGACGTCGTCCAGGGCGCGGGCCGTCAGTGCGGGGTCGCCCACAAGCACGACCAGTGCGCTGCGACCGGTGGCGGCGGTGCGCACCGCGTGGAGCAGGCGCTCCGTCACCGGGCTCGGCCCGCCGTCCACGGCCCGTCGGGGCACGTCCACCTCCCAGATCACCCCGGAGCCTAGAGGAGAGCGGACAGAACGGGATGCATCCCCGCGGGCGTGCCCCGTTCTCCCCCGGTCGGGCGGCTGCCGGCCGCCGCTGCTAGCCTCCGGCCCGACGAAGCCTTCCGGAGTGATCATGCCGTTCTCCCGCACCTCCCGGCCCTCGGCCCGGGGCGCCCACGACGGGGCGTCCCCGGGCCCGCTGTGGGTCGAATCCGCCGACCGGCCCCACGCCGGACCGCCGCGCGAGGGGCACCTGCAGGCGGACCTCGCCGTCGTGGGCGCGGGCTTCACCGGCCTGTGGACGGCGCTGCTCGCGAAGCAGGCCGACCCGCAGCGGGACGTCGTCGTGCTCGAGGCCGGTCGGGTCGGGCACGCGGCGAGCGGGCGCAACGGCGGGTTCTGCTCGGCCTCCCTCACCCACGGGCTGGTCAACGGTGCCGAGCGGTTCGGCGCCGAGCTGCCGCAGCTGCTGGAGCTCGGCCGGGAGAACCTGGCCGGGCTACGCGCCGACCTGACGGACCACGGCGTCGACTGCGGGTTCGAGCCGGTCGGCGACCTGGTCGTGGCCACCGACCCGCACCACGTCGACGAGCTGCAGGAGCTGCGGACGCTGGCCGAGCGCTACGGCGAGCCGGTCCGCTGGCTGGACCAGGACGCCGTCCGGGCGCAGGTCGCCTCGCCGCGGTACCTCGCCGGACTGGAGACGGACGGCGAGACCGCGCTCGTCGACCCGGCCCGGCTCGCGTGGGGGCTGGCGGCGGCGTGCCGGCGGCTCGGCGTCCGGATCGCCGAGGGGACGGCGGTCACCGGCCTCGCCCGGGACGGCGCCGGGGTGCGGCTGTCCACCGCCAGCGGCGCGGTGACGGCGGGTTCGGTGGCGCTGGCCACGAACGCCTTCCCGCCGCTGCTTCGCCGGCTGCGGCACTACGTCGTCCCGGTGTACGACTACGTGCTGGCCACCGAGCCGCTGGCGCCCGACGTCCGGCGGAGCCTGGGCTGGGCGGGCCGGCAGGGGATCTCGGACGCCGGCAACCAGTTCCACTACTACCGGCTGACCGCCGACGACCGGGTGGTCTTCGGCGGGTACGACGCGGTCTACCACCGGGGCAACGGGTTCGGCGCGGAGCTCGAGCAGCGACCGGAGAGCTTCGAGCTGCTCGCCGAGCACCTGCTGGAGACGTTCCCGCAGCTGGAGGGCACCCGGATCACGCATGCCTGGGGCGGCGCCATCGACACCTGTGCGCGGTTCAGCGCGTTCTGGGGCACGGCGTTCGGCGGGCGGCTGGCGTACGTGGCGGGGTACACCGGCCTGGGGGTCGGCGCGTCGCGCTTCGGGGCCCGGGTCGTGCTCGACCTGCTCGGGGGCCGCACCACCGACCTCACCGCGCTCGACATGGTGCGCAGCCGGCCGCTGCCGTTCCCGCCCGAACCGCTGCGCAGCATCGGCATCGACCTGACCCGCTGGTCGTTCGACCGCGCCGACCGGCACGGCGGCCACCGCAATCTCTGGCTGCGGGCGCTGGACCGGCTCGGGATGGGCTTCGACTCCTGACTCCGGTCGGCCGACTCCGGTCAGCCGGCGCGGCGCTGCGCGTCGGTCGGGTTGGGCAGGTACTCCTCCGCGAGCCGGTGCACGGCGGCGGTGATCGTGTCCGGCGCCTGGATCGGGGTGAGGTGGCCGACGTCCGGCACCTCGATCACGCCCAGACCGTTGGGCAGCATCTCCGCGAGCCGATGGGCGTGCCAGGCGGGGGTGAGGCGGTCGACGGTTCCGACGACGATCATCGTCGGAACGGTGAGCGCCGGCACGGAGTCGGAGAGGTCGAGCCGCTGGAGGAGCTTGGCAAACTCGTGGTGGGTCTCGGGCGGGCAGGAGCGGATGATGTCGGTGGCGAACGCCGTCTGGTCCGCGCTGGCGGTGCCGGACAGGGTGATGTGCTTGACCACGCTGCGGGCCAGGGCCTTCGGCAGGGTGCGCAGCAGGCGGGCGTCGGCCAGACCGCCGCGGGTGAGGAACTGCACGGTCCGCAGCACGTGGTCCGGCACGAGGCCGGCCATCTGACCGGGCAGCGTCACCAGGTCGAGGCGGCCGGCGAGCTCGTCGACGCCAGTGCTGGCGAGCAGGCCGGCGACGACGCACCGGCGCAGCACGTCCGGGTGCCGGCCGGCGAGGGCGACGAGCGTCATCGCGCCCATCGAGTGACCGACGACGACGGCCTGCCGGTCCGGCGCGACGGTCGCCTCGAGCACCGCACGCATGTCGTCCGCGAGCGCGTCGGGCGTGATGCCGGCGGCGCGGGGCCGCTCGCTCCCGCCGTGCCCCCGCTGGTCGTACGTCACGACGCGCATGTCGACGCGCAGGCGGCGGACGACGGGGGTCCAGAAGGTGGCGCGGCAGGTCCAGCCATGGGCCAGGACGACGGTCGGGGCACGTTCCGGGCCGTGGACCTCCACGGCGAGCCGGGTCCCGTCGGCGGAGCGGACCTCCAGCCGACGGCGCGGCCGCGGCGGCGTCAGCTCGTCGGGAAGCTGCGGCGTCATCACCCTCCCGTCACCACTGCGGACGGCCGGCGGACCGCGACGGCCCTGGCCGTCGCCTCCGGGCGCGGACCCCGCGACGATGCGGGGTGCGACCACCATACGTATCAACTGCCATTGTCTCAATGAGCAGCTACCGGGCGAACCGGCAGCCCTCACGGTCCGTGCGCCGAACGGGCGGCGGACCGGGCCCGACGTCCCGGACGGCGGGCGCTCTCGACTGGCGCCCTCCCCGCGTGCCTCCAGGCTGAGTGCGCACTCGTACCCGATCAGGCCCGCGACCGGGTCGAGCCGGCCTCCACCGCACAGATCGGAGCACCGATGAGAACGGTCATCATCCTGGTCGTGCTTCTGCTCGTCATCGTCGCGCTCGCGTTGTGGGCCGTCCGACGGCAGCGCACCACCCGCCTGCGCCGGCGTTTCGGCGACGAGTACGACCACACCCTGGACCGTTCCGGCAGCCGCCGGGACGCCGAGCAGAAGCTCGCTGCGGTCGCCCAGCGGCGCGACGAGCTGACGCTCCGCCCGCTGTCGGCCCGGCAGCGCTCGGAGTGGGCCGAGCGGTGGGGAGCTGTCCAGGCCGAGTTCGTGGACTCCCCCGCCGACGCCGTCACGACCGCCCGCGACCTGGTGCCCGCGCTGATGCGCGAGCGCGGCTACCCCGTCGAGGACTTCGAGGACCGCGCCACCCTCCTCGCCGCCGACCACCCCGTCGTGGTCGGCGAGTACCGGGCGGCCGAGCAGTCGTTCCAGCGCCACCAGGCCGCCGGTGGCTCGAGCACCGAGGCGTTGCGCCAGGCGCTCGTCCACTACCGCGCGCTCTACGAGGCGCTGCTGGGGCCCGCCGCCGACCTGTCCGACGACCGGGGCGACGACCCGTCCGACGACCCTGCCGACGCGCACCGATCCGACGTCCGGTCGGAGCGCGTCGGCGAGGCGGGCGGCGCCGTCCGTGACACCGACGTCGGGGCCGACGCCACCACGGACCGCTCGGACGAGGTCGTGGGCGACCCCGGCCACGGCCGGCACGTGGCCGGCGACGTGCCGGCCGACCCACCGGCCACCACCGACCTGACCGACCACACCGACCTGACCGACCACACCGACCAGCGAGGGGTGCACCGATGAGCGACGTCACCAACGGGCGGGAGCCCGTGCAGCCCGACCCGTCCGCGCGCGAACCGCGCATCGAGCGCGACGCCCGGACGGTCCGCGACGTGCGGACCGCGCCCGCAGCCGCAGGGGCCGGCACCGCCCCCGCCGCGCCGGCCACCACGCCGGCCGGCCTGGGGACCTCGGCCCCCACCCGCCCCGACGGCGACCGGCACGACAGCGACCGGCACGACAGCGACCGGCACGACAGCGCACCTGGGTCGCCGTCGGCCCGGCCGGAGGCCGCGAGGGGCGCCGACCCGAGGGCCGTCGACCTGCGCGGCGCCCACGTGAGCACCCCCACCGGCACCGCCACCCCCACCGCCGGCACCGGCACCGCCACCGCCGGCACCGGCACCGGCACCGGCACCGGAACCACCACCGGCACCGGCACCGGCACCGTCCACAGCGAGCACACGGCGGAGTGGTCCCGGCTGCAGGCGCAGTTCGTCGACGACCCGGCGGCGGCGGTGAAGGGCGCGTCCACGCTGGTCGAGCAGGCCGTGCAACGGTTGCTCGGCAGCTCCGGCCGCCAGGACACCGAGGAACTGCGTACGGCCTTCCTGCGCTACCGCGAACTGCACCGCACCCTCACTCCCTGACGTCCTGCTCCGACGTCATCGGCCGGGCGGGTGGCCCGCGCAGGTGCCTCCGCACTACGGTGCGCGCTCCGCCGCGACCCAGCGGCACGCGAGGAGCCGCCGTGCCCGGACCGCAGCACGCCGCCCCGACCGGCTTCGTCGGCCGGGCCGCCGATCTCGACCGGCTCTGCCGGGCGTGGGAGACGGCCCGGTCCGCGGGGCCGGTCGTTGTCGGCGTCGAGGGCGCTCCCGGAGTGGGCAAGACCACGCTGGTCCGCCACTTCCTGGGGCACGTGGGGGCGGCGTCCGTGCTGGTCAGCGGGGACGACATCGAGCAGGACGTCGGGTGGGGCGTCATCGGGCGTCTCACCGACGCGCTCGACGGCCCGGCGGCCGATGCCGATGCCCGGCCGGACCCGCCTGATCCCGTGGCGGCGGGCCGAGCACTCGCGGTCACGCTCCGTGCCCGGGGTGAGCTGGTCGTGGCGGTCGACGACGCGCACTGGGCGGACCGCCCGTCGCTGGCGGCGGTCCGCGTCGCCGTCCGCCGGCTCGCTGGGGCGCCCGTCCTCGTCGTGATGGTGTTTCAACCGGCCGGCTCCGGCGGCTCGGTCGGGCAGCGGGCGGCCTCGCAAGGCCTGGACGACGGCTGGCGACGCCTGCTCGACGCGGCCGGCGGCGTCCGCGTCCCGCTGGCCGGGTTGCCGGCGTCCGAGCTCCCCCGGCTCGCCGTGGCGTGCGGGCGCCCCGGGCTCTCCCCCGCTGCTGCCGCCCGCCTCCACGCCCACACCGGCGGGCACCCCCTGCACGTCCGCCACCTGCTCGACGAGGTGCCGACGCGGGACATCGCCTTCGGGACCGGTGACCTTCCGGCGCCCCGCGGCCTGGCGATGACGGTGCGCTCCCGGGTGGCCGCGTGCCGGCCCATCACCCGTGCCCTGCTCGCTGCCGGCGCCGTCCTGGGACGCCGCTTCGACGTCGCGACGGCGACGACGCTCGGCGCCGTGGCGGCCGACGACGCGGCGCACCCGGGTGACGCGACCGACCCGTGGGACCCGGCCGACGTCGCCACCGCCGTCGCGGAGGCGGTGCACGGGCTCGTCGTCGAGGAGGTGCCGGGGACGGGCGGCCGGCAGCTCGCCTTCACCAGCACGCTGGTGCGCGGGGTGGTCCACGACGACCTGCCCCGAGCGGTCCGGCGGCGGCTGCACCACCTCGCCGCGGAGCTGGGCGGGGACGCCGCCGTCCGGCACCGGGTCGCCGCGGCCGACGGCCCGGACGCCGAACTGGCCGCCGAGCTGGAGCGGCGCGCCGTCGAGCTGGCCGGCCGGGGCCAGCTCGGACCGGCGACGGCCCACCTGCGCCACGCCCTCGCGGTCACGCCGCCGGGACCTGCGCGGCGAGCCCGGCTCCTCACCACCGTCGAGAGCCTGCTCGTCGTCGGGGACGTCGCCGCGGCGTCGGCCCACGCGGGCGAGGTCGCGGCGCTGGCGGGGGCCTGGCCCGACTACGTCACGGGGTACCACCAGCTGCTCCTGGGCAGGGTGCCGGCCGCCCGGGAGCGGCTCCTGCGCGCCCTGGCCGCACCGCCAGCCACCACGGACGCCGGCACGGACGCCGGCACGGACGCCGGCACGGACGCCGGTGCGCCCGCCGATCTGCGGGCCAGGATCCACACCCAGCTGGCCGTCATCGGCGTGCTGACCGTCAGCTACCCGGACATGATCGAGCACGGCACGGCTGCCGTCGCCGGGGCCCGCGAGCCGTGGGTCGCGGGCTTCGCCGGGTTCGCCCGCACGCTGGGCCTGGCCGTCGGCGGGCGGGGCGAGGAGGCCCTCGCCGACCTCACCGGCGCGGACCTGCCCGGAGCCCGGGCGGGGCTCGACGGCCTCGTGGCGCGGGGCGTCGTCCGGCTCTGGCTCGACGACCCGGACGGCGCCCGGCACGACCTGGGCGCCGCCGTCGACCGGGCCACGGCGGGCGAGACGCTGCGCGTCGGGCAGGCCCTGGGGTTCCTCGGGGAGGCGGAGTACCGCGCGGGCGCGCTGGACGACGCCGTCGTGCACACGGCGCTGGCCGTGGGCGACGCCGAGGACAACGAACGCACCTGGGACCTCGCGATGCTGCACGCCATGGCCGCCTACCCGCTCGCGGCCCGGGGCGACCTGGCCGCCGCCCGCACGCACGCCGCGGCCGCCACGGAGTGGGCCGCGCAGCTCGCGACGCCTGCGGCCGTCGCCTACGCAGCGGCCGCCCGGGCCTGCATCGCGCAGGCGCTCGACGACCCCGTCCTCCTGCTCGACGCCGCCGACGACCTGGACGGCGTGTACCCGGCCCGGGAGCCGGGCACGCACCTCGTCGGACCGGTGCGCGCCGACGCCCTCTGCCGGCTCGGACGCCTCGACGAGGCCGCGGCCGCGCTCCAGGACCACGCCGCCCGGCTCGGGGACACCCGCCGCCGGTCGGCCCTCGCCGGACTGGCCCGGGTGCGCGCACAGCTCGACGCGGCCCGGGGGGACGCCGTCGGGGCGGTGGCCGCGGCGCGGTCGGCGGTCGAGCTGGCAGAGCGGGCGGGACTGCCGCTGGACGTCGGCCGGGCCCTGCTCGTCCAGGGAAGCTGCGAGGTCGCGGCCGGGCGCTGGGCCGCCGGTGAGCGCTCGCTGCGGGCCGCCCGGCGTCGGTTCGAACAGCTCGGGGCGGCCGCCTGGACCGCGCAGGTCGACCGGGCCGCGGTGGCCACCGGTCTCGAACCGGGCGGTCCGGGCGGCGCGGGCGGCGCCGGCGGTCCCGACGAGCGCGGCGGCGCCGTCCTGCGCCGGCTCACCCCGGCCGAGCGCGGCGTCGTCGTCCTGGTCTGCGCCGGCCTGACCAACCGGGAGGTCGCCGCCCGGCTGGTGGTCAGCGTGAAGACGGTCGAGTTCCACCTGACCAACGCCTTCCGGCGGCTCGACGTCTCGAGCCGCGCGCAGCTGCGGCGCGCCGTCGCCGAGGGCGGCGGCAGCTGAGCGACCGGGGACCCAGGGTCCGCACCCGGGTTTGCTGGGGTCGATCCCCGAAGAGGTGGGCGGGCGCCGTCCCTAGCCTCGTCGAGGGCGGTGGGCTGTCGGGGTCCGGTGCCGCCACCAGGCTCCAAGGAGGTCGACGGTCATGCGACGAGGCGGGCAGGACGACGGCGGACGTGCGGCACGGGGGGACGGCCGGGCGCGGCGGAACGGTCGGGTGCGGCCGCGGTGGAGGCGAGCCGCGGTGCTGGCGACGGCGGCGCTGCTCTGCGCGGCCGGCGGTACCGCCCGGGCCGCCACCACCGCGAGCGAGGCCGGGCCCCAGGGACGCCCGACGAACGGGTTCTCCCCGCACGGTCCGTGGAACACCCGGCTGCCGCGTACCGTGCCGCTGGCCGCGAACTCGGCGGCCGTCGTCGCGAACCTCGTGCGGGACAAGGCGGAGAACTACGGCTCGTGGGCGGTCAACACCGACGAGTACTCGACGCCCGTCTACACCGTCGACCGGCGGACGCCGCGCACCCGCTGGACCTTCTCCGACTGCCTCGGCAAGCCCGAGCTCGCCCCTGTGATCGCCCCGTCGCTCGCCGCGGTGCCCACCCCGCCCGACCTCGTGCCGTCGAAGGGCACCGACGCCTCGGTCACGATCTACCAGCCGTCGACGGACACCTACTGGGACTTCTGGCGGGCCGAGAAGGACGCCGCCGGCCACTGGTCGGCGTGCTGGGGCGGCCGGATCGAGCACTACTCGCGCAACCCCGGGATCTTCGCCGCCCCGCTGGGGGCGACCGCCACCGGGCTCCCCCTCGGCGCGTTCACCGTGCGCCTCGACGAGCTGCGGCGCGGGTACATCGACCACGCGCTGAACCTGGTCACGGTCCGCACCAAGGCCGGCTGCCACTCCTGGCCGGCGGCCCGGGACGACGGGAACACGGACGCCGTCGACCTGCCGTGCGAGGGTCAGCGGTTCCGCCTCGACCCGACCTTCGACGTCAGCACCCTGACCAGCCCGGTCGCCCGCACGATGGCCCGCGCCATGCAGGAGTACGGCCTGATCCTCACCGACAAGGGCGGCGCCGTCGTCACCTACGCCGAGGACCCGCGGCCCTACCAGGCCGCTCACGGCGGCCCCGACCCCTACATCCAGCTGATGGACCCGGACGGTCTCGTGCCCGACGGGGCCGAGAAGTACTACGCCCTCTACGACGTCCCGCTCGACCGGCTGCAGGCCCTCCCCCTGGACTACGGCCGGCCCCGCTCCCTGCCGTGACGGCCGCCCCGGACGCCGGCTGGTAAGATCAGGCGGTTCCACCGCCACGCCGCGCCGCACGGACTGCCGCGCCGCATGAGAGGAGCCGGCAGGGTGAGCGGTCCCGCCGGGATCCGGGAGGTCGCCGCGCGAGCCAAGGTCTCCCTGGGCACGGTCTCCAACGTCCTGAATCGCCCCCACCTGGTCCGGGCGCAGACCCGGGCACGGGTGGAGGCGGCCATGAGCGACCTGGGGTTCGTCCGGAACGAGTCGGCCCGCCAGCTGCGCGCGGGTCGGAGCCGGGTCGTCGCGTACCTCTTCCTCGACGCCGGCAACCCGTTCTTCACCGACGTCGCCCGGGGCTCCGAGGAGCACAGCCGCGAGCACGGGCTGGCCCTCGTGATGTGCACCAGCGACGGCCGGCCCGAGCGGGAGGAGGAGTACCTGGCCCTGCTCCTCGAGCAGCGGGTGCACGGCGTCCTCATCACCACGCTGGACGAGCACGGCACGCGGCTCGGCAGCCTGCGGGACCTCGGCGTACCCGTCGTTCTCGTCGACCGGCGGGCCTCGGCCGGCGACGGCTGGTGCTCGGTGGGGGTGGACGACGTCCACGGGGGCGAGGTCGCCGCCATGCACCTGCTGGAGCAGGGACACCGGCGGCTGGCGTTCGTCGGTGGTCCGGCCCGGCTCCCCCAGGTCGAGGACCGGCTGGCGGGCGCGCAGCGGGCCCTCGCCCTCGCGGCCGACGCGAGCCTGCTGGAGCTGGAGTGCCCGGCGCTCACCGTCCCCGCCGGGCGCCAGGCCGCCCGGCGGCTGCTCGAGTTGCCGGCCGCGCGCCGTCCCACCGGGGTGTTCTGCGCCAACGACCTGGTCGCCCTCGGCGCGCTGCAGGAGTTCGCGCAGCGCCGGGTGCGGGTCCCGCAGGACGTCGCAGTCGTCGGGTACGACGACATCGACTTCGCCGCGGCGGCCGCCGTCCCGCTGACCTCGGTGCGGCAGCCGCGCCACCTGATCGGCCGGACGGCGGTGGAGCTGCTGCTGCGCGAGGCCGGCGGCCCCGCGGGGCACATCCACGAGCAGGTCCAGTTCGTCCCCGAACTGGTCGTCCGGGACTCGTCCGTGGGTCGCCGCTGACGGCTCGCCGCCGGCGCGATGTTGCGATCCCGTGTCGGGCGCCGCGTCGATTCGTGCCGCGCCCACCTGGGTCGATACCGTCTACGGTGTGTCCAAGGTCTTGACGAGCCTCCCCGTCGGTGAACGTGTCGGCATCGCCTTCTCAGGCGGTCTGGACACCTCGGTCGCGGTGGCCTGGATGCGCCACCACGGCGCCGTCCCGTGCACCTACAGCGCCGACCTCGGCCAGTACGACGAGACCGAGATCGAGACGCTGCCGGGTCGCGCCAAGCAGTACGGCGCCGACATCGCCCGCCTCGTCGACTGCCGCGCCCCGCTCGTCGAGGAAGGGCTGGTCGCGCTGATGTGCGGCGCCTTCCACGTGCGCAGCGGCGGCCGCGCCTACTTCAACACGACGCCGCTCGGCCGGGCCGTCACCGGGACGCTGCTGGTGCGTGCCATGCACGAGGACGGCGTCGCCATCTGGGGCGACGGCTCGACGTTCAAGGGCAACGACATCGAGCGCTTCTACCGCTACGGCCTGCTCGCCAACCCACGGCTGCGGATCTACAAGCCGTGGCTGGACGCCCAGTTCGTGGAGGAGCTCGGCGGCCGGACCGAGATGTCCACCTGGCTGGCGCAGCACGGGCTGCCCTACCGGGACAGCGTCGAGAAGGCGTACTCGACCGACGCCAACATCTGGGGCGCCACGCACGAGGCCAAGCAGCTGGAGCACCTCGACGTCTCGATGGAGATCGTCGAGCCGATCATGGGCGTCAAGTTCTGGGACGCCGGCGTGCGCGTCGACGCCGAGGACGTCACCCTCACCTTCGAGGAGGGGCGCCCCGTCGCGATCAACGGGGAGCGCTTCGAGGACGCCGTCGCGCTGGTCATGGCCGCGAACGCCGTCGGCGGCCGGCACGGGCTGGGCATGTCGGACCAGATCGAGAACCGGATCATCGAGGCGAAGAGCCGGGGCATCTACGAGGCGCCCGGCATGGCGCTGCTGTGGATCGGCTACGAGCGGCTCCTCAACGCGATCCACAACGAGGACACCCTCACCAACTACCACGCCGAGGGCCGCCGTCTCGGCCGGCTCCTCTACGAGGGCCGCTGGCTCGACCCGCAGTCGCTCATGCTCCGCGAGAGCCTGGTCCGCTGGGTGGGCCGCACCGTCACCGGCGAGGTCGTCGTCCGGCTGCGCCGCGGTGAGGACTACAGCATCCTGCGGACGTCGGGCCCGCACCTGAGCTACCACCCCGACCGGCTCTCGATGGAGCGCGTGGAGTCGGCCGCGTTCGGCCCGCTCGACCGCATCGGCCAGCTGACCATGCGCAACCTGGACATCGCGGACACCCGCGCCAAGCTCGAGCTCTATGCCGGGCAGGGCCAGCTGACCGGTCAGGCGCAGTTCGTCGGGGAGCTCGAGCAGGGCCGCTCCGAACCGATCGCCGAGGACGGCGAGCAGGCCGTCGACGACAGCTCCCTCGACCGCGCCGCCTTCGACGCCGGCACCGACTGACGACGAGCGAGACGAGCGAGACGAGCGCCGTGATCATGCACGGTTGAACCCGCCCCCAGGTTCAACCGTGCCCGATCACGGCGCTCGTCGGCGCGTGCGGGCCCTTCGGCCCCGCCCACCCCCCGGCGGCCGCACAGACCATGGAGGATGGCCGCCACCGAGGTCGTCCCGTACGTCGATCGCCTGGTGCACAGCTGGCAGGCCCGGCTGACCGGGGGCCAGTCGCCCACCTCCTCCGCGATGGCCTGCCTGGACTGGGCCGTCCACCTGGCCCAGTCGCCGGGCAAGCAGCTCCAGCTCACCGGCAAGGCCCTGCGCGGATCCGGACGGTTGGCGATGTTCGCAGCGCGACGAAGCGCCGGGCAGCCGGTCGAGCCGTGCATCACGCCGCTCCCCCAGGACCACCGCTTCGACCACCCCTCCTGGCAGCGCTGGCCGTTCGTGCTGGAGCAGCAGGCGTTCCTGCTCGTCCAGCAGTGGTGGCACAACGCCACGACCGGGATCGAGGGCGTCAGCGCGCACCACGAGGAGGCCACCGCGTTCGCGGCCAGGCAGTGGCTGGACATGTGGTCGCCGTCCAACTTCGCGCTGACCAACCCCGAGGTGCTGACGGCGACCGCCCGCGAGGGCGGCGCGAACCTGGTGCGCGGCGGCGTCCTCGCCGTCCAGGACATTCTGCGGCGGGTGGCGGGCGAACCGCCGGCGGGCGCCCAGGACTTCACGGTGGGAGAGCGCGTCGCGGTGACGCCCGGCCGGGTGGTCCTGCGCAACCGGCTCATCGAGCTCATCCAGTACGACCCGGTGACCCCGACCGTCCACCCCCGGCCGGTGCTCGTCGTCCCGGCGTGGATCATGAAGTACTACATCCTCGACCTCTCGCCGGAGAACTCGCTGGTCCGGTACCTGGTCGAGCACGGGCACACCGTCTTCACGATCTCCTGGCTCAACCCGACCTCGCAGGACCGCGACCTGTCGATGGAGGACTACCGCACCCTCGGCGTCGAGGCCGCCCTGGACGTGGTGAACGCGATCGTCCCCGGGGAGCGCGTGCACGCCGTCGGGTACTGCCTGGGCGGCACCCTGCTGGCGATCGCGGCGTCCGTCCTCGGGCGGGACGAGCCGACCGACCGGCTGGCCGGCATCACCATGTTCGCCGCGCAGACCGACTTCACCGAGGCCGGCGAGCTGACGCTCTTCATCGACGAGGACCAGGTGAGCTTCCTGGAGGACCAGATGTGGGAGCGCGGCTACCTCACCGGCGAGCAGATGGCCGGCGCCTTCCAGATGCTGCGCTCGGCGGACCTGGTGTGGTCGCACAACGTCCGGTCCTACCTGCTCGGCCGGCGGGAGGCCCTCGGCGACCTGATGGCGTGGAACGCCGACACCACCCGGCTGCCGTTCCGGATGCACTCGGAGTACCTGCGCAGCCTGTTCGTCCGCAACGACCTGTTCGAAGGGCGCTATGTCGCCGGCGGCCGCACGGTGGCGCTCTCCGACATCCGGGTGCCGCTGTTCGTCGTCGGCACCGAGCGGGACCACGTGGCCCCCTGGCGGTCCGTGCACAAGCTGCACCTGGCGGTGGACGCCGACCTGACGTTCCTGCTGACCAGCGGCGGCCACAACGCGGGCATCGTGTGCCCGCCGGGGACGCCGCACCGGGCCTACCGCGTCGCGACGCACCACGAGGGCGAGCGGCACCTCGACCCGGACGCCTGGCAACGGATCGCCCCGCGCCACGAGGGCTCCTGGTGGCCTGCCTGGGAGCGCTGGCTCACCGAGGGCGACGACCGCCAGGTCGTGCCGCCGCCCACCGGAGCCCCGGACGCCGGGTACCCGCCGCTGGGCCGCGCCCCCGGGACGTACGTCCTGCAGCGGTGAGTGCCCCGAACCACCAACTACCCACAGTCACTCGACAGTGACATTGCGAGGTACTGCTACACGGCTCGGCGAGCGGCTGTCTACAGTGTGCTGGACCGAGAGACGGGCGGTTGGATGAACCTGGGCGCGAGGTCACGATCGGTGCTGGTCGTCGCCCCGATCCTGGTCGCGCTGTCGGCCCTCGCGCTCGCCGGGGTGTTCCGCCCGCGGCTCATCGATCCCGGCCCCGGCGCCCCCGCCCTCCTCACCGCCCTCGTCACTGTCGGTGCCGGCGCGACCGCGCTCCTGGCCTGGGCGGCGGCGCGCAGTCATGACGGCGGCCGCCCCGCCTGGGTGACGACCGCGCTCGCCGCCCCGCTGCTCACCGCCGCCGCGGCGGGCGTCCTGCTCGCCTGGCCGGACGCGCTCACCTGGGGCGCGCTGCGGGTGGCCGCCCTGCTGGTGCTGGCGGTCGGCGTCGTCCTGGCACACCACGGGCAGCGCTCGCTGCGCG
>Ga0302321_100000565_pt1 | contig 32148 bp, 32 predicted proteins | sample Fen_T0_1_FD_202505 | JGI IMG/M metagenome (GOLD analysis project Ga0302321, IMG submission 202505) | Peat permafrost microbial communities from Stordalen Mire near Abisko, Sweden - Fen_T0_1 | ecosystem: Environmental > Terrestrial > Soil > Wetlands > Permafrost | place: Sweden: Abisko... | reverse complement strand
GCGCGTGTGCTCGCGATCGCCGCGCACCCCGACGCGATCTCGATCGCCCAAACCACGGTCGCGGCGGCCGAGTCCTCGGGCTACGCGCCGTCGATTGCCCGGGCCCTGCTCGTGCGCGGTCGCGCCGAGTTCGCGCTCCACGCCATCGAGAGCGTGCCGCGCGCCTCGTTCGAGCGCGCCGTCGATCTCGCGCTGCGCGGCGGTGATGACGTCGTCGCGGTGGAGGCGTATGCGCGCTTGGTCTGGGCCGTCGCGCGCTACCGGGGCGATGTGCTCGGCGAGTGGTCCGTCATGGAGGCGATCTCGGCCCGGACGGGCGCGCTCGGTCGGTTCGGCCGCGCGCTGCTCTACAACAACAAGGCGATCGCGCGAAGTACGGCCAACGATCGGCCCGGTGCCCACGCGTTGCTGCTGCAAGCGCTCGCGGCATCGCCGATCGGTGAGCCACGCGGCGACGATCTCGAGCTGACGAGCATCGCGCAGAACCTCGCGCTGTTCTCCGATGATCCGGTCGAGCGCACGTCACGCAGTCGCCAAGTCGCCGAGCGGCTCGAGGCGGCGCTCGGCGGGTTGCATCCGCGAGCCCTCCAGGCGCGGTACCTCGCCGCGACGCTGACCCGCGATCCCCAGGCTGCGGAGCAGCAATTTCGCACCGCCTGCGAGGGCTTCGAGCAACATCCCGGGCTCGCCTACGATCTCGCCGCCTGCCGCTACGAGCGCGCCTGGCTCGCCGACGATCGAGGCGACGCCGCCGCAGCGCTGGCGGCCATGCGACTCGCCGCGCGAGGCCCGCAGTCGCAGAGCGACTCGATAGCCACGACCGCGGCCAGCTACGTCGCCATCGCCGAGGGCGATCACGTCGCAGAGACCGCTGCCACCGTGCAAGCGCTCGCCGCCAAGCTGGCAGCCGCCACCCAGTTCTGGCGCCGCGGGGAGGCGGCGGACGCCGAGGTCGTCGCCGCGCTCGGCTGGCAGCGGCTCGGCCGCGCGGCGGACGCAGAGCGGTGCTGGAGCGCCGCGGTCGCACTGCTCGCATCGATCCAGCGACCGTTCTACGACCGAAGGCTCGCGCGCGCGCGCGCCGCGCTCGCGCAGCGCTGGATCTCCAGCAAGCCGGACGAGGCCCGCCGACTCGCCGCAGCCGCCCTCGCCTGGTACCGCGAAGCGGGCGGCTACGAAGCGCGGGTCGCAGAGCTCACCGGGGTCGCGGCCGCCCAATCCTCTCGCTAGGGTTACGCTCGGTCCCGCCAGGTCTACGGATTCGCGGTCACGCGAATCGCGCCGTTGAACGGTACCGGATCGGAGTCCTTGCATCGCGGCGGTGGGGTGGCACATAGCTTCGCGATCGCCTCGTTGACGTCCGCGTAGTCTGGCTTGAACAGCGCCGCACCTTGCGGAGTGGTCGGATGCATGAGGCGAGGTGTGCCGATGCAGGTCGCGCCCTTCTCGTTCCACCGCGCCTCGAGCTCCCTGGGACCCGGCCAGTAGTACGTCATTGCGTCGCCCTTCCAGTCGAGGATCTGACCACCGACCGTGAAGGGCTGGCCGGTTCCGCAGTAGTCGGCTGCGAGCATCTTCAAGGTCGTCTGGCGGTGTTGCCACGCCGCGGACGAACTCAGCGCAGGGTCCTGTGTGTGCACCGTGTTGTGGGTGAGCAGCAGCTTCGACAGGGTCTGCCCGGCGCACCCGAAGTTGAACCACCGGTCGTCGGCCGCCGGATCCATCAACATCGCCTTCGCGTCGACGCGATCCCCCTCGAACGCGACCGCCTCCACCGGCGTGAGCCCCATCAGCTCCTGCTGGGCGTAGCGCGAGTCCTTGCCCTGATCGTTGATGTACTGGAGGAGGCCTTTGATATCGCCACACAGGTTCGTGAACTTGGCGTTCTCGCTGACCGTGCCCGCCGTCCACTCGAACTCATACGCGCCGACCTGGCCGCTCGCGCCGACGAAGAACGGCAGGTCGCGCGCCGCGCTGACCCGCAGCACGTACGACTGGCCCTTCCGCACCAGCGGAATCTGCGCGCCGGACACGGCGGCGGGCGGAAGAACGCGGATTCCGTTCACGCCGCTGATGTGATTGTTCGAGACCCGCAGATCGTACCAGACGCCGCCCTGGAAGATCTGAGCGACGCCGCGCGTGCCAGTGTCGATCTGAAACCCCTCCGCGTTGGGCGCGCCATCGAGGTTCAGCTCGTGGAAGCCGAAGCTGTCGACGACGGGCGAGTTCATCCCGCAGATCACGTCCTGACACCCGCCGTCGCCCACGTACGGCGTGGCGCCCGCGGGCGCACCGGCCACCTCGCCGCCACCCATGTCTTCCGCCGCGATCCCGCACCCTGCGATCGTGAGGATCGCAACCGCCGTCGCCACCGTGCCGCTTCTGCGCTGCATGCCTGCTCCTTGGCTATTGGACCCTTGTACGGAGTCCGCTCGGCCGAGGTGTCGCACGAAAATCGTGAACCCACCGATCGATGGTACGATCGGTCCCGCGGCGGAGCCGCTTGCACGATCTGCGCAACCGCGACGCGCTCGCCAGCGCGCCGTCGCGACCGGGTTCGAGCTGACGCGGTCCTGGCGACCCGCGAGGGCGCCCCCCCCGCGGGAGGCTGGCCTCGCCGGAGCCCTCGCATGAAAATCGCGAAAGCCGCAGAGATTTCGGGCGTCTTCGTCGGGAAACGGGTGGGTTTTGCGCTATAGAAATGACGCCGATGTCTGACGTAACTACTCCAAACATCACGCCGATCTCGATCGAAGCCGAGATGACGAGCTCGTTCATGGACTACGCCATGAGCGTCATCGTGTCGCGCGCGTTGCCCGATGCGCGCGATGGCCTGAAGCCCGTGCACCGGCGCATCCTGTTCGCGCAGCGCGGCCTCAACAACACGTACAACCGGCCGTACTTGAAGTGCGCGCGCATCGTCGGCGACGTGATCGGCAAGTACCACCCGCACGGCGACAGCGCGGTCTACGACGCCCTGGTCCGCATGGCCCAGGACTTCTCGATGCGCTACATGCTCGTCGACGGCCAGGGCAACTTCGGCTCGGTCGATGGCGACCCGCCCGCGGCCATGCGCTACACGGAGTGCCGGATGAGCCGGCTGTCGAGCGAGCTGCTCGCCGACATCGACAAGGAGACCGTCGACTGGCAGCCGAACTACGACGACAAGGAGATGGAACCCACGGTCATGCCGACCAAGGTTCCGAACCTCCTGATCAACGGCTCGTCGGGCATCGCCGTCGGCATGGCGACCAACATCCCGCCGCACAACCTCGGCGAGATCGTCGACGGCGCGCTCGCGATGATCGCCGATCCGCAGCTGACCGACGACGAGCTGATCCGGCTGATCCCGGGGCCCGATTTTCCGACCGGCGGCGTGATCCAGGGCCGGGTCGGCATCCTGTCGGCGCTGCGCACCGGGCGCGGCACGATCAACGTGCGCGGCGTCGCCCACGCCGAGGAGATCCGCAAGGACCGCAACGCGATCATCGTCACCGAGCTGCCCTACATGGTGAACAAGTCGCGCTGGATCGAGACCTGCGCCGACATGGTCCGCGACAAGAAGCTCGAGGGCATCAGCGATATCCGCGACGAGTCGGATCGCACCGGCACCCGCGTCGTGTTCGAGCTCAAGCGCGACGCCGACGACAAGGTCGTGCTGAACAACCTGTTCAAGTACAGCCAGCTGCAGACCTCGTTCTCGGTCAACATGCTGGCGATCGTCGACGGCCGCCCGGTGCTGCTGTCGCTGCGCCGCGCGCTGCAGGTGTTCATCGAGCACCGCCGCGACGTCGTCACCCGCCGCACGCTGTTCGATCTGCGCGAGGCGCGGGCCCGCCGCGAGATCGTCGAGGGCCTCGGGCTCGCCGTCATCAACATCGACCGCGTCATCGAGATCATCCGGTCGAGCAAGGACACCGACGAGGCCAAGGCGCGGCTCATCGCCGAGCGCATGGCCGGGCTCGGCGGCTTCCTCGAGCGCGCCGGGCGCCCGGCCGAGGAGGTCGACGCGGCCAACGCCCGCGGCTTCGTGTTCCTGAGCGGCCGCCAGGCCCAGGCGATCCTCGACATGCGGCTCGGCCGGCTGACCGGCCTCGAGCGCGAGAAGCTCGAGGCCGAGTACAAGGAGCTCTGGCAGCTCACCGATTACCTCGAGGGCCTGCTCGCCGACGAGTCCAAGCTGATGGCCGCGATCACCGACGAGCTGCGCCAGATCCGCGCCGACTTCGCCGACCCGCGCCGCACCCGGATCGTCGACGCCGAGGGCGAGATCCTGACCGAGGAGCTGATCGATCAGGAGGATATGGTCGTCACCCGGACCCACCGCGGCTACATCAAGCGAACGCCGGCCGACGAGTACGAGGCCCAGGGCCGCGGCGGCCGCGGCATCACCGGCGCGGCGTCGACCGAGGGTGACTTCATCGTCGACATGTTCGCGGCGTCGACCCACGACCACGTGCTGTTGTTCACCGACAAGGGCCGGGTGTACTACAAGAAGGTGTTCGAGCTACCCGAGGGCTCGCGCACCGCCAAGGGCCGCGCGATCGTCAACGTGCTCGATCTGCAGGAGGCCGAGCAGGTCGTCGCGATGCTGCCGTTCACCGAGTTCCGCGCCGATACCTGCGTGTTCTTCGCGACCCAGTCGGGCACGGTCAAGAAGACCGAGCTGTCGCAGTTCGAGAACGTGCGGCAGAGCGGCATCAAGGCGATCACGATCGAGGAGGGCGATCGGCTGATCAAGGCCGAGCTCACCACCAAGGCGCACGACGTGCTGCTGACCTCGGCCAAGGGGTTCGCCGTGCGATTCAAGGAGGACCGGGTGCGGCCGATGGGGCGCACGGCGTCCGGCGTCCGCGGCATCTCGCTGCGCGGCGACGATCGCCTGGTCGGCATGTGCACGTTCATGCGCGACGACGCGGCGGCCACGCTCATCACCGTGTGCGCCCGCGGCTACGGCAAGCGCACCGCGCTCGCCGACTACCCGACCAAGAACCGCGGCGGCAAGGGCGTGATCTCGATCAAGACCACCGCGCGCAACGGCCAGGTCTCGGCGGTGCGGATCGTCACCGATGACGATCACCTGATCCTGATCTCGGACCGCGGCAAGCTGATCCGGCTGCGGGTCGGCGAGATCAAGGTCCAGGGCCGCGCCACGCAGGGCATCCGGCTGATCCGGCTCGACGACGGCGAGTACGTGGCGGCGATCGAGCGGCTGGCCGAGCCGGCCGAGACCTCCGGGATCGCCGAGGCCGCGCCGATCGAGGCGGTCGAGGATGGCGACACCGTGCCCAACGACAGCCTCGAGGACGAGGCCGGCGACGACGAAGCGGGCGACGACGAGGCCGGCGACGACGAGGCAGACGACGACGCCGAGTCGTGAAAGCGGTAGGCTCGCGGCGATGCCGACCCACCGCAGCCAGTCCATCTTCGAGCGTGCCCGCGCCATCATTCCCGGCGGCGTGAACTCGCCGGTCCGAGCGTGCCGCTCGGTCGGCGCCGACCCGGTGTTCATCGCCAGGGGCGAGGGCGCGCGGATCACCGACGCCGACGGCAACGAGTACATCGACCTGATCGGCAGCTGGGGGCCGCTGATCCTCGGCCACGCCAACCGCGAGCTCGCCGAGACGATCACCGAGTGGCTCGCGCGGGGCACCACGTTCGGCGCGCCGACCGAGGTCGAGGTCCGGTTCGCCGAGGCGCTGCGCGCCGCGGTGCCGTCGATGGAGATGGTGCGCGCGGTGTCGTCGGGCACCGAGGCGACGATGAGCGCGCTCCGGCTGGCCCGCGGGTTCACCGGCCGGTCGAAGATCATCAAGGCCGACGGCGGCTACCACGGCCACGCCGACTGCCTGCTGGTCGCCGCCGGCTCCGGCGCGGCCACGCTGGGCATCCCGGGCTCGGCCGGCGTGCCCGAGGGCGCGGCGCGCGATACGATCGTCGTCCCGTACAACGACCTGCCCGCGGTCGAGCGCGCGCTGGCCGCCGGCGACGTCGCCGCGGTGATCATCGAGCCGGTCGCCGGCAACATGGGCCTCGTGGTCCCCGCGCCCGGCTACCTCGAGGGCCTGCGCGCGCTGACCGCCAGGCACGGCACCGTGCTGATCTTCGACGAGGTGATGACCGGGTTTCGGGTCGCGTTCGGCGGCGCCCAGGCGCGCTACGGGATCGCGCCGGATCTGACGACGATCGGCAAGATCATCGGCGGCGGGCTGCCTGCCGCGGCGTTCGGCGGCCGCGCCGAGATCATGCAGAAGCTCGCGCCGCTCGGGCCGGTCTACCAGGCCGGCACGCTGAGCGGCAACCCGCTGGCGATGGCCGCCGGGCTCAAGGCGATCGAGATCCTGGCGCGACCGGGGACCTACGAGCGGCTCGAGCAGCTCGGCAAGAAGCTCGGAGACGGGTTCGCCCAGGCGGCCGAGGCGGCCGGGGTCCCCGCGGTCGTCAACCGTGTAGGCTCGATGCTTACCTTGTTCTTCGCCCCGGGTGCGGTGACGGATTACGCCACCGCCAAGGCGGCCGACACCACCCGGTTCGGAGCATTCTTCCGCAACATGCGGGATCGCGGGGTGTTTTTACCTCCATCGCAGTTCGAGGCGATGTTCGTGAGCCTCGCCCACACCGACGCGGACATCGATCAGATCGTGGCGGCAGCGCGCGCCTCGCTCGCTGGTTGATCCCGGGGGGGGGATCGATCTCCCCCGTGGCGGAATGGGATCGATTGACCTTGGAAAATCAGGGTGCTATGAGGGCGCCGTTGAAGCCTTCCGTGCCTGCTCATAGCGGCGAGATGTCGCAGGATTCGGAGCACGCGCGCGCGCATCGAAGCGGCGTGGCAACGAACGGCGTCGATCCCCGCTTCGATCCCGGCCCCGGCCCCCGGCCGGTCGCGGCGCTGCGGCCGGCGATCGACCCCGCGGCGCGGGCGTCCAGGCGGCTGTACCACGGGCTGTCGGCCAGCGCGGCCGGCCTCGAGCTCGGCATCTCGGTCGGCCTCGGCGCGCTGTTCGGCAGCTACCTCGACGGCCGGTTCGGCACCGCGCCGTGGATGATGCTGGCGTTCCTCGTCATCGGCGTGATCGCGGGGTTCCGCGGCGTGCTCCGCGCGGTGGCGCGGGCCGACAAGGCGGCCGCCCATGACTAGCGCCGCGAGCCAGGGTTCCGGCCCGAGCATGCGCCGGATCGAGCGGATCAACTACGCGATCGGCGCGATCGTCATCGCGGGCGCCGCGCTGACCCAGCCCCGGCACATCGCGCTCGGCCTGTGCGTCGGGATCCTGCTCACCTGCGCCAACTTCTTCGTGCTCCGCAAGCTGGTCACCAAGTGGACCCGCGAGGCACAGACCGGCAACGACCGGGGCAACACCGCGCTGCTGATGCTCCCCAAGATGATCGGCCTCATGGGCGCGGTGGCGATCGCCGTCGTGTTCCTGAGGGTCGACGTCATCGCGTTCACGGCCGGTTACTCGATCTTCATCGTCTCCATCATCATCGAAGCAACCTACAGCTCGCTGCGTACTGCCGACAGCGAGCCCACCGAGCCCGACGAGCATCATCATGGGTGAACACGGCACTTGGTTCGATTACCTCAACCGCTTCGACTGGTGGCGACACCTCGACAGCTGGGCGAAGAGCAAGCTGCAGCGCCACGCGATGCTCAGCATGTTCGATACCGGCTGGACGCTGACCCACGTCCTGGTCGCGCTGCTCGTCATCGCGTTCACCGCGTGGGGCGCGCGGGCGTTCTTCCGCGGCACGCAATCGGCCGACCACGGGCTGGTCCCGCCGCGCACGATGAACCTGCGCAACTTCTTCGAGTACCTGGCCGAGAGCATCTACGGCTCGGTCGAGGGCGCGATGGGCGAGGAGCACGCCGCGCGGTTCTTCCCGCTGATCGGCGCACTGGGCCTGTTCATCCTGTTCAGCAACCTCATCGGTCTGGTTCCCGGCTTCATCGCGCCGACCGATACGCTGAAGACCAACGCCGGCATCGCGATCCTGGTGTTCGTCATGACGCACTACTACGGCGTCAAGGAGCACGGCCTGGCGTACTTCAAGCACTTCCTGGGGCCGAGCCCCGCGCTGGCGCCGCTGATGCTGCCGATCGAGCTGGTCAGCCACTTCGCCCGCCCGCTGTCGCTGATGGTCCGCCTCATGGGCAACATGATGGCCGACCACAAGGTCGTGTTCTCGTTCTTCGCGCTCATCCCGCTCTTCGTGCCGCTGCCGTTCATGCTGCTCGGCCTCCTGGTCTGCCTCATCCAGGCGCTCGTGTTCTGCACGCTGACGATGGTCTACATCAGCATGGCGATCGAGCACGAAGAACACTGATCAGCGCCACGCGCCGGCCGTCCCGGCGTTTTCAACCTCCCCGGCTTTACCGATCCTCCAAATCGAGCTAACAACCCACCGCCTCGCGCGCCCCGACTCAAGGAGACCCTCTATGCAGCGCACCATCAAGATCCTGTCCTCGCTAGCGACCCTCGTCGTCGTCCTCGGCTTCTCTTCGCTCGCGTTCGCGCAAGGCGCCGACGCGACCGCGATCAAGACGCAGGGCCTCGCGAGCAACTACGGCGTGATCGCGCTCGCCGCCGGCCTCGGCATCGGCATCGCCGCGCTCGGCGGCTGCCTCGGCCAGGGCCGCGCTGCAGCGGCCGCGCTCGACGGCATCGCCCGCAACCCCGGCGCCGCGGGCCAGATCCGCGGCCCGATGATCCTCGGCCTCGCGCTGATCGAGTCGCTCGTCATCTACGCGCTCATCATCGCGTTCATCCTCGCGTTCAAGGTCGGCAACTAGCCCATTCGCGCGCGAGCAACGTGGGAGCGGCCGCAAGGCCGCTCTTTTGCGTTTTCGGCCGGTCCGCGTCGTGGTTTTCGGGGTGGGTACGACGTACGACCTGCAAATCAACTTGCGGTCGGGGTTGTCCTTGGAGGACCCTTTTCCGGCATGTCCGAGGTGGAGCTAAAGTCGGGCGAGCTGGACCTCAAGGGCAAGTCGACGATCGAGATCCTCGCCCAGATCGACCTGTTCAATGGCGTGCCCTACACCCACCTGCGGCGGGTCGTCGATATCGGCCTCGAGGAGCAGTACAAGGCCTCGGCCACGATCTTCGCGGAGGGCGCGCCCGGCGACAAGTTCTACCTGATCGTCGACGGCGCGGTGCGGATCAGCCGGATCGTCCCCGGGATGGGCGAAGAAGCGCTCGCGGTGCTGCGGCCCGGCGCGTACTTCGGCGAGATGTCGCTGATCGAGGACGCGTCGCGGTCCGCCACCGCGGTGTGCCACGAGCGCTGCCGGCTGTTCGTCGTCAACCGCAAGGACCTCGAGGACCTGCTGTTCGTCGACCGCGATCTCGCCTACGAGCTGCTATGGAACTGGGTGCGCACGCTGTCGCGCCGGCTGCGCGCCACCAACGACAAGATGACCTTCCTCGCCACCACCTCCAAGTTCTGATGCGCCGCTCGTGCTCGGTCGCGCCGCTCGCCGGGCTGGCCGTGTGGCTCGCGCTCGCCGCGAGGGCAGCCCCGGCCCGCGCCGAGCCGCTCCCGTCGGGCAGCATGGGCGTCATGTTCGGCGCCGGCGCCGGCACCGGCCGCTACGCCCACCAGCTCGGCCTCGGCTACTACCAGTTCGGCGCGCAGGCCGCGTGGCAGCCGATGGCCACCGAGCGCAGGTTCGGCTGGTCGCTCAAGTGGTCGTTCCTATTCGGCACGATGTACCAGGCCGAGGCCGCGCGCATCGATCTCTACCTGCGCACGCTGCAGATGGACTTCATGGCGGGAATCCGGTTCCGGCCCGGCGTGAGCCCCACGCGCTACCTGGCGCTGCGCGGCGGGGTCGAGCTGTTCCGCACCAACGAGCTGATCGCGCCGACCAATCAGCGCGCGTTCGTCGGGCCGGTCGCGGCGGCCGCGTTCGAGCAATATGCGTTCGGCGCGATCTTGTTCAACGTCGACGTGCGTTATGGCCTGATCGGATCGGGGCCCACGGAGATCGCGGCGCTGGTCGGCGCTTCCATCAGCGTGCGGTAGGCCGCGTGCGGTAGCATCGGTCGATGCCGGCGCTGGTCACCGAGCGGCTCCGCCTCGTGCCGATCACCCTCGACGCGATCGAAGCCGTGCTCGATCACGACCAGCCGCGCGCCGAGGCAGCGGTCGGCGCCCGGTTTCCGGCTGCGTGGCCGACCGACAAGCTGCTCGACGTCGGGTTTCCGTTCTCGCGCGCGCAGATCCGCGCCGCTCCGGACCACAAGCTCTGGGGCGACTCGCTCGTGCTGCTGCGCGACGAGCCGCGCGTGGTCGGCAGCGTGGTGTTCCACGGCTGGCCCACCGACGGCGTGGCCGAGATCGGCTACAGCATCGAGCCGGACTCGCGCGGCAACGGCCTGGCGATCGAAGCGACCCGCGCGTGCGTCGCCTGGGCGTTCGCACAGGCGGGCATCCGGGCGGTCCAGGCCACCACCTTCCCCTGGCACATCGCGTCGATCGCCGTGATCCGCCACCTCGGCATGCGGCAGGTCGCCACCCGCGAGCACGACTCGCTCGGCGAGCTGCTGGTGTTCGAGCGCCGGGGCAGCGCCGCGCGGTGACCTACCGGCGCTTGCGGCGCACCGCGACGACCACGCCGAGCGCCAGCACCATCGCGCCGACGCCCGCGGTCCCGGCACCGCCGCCCGCGTCGCAGCAGCCGCCGCCTGGCTCGGGCCAGCACGCGCCGACGCTGCCGTGGGTCTGCAGGCACTCGAAGCCGCCCGGGCACGACGCGCTGTCGCCGACGCTGCACGTCAACGAGCAGCGCTTGCCATCCTGGTTGCTCTCGGCGCACTGCGCCGACTCGCAGTCGGCCGACGTGGTGCACAGCGTGCCGAGGCCGGTCGGGCTGAACGGCTGCGCGATGCAGCGGTGCGCAAAGCATATCTGCTGGCTGCTGCAGTCCGCGTCGCCGAGGCAGCCCGCCAGCTCGGGCACGTGCTCGAGCAGGAACGCCTGCTCGACGTCGACCCGGGTATCGGCGCCGAACTCGGCGCAGTTCTGGTCGCCGAACGACGTCACGCCGACGATCGTCTGCCTGCCCGCGATCCGGGCGAGCGCCGGGCCGCCCGAATCGCCCGCGCACGTCCCCTTGTTGTCCTTCTGCGAGAAGCACAGGAGGTTGGTATCGGCGCCCACGCTGATGCTCGGGCACGAGATCGACGTCCGGCCCGGCAGCTCGAACTGCAAGCCCACCGTGCCGTTGCCGGCGGTCTCGGTGCTGCCGTAGCCGACCACGGTCACCACGGTGCCGACCGGCGCCATCGCCGCGTCGAGGTTGATCGCGACCGGCGCGATGTCGACCACCGGGTGCGCGAGATGGATGAGGCCGATGTCGTTGGAGCCCAGCCGCGCCTTGTTGAACAAGGGGTCCTTGAACGTGGCGATCGCGGTGGCGACCGTACCCGGATCGTCGAGCACCGCGAGCGTGCCGAAATGCACCCGCACCGCCGCGGTGACCAGGTCCTGCGACGCCAGATCGAGCGTCGCCGGATCGACACAGTGCCCCGCGGTCAGCACCCACGACGGCGTGATCAGCGTGCCGGTGCACAGGCTGCTGTTGATCGTGAGCGCGACCACCGCGGGGTACTCGCCCTGCGTGGTCGCCGCGCCGCCGATGATCGACACCGGTGGGCCATCCGGCGCGGCCACGGCCGCCCCCGGCGCCGCCGCGAGCACGACCCCGACCGACCACCGAGCGATCGCTCGGAGCCGGCGCGCCGTCGCCGAAACGCGGGACCCAGCGTCCTGCACTAGCGCAGCTTGGCCGGGCCCCGGCCCGGCGTCTCGCGTTGCCACGTACCCGATTTGCCGCCGCGCTTCTCGTCGAGCCGGATCTCCGAGATCACGATGGCCCGGTCGATCGCCTTGCACATGTCGTAGATCGTCAGCGCCGCGGCCGAGACCGCCGCCAGCGCTTCCATCTCGACCCCGCTGCGGTCGAACGCGCGCACCGTCGCCATGATGTAGACGGCGTTGTTGGCGACCCGCAGATCGACGTCGACCCCGGTGAGCCGCAGAGGATGGCACAGCGGAATAATATCCGATGTTCGCTTCGCCGCCTGGATCGCGGCGATCCGGGCCACACCCAGCACGTCGCCCTTGCCGATCGTGCCGGCCCTCACAGCGTTCGCGGTCTCGAGCTCCATCGTGACCACGCCGCTCGCGATCGCGACGCGCTCGGTCTCTGGCTTGGCGCCGACGTCGACCATGTGGGCGGCGCCGGCGTCGTCGAAGTGCGTCAAGCCGAACGCGGACGCCGGCTGGGGCAGTGGGGTCTTGCGCCGGGTCACTCGACGGTCACAGACTTCGCGAGGTTGCGCGGCTGGTCGATATCGGTGCCCTTGAAGTCGGCCACGTAGTACGCCAGCAGCTGGAGCGGAAGCACGCTCAGGATCGGCTGGAGCTCGATCGCGCTGTCCGGGATCAAGATCACATCGTCGGCGTGGCCGCCGATCTCGGCGTCGCCCTTGGTCGCGATCGCGAGCACCTTGCCCTGGCGCGCGCGCACCTCGGCGAGGTTCGAGACGACCTTCTCGTAGTGCGGCCCGCGCGGGACGATCACCACCACCGGCAGCGTCTCGTCGATCAGCGCGATCGGCCCGTGCTTCATCTCGCCGGCCGGGTAGCCCTCGGCGTGGATGTACGAGATCTCCTTCAGCTTGAGCGCGCCCTCGAGCGCGATCGGGTACTGGGCGCCGCGGCCGAGGAACAGAAACCCGATCGCGTGGCCGTAGCGCCGGGCCAGCACCTGGAGCTGCGCGCCGCTCTCGACGACGTCGCGCATCTTGTTGGGCAGCTGGGTCAGCTCGGCGAGCAGCTCGCGGGCGCGCTCGCGGGGCAGCGTGCCAGTGCGGCGGCCGAGGTAGATCGCGAGCAGCGTCATCGCGATCAGCTGGGTGGTGAACGCCTTGGTCGACGCCACGCCGATCTCGGGGCCGGCGTGCGTGTAGAACGCGTGGTCCGCGAGCCGCGCGATCGACGACTCGACGACGTTGGAGATCGCCAGGATCTGCGCGCCCTTCTTCTTGGCCTCGCGGATCGCCTCCATCGTGTCGAGCGTCTCGCCCGACTGGCTGACCGCGACCACCAGGTCGCCGGGCCCCACGATCGGATCGCGGTAGCGAAACTCCGACGCCACGTCGACCTCGACCGGGATCCGCGCCATGTTCTCGACCAGGAACTCGCCGACCAGCGACGCGTGGAACGACGTGCCGCACGCGATGAAGATGATCCGCTTGATCTGCTTGACGTCGAGGTCGATGCCGTCGAGCACCACGTCGTCGTGCTCGAGGTCGATCCGGCCGACCAGCGTATCCGCGACCGCGCGGGGCTGCTCGTGGATCTCCTTCAGCATGTAGTGCTTGTAGCCGCCCTTCTCGGCCTGGACCGCCGACCACGTGATCGTCTTGGGCTCGCGGACGTGCGGCTTGCCCTCGAAGTCGGTGATCTGCACGCCCTGCCGGGTGACGGTCACCATCTCGCCCTCGTCGATGAAGATCACGCGGCGGGTCTCCGACAAGATCGCGGTGACGTCGGACGCGACGTAGTTCTCGCCGTCGCCCAGGCCGACCACGAGGGGCGAGCTGTTCTTGGCGGCGACCAGCGTGCCGGGCTCCTTGTCGCTCATCACGACGAACGCGAAGCTGCCGCGGACCTTGGCCAGCGAGCGGCGCACCGCGATCGTCAGATCCGGCGCCCCGGCGATCATCGCGCGCTCGACGAGGTGGGCGAAGATCTCGGTGTCGGTCTCCGACGAGAACTGCGCCCCGAGCGCGACCAGCTCGGCGCGCAGCGCCAGGTGGTTCTCGATGATGCCGTTGTGGATCACGGTCACCGGGCCCGACCGGTGGGGGTGGCTGTTCTCGTCCGAGGGCCGGCCGTGCGTCGCCCACCGGGTATGGCCCATGCCGATCGTGCCGGGCGCCGGGTGCTTGGTCAGCTTGTCCTCGAGCGCCGACAGCTTGCCGCGGCACCGCACCACGCGGGCGCGGCCATCGCCGCTGCCGGCAGGGTCGAGGACCGAGACGCCCGCGGAGTCATACCCGCGATATTCGAGCTTGCGGAGCCCGCCGACCAGGATCGGCGTCGCTTGCCTTGTGCCTACGTATCCAATGATGCCGCACATATTGATTCCTATTTGCGCGGGGTCGCTTGCGGGTTTTGTGCCGACCCCTTGGCGGGGCTGGGTGCCTCGTCGGCATCGTCCGCCGGCTCGACGCCAGCCAGCTCATCGGCGTCCGGCGCCTGGTACGCCATCAACCTGGGCGCATCGACGGGCAGGCTGCCACCGGCGTGGGTGCACGCGCTGGCCCCTCCCAACGCGCTCAGCACGCCTACCGAGTTCACGACCATGACCACCACAGCTCGGATCCGCATCGCGCGAGACGGTAACACGGCCCGGCCGCGCTGAGATCTTCCCCATCGCGCGCCCGGGCCGGCGCGCCGACCGAGCGGGAATGTCGCACTGTGGCTGAAACTGCCCGGCGCGCGGCGCGGTCCACGATCCCCTCCAACCTGGGCCCGCCACGAACGAGGCGGTCTCGCCGCGTCCGGACATCTCGGGGCCGGACAACTTCGTAAGGGGAACCTACGACCGGCCTCGCGCGATCGGCTTTCCGCCGCGCCCAGCCTCTGACACGATTCCACTTCACCGCGGCAAGACGCTGCGCAGCGAGGACCGATGCCCGCGATCTTGAAGCAGCTGTTTTCCAGCGAAGGCTTCATGCCCCACGGGCACTGCTACCTGTGGCGCCCCGATCTGGTCTGGCTGCACGTGGTCTCGGACGCGCTGACCGCACTGGCCTACACCTCGATCCCCTTCACCCTGCTCTACTTCGTCTACCGGCGCCGCGACGTACCGTTCCACGGCATCTTCGTGAGCTTCGGCGTCTTCATCATCGCGTGCGGCACCACCCACGTCATGGAGATCTGGACCCTCTGGACCCCGGTCTACTGGTTATCCGGAGTCATCAAGGCGATCACGGCGATCGCCTCGATCTCGACCGCGATCTTTCTCATCAAGCTGGTCCCCCGCGCGCTCACCATCCCGACCCCCCTGCAGCTGGCCAAGGCGCACGAGGAGGCGATCCGCCGCCTCGAGCACCAGCGCGAGGCCGACGCCAAGTTCCGGGGCCTGCTCGAGGCCGCCCCCGACGCCATGATCATCGTCGACGAGCGCGGCCGCATCGTGCTGGTCAACGCCGAGACCGAGCAGATGTTCGGCTACCCGCGCGCCGACCTGCTCGGCCAGCAGGTCGAGAACCTGCTCCCCGAGCGGTTCCGCGCCCTCCACGCCCGGGACCGCGCGCGCTACTTCGCCGGCACGGGCGCGCGCCGCATCACGGCCAGCGGCCAGCGGCTCACGGGCCTGCGCAGCGACGGCACCGAGTTCCCGGCCGACATCACGATCAGCCCGCTCAAGACCCGCGAAGGCCTCCTGGTCTCCGCCTCGATCCGCGACGTCACCGACCGCACCCGCGCCGAGGAGGCGCTGCGCCGCGCCAAGAACGACGCCGAGGCCGCCAACGCCGAGCTCGAGGCCTTCAGCTACTCGGTCGCCCACGACCTGCGCACGCCGCTCCGCACGATGAGCGGCTACAGCACGGCCGTCCTCGACGATTACGGCGACCGGCTCGACGCGACCGCCAAGCGCCAGCTCGCCCTCATCGTCGCCGGCGCCCAGCGCATGAGCGACATCATCGACGCCCTGCTCTCGCTGTCGCGGCTCACCCGCGTCGAGCCGCGCCGCGAGCTGGTCGACCTGACCGAGATGGCCCACGCGGTCATGCGGCAGCTGCGCGCCAGCGAGCCGGCTCGTGTGGTCGACTTCGTGGCCGACGAGGGCCTCGTGGTCCACGGCGACCCCCAGCAGCTGCGTCTGGTCCTCGAGAACCTCCTGGGCAACGCCTGGAAATTCACCGGCAAACAGCCGGCGGCGCGCGTCGAGCTCGGCCGCCAGGCGATCAACGGCGCCGACGCCTACTACGTCCGCGACAACGGCGCCGGCTTCGACATGTCGGCGGTCGACAAGCTGTTCGCCCCCTTCGGCCGCCTCCACTCCCAGAGCGAATTCGCGGGCACGGGCATCGGCCTGGCCACCGTCCACCGCATCGTCCGCCGTCACGGCGGCAAGGTCTGGGCCCAGAGCGCACAGGCCGAGGGCGCCACCTTCTGCTTCACCCTGCCGGCCGCGTCCGCCGCCGCCGGGGCCCGCGCTCCATGATCCTGCTCGTCGAAGACAACGAGGACGACGAGGCGCTCACCCTGCGCGCGTTCAAGAAGAACAAGATCCTCAACCAGGTCGTCGTCGCCCGCACCGGCGAAGAGGCCCTCGATTTCCTCTTCGGCACGGGCACCTACACGGGCCGCGACGTCACCAAGCTCCCCCTGGTCGTGCTCCTCGACCTGAACCTCCCCAAAGTCGACGGCCTCGAGGTCCTCCGCCGGGTCCGGGCCGACGAACGCACCAAGCTCCTCCGGGTCGTCGTCCTCACCTCCTCCAAGCAAGACGAGGACATCGTCACGAGCTACGCCCTGGGCGCCAACAGCTACGTCCGCAAGCCGGTCAACTTCCCCGAGTTCGCGGCCGCCGTCAAAGTCCTGGGCCTGTTCTGGCTGCAGCTCAACAACGTCCCGGCCGCGTCCAGCGAGCCGATCCGGCCCCCGCCCACCCGCAGCTGACGCGGCCCCCGCCCACCCGGCGCCGCTCCCGCCCCCGCCCGGCGCCCCAGGCGCCCCTCCCGGCCTGCAAACGATCGCCACGAAGATCCGCGCGCGCAGCCGCTTGACTCTCGGGGCCCCTGCCGTTAGAAAAGCACCCTGCCACCGCGGGAGTAACTCAGTGGTAGAGTGCAACCTTGCCAAGGTTGACGTCGAGGGTTCGAATCCCTTCTCCCGCTCTCTCTACCTCGTCGTAATCTCTCGATTCTCGCTCCTGCTACTCGAAGCCGCTGCCACATGGCTGCCACGCGCTCCGAGCATCTTGAGGATCCGGCGATCCGGATCGCTCTCGCCATGACCCGCGGCCACGATGTCCTCCGGGATCTCGCGGCGATGGTTCTCCGCGACGTGGACGTACAGCATCGTCTCGTCGATCCGCTTGTGGCCCAGCCACGCCTGCAGCCGCCACGGGTTCACGCCGAACATCGCCGCGTGCGTCCCGAACGAATGCCGCAGGGTGTGCCAGTAGCGGACCGGTAGCCCCGCCCGCCGGCAGATCCGCTCGATCGCGTGGCAGGTCTCCCCATCGCGCTTCGCGTTGCCATCGAAGCTCCGAACGACGAACCCCTCCCGCACGGTCTCCAGGCGCCGCAGCGCCCGTTCGAGCGTGCTCGTCATCGGGATCGTCCGCCGCGTCCGGCCCTTCGGCGTCGTCGTCTCGCCGTGGCAGGTCTGCCGGTTCACCGTGATCGTCTTCGCGATCAGGTCCACGTCCTCGCGCCAGCGCAGCGCCTTGATCTCCCCGCTGCGCAGCCCCGCCTCCCCCGCGAGGCACACCGCCACGCACCACTCCGCGCCCTCGACCATCGCAGCCGTCAGGAGACGAGCGTACTGCTCGAAGTCCCACGGCTCGATCTCGGGCCGCTCGACCTTGAACAGGCCGATCTTCGGCGCCTTCGCGATCAACTCGCAGTCGGCGGCGTACTTCAGCGGCTTGCTCACCACCGCCAGGATGTTGTTGATGCGCTTCTCGCCCAGCTCCTTCTCGACCAGCGACGCGCGGAACGCCGCGATCTCGCCGGCGCCGATCGCGTCGAGCCGCAGGTGCCCGAGCGCCTCCTTGATGTGGCACTCGTAGCTGCCCTCCTTGCTCTTGACCTCGGTGGGCTTGTTGCGCCGCCCCACCACCCACTCGCGCCAGAACCTGCCTCTGAACCATTCATCGAACGTCGGCACCTCCTTCGCTACCGGCTGCGTCGCCGCGCCGTCGGCCTCCGCGAACGCGCGCTTGATCGCGCGTTGCTCGGCCTCTTGTGCCCCGACCTTGGTCGCCGCGAGATCATGGTACGGACCGGGAACACCGGGCGTGCCGTAAAACCGTGGCTTCGTTCCGTCGGGCATCTTGACGGTGGTCCGGAAGAACCAACCGCCTGTTCTGGGATCGCGTCGTACAGGCATTATCACTGCCGTTCCTTCGCGCCCTGCGATGACCACGAGTCCAACCATCGCATGACCGCAGCCTGATGGAAACGGATCTGCTTGCCCAGCCGGCGGTGTGGGATCTGGTTGCGCGAGACCAGGGCGTAGACCGTGTTGCGGCCGACATGGAGCAAGCGCGCCACGGCCTGCACGTCGATGACGTCGTCGGTCGGCGCGGTCGGATCCTGGTCGGCGACGGGCGCCGATCCGTGGCCGGTGGCCGGCGCGCCCGGGTCGTACGACCCGGCCATGACAGGCGCCCTCGCCTGCGTCGGCTCGGCCATGCGCGCAGCGTCGCGGTCGTTCTTCATCTCGGCGCTCATCACGGCCTCCGCGCGCCGCGCGCCGCAGGGTGGCTCGGGCCGCAGGGCGGGCGAACCGGGTAAGCGTGGCCCGGTTGTGCAACAAGACTCTTGGCGCAAGCGTTGACCGATGGCATGGCGTTCCTGGCAGCTACCACAACTCCCTTTCGTCAATGCCTTTCTAGCGCTGGAGGCCAGTCGACGTCTGGCAATTTAGCGCATGCTCGTCATCTCAGTCCTTGTGATAACGATTGCGATTTGGTGCAATGACGAACTCCGCAGCCATTCCGGCTGTTTACCTCGCGCCTCGAGTTCGCCTCCCGATTCGCGCGCCGTTGGCAACGATTCAGGAGCGGGTCACGGTTGCGCCCGACGCTGCGGCCGTCGCCGCGCGAAGTCCAGGCGCTCCGCCGGTCGGGCGTCCGTTGACTGCCCCGGCGCGCTCGGCGGGCGAGAGCCGCCGCGAGAAACTTGGCGTTCCGCCGCAGTGCTCGCCGAGACGCCCCGGATCTACGACGCCGAGGATCACGCGCGAGTCGCGCGCCGGAAAGTAGCGAGCGCATCGGTCCTGCCAAGCCCCCTGCCAGACGCCTGCCGCCGGGCACGGTTCCGGCAGGCCATGCGTGCTTATCGTGAAGAACATGGCGGAGTTACGGTACTGGGTGAGCTTGCCAGCCCTGGCACGCTGTTTGGGGCCGCGCGCGTCGCCACGGAGCGTACGAGGGTGCTCCGGTCCCAGCGCTCGGGCACACCGAACGCTGCCTTGGACCCGCTCGACCCTGAACAGCTCCGCGAGCTCTATGCCGCGCGTGCGCGATCGAGCGCGACAGCGAAGCCACCGAAGGATTCAACGATCCAGTCGGCTACGGTCCTACCCACGGCGTGAGCACGGCAGCGTGGCGCTTGCCGGCTCCGCGTGCCGTATCAGGGCCGCGAGTTCTTGCACGTGGACAGGGCGTTGTTCCTCGCCGTGATTTGCTCCTCGTGCCCGGATTTCCCCTCTTCGTATCGATTGCGGAGCTGACGCGCGAGGTCCGCGATCTCCGGAGTCTCGCTCTCGTTGCGCACCTTGTCGAGCGCCGCTGCAAAGGAGTTCATCACGGCGCGCCGGTAGTCGACGCACCTGTCGAGCGTGTAGATGGCATCGTCCACGAGCTTCTTTCGCGTCTCGACGTCCTTCTGGGCCTGCTCCACCCGCTTCCCTCCCTCGTAGATGTCCTTTTCGACCTGCTCGATGTCCTTGCCGATCTTGTTCTTCTCGTCGTCGGTGCTCGCGCGAGACTTGCTGTCTTGGAGCTTGCTCCGCTTGTCCTTGAGCTCCTCGACGCCCTTCTTCTCCTTCTCGAGATTGTCCTTCACCTGCCGGGTGATGGCCTCGCTGCCGCAGGTGACCGGCCCGCGCGCGCCATCGCACCAATCATGCACCTGGTCTTGTTGCGACTGGCAGCTGCTCCGATAGTCGCTGTACGGGATGCTTTCGCACCCCTTTTTCGCCACGGCGTCCTTGAAGTCGGAGAGCTTGTCGGCGGAGGCGACGGATGCGCCCAGCGCAAGCGTGACCATGATCGTCATCTTGACATTACCCATACCCACGTTCCTTTGAATATCGAATTACGTGACCGTAACGAATTGGCAGCGAGGACCGGCAGTCATGACCTACCCGGCAGATATGCGTTCCAGTGGTGCTCGAGTGCGTCGCGTGCACGTCCTCCGAGCGATCCTTCCTCGTCCGTGGCCGCAAACGCGCGCAGCGCCGCCGCGATCGCAGCACGCTGCGCCGCGGTGAGCGCGCTGACGAGCGCCTCGAACCGCGGCAGCTTGATCCCTGTCCGCTTTCCGGGATCTGGCTTCGTCAGGAGGAGGATCAGCGTATCCCCGGCAGGGGACCACACACCATCTTCCAGCAGAGCGCGCAAGTACACCGGGAGGACAGCCACGACGTGCCGCGTTCCAAGGAAGCCGAGCGCGTCGGACCGCGTGACGATGTACGAGCGATCAAGCTGCGCCCAGGTCTTGCCTTCGAGGTGTTGCGCGTAGGGCTCTGCGTCGGGATACGTCGCACCGAAATCGTCGAAGGCGCCCGTCGAGCCGATCGGCTCGGCCGGAAACGCGGCGTGGAGTTGCTCAAGGACTGCGGCGTGTGCTGGTTGCATGGGTCTTTCTATGGATGACTGATCGGACATATCGGGCACGTGCGCCGGCGGTCGGTCGTGACGACTCCCGTGCGCGCCCTCGCAATCGGAGGCTCGCCGCAGCGGCTGCCGCGATGTCGAACGCGACTCGCGATCACGCACCGCACCTTCGAGAAAGGGGACCACGCCTCCGACCACGCGTGCCTTATATAGAAGATACGCCACGGAGGTCAACCTGTGCCGGTGAAATGAGCTCGCCTTCACGGGCGCCCCAGCCGCTATCCGACCCTCGAAGTGAACTACCTGCTGCAGCGGATGGAGTCGGTCGCCGGCATTACCGGCGTCACGACGAACCAGGACACCGCAATCGACGAGGAGTTCGGCTGCGCCTGTCGTTCCGGATCGATTCCCAGTTCCAGAAGCCGACAAACGCGAGCGGATCTGGCGCTCCTCTGCCTCCCAGGGCCAAGGTCGCGGCGAACATCAACCGTCGTCGACCCGGTACACGATGACTCGGCTCATCGGTGGCTCCCGTGGTCCGAGGCCATCGTCGGGGCCGGCTTTCGGCGATCGAGCCACCGGCTCAGCGACACCACCGCCATCCCGAGCCGCGCCGCCGCACCGCTCAGGTTGCGCGACGTGCGGACTGCGACCAACCGCAGTGTGGCCTTCTCGATGTCGGCGAGCGACGCCGCAGCGTGGTCCCGGACCCACGCGTGATCGCCTGCCGTGAAACTCGATGCCGGAGCAGCCAGCTCGTCGATCGCGTCGCCGGCGTACTCCGCGATGATCCGATCCAACTCGGCCGAGCGCAGGGCGAGCGGTGGAACCACCAGCGGCGCCGGCAGGACGAGCGGCGGGCGCGGGTCGGCGAGCGCAGCGGCGCAGATCGCGCACAGCACGTCATCAGCGTCCCGGAGTCTCGCCACGAGCGCCGGGAAGTCGCCAGGTAGCCGACGGGATCGAATGCATAGCGAGCCGCCGATCGCCGCCTCGAACGCGGCAACGCCGTTGCCGTGGCTTGCTGGCGAGCGCACGGATGCCGCCTTCGTCCCGCGCCGGGGGTCGCAGACGATGAACGGCCTATCCGCACCCAGCGTGTGCCGGTGCAGCGCCCACGCGATCGGCACCAGATCACCGTCGCCGCACAGCACGAGCGCCGCACGATGATCCAGGGCGAGCGCGAGCGAGCGCAACGCGAGATCCACCGCGCGCTCGTTGGACCAGCCCAGCATCCGCGCGAGGAACGCTCTCAGCTCATCGCTGGCCGACACGCGTCACGCTCCCCGCCGACGGCTGGCGATCGCCTCGCCAGCGTAGGCCGCCGCGCGCACCGCCAGCTTGGCGGACTCGACCAGATGCGCCACCTGGTTCCGGCGGCGGGTGACGCTGTTGTCGTCGTGGCCCTCGTCTCCGCTGCCGTCCCAGCATTGTTCGATCAGGTTCTCCGCCACGGTGATGAACGCGTCGGCCTTCCCGAGGTTGTCGCGCAGAACGTCAAGCGTCCCGTCGAGGTCGAAGCGGGGCTCCCCAGAGCCAAGGTGGCGGCGATTCACGGGGCTCCCCCGGCGGAGGACGCGACCATCGGTGGGCCGCCGTCGGGCACGCGATGATCCGCGACAGGATCCGGCGCGGCGAACGTCCGCGGATCGCCGAGGATCTCGGTAACGCCGTGGACGATCGCATCGACGTGGTCGCCGAGCTGGCCGACGAGGTCGGCGCGGACGTTGTCGTCGAGGTGGCCGACGAGATGGGCCGCGAATGCAGCGTGATGGAGGAGTTTCTCGAGGGTCGCCTGGGGGATGGCCACGGGATCCAACCTCGCAAGGCCGTTGCTGTCGTTGTCGGTTGTCGTCGTCATCGTCGAACGTTGTATCACGTTGTTATCAACGTCTACCAATGTGTTACCAAGAGCTGCGCACAGATGCGATGTTTCCCAATGTTTGACGGGAGATAGGCGCGCGGTTACGATCTCGATCGTGTCCAGGAAGCTGACTCCCGTCGGACCGAGCGGGCTGCGAGTGCCCGTCCGTGCGAGCTCTGCGCCGCGCTGCCGTACCGTGCTGCCGTACCGCGCTGCGTTGGATGCATCGCGCGATGGTGGCGTGCGGATGCTAAACCGGCGAACCTTCGCGATGACCCAGATCGCCAGAATGACAAAGGCTGCATGACAAAGACGGTGCAAGTGGGCTTCCGACTCCCCGCGGATCTCGTGAAGCGGATCGACGCGTACGCAGGGCGGCTCTCCAGCGAGAACCCCGGCCTCGAAGTCACGCGAGCGCTCGCTGTGAAGGCACTGCTCACCCAGGCGCTCGACGCTGTCGAAGCCGGGCCAAAGCATCGCGGCAAGTAGCCGCCGCGCGCTCCGCCTACCTCGCCGCTGGCGGCTCCCGGACTCACCTGCGAGACGGTGCCCGCCACCGACGGATCGGGCTGCCTCACGGTCGCGGCCGTGTGTGGGACCAGCGCGCGCCAGCCGCGCATGCGGCGTCACATCGCCGGGACCCCGCCTGTCGCAGGTAGGTTCGGGTCGGACCGTATCGCCAAGCGTCCGTCACCGCCTTCGGATGTCCCGCGTGGATGCGGCGCTCGACTTGCGAATCGAACCCGCGATCGCGGCCGGGTGTCTGGTCGCATCGCCAGACGCCCAAGGCGCCAAGAACTGAAAAGCAGCAAACACTTGGACGCCGCGCGCGATTGCATGGGCGTCGCACGCGCCGATCAGGTAGATTCACCCAGAGCTACGAACGTGTCTCACGTCAACCCCATCGCGTCGTACGCGCCAACCGGTTCCGTCGGCCGTTCGCACGCGCCCCTGGGTTGTGGAGGCAGCTTCTGATGCCCGTCGCACGCCGGAGGATCCGGCAATGAGCGGCGATACACCCTACCGGGTGTCGCATGCCGCCCGGTGCGCTCGCTGCGAGACGCCGCTACCCACGACGGGGCCGCGAGAGCCGCAGGTCTGCGATAGCGGCTGCGGTGAGTGGCTGTCGCTTGCGGCGGTCGATGAACACCTTTGCCCGGCAGTGCTCGAGCTCTCCAACGGAGGCGCGTGGTGGAAGCCAGCTCCGAACACACCAGCGTGCTCGATGTGCGGACAGGCGATGCAGGCCATCGCGGCTGCCGCGGCTAGCTTCTATCGCTGCTCCGAACACGGCCTGTGGTTCGACAAGAAGCGACGCGACGAGGTGGCCCAGCAGCTTGCCAGTGAGATTGCCCAGCACCGTCAGCTCCGCGGGATCGTCGAATTGCTGAAGCGAGGCGACGAGGCGAGCCTTCGTTGCTTCGCGCAGCGCTTCCTGAGTCTCGAGATCCAGGTCGCCGTGCTGCGGCGCGAGCTCGCGCGGCGATAAATCATGTTGGCCACGTTGCAACACAAGAGAAGAGACAGAGGGTAGGTATCCGATGGGACAGCACGACCAGGATCAGACAAGGGCGCAGGCCGATCAGGACACCGTCGCGCCGACCAAGACCGACCAAGGGACGAAGACCAAGCCGACTTCGGGCGCGCAAGCGGACCGGATGCTCGCATCCCTGGCGGCGGACGCGAGCACCGCCGGCGCCGCGCGCCTGTCGCCGCTGGAACGTCAGCACGACTTCGGAGAGCAGGTTGTCGGGAGCCACGACACGGCTCAGATTCGCGCGCCATGGAACCTCAGCGAACAGGAAGCCGTCGCGCGGTTCTCGGTCAGCGGAGATGGGTTCGAGCTCGTCTCGGCCCCGACGATGACGTTGCCGCCGTCACGCGCCATGGGCGGACCGGACTTCGCGTACGCCGAGCGTGGGTCACCTACGATCGTGTACAACCCGAAGCACCCCGGTACGCATGCGGGAACGCTCACGGTCACCGTGGGCTGGAACCTCGACGGCCACATCGAGACCCAGACGGTCGCGCTACAAGGGCGCGCGCGCAGTCTGGATCAGGCGCCGGGCCATGAGACGACCGCTGCCGAGACGACCGACGAGGCCGCGCACGTGAAGCGTCATGAACAAGAGGTGGCCGACGACAAGAAGGCGATGGCTGCGGAGAAGAAGAATCCCGGACCGTACAACGATGAGTTCAACACGGCTGTCGGGCGTGCGGAGATCTCCGCGGCGAGTCTGGCTCGTGCGCAGAATCGCGGCCTCGCGATCGTGAAAGACGAGACCGCCGCGTATCACAAGCTCGTCGAGAAAGCGCCTCGGTCGATCTGGTGGGATCTGGCGGAGATCGCCTTGACGGTGGCCACAGCGGGTGTGGCCTCTCACGTCGCCAAGGGCTTGCTCCCGCGACTGCTCGCAAGCCAGGTCACCCACGACGTTCCTGTCCCTGGTGGCGCCACGATGACCGAGGTCATCCCTGCGAAGATCAGTGAATTCACCACTGACGCAATCAAGGAAGGTATCAAGCAAGCCGGAAAGAAAGCGATCCAGGCGCTCGGTCCCGGTGCCGATCACGGCCACGACTCGGCAGCTGCCGAGTCAACGTTAGGGCACTCCTCGAACGCTCAGATCGACTTCTTCGCACAGCAAAAGAAGATCCTGGATACGCAGGAAGGCCAGAACAGTGCATCGGTGCTCACGCAGGCCCAGCACCTTCGCCCACTTCTCCACAGTAATCCCGACCAAGCGGTCATGATCATGGACAAGGTCCAGGCGCAGCTCGACGCGTCCGCAGAGGATGCAGAGCAGCAACAAGCCAACGCGGTCGCGCCGCAGTGGGCGACCTTCGTCGCGCGAATGTCGCTCGGGACCGAGAACGTCTCCACGGCGCAACCCGGTGGCGCGCCCCAGCAGGCAGTGCGCACCGAGGCGCTGCGTCCGAGCCAGCTCGATGGAGCGCCGCACCCCGTCGATGGCGTGCTCGACGTCTTCGTGGAGAACGCGCGTTCGCCGGCCAGGGTGTCCGGCGCGACCCTTCATGGCGCGTCTCAGTCGGCGGTCGATCGGATCGGTGCGCTCGCCCTCTCCGATGTGAAAATGCCGGTCCGCTTCGTGCTCGGCCCGCGAGACGCGTCCCCGGCCATCGTGACGCGGGACGAGGCGGGCCGCGTACGCGTCCAAGGCGCGGCGAATGAGGCCGACGCCGTCAAGGGCGCCACCGAGATGGTCGACCAGATCCTGTCGCGGTCGCTCGCCTCCTGGGGCGTCGCGATCAAGTCGGATGATGACTCGGGTCACCGTGGCTGAGCGACGCTGGACGGTGTGCGCGCTCGCAAGCGTACTGTGCTCGCTGGGTAGCTGCACCTGCTCGTCGAAGGCCCCCTCGCACGACGATGGTCATCACCCTGCGGCAATCGTCGACAACATGGTGCCTGTACCGGCGGGCTGGTTCTCTGCCGGGTGTTACCGACTCCTGGCGAACGTGCAAGCGCCAGCTCCGGGCGATCAGCTCGATGACACCGACGAGAAGCGAATGGAGGATTGCGTCGAAGCCGATCCGCCGCGACGGCTCTGGATCTCGAGCTTCGAGGTCGACCGCTTCGAGGTCACGATCGGCGACTATCAACAGTGCGTCGCCGCCCGTGTCTGCGAGCGCCCCGCCTCGCGAGAACTGCTGCCCGGTGGTGCATCTGAGGAGCCGGAGCCGCAGCTCCCCACGATCGTCACGTTCGACGATGCCGCGGCATTTTGCCAGTGGCGTCACAAGCGACTGCCGACCGACGCGGAATGGCAGAAAGCCGCCCGCGGAACCGACGATCGGATCTATCCGTGGGGCGACGCTCGCCCGAGCTGCAAGCACACCGCCACGGTCACCTGGAACCACGATGGCTTCAATCTGAGCTGCGACGGGTTCGCGATTCGGCCCGTCGGTCAGCGCCGTGCCGGCGCGAGTCCGTATGGCGCCGAGGATCTCGAGGACAACGCGGCAGAGTGGGTCAAGGACTGGTGGTACCCGTACGGCCCGGCTCGAAATGCGATCGGCCCCGGACAGATCCACTTGCACCCACACGCGTTCTCGCGCAACACCGCCGGACCCGATCCAGTTCTCGAGTACGACTGGTCGACGATCGAGCTGCGCTGGCAGAACCCGGCGATCGTGGATCCGCAGGGACCCCCAGAGTACGTATCCAAGCAACCTGAGGCGCCGCGACACGTAGCCAAGGGAGGGGCACACAACCCGGGTATCTCGGGGTCAGCACCTGCCCAGCCTGGTGATTCGACGCACCGCCTGTACGCCGGCTTTCGATGCGTCCGCACGATCCCCGGTCCGCCACCGCCAGCTGTCCAGGCGCCCGCGACAGATCAGTTCACGCTCCCTTTCCGCGAGCCGGGCTACACGCCGCCTGGAACGCCTGCCACCGACGCCAAGACCCCGCCGAAACGGAACACCCCGTGATAGCCCCTCCCGAGGTTCTGCCCTACCCGTCGGCCGCAGAGCACACACGTGACGAGCTCGCCCTGGTCGGACTGTTCGTCGCTCGCGCGATCGCGCGTGGCCGGGCGCAGGGTTGGCTCCGCGAGGGCGTGCAGCCGATCGACGTTCCAGACGAGGCGGTCTTCGAGCGATTTCGCGCGATCGAGCAGCGACTCGCGGCGACCCGGGACCCGCTCCCCATGGATCTGGTGCGGCGCAGGCTCGGCCTGACGCTGACGGAACAGCGCGTCCTGTGGACGCTGGTCGGGTACGAGCTCGACCCGCGGCTGCGGCGTTTGCTGCAACACGTCGCGACCGAGGACACCACCGTCGTCACGATCGGGACGCTGCTGTCGGTCGTCTACGACGATGCGCCGGGCAGCGGGTACGTCGAGCTGTCGCCAGCCGGTCGCCTGATGGAGCTGCGCCTCATCGCGATCGACGACAGCGACAGCGCCGCGCCGATCAGCCAGCGCAGGATCCGCGTGGTCGACCGCGTCCTGGAGCTCGCGGCCGGCATCGTTCGCCTCGATCGCGACCTCGAGCGGTTCGCCCGCATCGAGCCACCAACCGAACGCGCCGATCTCGTCATGGATCCGGCGGTTCAGGACTCGGTCGACAGCCAGCTGTACACGGCGCTGGTGCAGCCCAGCTCGCCGGTGGTTGTCGTGGTGGGTCCTGAGGGTTCGGGGCGACGCTCGCTCCTGCGCGCCGCCGCCGCCCGCGCTGGCTTGACGCTGGTGGCGATCGACTCCGCCCAGCTGCCGGCCACGGCGCTTGAGCTTTCGCTGCGCGCGGTGTTCCGCGAAGCACTGCTGTTCGACGGCGGCGTGATCTTCGACAACCTGGACCTCCTGGAGCGCGACGAAGCCACCGGCGAGCGGTTTCGGCACTTCGATGTCGCCGGTCTGACGGCGTTCCAGCGGCCGGTGCTCGCAACCACGGCCGGTGAACGGCCGCTGCGCACCGCGCGCGGCGTCTCGTGGATCACCGTCCCTCCCCTTCGCGAGATCGACCGCGCCGCCCTGTGGAGCGGCGCGCTGCCGCCGACAACCCGCGATGACCTGATCGCGCAGATCGCTGCGCGCTACCAGGTCACCGGCGGCGTCATCGTGGCCGCCGCCGCCCGCGCGCGCCAGCGAGCAGAGGCAAGTGGGATTCTCCTCGATGCCGACGAGATCCACGACGCCCTCCGGAGCCAGATCGATACGCGGCTCGGCGGTCTCGGGACCCGCGTCACCACGACCCAACGCTGGGACGATGTCGTGCTCCCAGATGAGACCTTCGATGAAGTCAAGGAGATGATCGCGCGCGTCAAGCACCGCCGGCTCGTGTACGAGGATTGGGGCTTTGCCAGCAAGCTCGGCCGTGGGCTCGGCATCTCTGCGCTGTTCTTTGGCGCGCCGGGAACCGGCAAGACGATGGTCGCCGGCCTCATCGCGCGCGAGCTGGGGCTCGACCTCTACCAGATCGACCTCTCGCGCATCGTCTCGAAGTGGGTCGGGGAGACCGAGAAGCATCTCTCGACCCTGTTCGCGGCAGCCGAGGCCGGTCACGCCGTCATCTTGTTCGACGAGGCCGACTCGCTGTTCTCCAAGCGCACCGACGTCAAGTCATCGAACGACCGCTACGCGAACCTCGAGGTGAACTACCTGCTGCAGCGGATGGAGTCGTTCGCGGGCATCACCATCCTCACGACGAACCACGACACCGCGATCGACGAGGCGTTCCGGCGCCGCCTGTCGTTCCGGATCGAGTTCCCGGTCCCGGAAGCCGACGAACGCGCGCGGATCTGGCGAGCTACCCTGCCCTCCAAGGCCAGGGTCGCGTCGAACGTCAACTTCGCCGAGCTCGCCGAGGCGTACGAGATGACCGGCGGCTACATCCGCAACGCAGCCCTGCGAGCCGCGTTCTTCGCAGCATCGGCCGGGAGCGACATCAAGACCAGCCATCTGCGTCGAGCGGCAAACCTCGAGATGGCCTCGATGGGGAAAGTCGTGGGCCGCGCTCATGGCTGACTCGCAGCGAACTTGCGCGGGATCCCATGAACGAACCAGTGCAACGATCGCGTCAAGCGCCGCCTGCTCAGGTGATACGCCCGCGGCCTCGGTGCGGTTTGGGAAGACTGCAGCTTGCCCGGCGGAACCGGCTGTCCGCGCGGCTCACCCTCCGGAACTGCCAACCGATCTGCAACGAGACCTGCCTTCGGGCGTGCAGTCCAACAACGACAGCCGCTTTCGACGACATTGCGCGCTGACACCCCTCGTGATCGCCAGGACGTTCGTACATGCTTCCGATCGGTGATCGAGTCACAGGTGGGCTTACTCAGTCCGAGCGGTATCCGGTGCGTGTCAACGATTCTGAGACAGCTGTTGTCCAAATTTACTGAGCAGCGCCTCGCTCGAGACCACCTTGGTCGGCGCTCGGGACCGGGTCCATGGGCGGCGGGTTGATCCACGCCGCCGCAGGCGGCGCTTTCTGCGTCGGCTGGCCGCGGACGAAGCGTTCGGGGTGACGGAGGTGCGCCTCGTCGAGGACACGCTGGCGCGCGGCGATGATCGCGGTCGACCGGCCGTAGTGGACGTCGACGGGGTGAAGCAGCGCGAGGCTGGAGTGGTAGTGGTCGTCGTTGTACCAGTCGATGAGTTCTCGGGCGACCTGGCGGGCGTGCTGCAGCGAGCCGAGCTGGGCGGGCATGTCCGGTCGGTACTTGAGCGTCATGTTCGAGGACGATCTCATCATCTTCTCAGACAAAAGCTGTGCGATGCGGCAGGGACCACACGGATGGTCGCGCTGGTATCGCCGATCGGTCTTGGAGTCCGCGCACCAACTGCATCGCGCGGCCGGCTGGCTTCGAAGGCACACGGCGGACGTTTTCCTCGATGCCAAATGCACACAGCGGTTACCGTTCACGCTCCCCGTGTCACCGCGCATTCATCTGGTGGCGGTGGCGGTCGGTGCTGGCAACGCTTGCAGACAGCACTACGGAGGGGGGACGGGCAGTCTCGGGATCATGCCCGCCAGTGACGGGACGACGGGACGACGCCGTTTGTCATCGGCGATCTCGATCCAACGATGGACTTCGTTCACATCTTCGACGAGGTGACGCTCGACATCGTGCTCCGCGAGCTCGATACGATTGACGACTTCGTCCGGTATCTCCGTGCCAAGGTCGCATTTCTTCGCTCGGGACATGTCGGCCTGATCGTCGGCGAGGAAGACCTCCTTGCCTACTACCTACTCAACGAGCAATCGCTTCCGATCCCGAGCAACCTCGGCGACCAACAGATCGGAATCAAAGGTACGTGGGACTTCATCATCCGATCGCCGCGCTATGCAGCAAAGAAGGCGGCTGACAAGATCAGCTATCTCTGGGACGACCTCATCGAGCGTGTCACTCAAGCGTGCCTTGCCCAAGGTCTTGATCCTATCGGTGAAACGGACATCGGAAGCACGGAGCGAGGACTACGACTCATGGCGCGCGAGTCCAGGCTCGCACGCAGGGCGCTTGCTGCGAGCCTTGCCCGTTTCATGCGAGATTCCAATGGACAAGATGTTGTTGGTTACAACACCGCGCGACTACTCGATCGGCCGGACGAGGCTTACGTGTTCGCCACCCACAGTCGTTGGCCCAATGCGACCGAACTGGAGTACCGTCGAAGCCGCCAGGCGCTTCTTGAAGATTGTCAATGTCCTATTTGGGCCAGTTTTAGAACTCTAAGAGTTCGCCTGCGATGTAGCCGCGTGGACCCGGTCGCACCTTGACCACGTGGCCAGCACCTAACCACCTATATTTGTTCGTTAAATCGGTGGATTGGTCGCTGGGTCCGCCGGCCTGCTTGTTTTCACCGGCCCGCTTGTTTCCACCGGCCTCGAGAGGTCCGCCGCGCGGTCGATGGTCGAGCGCGCGCATAGCGAGCACGCGCGGCCGCTTCGCCATGGCCACAGCGTCGCCGGCTCGTGCTGCTGCATGGCAGGACCACCGCTTGCCGCCGCGACCGCGGTGGGTCATAACGCGCCGGCCGCAGGCCGCCGCCGCGGCCCGGGTCACGAAAGCGCCGCGAGGTGGATCAGTCCCAGAGCGACGCTGAAGCAACTACGACGGTGAGACCTCGAACGTCATCGACCCCTCCTCGTCGACACGAAGCAGCTCGTTGATCATCGCACCATGGTCAGCAAGCACCGCAGCGACCTCGCGGACGAGCGCGATCTGTTCGTCGCGCAGAAGGCCACCACGCTCGACGAGCACGATACCAGCATGGATCGCTCGCGCGGCGGCGAGCTTCACGAAGTCATCGACGTTCGACGTGACGAGCACGCGATCTTCCTGGTACGCGCGTTCGAGAACGTCGTGATCGCTCGCCCCGAGAATCCCGCGATCTCGGACATGGCATCCATCGATGCCATCGGCCGCCAGCGCGACCGCTGCCGCCGGGGACAGGTTCTCATCGAGCAGGAGCTTCACGGACACGCGGACGTCCGACGCGAGGATAGGCGGCCACGAACTGCTTCGCGAATTCTATGTCCTGGTCGTCGAGGTACGGGTAGTCCTCAAGAATCTCCTTCACCGGTGCGCCACGGCGCGCCATCTCGCCGATCTGGCGGACGGCCAGGCGGCTGTTCGGGAACACCGGTTCACCGCCGAGGATCTCGTTCCGGGTGACGAGCTTCTTCTTCCACGTCGCGAACCGCTCGAGGCGGCTCTCGACGTCATGAACCGCGCTGGCGAGCCTGACCTCGAGATACGCGCCGAGCTCGATGCTCTTCGGCGGCGTTCGCTGTGCCAGTGCGGCGGCGATGAGCCGGTACAGCTTCTTGCGGTCGTCCACGCCCAGCTCGACGCCGAGGGCGGCAACCGCGAACAGGTACACGACCTCCGCGAGCGCGAACCGCGGCGGGCCCCTGTGGCGATCGAACACGCCGTGCTCGACGTCCTTGCGCACGCGGCGCTCGTCGAGGCCGAACAGCGCGACGACTTCGGATGGGGTCAGCTCCATGATAATTGTTCCCTGAACAGGGAACAGTATAGCGCCGCTGCCACGTGGCTGCCACACCAGCCGGTGAGCACGAGGAGCAGCAGGGACGTAACCGCCCGGTAGTCGACGTCTGGTAGTGCTTTCGCGTCTCGGTCAGGGTGGCGAGCCAGGAGGCACTGATGGCAGAGACGACGACGGATCGAAGCAGCGGGCCACGCGTGGTGACCGCGCCG